>Ga0207814_100020_pt1 | contig 331547 bp, 322 predicted proteins | sample TtaePargueraPR_7_FD_187755 | JGI IMG/M metagenome (GOLD analysis project Ga0207814, IMG submission 187755) | Aerobic enrichment media microbial communities from Bioluminiscent Bay, La Parguera, Puerto Rico - Tt and P1 (2) (SPAdes) | ecosystem: Environmental > Aquatic > Marine > Unclassified ...
GCAAGCCGTGGATCGCCGCCGTCAATGGTTTTGCCCTTGGCGGCGGGTGCGAGCTGGCGATGATGGCCGACTTCATCCTGGCCAGCGACAAGGCGAAATTCGGCCAGCCGGAAGTCAACCTTGGCGTGGCCCCCGGCATGGGCGGATCGCAGCGCCTCACCCGCGCGGTGGGCAAGTCCAAGGCGATGGAAATGTGCCTGACGGGCCGGATGATGGACGCTGCCGAAGCCGAACGCGCCGGGCTGGTCGCCCGCGTGGTGCCGCATGACGAACTGCTCGACGATCGCCAGCAAGCCGCCGATGGCTGCCATCGCCAACAAGGAAATGGTAAACGCCGCCTTCGAGACCATGCTGGAGCAAGGCCTGACGCACGAACGCCGGCTGTTCCAGATCCTGGCCGCCAGCGAAGACAAGGTCGAAGGCATGAACGCCTTCGTCGAAAAGCGCGATGCACAGTGGAAGGGGCGCTGACATGAAGATCGCATTTATCGGCCTTGGCAACATGGGCGGTGGCATGGCCGCGAACCTGGTGAAGGCAGGGCATGAGGTGCGCGCCTTCGACCTTTCGGAAGAGGCACTGGCAAAGGCGCGGGAGAACGGCTGCGAAACCTTCGCCAGCGCTGCCGAAGCCTGCGAAGGCGTGGAAGCGGTCGTCTCGATGCTGCCCAACGGCGCGATCGTGAAAGCGGTCTACACCGAGGACGTGATCGGCAAGGCGCCGGCAGGCGCGGTGTTCCTGGATTGCTCCACCATCGATGTCGCCACCGCGCGCGAAGTGGCCGAGGCTGCCGAGGCAGCTGGCTATGCCATGGTCGATGCGCCGGTATCCGGCGGTATCGCGGCGGCGGACGCGGGCACACTCACCTTCATGGTGGGCGGCACGCAGGAGGCCTTCAAACGGGCAGAATTGGTACTGAGCGCCATGGGCAAGGCGGTGATCCATGCCGGGCAGGCGGGTAACGGCCAGGCCGCGAAGATCTGCAACAACATGCTGCTGGGCATCCACATGATCGGCACCTGCGAAGCCTTTGCCATGGCGCAGAAGCTGGGGCTCGACCCGCAGACCTTCTACGACATTTCCAGCGTCTCCTCCGGCCAGTGCTGGTCGATGACCAGCTATTGCCCGGTTCCCGGCGTTGGCCCCACCACGCCTGCCGACAACGATTACCAGGGTGGTTTCGCGACCGGCTTGATGCTGAAGGACCTGAAGCTGGCAATGGCGGCGGCCGCAACCGCGGGTATCGACCCGCAAATGGGCCAGCGCGCGCGGGAGCTTTACGAAGCCTTCGATGCCGCCGGAAACGGCACCCGCGATTTCTCGGCCATCATCGAAACGCTGTAGGCCAAGGGCCTGCCCCGGCGTTTCGGGAGGAGGCAGGCGGTCGCATCCGTCTTATCGGCCAGCGCCGGGCAGGCGCGCCATGGCCAGGCCTGCTTCGGGCGCTTCCCGGCTCACTTCGATGGTGGCCTGGGCGCGCAGGGCGCCGACCTGGATCAGCACCGGGCCATCGGCGGCTGGATCCTCGACGACGAGCTTGACCCACAAGCTTTCGCCATCGTGGAACCATGCGGTCTGTCCTGAAGCGCGCAAGTCTTCGATGCTGGCGGCCGCCACGCCCCCGCCGCTGGCTGCAAAGCCGGGCAGTTCGAGGATGACGAAGGAATCCTGGTCCATTTCCCGCAGCGAGATGGCCATGGTGTCGCGCCCGGTCTCGACCCGCAATTCGGCGCCGCTGCCGATGGTGGTTTCGCCGTTGTATTCAAAGCGCAGGTCATTCCTGACCAGGATGATCGGATCGGTGATGGGCCGGTTGCCGAAGTCGGGGAAATCGCCGGAGATGTGGAGCCGCCCCATGTCGCCGGTGCAGATCGACGCGTTCCAGCTGCTGCGCATCTCGCAGGTGTCTTCGTGCGCGGCAATGCCGTTGTCGATGACGATGGTGGCGCCGGGCGTGCCGCTGACCGAGCCGTCGCGGTCGCGGAAGGCCGCGCTCCTGTAGGCGGCGCGCCCGCCGAAATCGGATGCCCAGCGGCGGGTAATCGGCGGGAAGCTGACCGGCTGCGCGTTGACGAAGGTCAGCCCCTCCACCGAATTCTCCGTGCTCATCCCGAAGCTGGTGAACAGCAGGTAGGAAAGCGCCCCGGCATCGCGCCGGGTGTTGGGCTGGTAGTTGACGAAGGTGGTGTTCACCACTTCGTGCAGATAGTCGTAATACTCGTATCCGCGGATCGGAAAATCGGGCGCTGCCGCGGGCAAACTGCGGCCATAGGCCACTTCCTCCGGCCGGGTGGGATTGCCGATATTGTCGCTCTCGCCGACGAACAGCGAATCCTCCACCCGCGACGTGTAGGGCGCGGCATGCGGCGCGCCCGCGGCGTGGGTGAAGCCGATGGCGTTGTCGGCCAGTCTCAGGTTGGTGAACAGGTGATACTCGCCGCGACCCCAGATCGCGCCATTGCGGTTCTTGTAGCCGGTGTAGCGGTCGATGACCGAGGGTACCACGCCGCTGCCGGTATCGCTCGGATCGGCGTAGCTGAGATGCCCCCCGCCGCCGATGTTGAAGAAGCCTTCGGGCGAGGGGCCGCGGTCGAACATCAGCCCGTCGAAGTTGGAATGGGCGGTATTGCCGCTGAACTCGCGCAGCCGCGTCCGGCGCGGCCAGGTATTGGCGCTGATCTCGGTCCCTTCGAACTGGCCGGTGGGATGCTGCGGCAAGGCGATCCAGAACCCGATCTGGTCCGAACCCGCCGCCACGTTGTCGCGATAGGTGTTGTCCGGATTGGTGATCCAGAAGGTGGACACGGTGTTGTCGGACGGGATCAGCACGTGTTCCGAGCGCTGGCCTTCCGTACCCTGATGCGCCAGCACCAGGTTGGTGGGCTCGCACGGCAAGGTGGGATGACACTTGGTCTGGATGCCCAGGTTGCGGACGAACTGGTTGCCGGTTTCGATCCCGTCTTCGAGGAAGAAGCAGTGGCCCACGGTGTTGTAGGTCACGTTGTTTTCGATCCGGGCGTTGTTGGTGCCGTGTACCGTCACGCAGCGGTTGAAGGTGTCATGGATGGCCGAGTTGCGGATGTACTGCCCCTGCGCCTCGCCGATCAGGTGCCAGTGGATGGGATAGCGGGCCAGCGTGAGGTGTTGCCCCATGCGCGACAGTTCCACGCCCGAGACATACATCCTGGACCCGGCCATCGCCATGATGTGGCCGCCGAAATAGCTCTGTTCGGCATCTTCGGACGCCTGGATGCGGATGTTGCGCGTCAGCAGGCCGACTTCGCCGCGTTCGTCCACCCCGAAGGTGATCTCGCCGAAGTGCATGTAGTCGAGCGGGCTGTCGAGCGTGAGGAGGTTCCCGTCGATGGCGGCGATGCGGCGGCGCTCTGCCTGGCGCGGATCGAAATCGGTCGAGGCGAGGACGATCTCGTCGCCGACTCGCCAGCCGCCAGCGTCCAGCACCTCTATCTGCGTGCTGCCGGCCTGCGCCGTGCGCGCCAGCTTGGTCCAGGTATGCTCGCGGTCGCCATGCAGGTTCAGCGTACCGTTCATCAGCATGATCCCGCGATCGCCCATGGTGTTGATGTCTTCGCCGGGGAACGCGTCGGTCAGGGTTATCGTGGCATTGCTGGTGTGCGGGGCATCTGCCGTGCCGATTTCCAGCTGGCCGCCGCGCACGTAGATCCACTCGGTGGACAGCGCGAGATCGCGTTCGTCGGAAAAGCGCAGCGTGCCGTCGATGGTGAGGCTGCGCAGGGCAGGCGGGCTGACATCGAGGACGACCTGCTTGCCGCGTTCGATGGTCACGGCATCGCCTTCGTCGGGCACGCTGCCCGAAGGCCATGTAGCCGGATCGGACCAGAGCATCGCAGCGTCCTGGGCACGGGCACCGGTGCCAAGCACCAGCGCCGCAGACACAACCAGACAAATCGACCACAGCCGCATGACAGTCTCCCCTCCCGCGAAGCCGTGCGCCTCGCCGTTTTCTTTCCCGCGTGCAGTTGTGCAAAGGATCGCGCGACTTGCCAAGCCCCCTGACGGGCGCGAGCCGCTCACAGGCCGGGAAAATCGATCGCTACGGCCGCATGGTCGCTGGCATGCGGGCGATGCTCGCCAACTTGCGCTAGGCGCGCTTGCGAGGAGCGACGCACAGCCAATTCCAGCCCTTCGCGCAGCAGAACGGGCACGGCGTCGGGAAAGGCCGCGGCCAGCGCCGGGGATGCCAGCAGGGCATCGGGGTGCGAGTATCCACCGCTTGCCGGATCGCGGAAAGTCCAGCGTTCGCTCGCCCCGATCCGGTCGAGCAGGTCGGTGGCAAAGCCATTTTCCAGCAGCGGGGCGATGGCCGATTCGCGCTTGCGATGGTCTGGCGCCGGTTCGTTGAGGTCGCCGGCGATCAACCACAGCGGATCGGCCTTGCCGGCCATGTCCCGTTCGATCAGGTACCGCACCGCCTGCGCTTCGCGTCGACGCAGGAAAAAGGCGCGTTCGCGGTCCGGATAGGGGGCCTTGAAGTGGCAGGCATAGAGCGTGAGCGGGCCGATACCCACGCGCAGGCAATCGCGCCGGAAAATCCGTTCCTCGGGGCCATGTCCCGGCAGCGGTTCCAGCCCGACCTCATTGCATGTCAGCCCGGCATGGCTGCGCACGTCTGACATTGGCAGGCGGCTCATCACGGCCACGTCCAGGCCCCTGCCATCGTTGCCCGGCTTGCAGATGCGATGCGGCCAGGGGGCGACGCTGCCATCGCGCAGGAAATCATCGTGGAACCTGTCCAGCGTGCGCTGGTCGAACACCTCCTGCATGGCGATGACATCGGCATCGACGTGCTTGATGACAGCGGCGGTCAGTTCGCGGTCCTGCAAGTCCAGCCCCGGTGTCTCAGGCTTTCCCGATACAGGATGGTCGTCGTCTTTCGCACCGTCGAAGCGGGCCTCGCCAGCCCGCTCCCGCAGGCGCAAGCGTTGCACGTTGAAGGTTGCTACTCGCAAGTCTCGCCACCTTGGCCGTGTGGCCGCTTACTCCTGCTGCATCAGCCAGGCGGCGGCTGCGGCATCGACATTGCGAACGGGGTTATCCGGACCGGATTCGCGGCCATCGATGAATTCGTTCAGCACCACGCGGCGGCTGAACAGCCAGCGGCCATTGCTGCGTTCCAGTTCGTCTTCGTAGATGCCGAAGGTACCCATCTTGAAGCTGTCGCCCGGGCCATCGTTGGCCATTTCCATCCACAGCGAGGTGCTCCAGGCGCGATCGCCTTCGACGCGCACCACCGATTGCAGCAGCACGTGGCGCAGCGCTGCGGGCTCGCCGTCCTCGGTGGTGTAGAACTGCCTGATGGATTCCTTGAAACGGCTCACGGCTTCGCGGATTTCGGCATGTCCGGTGAAGGTGCCGCTGGCAAATTCGATACTGCCATCCTCGGTGAATGTGGCGACGTAGGAGTCGATATCGCCGTAATCCATCGCGAACAGGTATCGCGCCATCAGGTCTTCGATCTCGGCCCGGTCCTGCGCGTAGGTATCGGGATAGTCAATATCCTGCGCCGTGGCGGGCGTGGCAAGGGCAAGGCCCAGGCCAGCCACCAGCATGGCGATCGTGCGGATCAGTTTCATTGGGCTTCCCTCCCTCTGTCGGCGTTCCAGTCCTCGTTGGCCCGGAAAATCAGGTATGCGTGAATGGCTTCTGCCTGTTCGGCAGACAGCACGTCGGCAAAACTGGCCATGCCGTTTGCCTGCAGCGCGCCGCCCAGCACGATATCGGCAAAGGCCTGGTGGGTTTCGGGCGACATGTGGCGCAAGTCCTTCACCCCGCCGCGCGCCGCGGTGCCGTGGCACAGCGCGCAGTTCTGGCCGTAAAGCTGCTCGCCCAGTGCCACCATTTCCGGCGAGGCCGTTGCCGGTTGCGGCGGGGGCGGGCTGAGTTCGGGCACGACGAAGCTTTCCGGCGGCAATGGCGGCAATTGCGCCTCGCCACCCAGGCGGAACACCAGCAGTCGCGGCGGGCCCAGGAACAGCTCGGAATAGGCGTTGCGCTCGACATGAGCGAGGCCACCGCCCCAGCCGGCATTGACGGCCACGTATTGCACGCCGTCCACCATGTAGGTGATGGGCGCTGCAATCGGCACGTTCTGCACCGGCATCTCCCACAGCTTCTCGCCCGTGTCGGCGCGATAGGCGGCAAAACTGGTGCCGATGGTGCCCTGGAAGACGAGGTTGCCGCCGGTCACCAGCACGCCGCCGCTGCCTTTCAGGGCATAGGGCACCCGCCAGCGCTCGGTCTGCGTCACCGGATCCCACGCGGCCAGCCAGGCGCGGGAGTTTTCGTCGGCATACCGGGCGATTTCGCGGCGGATCTCGTCATGACCGGTAAAGCTGGTGCCCATCGGCCCGGTTTCGGGCGAGTAATCCTCCGGCGCGGAATAGGCCATGTAGGTTTCGGTGACGGGGATATAGGCAAGGCCCGTTTGCGGCGAGAACGCCATCGGGTTCCAGTTGTGCGCACCGCCCGCGCTGGGGCTGACCATCACCGGCACGGTGCCGTAGCGTGCTTCCGGGTTCTCGATCGGGCGGCCGGTTGCCATGTCGATGCCGCTGGCCCAGGTCATCGGCACGATGGCCTCGGCGCTGATCAGTTCTCCGGTCGCGCGGTCGAGCACGTAGAAAAAGCCGTTCTTGGGCGCCTGCATGAGCACCTGGCGCTGGCGACCGTCGATCACCAGGTCGGCCAGGATCATGTTCTGCGTGGCGGTATAGTCCCATTCCTCGCCGGGCACGGTCTGGTAATGCCAGCGGTATTCGCCGGTTTCGGCATCCAGCGCGACGATGGAGGCAAGGAACAGGTTGTCGCCGCCGCCGGGGCTGCGATAGCGCCGCACCCAGGGCGAACCGTTGCCGGTGCCGACGTAGACGAGGCCAAGCGCCGGATCGTAGGCAAAGCTGTCCCACGCCGTGCCGCCGCCGCCCTTGTGCCACCATTCGCCGGTCCAGGTCTCGGCGGCCATGGCCATCGCCTCGTTCTCGAAGCCCAGCGCCGGGTTGCCCGGCACGGTGTACCAGCGCCACAGCATTGCGCCGCTTTCCGCGTCGTAGGCCGAGACATAGCCGCGCACGCCGATTTCCGCCCCGGCATTGCCGATCACCACCCGCCCGTCGAACACGCGCGGCGCGCCGGTGATGGTATAGCCTTCCGAATTGTCGACGGTGAGCACCGACCAGACCGGCTCGCCACTGTCGGCGTCGAGCGCGATCAGCCGCCCGTCCAGCGTGGCGAGGAATACCTTGCCATCGGCATAGGCCAGCCCGCGGCTGACAATATCGCAGCAGGCCAGCCGTCCGAAGCGTAGCGGCACCTGCGGATCGAAGCGCCACAATTGCCGCCCGTTGGTGGCATCGTAGGCGGTGACGATGTTCCACGGCTCCACGTTGTAGAGCACGCCGCCAGCCACGATGGGCGTCGCTTCCTGCCCGCGGTCGGTGGTGAGGTCGGCATACCAGGCGAGGCCCAGGTCCTGCACGTTGCCATCGTTGATCTGGCTGAGCGGGCTGAAGCGCTGTTCATCATGCGTGCGACCGGTGTTCTGCCAGTCCATGGCGCGCACGGGTGCATCGCTTTGCCCGCTGGCCTGCGAGAGACCCAGGATCAGGAGCCCCGCCGCAAGGGCAGGGCGCAGCAGCATCTTCATCCTTGCGACGCCCCCGCAATGTCGGAAGCATCGGCCCAGAAACCGTGCACCTGCCCGACGCACTTGAACGGCATGCGCACGCGTGCGCGTGGCTCGTCCGACCCGCTCTGCAGGTCGAACAGGATCAGGTCCGAACGTCCGGCATCTTCCACGCTGGAGCCGATGCCGATCAGGTAGCCGTCGCCTTCGGGGGCATCCTTGCTGCGCGGCACGAAGCACATTTCCGACAGCGAATAGCCGGGCACCGACAGCACCCGGCTGGTGCCGGTCTGGTGGTCGATCACCGCCCAGCCGCCGCCGGGGCCCGTCGCCAGCAGGAAGCCATAGCGATAGGGCAGGGTGTGATAGCGGTCGTCCTGCCGGGAGAGCACGCCGGTGATCTCGGGGAAGATCGTTTCCGCCCGATAGGTGTTGGCGGGATTGGCCAGGTCGACGGTGAAGCGCCGGATCCGCCCGATGGCAGCCTGCGGATCGAAGCCGCCGTGCTTGCTGGGGAAGAAGGGGAACTGGTTCCCTTCGCCGCCATCCATGTCGACGGTGATGCGCGTGCCCTCGTTCCAGCCGCCCATCACGTGGGTGCAGAACAGGTTGGGGCCGGTCATCCAGCGAATGTCGCTGCCGTCGCCGCCACGCCGCAGCACGCCCAGGTAGCAGGGCACGGTGCCGTCATAGGCAAAGTGCGGTCCGCCGGCGGCAATGATATCCGGATCGGCGACCATGTTGGTGAGGTAGAGCACGACGTAATCCTGCGTGACGCAGAAATCGTGCATCATCCCCGCATAGGGTGCCTCGACGGTCACGCTCCAGGTAATGGTGCCATCGCGGTTGGCGGAAAAGACGTTCACGTCCTTCGACAGGAAGCCCGATGCCTCGTAGCCGAAACCGATGTATTCGCCGGTCAGCGGGTCGATCTTGGGATGCGCCGTGTGCGTCTCGCTCTCCAGCGCGCCGCCGAAGGTGTAGTAGTCGTCCAGCGTCTCCAGCGTCAGCGGGTCCATCACGACGGGCGGGCTGTCTTCCTTGTAGACCAGCAGCTTGCCATGGTGGACGAACAGCTGGGTGTTGGCCGTGCCGCGGCTGAGGCCCTCTACCGATGGATCGTCCGTCGGCGGGTTGCGATACATGCCGAACAGCGACTTGCGCGCCTCGCGCTGGGCCTTCCAGCGCTGGTTCCGGGCGTAGCGCGTGCGATAGTCGACGTGGCCATCCTTGATGCGGAACATCGAGACGTGGCCTTCGCCGTCGAACGGGATATCGCCCACCCATTGCGGCGCCTTGGGATACTGCGGATCGGGCCCGACCCGATAGAACGCGCCGTCAAGGTCGACAGGCCAGTCGCCTTCCACTTCGCAGTCGACCAGGTCCATCTCGGTGCGGTTGACGGCACCTGCCGCCGCGCCGCCGCCGCCGAATGCGCGCGGGTCTTCCGGGAAATCGACCTGCGGTGCGGGCCGGGCTGCTTGCGCACCGGCGGGCTGCGGGCTTGCCAGGCCAGCCACGATGGCGCCGGTGCCGACGGCACTTGCACCAAGGAACGCCCTGCGCCCGATACCCTTTTCGGTTTTCACGTCTTTCATCAAGATCCTCCCCGATCCCATTCAGCAACGGCGAGGCCACGGTGTCAAACCAAGTTTTCGCCCGACCAGTGGAAGACCGCAGCTTTTCGCGCAAGCAGCGGGCCGGGCGCAGCGCGTTGCGATGCCGGGCGGGGCCAATTGACCTTGGACAATGACAGGGCGCTCGGTGCGTGTCCTACTTCGCAAATCCGGAAGTGATTGGTTTGGAGGTCCCCCATGTCCCTTAATTCCGCCAAGTGCCTTTCCTCTGTTATCGCCATTGGCGCAGCGCTGTGTGCGGCTGGCGCCTCGGCGCAGGACCTGCGCCCGCGTCCGCAGGTCAGGCCGGTCCTGCAGCCACCCGTCCAGCTGGAGGTGGTGCCCACCGAAGTGGTGCCGCCGCAGGACGTGGAAACCGTGGACATCCCGCAGGCCATTACGCTGCGTCCGGGGCCTTCCAGCGCCATGATCGGGCAGTTGCAGGTGCAGCGCACGCTCGACGTGGCTACCTTGCGCCGCAATCCGCTGGTGCAGGTCGGCACGCTGCAGGCGGACATGCGGCCCGTGCTGCAGAATTCCGCCGCGCCGATGAACGTGGCCGCGCGGTTGCGACAGGCCCCGGCGCTGGTGGCAGACGTGCACGACACCACCCAGGTGCTCGAGGCGCAGGAAGGGCTGCTGGTGCGCCAGTTCCTGGCCTATCGCATGTTGCCGGGCGCCTGCAGCGACCGCGCCCGAAGGCTTGCCCTGTCGCGCGCAGGGGTCAGCTGCTTTACCCGGCAGGAGGCCGGGCAGCGCTCCGCCACGCCCGGAAGCGCGCGCCTGGTAAACCGCAACCAGATCGCCCAGCGCGAGCAGGAGGCAAGCGAGATCGCGGCCGATATCGCCACCTTGCGCGAGATGCTGCGCGATCCCGTCCAGCGCGCCCAGATCGAAAGCGAGATCGGCGCCGAAGCTGCTGCCCGGTTTGAGCGGCTGAACGACGCGCAACTGGAAGAGGAACTGGTCAACACCGGCGAAATCCAGCGCGAGCAGACGCTGTTCGTGCCCACCCGTTCGCGCCAGCTGGCGTTCTCGCCGCAGCCGCAGTTCCAGATGTCGCCCGCGATCTCCGCAGCGCGCACCCTGATGGTGCCGCAACCGATCGAAACCGTGGATGCCGTCTTCGACATTCCCGACAGCGTGTACCTGGCGGGGTTCACGCTCAGCCGCCAGCACGAATGGCGCGAACGGCTGTCGGTCACGATCAGCTGGTGCGTGGTTGGCTGCAAGAAGACCTATTACGTCGAGATGAGCGCCGGCTTCGATTACAATTTCGGCCTGCGCCTGCCGATCCAGGCGGGGGGCACCTACCGCTATCACGGCACCGGCACCCAGCAGCAGCGCGACGAATACGCGACCTTTACCGCCGAAATCAGCCCGCTGAATGCAACGCCCGGCCAGTTCGATTCGACCGGCCTGCCGCCAGACGAGCAGTTCGACGGGCAGGAACTGGTGGCCCAAGTGGGTGCACATGCGGGCGTTGCCTACAAGGTGCCGGCCGGGGGCTCGAACTCGGTCGGCCTGTCGGTTTCGCATGACTTCACCGACGGACTTCCTGCGCCCTTTACCCACGGGCAGTTCAGGCCGCCGGCGCCGGGAGAAGCCTCGCCGCCATCGGCAGAGCAGGTGTTTCGCAACATCGACCTGCTGGGCGGGCGCGCCAATTTCGGCGTCGTGGGCGTTACAATCCATCCGGCGGTGAAGCTGGGACTGCAATCCGACCGCATGGAATTGCGGCTGACAGACGAGCTGGCCGAACGCGACTTTGCCATCACCCGGTCGGGCCAGCAGTTCGATCTGGCAGTCGATCCGCTGTCTCACGCCAGCAGCTTCTCCATCGGTGATCCGATCTTCAACCTCGGTTTCCAGCTGACGCCGGGTATCAACGTCACCGGCTTCATCGACGTGGTGCTGTGAGGCAAGGAATGGGACTGGCCGATCTGGTTTCCGCAGCTGACCGTCACGCTGCCGCAGGGCGGCCACGACTTTGCCTGCCATGCCCAGACGATCTGCGCGCGCACCTACAACTATTCGCCCGACGAGCAGGAGATCATCAACGAGGGACTGTCGTTACCGGACGAAGAACCCGCGCGCGCGATTGCGATCTGGGAACGCGATTTCCTCGCAGAATGGCAATCACGCTGCCCCTACCAGGAAGTGCAGTTCTGCCGCGTGGCAATCGACTGGACGGCGCAGAAATACGCCTATCGCATGAGCGTGGAACTGCCCGATGCCTTTGACGAGGACATGTCGCAATTCAACCTGAGCCTGCCCGAGGTGCACGATCGCTATGCCACGATCGACCACATGGCGCGGGTGGAAGCCGATGCGATCATCCGCGACAGCGAGGAAATCCGCTAGCGCCGGGCGGGCAGGTGCAGCTGCGAAGTCGCGCTGGCCTGTGGACCGCGATGGCAGTAACGCCTTCGTAATCCCCACCATGGGCTGATAGCGGAGTTTCTCACATGGCTTACGAAAACATCCTCGTCGAACAGCGTGATGCCGTCACGCTCGTCACCCTCAACCGCCCGCAGGCGCTCAATGCGCTCAACAGCCATGTGCTGCGAGAACTGGGAGAGGCCTTTGCCGCATACGAGGCCGATGCCTCGCAGCGCTGCCTCGTCATCACCGGTTCGGGTGACAAGGCCTTTGCCGCAGGGGCCGACATCAAGGAAATGGTCGAGAAGGAAGCGGTGGATTTCTACCTGCAGGATTTCTTCTCCGGCTGGCAGACCGAAGTGGTGAAGGGCACGCGCAAGCCGTGGATTGCTGCGGTGAACGGCTTTGCCCTGGGCGGCGGGTGCGAACTGGCGATGATGGCCGACTTCATCCTTGCCAGCGACAAGGCGAAGTTCGGCCAGCCGGAAATCAACCTTGGCGTGGCCCCCGGCATGGGCGGATCGCAGCGCCTGACCCGCGCGGTGGGCAAGTCCAAGGCGATGGAAATGTGCCTGACGGGCCGCATGATGGATGCTGCCGAGGCCGAGAGCGCAGGCCTTGTCGCGCGCGTGGTTCCGCATGAGGACCTGCTGGACGATGCGCTCAAGACGGCTGCCACCATCGCTGCCAAGGCGCCGATGGCCGCCATCGCCAACAAGGAAATGGTAAACGCCGCCTTCGAGACCATGCTGGAGCAAGGCCTGACGCACGAACGCCGGCTGTTCCAGATCCTGGCCGCCAGCGAGGACAAGGCCGAAGGCATGGCCGCCTTCGTCGAAAAGCGCGATGCACAGTGGAAGGGGCGCTGACATGAAGATCGCATTTATCGGTCACGATCGAAACGCTGAAAGGTAGCGCGCAATGGCAGGCAAGTTCTTCGAAGAATGGCAGGTGGGCGAGACCATCGCGCACGATATTCGCCGCACGGTGACGGAAACCGACAATCTGCTGTTCACGACCATGACGCACAACCCGCAACCGCTGCATCTGGATGCAGAGGCTGCGCGCGAAAGCGAGTTCGGGCAGATCCTCGTCAACGGCACCTTCACCTTCGCCCTGATGGTGGGCCTGACCGTCGCCGACACCACGCTAGGCACGCTGGTGGCGAACCTGGGGTACGACAAGCTGGTGCATCCCAAGCCCACGTTCCTTGGCGACACCCTGCGCGCCGAGACCGAGGTGGTGGACACGCGCGCCAGCAAGTCGCGCCCAGGCTGCGGCGTGGTTACCTTCCGCCACCGCCTGCTGAACCAGCGTGACGAGGTGGTGTGCGAGTGCCTGCGCATGGCGCTGATAAAGGGCGGGAACTGACCCGGCGCGCGTGCATCCGGGGCCTGTCGCGCAAAACGGGTGACCTCGTTCGCTGATGATGGCATGATCGCTGCCAAACAGAGAAGTTTGGGAGTATGTCGATTATGCGTTTCGCATTGGCCGTCGCGGCGGCCTTTCTTATTCCGTTGGGTGCGAGCCAGGTCGCCGCGCACCATTCCATGTCGATGTTCGACACCACGCGCGAAGTGCGCGTGACCGGCACGGTGACCCAGTTCCAGTGGTCGAACCCGCATGCCTATATCCAGATGGTTTCCACCGACGCGCAAGGCAACGAGGTGGAATGGTCCATGGAGATGGGCTCGCCCATGTACCTTTACGCGCGCGGCTGGCGTCCGCGCACGTTGCGCCCTGGCACCGTGGTGACGGTGCGCGCCTACCCGCTGCGCAACGGCAGGCCCGGCGGCGTGGTGCTGGATGTGACGGACGAAGACGGCAACACCATCGGAACGAACCAATGAAGACAGCACTTGCGGCGATTATCGCCCTTGGAGTGTCGCTTGGTGCAGCGCCTGCGCTTGCCGAGCATCACGAAGCCGACAACGACCGTGTCGAGCAGTTTGCCCAGTTGCCCTACTGGCCCGGGTACTGGGTGGCGGAAAACCAGGCGGGCACCACCATCGGCGGCATCGCGCCGGCCATCCTTGCTGCGCGTGAGACGGGCGAGTTTCCCACCAATTTCATGAACCTGCGCGGCGCCAATGCGCCATGGAACGAGGAAGGCCTGCGCCGCCTGGAGGAAGCACGCGCGATCAATGCCGGGCGCAAGGCGACCGGCTGGGGCTTTCCCATGATGATGAACGCGGCCACGCCGCTGCAATTCACCATCACGCCCGAACAGGTGCTGATCGTGAATGCCTATGGCGAGGTGCGCTACGTCTACACCGATCGCGAAATGCCTGACGAGTTCGACCTGTGGCCCACCGTGCGCGGCACCTCCGTGGGGCGCTGGGAAGGGGATACGCTGGTGATCGAGACGATCATGGTGCGCAGCCCGATCGAATATTTCCACGGCGCGCCGCCGTTTTCGGAAGAGGCGCATTACGAGGAACGCATCCGTATGGAAGGCGACCGGCTGGTGTCCGACGTGACGGTGACTGATCCTGTCACCCTAACCGAGCCCTTCGTGACGCAGGTCAGTTGGATCCGCGACGAGGGTTTCGACCGGATGATCGAGATCGACTGGGACAATGACCGTACCGGCGTGGACGAGAACGGGGTGAACACCATCGAAATGGAGGTGGTCGAATGATCCGGCTCTCGCTTGCCTTGGCGGCCATGGCGCTCGCCGTTCCGGCTGCGGCGCAGGACCTGTTGCCGGGCGAGAACGCGGTTGAAATCACTGCCATCGACGACGTCGTTGCCGGTGATGCGGAGTGGGATACGGCATGGTCCGGCCCGATGACGGCAGACGGCATGACCACCGCGCCCGATGGCCGCCTGCTGTTCGCGCAGGAACAGAGCAACGCCGTCTGGGCGCTCTGGGCAGACGGTCGCGCCTTCGTGGAAGTGCCCTATGTGCTGGGCGCGGGCGCCGTGTCCTATGCACCCGATGGCAGCCTGCTGGCAGTGGAACGCGGCTGCACCGATCCCGGTTTCGAGGAGCTGGAGTGCAGCCAGCGAAGCGCACTGGTGCAGCTTATGCCGATCCGCCGCGTGATTGCCGACAACATCGAAGGGCTGACGCTGGGCCGCCTCAACGATGTCCATGCCGATGGGCGGGGCGGCGCCTGGGTGACGCAAGGCGCGCTGTGGCACATCGATTCCGATGGTAACGTGGCCATGACTTACGAGCCCGAGGTGTTCACCAATGGCGTTGTAACCAGCCCCGACGGATCGCGGCTTTATGTAACAGACCTGCGCACGATCCAGGTGTTCGATATCGATGCCGATGGCGCAGCCTCGAACCCGCGCCTGTTCGCCACGCTGGACGAGGATAGCGAGGGCTTCGGCGGCGACGGCATGACCGTGGATGCAGAGGGCCGGCTTTACGTCACCGGCGATGCGGGCGTGTACGTGTTCGCGCCCGACGGCACCAAGCTGGGCGTGATTCCGGTGCCGCGCCGCTCCATCACGCTGGCCTTTGCCGGGCCGGACCGGCGCACGCTCTATGTCGGCGCCATGGGGGCATCCACGCCCGCTGGCGAGGCATGGGAAACGCCGCATGGCGAGCGCAACGTGGCGATGACGATCTACAAGCTGGACATGCTCGCCAGAGGCGAGTGAAGCTGGACTACCAGTATTTCGCGCTGGCGATGGCAGCGCCTTCCGCCAGCGCGGCCAGCTTGGCCCAGACGATTTCCGGATCCAGGCTGTTGCTGCCCGCGTGGACCGAAAAGCCGCAGTCGACGCCCGCCATCACGCGCTCGCGCCCCAGCAGGTCGGCATAGCGGCCGATGCGCTGGGCGATCAGCTGCGGGTGCTCGATATAGGGGCTCTGCGGCTCGATCATGCCGGGGCACAGCACCTTGTCCTCGGGCAGCGGATGCTCTGCGAAATAGGCGAATTCATGCGCGTGGCGCGGGTTGGCGCCTTCCAGCAGCACAGTCTGCGGGCGGGCTTGCCACACTATATCGGCGATCAGCGCCAGGTCGACATCGCAGTGGTGCGGGCCGGGATAGTTGCCCCAGCACAGGTGCATGCGCAGCTGTTCTGCCGGGATGTTCTGCAAGGCGTGGTTTAGCGCGGCCACGTTCATGCCGATGCGCTTGCGGAACTCCTCGTCAGACAGGTTCGTGAACTGCACGTGGCGGCCCATGGCCAGGTCCGGGCAATCGACCTGCAGGGTGATTCCGGCAGCGGCAATGGTCTCGTATTCGTGGCGCAGCCCCTCGGCCAGCGCGAACACGTATTCCTCGTCGCTGGCATAGTACTGGTTGGGGAAGAACAGCGCGGTCACGCCGGGCGATGCGGCGGACATGAAGGTGGCGTGGCCATCCGCGAGGCGCACCAGCCGCTCCGCATCCACGCGCGGCGCTTCCATGTCGATCACTTCGATCGGGCCGGTGCAGGCCGGGGCGGAACGCTTGGCGCGGCCCTTGTTGCCGAACACCTGCGCCTTGGCGCCGGGGAAATCCTCCAGGTCCTGGAATTCGTACTGGCCCGCCTCGCCGCCAAAGCCCGACAGGCGGTGCTTGATATAGGTGGCGTAGCTGGGCTTCGACATCTCGCCGTCGTTGATGACGGAAATGCCGGCCTGTTTCTGCCGCGCGACGACCTCGGCAGTGGCGCGTTCGATCGCATCGTCCAGCGCGGCCTGATCGACCTGCTTGCCGCTTTCGCGGGCGAACATCAGGTCGAGCAGGTATTCAGGGCGCGGCAGGCTGCCTGTGTGAGTCGTAAGGAAGTGGCTCACGAAAGCTCCTCGCGCACGATGCGGGCGCCGTCGGCCATGGCCTTCATCTTCGCAAAGGCGACATCGCGCGGCAGGTATTTCAGGCCGCAGTCGGGCGCCACGATCACGCGGTTCACATCGACGTGCGGCAAGGCCTTGCGAATGCGCGCGGCCACCGTTTCGGGCGTTTCCACCTCGTGCGTCGATAGGTCGAGCACGCCGAGGATGATGGTCTTGTCGGGCAGGCTTTCCAGCACCGTGCAATCGAGGTTCTGCTGCGCGGTCTCGATGCTGATCTGGTCCACCGCCGAACCTTCCAGCTCGGGCAGGAAGGAATAGCCTTCGGGCCGCTCGTGGATCAGCGCGGCATAGCCGAAACAGATGTGCAGCGCGGTAGTGCCTTCCACGCCTTCCAGCGCGCGCGCCAGCGCCTTCAGGCCATACTGGCGAGCGGCGTCGGGGCGAGCCTGCATATAGGGCTCGTCCAGTTGCACCACGTCGGCGCCGGCAGCGTGCAGGTCCTTGATTTCCTCGTTCACGGCAGCCGCATAGGCGAGGGCAAGAGCCTCGGGATCGCCGTAGTAATCGTCCTGCGCCTGCTGGCTCATGGTGAAGGGGCCGGGCACGGTGATCTTGATCAGCTTGTCGGTGAAGCGACGCATGAACTTCACGTCTTCCACCTGCACCGGGTGCTTGCGGCTGATCGGGCCGATCACGCGCGGCACCGGCACGGGCTCGCCGCTGCGATCCAGCGCCGTGCCGTGGCTTTCCATGTCGATGCCATTCAGCGCGGTGGCGAAGCGGTTGGAATAGCTTTCGCGCCGCATCTCGCCATCGGTGATGATGTCGAGCCCGGCGGCTTCCTGCTCGCGAATGGCAACGATCGTGGCGTCGTCCCAAGCCTGTTGTAGCAGCTCGGGTTCCACCTTCCACAGTTCCATGGCGCGCGTGCGCGGCGGGAAGCGGCCCGCCAGCTTGGCGCGGTCGATGAGCCAGTCGGGCTGCGAGTACGAGCCGACCAGCGACGTGGGCAGCAGCATCAGTCGGCGCTCTGCAGAACAGAGGGGCGCACGTCGTTGTTGGGCGAGTGATCGCCAGCCAGCCAGCGCTTGAGTTCCGAATGGGCATCCTTGGCGCGGATGGCGTTGATCTGCTCTGCGTGCGGCGCATCGCAGCAGAATTCCACGATCATGCCATCGGGATCGACGACATAGACGCTGCGGCAATAGCCGTGTTCGAGGACATAGGTGCCCGGCGGCTCGATCCCGGCAGCGGCGATGCGTTTCTCGATCTCGGCCTGGGCTTCCTCGTCCACGTTCAAGGCGATGTGGCGGAACGGCGATGCCGGCACCGGCTTGTTGAATTCGGCATCGTCATCTTCGTGCGCGAACTGGAAGAAGGCCAGCGCGCTGCCATCCTCCATGCCGAAGAAACAGTGGCAATAGGTGCGTTCCTTGCCGAACAGTTCCTCTTGCTCGCACCAGGTCGCCACCAGCGGAAAGCCCAGGATGTCTTCGTAGAAATGGCGCGTCGCCTCGAGATCCTTCGAGACATAGGCGGTGTGGTGCAGGCGGCTTGGCAGTTTGCCCATCGTTACTCTCCCGTGTGGCCGATTCTTCGGCGCTTGCTTTCGGACTTTATCAAACAGGGCGGCAGGCGCAATCAGCCGCTCCCTTTCGCTATTTCTCGCGCCCGAGGATTTCCTTGTTGTGCTGGCCGAGTTCGGGCGGCGGGGTAACGCTGTCCTCGATCTCGCCGTCGAAGCGGATCGGGTTGCGGATCGTGCGGAACTTGCCACGCTGGCCTTCGCCTTCGATCACCAGCTTGTGATGCTGCGCCAGTTCGCCTTCGACAACCTGCTTCGACGTGTAGACCGCCGAGTGCGGCACCTCGAGACTGCTCAGCCGCTCTTCCCAATAGGCGCGGGGCTTGGTCGCGAAGATCGGCGCGAGGAAATCGACCACCTTCTCGTAGTTCTCGATACGCGCCGGGCGGCTTTCGAACTCGGGCCGCTCAAGCATGTCGGGCTGGTCGACCGCGGTGGCGAGGTTTTCCCAGAACTTTGGAGGAGAGGACATGTGCAGCGCGATCCAGCCGCCGTCCTCGCACTGGAACACGTAGCTTTGCGAAACGTGTGGGCGGCTCCACGGGCCCATCACCTCGTCCACGCTGAGGTAGTGGGTGAAATCGTCGAGGTTGAAGTGGGCCATGGCCTCGAACATCGAGGTCTCCACGCGGCGGCCCCTGCCGGTCTTCTCGCGCTCGTACAGCGCGGCGAGCACGCCGTAGGCGGTGTAGAACCCGGTCACCGCATCGCCGATGGCAGGGCCCACCACACGCGGGTTGCCGGGGTTCACCAGCAGCCGCAGGAACCCGCTCGCCGCCTGGCTGACGGTGTCGAAGGCCGGGCGATCCTTCCACGGGCCGTCGTTGCCGAAGCCGGAAATATCGGCATAGATCAGCCGCGGGTTGATGCCCTGCAGCCGCTCTGCCCCCACGTGCAGCCGCTCTGCCACTCCTGGGCGGAAGTTCTGGATGAACACGTCAGCGGTCTTCACCAGCTCGTCCAGTGCCTCCAGGTCTTCGGGGTTGGCCTTGGTGTTGAGCTCGATCGACTTCTTGTTGCGGTTGTAGGTCTGGTAGTGCGGCGAATAGAGATCGCCCTTGAAGGCGCGGAAGGGATCGCCCGTTTCGGGCATTTCCACCTTGATGACCTCTGCTCCCAGGTCTGCCAGCAACATGCCGGCGGCAGGGCCGGTGATGAAAGTGCCCATGTCGAGCACGCGGATACCTTTGAGCGGTCTTGCCAAGTGTTCTCTCCCTTGCGTCAGCGCAGCATCGCTATAGGCAGGGGCCAGACACCGCAACAGGAGAGACACTTTGCGCACCAGCAAGCAGGACACAGGATATTCGGCAATCTGCACATCGGATGCGGATTCGATCACCGTGCGCGGGCGCGACCTGTGCGAGGACCTGATCGGCAAAGTCGATTTCTCCAGCTATTTCTGGCTGCTGGTGACGGGGCAGGAGCCGGACGAGAACCAGTCGTTCTTCCTCAATGCCACGCTGGTGGCGCTGGCCGAACACGGCATGGTGCCATCCGTCGCAGCTGCACGCATGACTTTGGCCGCTGCGCCCGAAGCGGTGCAGGGCGCCGTTGCGGCAGGCATCCTTGGCTGCGGATCGGTGGCATTGGGCAGCGCGGAAATCGCCGGGACATTCTACGCCGACTGCGTGAAGGACCAGCGTGAAAGCGGCGACCCGGTGGACGTGGTCGCGGCGCGCAATATCGAGCGCTGGCGTTCGCACACCAAGGCCGTGCCCGGCTTTGGCCACTGGCAGCATGTGAAAGGCGATCCGCGTGCGCTGAAGCTGCTGGAACTGGCCGACGAGCGCGGCGCAAGCGGCGAGCATGTCGCCATGATGCGCGCGCTGCATGCCGCGCTGACCGAGGCGATCGGGCGCGAATTGCCGGTGAACGTCAACGGTCCGATCCCGGCCATCCTGCTGGATATCGGTTGGCCGCTGCCGGCGCTGAAGGGGATCGGGCTGCTCAGCCGCACCGGCAGCCTGATCGGGCACCTGGCCGAAGAGGCCGAGCGCCCGGTCGGCTTCATCATGAGTGGCGCCGCCTCTGCCGCGATCGAATACGACGGCAAATGACCGTCAGGGTTAAACTTGGCTTTTGCGAATGATTGCAGTGGGAACCGCTTTGCGACAGGGTGCGCGCTTTCCCAATCCGCAAAAGGCGTTCCCATGATCCGCAAGCTCATCTTCCTTTCCACCACCGCCCTGATGGCTGCCGGCGCCGCCGCGCAGGATACCGGGGACGATGCCGAGTGGGACGTGAACGCCCCGCCGGGGGTGGAGATCACGCAGGTGCCGATCGAGGTGGACGAAGGCACTTGGATGGACGTGGACGTATCGCCTGACGGGCGCACTGTCGCCTTCTCGCTGCTGGGCGATATCTACACCATGCCGATCACCGGCGGCACGCCCACCCGCATTGCCGAGGGGCTGGCCTGGGAAGTGCAGCCGCGCTTTTCCCCCGATGGCAGCCGCATCGCCTTCACCAGCGATCGCGGCGGGGGCGACAATATCTGGATCATGAACGCCGACGGCAGCGACATGCGCCAGCTGACCGACGAGGATTTCCGCCTGCTCAACCAGCCCACCTGGTCGCCCGACGGGCAGTTCATCGCGGCGAAGAAGCATTTCACCACCGGTCGTTCGCTGGGCACGGGCGAGGTCTGGCTCTACCACGTTTCCGGCGGCAGCGGCGTGGCGCTGGTGGAGCGCCCGAACGAGCAGCACCAGAAGGAGCTGGGCGAGCCGATCTACGCGCCCGATGGCGGCGCCATCTACTACACCCGCAACATCACGCCGGGCGCCACCTTCGTCTACGCGCAGGATTCGAACACCGACCTGTTTAATATCGAGCGCTATGACCTGGCTACCGGCGAAGTCACCACGGCGGTCAGCGGGCTGGGCGGGGCGGTGCGTCCCACGCCTTCGCCCGATGGCCGGATGATCGCCTTCGTTCGGCGCGAGGCCACGCGTTCGCACCTTTATGTGAAAGACCTGCAGTCCGGCGAGGAACGCATGGTCTATGCCGATCTGGACCAGGATGTGCAGGAAACCTGGGCCGTCACCGGGGTCTATCCCAACATGGACTGGACGCCAGACAGCCGCTCGATCGTGTTCTGGGCGGGTGGCAAGATCCGCCGGGTGAACGCCGATGGCACGGGCGCAGCCGAAATCCCCTTCGCCATTGCCGATACGCGCGGCGTGCTGCCCGCGCCGCACCCGGCGATCCCGGTGGCGACCGATACGGTGGACGTCACCATGGCGCGCTTCGCCGAAGTCTCTCCCGATGGCGACACGGTGGTGTTCGAAAGCCTTGGCCGCCTTTACACCATGCCTGCGAGTGGCGGCACGCCGCGTCCGCTGACGGGCGAGAGCGAGGCGCTGGAGCTCTATCCCAGCTGGTCGCGCGATGGCCAGAGCATCGTCTACGTGGGCTGGACCGACGAAGGGCTGGGGCAGATCCGCATGGTCGACAGGAACGGGCGCAATGGTCGCTACGTCACCAGGCAGCCGGGCCACTATGCCCGCCCCCACTTCTCGCCCGACGGGCAGACCATCGTGTTTGAGAAGGGCGAGGGCGGCTACCTGACCGCGCCCGAATATTCGGACAATCCGGGCGTCTATCGCATTGCCGCCAGCGGCGGGGACATGGTGCTGGTCAGCCGCAGCATGTCCGCCCCGCACTTCGGCGCCAGCAACGATCGCATCTTCATGATGGGCTCCGAAGACGGGATGCAGACGCTCGTCTCCACCGATCTGAACAGCCACGATGCCCGCACCCATGCGCGCGGCGAACTGGTGACGGGCTACCACGTCTCGCCCAACGGCGACTATTTCGCCTTCAGCGAGAACTACGATGCCTTCGCCATGCCGCTGATGCCGGGCACGCAGGCGGTGACGATCTCTGCCACCACCAAGAGCCTGCCGGTGGTCGAGGTATCGGATTCGGGTGCGCATTACATCCACTGGTCGGATGGCGGAGAGCGGCTGAACTGGTCGCTTGGCCCCACGCTCTATTCCGCCACGCTGGACGAGCTGTTTGCCGATGCCCCGCCTGCCGAGGGCGAGGACGCGCCCAGCTTCGACCAGCCGCAGGACGGCGTCTCCATGCTGCGCACGGTGGCGGCAGAGCGGCACGAGGGCATGCTGGCCATCACCGGCGCGCGCGCCATCACCATGGCGAGCGAGGACGGCGGGATCATCGAGAACGCCACCATCCTTGTCGACGGCGATACCATTGCCGCGATCGGATCGGCTGGCGAAGTGGAAGTGCCTGCGGGAACGCCCACCATCGATGCCAGCGGTCGCACCGTGATCCCCGGCCTGGTCGATGCGCACGCGCACGGCTCCTACGCGGTCGATGAGCTGGTGCCGCAGCAGAACTGGAACCTCACCCAGGCGCTGGCGCTGGGCACCACCACGATCCACGATCCTTCCAGCAACACGCCGTTCTTCGTGGCCGACGACATGCAGCGCGCCGGGCTGATCCTGGGGCCGCGCATGTTCAGCACCGGCCGCGTGATCTATGGCGCGCGGGCACCCGGCGCCTATGCCCAGATCGACAGCCTGGAAGACGCGCTGGATCACGTGCGCCGCCTGCGCGCGGAAGGTGCGCCCAGCGTGAAGAACTACAACCAGCCGCGCCGCGAGCAGCGGCAGATGGTGGTGGAGGCTGCGCGGCAGGAAAACATGCTGGTGGTGGCCGAAGGTGGTTCGCTGTTCGGCATGGACCTGAACCTGATCGCCGACGGCAATTCCACGCTGGAGCACAACATCCCGGTCATGCGCATGTACGAGGACGTGCTGCAGTTCTTCAGCCAGTCGAACAGCAATTACACCCCCACGCTGGTGGTGGGATATGGCGGGCTGGCAGGCGATCCTTACTGGCGGCAGGCCACCAACGTGTTCGAACAGCCGCTGTTGATGGCACATACGCCGCCCGCCATCCTGCGCGCAGAAACCGCGCGCCGCACGACCGCGCCCGAAGGCGATTTCGTGGACGACGATATCGCCCGCGAAGCCCTGCGCCTGGCAGAACGCGGCGTGGAAGTCTCCATCGGCGCGTACGGCCAGCAGGCGGGCATAGCCGCGCACTGGGAAATCTGGTCGTTCGTGCGCGGCGGCTGGAGTCCGCTGCAGGCGCTGCAGGCGGCAACGATCGCGCCTGCGCGGTCGCTGGGCATGGATGGCGAGATCGGCAGCCTCGAAGTCGGCAAGCTGGCCGACATGGTGATCCTCGAGGCCGATCCGCTGGAGAACATCCGCAATACCGAGCGGGTGGAGACCGTGGTGCTGGGTGGCCGCGCCTACGATGCCGCGACGATGAACGAAGTCGTCACCGGTGCCGAGCAGCGCATGCCCTACTGGTGGGAGTGATGTCCGGGGAGGGCGGGGCCTAGTTCCGCCCGATACCCTGGCGCAGCAGGGCATTGGCCAGATCGGCGATGCGGTCTGAATCCTTGCCCTTGTCCCACACCGAATAGCGCAGGCCGAGGAACACGTTCATGCCCATGATCGCCCAAGCGTGGGCTTCGTCCATGCCTGCGCGGAAAGTCCCTGACGCTTCGCCTGTCTTCAGGCGTTCCAGGATGCGCTTGGCCGTGGTTTCGTAGTGTTCGCGGAAACTGGCGGGATCGACGAATTCGGCTTCGTCGATGATGCGGTAGATTTCCTTGTTGTCGCGCGCGAATTCAAGGAAGGCGTGCAGCGCGGCGCGTTCCACCTCGAACGGGGCAAGGTCTGGCGTCACCGCTTCGCCGGCATGGGCGGCGACTTGTCCGCTCATATCCTTCACCAGCGCGCGAAAGATTTCGTCCTTGCTGTCGAAATAGGTGTAGAAACTGCCCAGCGCGGTCCCCGCGCGGCGGGTGATCCCACTGATCGAGGCGTCGTGAAAGCCCTTCTCCCCGAATTCCTTGGCCGCCGCGTCCAGCAGCTTGCGCAGCGTCTGCCGCCCGCGCGCGGTGCGGGGAACCTTGGTTTCGCTTTCGGAAGCGGCGGGTCGCTGTGTTGCCATTGTGCAATGGCTAACCGCTTTCGCGCAGCAGCGCAAAAACTATAAGTTGAAAGGTGGTTCATGTTTCAATATCAGCACGGGTAATAAGAATCGTTCTTGGGAGAATATCGATGTCGAAGGCCACTCTCTGGCAATCCGCTGCTACTGCCGTTGTCCTGGGTGCGCTGGCCGTGCCAGCCCATGCCCAACAGGGCGGTGACACCGAACAGCAGGCACAGGAAGCAAGCGGCGGCACCATCATCGTTACCGCGCGTCGGCGCGAGGAACGGCTGGTTGACGTGCCGGTTGCCGTCTCCAGCTTCGGCGCGGAAGAACTGCAGCAGCGCGGTTCCGTCGATATTACCGATATCGCCCAGATCACCCCCAACACCACGTTGGAGGAATCGCGCGGCACCAATTCCACGCTGTCTGCCTTCATCCGCGGCATCGGCCAGCAGGACCCGGTTTCGGGCTTCGAGCAAGGCGTGGGCATCTATCTTGACGACGTGTACCTCAACCGTCCGCAGGCTGCCGTGCTCGACATCTATGACGTCGAGCGGATCGAGGTGCTGCGCGGTCCGCAGGGCACGCTTTATGGTCGCAACACCATCGGCGGCGCGGTGAAGTACGTCACCCGCGAACTGCCGGACGAGACCAGCCTGCGCCTGCGCGGCACGGTGGGCACCTATGGCCGCGCTGAAGGCGTGCTGACGGCTTCCACCCCGATCACCGACCTAGTGCGTGTTGGCGGGTCGGTCGCGCGCCTTTCGCGCGACGGGTTCGGCGAGAACCTGACCACGGGCGAGGAAAACTACAACAAGGATATCTGGGCCGCGCGCGGCACCATCGAAGTGGGCGGCAATGGCGAGCCCTACCTGCTGCGCGTCTCCGGCGACTGGACGCACGACATGTCGAACGCGCGCGGCGGCCACCGCCTGATCCCGGGCGCTGCCTCGGGTGCGGCGGTGCTGGATAACGTGTTCGATACGCGCGGCGGCCTGGTCGATCCGGAGCAGGACGTGGAAGCCTGGGGCGTTGCCATCAACGCCCGCGTTGATCTGTCCGACGCGCTCACCCTGCGCTCGATCACGTCCTACCGCGAGGATGACAGCGCCTCTCCCATCGATTTCGACGCGCTGCCTGCGGTCGACCTCGACGTGCCGGCCTTCTACCGCAATTCGCAGGTCAGCCAGGAAGTGCAGCTGATCTGGGACGATGGCGGCCGTTTTACCGGCCTGCTGGGTGGTTATTACCTCAACGCCACGGCAGACACGCTGTTCGACGTGCGCCTGTTCACCACCTTCGCCGGCTTCACTGCCTTCACCCAGGCGGACGTCGATACAGAGACTTTCGCGATCTTCGGCGACTTCACCTACGAGCTGACCGACCAGCTGAGCCTGTCGGTTGGCGGTCGCTACACCTGGGATGAGCGTACGGCCGATATCCTGCGCCAGAACTACCTTGGCGGCGGTTCGCCGGTGTTTGGCGGGGCGGGCATTCCATTCGGCGCGCCCAGCACCGATTTCCAGGGCAGTGCGGACTTCAACAAGTTCACCCCGCGCGTCTCTTTGAGCTTCCAGCCGACGCCCGATCACAACCTCTACGCCAGCTTCTCGCAGGGCTTCAAGGGCGGCGGTTTCGACCCGCGCGGCGTGGGCGTGAACGCGCCTGCGGCAGTGCCCGGCGCTCCGACCGATGCCGAAGTCGCCAGCTTCCTCAGCTTCCAGCCGGAGGAGGTCGACAGCTACGAGATCGGCTACAAGGGCAACCTGCTGGGCGATGCGGTCTACGTGGCGCTGGCCGGTTTCTATGCCGACTACACCAATGTGCAGATCCCCGGCTCCGTCGCCTGCAACGTGGGCGGCATTGCCACCTTCTGCGGCGTGGTGTCGAACGCAGGTGCGGCCGATATCATGGGTATCGAGTTCGAAACCAACGCCCGCCTGGCGCGCGACCTGTTTGGCGCTGGTGACGAACTGCGCCTGCAGGGTTCGCTCGGCTGGATCGATGCCGACTACACCCAGTTCGTGACCAACATCGGCGGCGTGCCCACCGATGTGTCCGACTTCCGCGAAGTGCAGAACACGCCCGAATGGAGCGGCAGCGCGACGCTTGGCTACACCACCCCAGTGGGCGAGGGCGACCTGTACCTGGGCAGCACGGTTTCCTTCCGCAGCTCGACCACGCAGTTCGAGATTCCGAACCCCTACCTCGACCAGCCGGGCTATGCCTTGCTGGACGCCAGCATCGTCTACACCGACGATCGTGGCTTCAGCATCGGCCTGCACGGCCGTAACCTGACGGACAAGGAATACCGTACCTCCGGCTACACCTTCGTAGTGGCCGATCCGGTGACGGGCGCGCTGGCGTCGGGTGCCGACGGCCTGCCGATCCCCTCGCTGGGCACCGAAGGTACGCTGACGGCGTTCTACGGCAACCCACGCCAGGTCTACCTCACCGCCACCATCGAATTCTGATCCGCACCTGCGGACGGGACTTCCCGATGATGGATTACATAGAGCACCGCTACACCAGCGCGTGCGGGCAGCTGGAGCTGTTCGCACGCGACTATCCGGCGGATGGCCCCGCGCTGCTGCTGATGCACGGGCTGACGCGCAACAGCGCCGATTTCGAGCCGCTGGCAGCGCACCTGGCGGGCAAGTATCGGCTGATCGTGCCCGACCAGCGCGGGCGCGGGCTGTCGCCGGACGATCCCGATCCGGCGAACTACCGGCCCGATATCTATGCGGCGGACATGTTCGCGCTGCTGGAGAGCCTGGGGGTGGAGCGGCCCGGCCTGATCGGCACCTCGATGGGGGGGGTGATGGCCATGGTGATGAACGCGATGAAGCCGGGCAGCTTCCCGGCCGTGGTGTTCAACGATATCGGCCCGGTGCTGGCGAAAGAGGGCCTTGCCCGCATCGGCGGCTATGTCGGTGGCGGAGAGCCATTTGCCGACTGGAATTCTGCCGCTGCAGCCTGCGCCGCCATCAACGCCGATGCCTTCCCCGATTACGAGGAGGCCGACTGGCAGGCCTGGGCGCAGCGTACCTGCCGTACCTTGCCTGACGGTCGCGTCGCATTCGCTTACGATCCCGCCATCGCCAGCGGCTTTGCCGATATTGGCGAGACGCCGCAGCCCGACCTATGGCCGCTGTGGGACATGCTGGGGGAAACCCCGGTGCTGGTGATACGCGGCGCACTGTCGGACCTGCTTGCCGCCGATACGGTCGCCGGGATGAAAGCCCGCCATTCCGGTCCCTTTGCGCAGGTCGACGTGCCCAACAGGGGGCACGCCCCCATGCTGGATGAACCCGCCGTGCTGGATGCATTGCTGCCGTTCCTGAAAGAGCACATCGGATGAGCATGCCTGCCGCCACCGCGACCCGTCCCGATCCGCACCGCAACGTGGTGCTGGGCATGTTGCTGGTGGTCTACGTGTTCAATTTCGTCGACCGGCAGATCCTCTCCATCCTCGCCGCGCCGATCCAGGCCGACCTGCAGCTGAGCGACAGCGAAATGGGCATGCTGGGCGGGCTGGCCTTTGCGCTGCTCTATTCCACTATGGCGGTGCCACTGGCGGCGCTGGCGGACAGGAGTAGCCGCAGCTGGGTGATCGCCGTATCGCTGGCGGCGTGGAGCGGCTTTACGGCGCTATGCGGAGTGGCGACAAATTTCTGGCACATCTTCTTCGCCCGCCTTGGCGTGGGCATCGGGGAAGCGGGCGGGGTTGCGCCCAGCTATGCGCTGATCGGCGACTATTTCCCCAGCGAGCGGCGCGCCACGGCGCTGTCGATCTATTCGCTGGGCATTCCCATCGGTTCGGGCCTGGGCGTGCTGATGGGTGGCTATATCGCCGCCACGGTGGATTGGCGCACGGCCTTCTTTGCCGTTGGCCTGGCAGGCCTGGTGATCGTGCCGGTGTTCAAGTTGCTGGTGCGCGACAAGGCGAAGCCCAAGGTGGCAGCCGATAATCCCGCACCGCTGCCGCAAACGCCTTCGCTGAAGGAAACGGCCGGTGTGCTCGCGCGCAAGCGCAGCTTCTGGGTCCTCGCCTTCGGCGCGGCCATGTCCTCCATGCTTGGCTATGGCATTGCCTTCTGGCTGCCCAGCCTGCTGATCCGCAGCTTCGGTTTCGAGCTGGTGCAAGCCTCGCAGTTCTTTGGCGCGCTGCTGCTGATCGGCGGCGTGGTGGGGGTGATGGCCGGCGGCCTTATCGCAGACCGGCTGGGCAGCCGCGACCGCGCCTACTACGCCTGGCTGCCGGGCCTTGCCTTCTTCCTTGGCGCCCCGTTGTTCGCCGCCGGTATTTCCAGCAGCGATGCGCAGCTGGCCTTCCTGCTGTTCCTGCTGCCGCAGGCGCTGTCCTATGTCTGGCTGGGCCCGGTCCTGTCTGCGGTGCAGCACCTGGTCGTGCCCGCCGCGCGGTCCACCGCTTCGGCCCTGTTCCTGCTCATCAACAACCTGATCGGCCTTGGCGGCGGCATCTATGCGCTGGGCGCGCTGTCCGACTTCCTCGTGCCGTTCTACGGCGACGAGGCGCTGCGTTATTCGATGCTCTACGGTCTTGCGCTGTATGGCCTGGCGGCCTTGCTGATGGCGCTTGCCGGGCCTTCGCTGCGCAAGGATTGGGTGGCCGAATAGGTATCCAACAGTTTCCTAACGGCATTTGTAACCTACCTAACGCAATTGTCATTCAGCTTCGGCGCAAGACTATAATACCCCTCCCGACATTGGTGAAACTATCCAATGCTTGGGGGCATTTCGATGAACGTACATTCGGGTCTTCGCGCTCGATTGGTACGGCTATCGCGACAGCGTGGGCGCCGTTTTGCAGTACACGCAGATGACCGGGCGCGGGCAGGCCCTGACCGTGTCCGGCCAGTACAACCGCCTCAACTACGCTGGCCAGCCGCTGCTGGATGCGAACCGCTTCGCCGCAGCCGCCACCCAGAATGTCACAGCCAGCGTGCAAGGGGGCAAGGAAGAGATCCGGCTTGCGCTCAGTTTCCTGCCTGGGCCAGCACCTGCAGCGCGCGCGACAGGTGCGGCCGGTCCAGCATGCCGCCTTCGTAGCCGATCGCGCCGACGCCGGGATTGGCTTCGAACAGGGCGACGATCCGGCGCGCTTGGGCTAATTCTTCTTCGCTGGGCGTGAAGGCGGCATTGATGATCTCCACCTGCGCCGGGTGGATGGCCAGCATTCCGGCAAAGCCTTCGCGCCGCAAGCGCTCTGCCCGGGACTTCAGGCCATCCAGGTCGCGGAAATCCCCGTGGATCGTGTCAATCGCCGCGACACCGGCATGGGCTGCGCCCAGCAGGGCCATGCTGCGCGCCATTTCGTAGGTAAAGCCATAGCTGCCATCGGGATTGGTATTGCCGGCGGCACCGACGGCATCAGCAAGGTCTTCTGCCCCCCAGGTCATGGCCATTAGGCGCGGTGCCCCCGCATAGTCGCCGCAGTGGAACATCGATCCGGCCGTCTCCGTCGCCAGAATCATCACCCGGGTGCTGCCGGGTGCGATGGCACTGGCCACCTCCAGCGCCGCCAGGTACTTGTCGAGGGTTTCGACCTGCTGGCGCCCGCGGCACTTGGGCAACATGATACCGCCGGGCTTGCCTGGCATAATCGTGGCCAGGTCTGCCAGCGCATCGGGACCGTCCAGCGGGTTGATCCGCACGAACAGGCGCGCGCAGTCACCCTCGTGTCGTTCGAGGATGGAGTGCACCATGGAGCGCGCCTCGGGCTTGTTCTCCACCGCCACGGCATCTTCGAGGTCGAAGATCACCATGTCGGCCGCGCTGGCCACGGCTTTGGCCATCTTCTTCTCGCTATCGCCGGGCGCGAACAGCCACGAGCGCATCGGACGACTGGCGATATCGGTCATGGAAACACGGACCTTTCGGATCAAACTGTAGTGTTGAGCGCCTGCTCCCTCTAGCGGGACGGGCAGGCAATAGCCATATTCCGACGTGCGAAGCGCTGGAAAAGCGCCCTTTCGCTTACGATATTCGCTTCTGCTGGCTTTACCTTGCGCGAATTGCCGCGCTAGAAGGATGTTGAAGTGGGAATGAAAATGAGAACGTCCGATCCGGCGGTGATGGAGTTGATTGACTCCAGCCCCGTGGCATCCGTGGTGAGCGATCCACGCTTGCCCGATAACCCCCTGATTGCCTGCAACCAGGCCTTCATCGACCTCACCGGCTATGGCGAGGATGAAATCATCGGTCGTAACTGCCGCTTTCTTGCCGGGCCGGGCACGGAACCGTGGCTGACCGAAACCATCCGCGATGGCGTGCGCGAACGCAAGCCGGTGATGGTGGAGATCCTCAACTACAAGAAGGACGGAACGCCGTTCCGCAATGCCGTGGTGGTTGCGCCGATGTTCGATGACGACGGCGAACTGACCTATTTCTTCGGCTCGCAGGTGGAACTGGCCGAAGATGCCCAAGGCCCCAGCCTGACGCGGCGCGTGCGCGCGACGGAGAAGATCAAGGAACTTTCCAAGCGCCAGCTGGAAGTGCTGCAGATGGTCGCCAGCGGCCTGCGCAACAAGCAGATCGCCTGGGAGTTGGGGCTTTCCGAGAAGACCATCAAGATGCACCGCGGCATCGCCATGGAAAAGCTGGGTGCGCAAAGCTCTGCCGAGATGATCAGGCTGGCCGTGGAAGCGGGAATCTAGGCCAGGCTTAAGGCCATTGGTCCAAAGCCCGTATTTCGTTTGCACAGGCCTGCGCTATTGCAGATGTGCATCGTAGCCGGATCAACGCGGGGCCTCCTTCCTTCCCCCTCTGCCTCGCGTCCTCCTCCATCCCACTTCTCCGGCTGCGATGCCCCCATCCTGAAAAATTAGCGAAACAGGCGCGGCAGGAAGTCGTGCAGGTAACGTCGCCAGTTGATCCAGGTGTGGCCGCCGCCGCTTTCGTTATAGACGTGTTCGATGCCGTATTCGTCCAGCATGGCGCGGGTAGGGGCGACGGTGCCGTAGAGGAAATCGTCGGTGCCCATGGCGTAGTAGACGAGGTCCAGTTCCCCGGCTGCCCGTTCCAGCGCTTCGCCGTTCTGCGTGGTGTAGTTGGCAACGTCGTCCGGCCCCATGCCCAGACCCATCGAGAACACGCCGATATGACTGAACACGTCGGGGCGCGGCAAGCCGAAGCGCAGGGTGTGCGCGCCGCCCATCGACAGGCCGGCCATGGCGCGGTGGTCACGATCGGCAATGGTGCGGAATTGGCTGTCGATAAAGGGAATCAAGTCCTGGTGCAGGTCGTCCCCGAAATCGGTGTTGGCGAGCATGTCTGTGTCTTCGCGTTGCGGCGTGTGGCCGAAAGGCATGACGATGATCATGGGTTCCGCGCTGTCTGAGGCCAGCAGGTTGTCGAGGATGTAGTTGGCATGGCCCACGCTGGTCCAGCTGTCCGCCGAATCGCCGGCTCCATGCACCAGGTACAGGACCGGATAGCTCTCGTTGCCGTTCATGTAGCCCGGCGGGGTATAGACATAGGCTTCGCGCATGGTGCCCAGCGCGCCGGAGACATATTCTACGCGGCTGACCACGCCATGCGGCACATCTTCGCGCAAAGTCTGGAATGCACCTGCCTCGCCCGGAATTTCCATGGTGGAGTTGATGCCGCTGCGTTCGCGGCTGAAGGTGGTGGCCATGGGATCGGGCACGCGCGCCCCGTCGACCTCGAAGTTGTAGCGATAGGTGTCGGGCGGCACGGGCAGTTCGGTCGTCACGCTCCACAGGCCGGTTTCATCCCTGGCCAGCGGCAGGCCGCGCTCGCCCCCGCCGAACCCGCCGGGCACCCACGGATCGAGATCGTTGCTGGTGACCCGCACGTTGTTGGCCTCGGGCGCGCACAGGCGGAAGGTCACGCGGCCGTCTGCCAGCGGCTCGACAGAGACATAGTCGGGCCGGGCGAAGGGGCCCTGCGGCATGCACGATGCCGCATCGGCACCTTGTTGTGCTAGGGAAGGCGTGACTGGCAGGGCAAGGGCTAGGCCGACAGCGGCCGGTATGGCGAATTTTGCAGTCATGGGGTCTCCTCTCGCTCCTTCGGGACTTGGCGAGAGCGTACCCCTGCTGTCAATCGTCCATGCAAAACGGGGGCCCTCGACGAGGACCCCCGCTTGATGTTCCGGTTGCCCGGAAAGGCTTAGTTCTGCGCGCGGCGACGAGCTGCGGCCACGGCTTCCGTGGTCGGGTTGCCGAGCGACAGTTCGCGACCGTTGGGGAAGCGGATTTCCGCTGCCGAGGCACGGGTGTCGCCATCGCGAGCCTGGAAGGCGTCGACGATGATGTCGGTGCCTGCCGGCAGCGAGTTCCGGTTCCAGCCACGACGCAGCAGCGCGGACGGGGCGCCGCCCTCGATGCGCCAGCGCTCGGTGCTGCCGTTGCGTTCGACGTCGATGTGAATCCAGGAGTGGGGGTTGACCCACTCGAACATCACGACCTTGCCTTCGAGGCGGATCGGACGGTTACGGTCGAATTCCGTGGCGAACGAGTGGTGCGCATAGGCACCAACGCCCGTCACAGCGAGCACGGCGCCGATAGCGGCAGCGCTGAGCTTCTTCATCTGCATGGTTGAACTCCCTAGATTAAAACACTTCAAAAGCTGTCAGACGGACAAGGTGTTTACGTTGACTTTGTCCAGATAGCAAATCCAACATTACTCCTCGATTAAGTCACCGTAGAGCAGGTGCTCGGAAAACGGCACGCACTTGAACTCGAGGAGCTGTGCGTTGTCTTCGACATGGCGGTAGAGAACCATGTCCATTTCATACGGCTCCGTCAGGATCGAAGGGTCTTCGATGGTGACATGGTAATCGATGTGGTTGCCACCTTCGCGCAGCGTGAAACGCTCCGTCACGGTGGCGTTGTTGGTGATGTAGTTGCCGGCGCGGTCGATCCAGGTCACGCCTTCCACCATCTCGCCGGCGGGCAGCTTCACCAGGCCCGGACCCTGCGCCAGAGTGGTGACGACCAGCGTATCGCCATCCCATTCGCCGTAGCTGGTGCCCATCCAGGTGTCGATCGGCGGGATGCCGACTTCCTGCATGTGGATCACCCGGTTGGCCGAGGCATATTCGTAGACCATCAGGATGTCGTCACCGTCGCCCTGCACGATCTGGAAGGGGTGCGGCATGTAGGTAGCGCGGGGAATGCCCGGCAGGTAGCAGGCGGCTTCGGGATCATAGGTGATCACGTTCTCGCGGTTGTACTCCAAGCGTTCCTGCGCCGCTTCGTTGTAGGGGATCGAGCCGCCCTGGACGACGCCCAGGTCAGCCGGAATCGCACCAATCGCACCCAGGATGCGGTCACCCTGCGGCAGCGGGTTGGGGCCCGCGCTGTGCGGTTCGACATTCCAGTTGGCGCCGTTCATCACCTGCCACACGCCGTTGAGATCGGGATGGTCGCCAATGCGATCCATTTCCGCACTCTCGTGATTGTCGGCCAGCGCCGGAGCCGCCGGAAGTGTTGCCATTGCCACTGCCGCAGTCGCGACGGTCGCCAAACGTGTAAGGGCCCGCATATTCTCTCCTCAAGACCTTGCTATTGTTCCAGAGCAAAAGCCACGATCCGCCCACCGGCATTGATCGCGACATATTGCCTGCCGTCGCTTCCCCGATACGAGAACGGGTTGGCGTTGGCGTTACCTTGCAATTGTGCTTCCCATAGCTGCTCGCCACTGTCCGCGTCAAAGGCGCGGAAGCGACGATCATTGGTCGCACCTACGAAAACCAGTCCACCTGCCGTCACGCTGGGCCCGGCGCTGCCGGAATTGCCGAGCACGCGGCGATCTTCCGGCAGGCGCTCGTCATCGTACATGCCGAGCGGCACGGCCCACAGGATTTCGCCGGTATTGGCATCGACCGCAGTCAGCCGCGCCCAAGGCGGCTTGTAGCAGGGCAGGGTGGGGCCGACAGGGCGGCCATTGTCGTCATATTCGCCCGACAGCGGGGCGTTGAAGCTGAAGAACGGGCCCTTGCCGTCCACACTGGCGCGATCGTACTCGGGCAGGGGCCCTGCCGCGCTGGTGTCGAAAGAGTAGGGTTCGTCGCCTTCCACTTTCTCCACCCAGCCAACCAGCGAGGTATCCTGTGCGTTGACATAGATGACGCCGGTGGTTGGATCGGCTGCCGGTCCGCTCCAGTTCACGCCGCCGGTGCCGCCGGGCAGCTGGATGGTGGAGCGCGGCGGCTGGCCTTCGGCGCGGTACATGAAGGGCGTGAACGGCCCCAGGTTCAGGAACCCGCCCGCGTGATCCCACATGGCATAGCAGGCCTCGGAATGTTCGGGCGTGGTATCTTCCGGCCCGACGATGTCCTGGTAGGTCATCTCCACGCGGCTGAGCGGCGGGGTGTTGACTGGGAAGGGCTGGGTCGGATGGTAATATTCGCCCGGCACGTCGCCCGGCGGGACGCGGCGTTCCTCCACCGGCTGCACGGGTTCGCCATCCTCGGCATCGAGCACGTAGACGAGGCTGGACTTGCCGACATTGGCCAGCGCCATGTGCTGTGAACCGTCAGGCGCCGTAACCGGCAGCAGCGCGCCGGCGTGGCTCATGTCGATATCCCAGATATCGTGGTGCACGGTCTGGAAATGCCACTTGTATTCGCCGGTTTCGGCATCCACGGCCACCACCGAATTGGCGAACACGTTGGTGCCGGGGCGATCGCCGCCATAGTAATTGTGGGCAGGGCCGGCGATGGGGAGATAGACCGTGCCGGTGCTTTCATCCACCGTCGCGGCAAAGCCCCACATGTTGGTGCCGCCGCGATTCTCCGCGCCGCCGCCCCAGGTATCGTGGAACGGTTCGCCAGCGTCGGGCGTGGTATCGAATTCCCACAACTTTTCGCCGGTCACGACGTTGTAGGCGCGCGGATTGCCGGGGGCGCCTTGCGGATTTTCCAGGCTGGCGGCGCCGATAATGGCGATATTGCCGGTGATCGTCGGCGTGCCGCTGTAGCCCGGATCGATGGCGACCGAGCCGTTTTGGCCGAACGAAGTGACGGGTTCGCCAGTGGCGAAGTCGAACGCCATCAGCGCATTGCCGGCAGTTACCAGCAGGCGCGGGCCATGACTGTTGTCACCGGGCCAGTAGCCAAGGCCACGCCCGGCAAAGCTGGGCGGCGGGCCGGGCTGGTCGCTGGCCGGAAACTGGTGTTCGTGCACCCACACTTCTTCGCCCGTCGCGCCGTCCAGCGCGACGATGCGGTTTTGTGCGGGGAAATACATGACCCCGTCGATTACCAGCGGAACAGCGTTGTTGAAGGCGCGGTAGGGATAGTCCCAGGCTTGCTGCAGGCTGGCCACGTTGTCGCGATTGATATCGGCCAGCGGCGAATAGCGGGTGGCCGCGGGATCGCGATGAATGGTCTGCCAGTCACCATCCGGAATCACGCGTGCCTGAGCATGATCGTTGGCGGCCAGCGGGGCGGGTGCAACGGTTGTACAGGCAGTTGTGCAGGCAAGCAGAATGGCCACTTTGTAAGCCTTGCTCACGCGCATCCCCATGTCTCCCGAATCACTTGGCATGAATGGCTCCGCCTTGCGGGGCAGCGCCCTTGTTGATTCTGTCCTAAACATCCTGCATGGCTTTGACAATGCCTCGCGCGGCCTGTCGGGATGCGGGTTTTCGGGGGGCAGCTGCCCGCTGGCGCTAAGTCTATGAAAAAGCGTGTGCTTGGCAGGCGAAAGTGGCGCAAAAACAGGGCTTAAGCTGCGCGCTTTGCCCATCTGTTTCGGCCTGTTTCGCGCTGCTGCACTTGGCGAAAGTGCATTTGATCGCTAGCGGGTTTGCGCGAGATCAAGGCGTAAACGCGCCGGACAGGATCAATCTGGATAGAAACCCGGGGTAGAAAACAAGGACAAGAGGGAATGGGTGACTTCTTTTATGGACTGACAGATTGGCTGCGGACGACAAGTCTGCTCGACGCCGCCTTCTGGATCGAGACGACGGGCTTCAACCGCCTGCTCGTGGAAAACTTCTGGGGCGTGCCGATTGCGCAGGTCCTCCACATCATCGGGATCGGTGCGGCCTTTGCGGCCACGCTGATGATGACGCTGCGTGTCAACAACATGGCTGGTACCTCGCGTTCCATCCCCGAAGTGTCTGCGCGCTATGTCCCGTGGATCTGGTGGGGCCTGCTGTGGATCGTTGCCAGCGGCATGCTGATGCTGTGGGCCGAACCGGTCCGCAACATGGTGAACGGCGTGTTCTGGGTGAAGATGGCGCTGCTGGTGGTGACGATCTTCGTCACGCTGGCGTACCAGAAATCTGTGCGTAGCGCGGCCACTGTCGGCGGTGCCGGCTGGAATGCAGGCGGAGGGATGCGCCTGACCGGCTGGTTTATCATCATCCTGTGGTGCCTGATCATGGCCCACGGTCGCTGGATCGCCTACGCGCCGGTTTGAGGGGAACTGAATCAATGGCTTCTTATTATCCTGAACCCACGAATATCTGGGAATCGATCGAATACTCGTCACTCGGCACTTCCATTGCCGAGAGCCTGTGGGCCTTCCCCACGCTGGAGACGATCCACGTCATCGCGCTGGTCACCGTGTTCGGCACCATCGCCATCATGGACCTGCGCCTGCTTGGCCTGGCTGGCAACAAGTGGACCGTGCTGGAGATGAGCCAGGACACGCTGAAGTGGACCTGGGCGGGCTTTATCCTGGCCGCGATCACCGGCACGCTGCTGTTCACCAGCAAGGCGAGCACCTACATGGTCAATCCCTATTTCCTCGTGAAAATGGGGCTGCTGGCGCTGGCTGGCCTGAACATGGCCTACTTCCATTTCGTCACCTACAAGACGGTGAATGACTGGAACGCCTCTCCGGTGTTGCCGTCGGGCGCGAAGTTCGCCGCGGCAACGTCGCTGGTGCTGTGGATCGCCGTGGTCTTCTGCGGCCGTGCCATCGGCTTCACGCTGGGGATTTACTACTAAGGCTGTAACAGCCTTGGATGCGAAAAGGGCCGCTCGATTGAGCGGCCCTTTTTGTTGGCGGCTGAGACTACAGTACCAAGGCCCAGCCCGGAACTATTCAAACTCCTTGCTTAGCCGCTTTTGCGCTGCGCGTTCGCGCCGTCCACGCAAACCGCCCCGTATGATGGCTGAAAGCAAGAAGAAAGGGACCAGCAGCGCACCCAGGAGGATTAGCCCTGACACGGTCATTCTCCCGCCGTTGGGTTATCCAAAGCAAAAACGTAGACCGCCGAGCTGTTCACCTCGGGGAGCGGAAACTCAGGCGTGAAGTTGGGCAGGCCGAACGCCAGCGGGTTGCCCATGCCTGTCACCACGGCGACATATTGGCGCCCGTCGACCGAATAGGTGATGGGGCTGGCATTGGGCACGCCGGTCAGCCCGGTGCGCCAGAGCTGTTCGCCGGTCGCCTGGTCGTAGGCCAGGAATTCGCGGTCCATCGCGCCGGTGAACAGGAGGCCGCTGGCCGTGGCCAGCACGCCTGCATCGTACGGCGCGCGGCGGCGGTGTTCCCACACCACTTCGCCGCTTTCCATGTCGATCCCCTGCAGGATGCCGAAATTGCCGTCGCTGTCAGGCGGGGCGGAATAGTAGATATCCACGCCGCTGGAGAGGAAGCCGCCTTCGGTCGGGCGCATTTCCATGCAGGTATCGCGTGCGTTGACGAACAGCATCGATGTATCTTCGTCGAAGGCCGTGGCACTCCAGTTGCGGCCGCCGCCGGCGTGCGGGCACATGAACACTGCGGGCCGGTCGCGCCCCGGCAGCAGATCGGGGTCTGGCGTCTTGCGGCCCGTCTCGGGGTCGATATCGATGATGAAGGTCTGAAAGCCCATGTCGACCGTGCTCAGGTACTCGCCCGTGCTCGCGTCGATGGTGTCGAACAGGCCTTCCTTGCCGCCGGTTATGATCACGCGGCGCTCCTCGCCGTCCACCTCGACGTTGGCGATCACCCGTTCGAACACCCAGTCGAGGTCGTACTGGTCGTTGGCCATGTGCTGGTAGTACCAGACCAGCTCACCCGTACGCGGTTCGAAAGCGAGGGTGGAATTGGTGAACAGGCCATCGTTGTTGCCGCCGGGGATGCGGTCGCGCACCGGCCCGGTGTCATAGGTCTGCGCCACGCCCCAGTATGCCAGGCCGGTTTCAGCATCATAGGAACCGACATCCCAGACAGAGCCGCCCTGGCGCAACTCGTCGGGAACGCCGTTCCAGGTGTCTCCGCCCAGCGTGCCGGTCTTGGCAATGGTGTCGAAGTTCCACAGGTGTTCGCCGGTCTCGGCATCGAAGGCGGCAATCAGCCCGCCGCCCAGGCGCTGGGTGGCTAGGCCGATCATGGCCACGCCGTCTGCCACCAGCACGCCGCCGTTGCTGCGCGTATCCTGCGCATTGGGGATGGGAACGTCCCACACCGGTTCACCCGTGCGGGCATCCAGCGCCATCATGTGCAGGTCGCTGGTCGCCATGATCAGCATGTCGTCCCACAGGGCGATCGCCTTCTTGCCCTGCATCAGCGTGCCTTCGGGCATGTCGCGGCGATAGCGCCATAGCTGGCGACCGGTGGCGGCATCGAAGGCGAACACCTCCTCGCCATAGGCGTGGACGTACATCACCCCGTCGCGCACCAGCGGTTCGGACATGGTCGGACCCAGCGGCAATGCCTGCGCCCAGGCTATCGACAGGTCGCCAACGTTTTCCGGTGTGATCTGGTCGAGCTCCGAGTAGCCATGGGCATCGTGATCGCCGCGCCAGACGATCCAGTTCTCGGGCGCCGGGTTGTCGAGCATTTCCTCGGTCACCGGCGTGTAGTCTGCAAACAGGTCGGGCAGGGGCGGCGATTCGGGGAAGGGATAGCGGTTGGTGATGCCGGGCAGGCCGATCTCGTTTCCGGCCTCGTCTTCTGCTTCGGGCACGAGGGCCGCCAGCAGCGTTTCCGCCTCGCCGCCGTTTTCGGCGATGATCAGCGCGGCCAGCGCGGCGTAGGTCTGCGACGGTAGCGAACCGCCTGCGCCCGGCGGCATCGAGGTTTCGAGATAGTCCTGCAGTTCGGCAGCGGACTTGCCGCCCCAGTTGGCCTGGAACACCGGCCCGGTCAGCGTGCCGGCGAATTGCCCGCCTGAAAGGTCTGCCCCATGGCACCCTGCACAGCTGGCGGCATAGGCGGTGCGGCCAGCCTCCACCTGCTCGGCGAAGCCTGGCTGTTGCTGGGCCGTGCCCGCTGCCGCAAACGCCATTGCCGACATGCCCGCCCCTGCGAGCAAGACCTTTCCGATTCCCATCGCTTTCCTCCTCAGAAAGCGTGCAGTGTGCCGCAGATCAGTCCTGCGTGGCAATCCCCAACGGACCGGCCACCTTGTCCTGATAAAGCGCGGCATAAAGATCGGCCTTGGTGCTGCCGAACCATTCGGCCACGCCAGAGCCATCGGCGTCGAGCACCATCACTTCGTTCGGGCCAAGCTCGCCGATGGCGGGCCATTCGGGCAGGCCATCGCCGTTGGGATTGCCCGTGGCGGCGAAGTTCACCCAATACTGCGAGACCTGGTCGGCAAAGGCCTCTTCGGTGGGATTGCCGCACATCAGCTCTACCGAGGAGCCGCCGGGGAAGGTACGCGGGGCGCACAGGTTGTCGAACACGTAGGGGATTTCGCCCGTGTGCGCCGCGCCCAGATCGCCGCGGTCGGGATCGTAGGGCGGATCGTGCCGGAACCAGTAGTGATAGCTCTGCTGGCCGATAGCGCCCTGCCATTCGGCATACTGGCGCATCAGCCAGCTCATGTTGTCGCCGAACGGCTGGGTGGCCACGGCGCGTGCCTCTTCATCGGTGGTGACCGGATAGGCCGCGCGGCCCAGTTCAACCTGGTTGCCCCAGCGGAATCCCTCGCCCTGCTGCCAGCTTTCCAGCGTGGCGGGCGGGCCGAAAATGGCGGTGAAGCTGCCTTCGTCCTCGTTCGACCCGACCAGCACGTCCACCGGCAACTGGCGCCCTTCGGAGAAGGTGATCGCCAGGTCTTCGGGGATGATGTAGCCGTCGATGATCATGCCCTGGCCGGGGATGTTCGCATGGATTTCCTCGGCGGGGAGCGCACGCAAGTCAGCAAGGCTGGTGGTGCCGAAATTCTCTTCTGCCGCACCCAGCGAGCGCTGTTGCGCCATTTCGCGCGGCACCATGGTACCGATGTTGAGGCCCTGGAAGGTGCCGCTTTCGGCAATCGCTCGGGCGAACAGCCCCTCTGCCGGCGGGGCACCCACCAGCGCGGCGTTCATCGCCGAACCCGCGCTTTCGCCGAAGATCGTGACGCGTGACGGATCGCCGCCGAAGGCCGCAATATTATCCTGCACCCATTGCAGCGCGGCAATGGCATCGCCCAGCGCCTGGTTGCCGCTGGCGCCGTTTTCTTCGGTTAGTTCGGGGTGGGCGAAGAAACCCAGCGAGCCGACGCGGTAGTTGAAGGTGACCATCACCACGCCCTTGTCGGCAAGGTAATCGCCATGGCTGAAGGGGCTGGAGCCGCCGCCTTCGTTGTAGGCGCCGCCATAGAGCCACACCATCACCGGCAGGTTGGCGTCTGCCGTTTCGGCGGGCGTCCACACGTTCAGGTAGAGGCAGTCTTCCGAAATGCCGGGGCTATCCGGCATGTCGGTGGCGGAATTGACCGGGAAGCGTTGCGGCGCGGGGTTCTGCAGGCAGGAATCGCCCCAGCTGTCTGCCATCAGGATGCCATCCCAGTCGGCGGCGGGCTGCGGCATTTCCCAGCGCAGGTCGCCCACCGGCGGTGCGGCAAATGGGATGCCCTTGAACACGGTCACACCTTCGACCTTGTCGGAGGGAACGCCCTGCACATAGCCGTTTTCGGTGGAAACGGGCGAGGTGGCGATGGTCGCCGCTTCCTGTGCCGAGGCGTTATCGTAGGTGGCGCAGGCAGCCATGCCCATGCCTGCCAACGCCAGCAGCGCGCCATGTCCAAAGATCGTCTTCATCGCATCCATCCCGGTTGGTCTGCCCTTGTTGGCGGGCGCAAAGAAAAACGAGCGCACCGATCCTGTCGGCGCGCCCGCTTGCATTCAGTGATTAGTGGCCGCCGCCTTCACCGCCGGCTGCGCCACCTTCGGTGTTCTCGACACCGGCAGCGGCTGCCGTGATGTAGTTGCGGACCTGCACATTGCCTTCGTGGCAGGCATATTCGAAGAATTCGTACTCCTCGTCACGCGTCCAGTCGAGGCGCGCGGTCCAGTGGTCGGTGAAGACTTCCGGATCGCTGTAGGTCAGTTCGTAGACGATGTGATCGGGGCCGGTCATCGTCAGGCGTTCCTGCACCTTGGCCTGCGCGCTGGTGGGAATGGTGTTGAAGGGCGGCACGCCCATCGTCGCCATGTTCAGGGGGCTGGGGCCGCGTTCGTAGTTGTTGTCCGAAACGCTGTCGCCGTCTTCGATGTTGGTGGTCTCGATAACCAGCTGGTTGCCTTCCCACCAGCCGATCGACTGGCCCATCCAGGTGCGCACGTCATCCGGCCAGCGCATCGCGGCAGCGGCTTCCGGCCCGTCGACAATCGGGATCACGCGGGCATCATGGATCATCTCCAGCGAAATGATGACGTAGCCCGGCGCCTGCATCACGCGGATGCCGTTGTTGTAGCGGAACGGGAACATCGAAGCCGGGAAGCCGCGGGTAACGCAGCGATCCCAGGTGTCGAAATCGGTGACCCACTGGAAATGGGTGTTGGGCGTCCAGCTGCTCCGGCCGTTCTGGTAGCGTTCCTGCGCCCACTCGGTCATCGCCGGCAGCTGGCCATCCTCGGGATAGACCAGCAGCGAGGTGCGACGGCCCGAAGCATCGGATTCCACCCAGTGGCCGAAGCCGATGGTGCCGGCTTCGTCCTCGGCCTCGTAACGCTCGTCAGAGCCGGCTGCCTGCTGCAGGCGCTGTTCGTATTCGCGATCGTTCAGGTAGAAGCGGTCGCCATATTGCGCCGGACGCTGCATCGGGATGGAGGCGATGTTGTCGATCGGAAACATGCCGCGGAAATCCGGGTCGCCCCAGCTGGTGCGCGGCGGATCGAAATCGGTGGGCACGGGGGCGATGGTCGTCAGGTCATCGGGCACCACGTCCTGCGCGGCGGCAGGGGTGATGAAGGCCAGTGCACTGGCTGTAACAATCGCGATTGTTTTCAGGGTTTTGCGGGGCATCATTCAGTCTCCTCGGTATTTCTTTGCTGGGCGCCGCGGCTGGCGGGATCCATTGCCGGGGGCGGACCGGCATCCGGATCGATCGGCTCCACCATGGTGCCGCGCGCATATTCCTGTTCGCGCCGGGCGCGATCGGCGGTGATGTAGTTGCGCACCTGCACGTTGCCTTCGTGGCAGGCGTATTCGAAGAACTGGTACTCGTCGTCGCGCGACCAGTCCACGCGCAGAGTGAAATCGTCTTCCCAGATCGCTGGATCGGAGTAGTGCATTTCATAAGTGATGGTGTCCGGCCCGATCATGTGGAACCGCTCGGTCACCACGGCATCCTCGCTCATCGGGATGGTGTTGTTGGCGGGCACGCCGCGCGTTGCCATGTTCAGCACCGATGCGCCGGGCTGGATGTGGTCGGTTACGACTTCCAGCGTGTTACCATCCACCCAGCGGCCGCGGCTGTTGCCGAACCATGCGGCCACGCCATCTGGCCATGGCTCACCTTGCCCGGCCACCGGGATGATCCGCGTGCCGAGCATTTCCAGGTTGATCACCACGTAGCCGGGCGACTGGAAGATGCGCACGCCGTTGTTGTAGCGGAAGGGGAACATCGACGCGGGAAAGCCGCGCGTGTTGCAGCGGTCCCAGCTGTCGAAATCGGTAACCCAGTCGAAGGTTTGCCCGGTTACCCAACTGGCGCGCATCAACGAGGAATCGTGGATACCGCGCTCGGTAAAGGCGGGCAGGCGGCCATCCTGCGAAGAGACCACCATCGAGGTGCGGCGGCTGCCGGCCTGATATTCGATCCAGTGGCCAAGGCCGATGGTGCCTTCCTCGTCCTCCGTCTCGTAGGCTTCTTCCAACTGTTCGACGCGGCCCTGTTCGGCAGCGATCTCTTCCTCGGTCTTCCAGAACCGGTCGCCATACTGGCGCGGGCGGTTCACCGGCAGTTCGGCGAAGTCGTTGAGCGGCCAGGTGCCGCGGAAATCGGGGTCGCCCCAGGACGTGGTTGCGGGGGTGTAGCCATCCTCGGGCACGGGCGGCATGGTGGTCAGGTCTTCAGGGACCTGCTCCTGCGCTGCCAGCGGCGATGCAAGCAGGGCTGCGGCAAGCGTGAGCATACCTATGCGGGCCATTATTCTCCTCCTCCGTCAGCGGCGGCCTGAGCACGTTCGGCGCGGCTGGCGGTGATGTAGTTGCGGATCTGCACGTTGCCTTCGTGGCAAGCGTATTCGTAAATGCCGAAGCCATCGTCACGCTGCCATTCCAGCCGCGCGGACCACGGCTGGGTGAAGACCACAGGGTCTTCCCAGGTGAATTCGTAGATGATCTCGTCCGGCCCCACCATGTGGAACCATTCCGTCATGCGAGCCTGATCGCTAACCGGCGTATCGTTCTCGCGCGGGGATCCGGTGGTGCCGATGTTGGTTGCGCTGGGGCCGGGGCGGAAATTGGTGGTGACCACTTCCAGCGTGTTATGATCCAGCCAGCGACCACGGCTATCGCCCAGCCACTGGCCGATCTGTGCGGGGATATGGGCGCTGCCGTCGGTGGGGATCATCCGCACTTCGTGCAACATTTCCATCTGCAAGGCGACAAGGCCCGGCGCCTGGAAGATGCGCATGCCGTTGTTGTACATGAACGGGAACATCGATGCCGGCAGGCCGCGCGTGATGCAGCGGTCCCAGCTGTCGAAGTCGTCCACCCAGTCGAACTGCTGGCCCTGCGCCCAGGTGGAGCGCATGGCGTCGGACAGCCGCTGGCCTTCTGGGGTGAATTCGGGCAGCCGCCCGTTTGCCGGAGAGGTGATCCAGCTGGTGCGACGGTTGGCGGCGGCGACTTCGGCCCAATGGCCGATGCCCATGGTGCCGCTCTCTTCCTCGTTCTGGTAGCGCTGCTCCAGCGCTTCGACCATGTCGGCGCGTTCGGCATACTCCTCCTCCGTCAGCAGCTGGCGATTGCCGTACTGCGGATCGCGCTGCAGCGGGGTGCGTCCGTTGAGGTGGTCGATCGGCCAGCCGCCACGAAAGTCCGGCTCGCCCCAGCTGGTAAGCTCCGGCTGGTAATCGTCCGATGGCTCGGGCAGTTGGGTCAGGTCCTCCTGCGCCAGCACCCCGCCGGAAAAGGGCAGGGTGCAAGCCAGCAGCAGGATGGCAGAACGACGCATGTTATTCTGCACCCTCGGGCAGGGCGAAAGTGACATAGCGGCTGGGGCCGGGTTCGGGCAGCCCAAGGCCGCCCAGGAAGTGGCCCATGCCGCCCACCGGCACGGTAATCATCTGGCGGCCGTTTACCTCGTAGATGGCAGGCACGCCCTCGGTGCCGGCGTCGAAGCGATGCTCCCAAAGTATGCGACCGGTATCGGCATCGCGAGCGCGGAAGGCGCGGTCGCTGGCGGTGTTGACGAACAGCAGGCCACCGGCAGTGGCGACCGGGCCCGAACGCGGCGTTTGCGCGCCAACGCCGGTGATGCCCTGTTCCTCCAGCGTCAGGATCTCGCCATTGGGAATGGAATAGAGCTTCTCGCCGGTATTCATGTCGTAGGCGGTGAGGTTGGAAAACGGCGGCTTCATCGCGCCCATGCCGTTCGATTGCAGCATGAAGTCGACCGGCCAGCGATAGGGCAGGTCCTCCTCGTCCGCATTGGGCATGGCCTCCAGCGCCTCAGGACGGCGATCGGGCATGATCTTCAGGCCCAGCGGCAGTTCGCGACTGACGATATACAGCCGCTGGCGTTGCGGATCGACTGACACGGTGCCCCAGTTGGCCCCGCCATTATGACCGGGAAAGGCGATGGTGCCCTGCAGGCTTGGCGGCATGAACGGGCCGCCGTGGCGCCAGGTGGCAAAGCGTTCGCGCAGCGCTTCCTGGTCGGCTTCGGGCAGGTAGGGATTGATGTCGTCTACCGTGAAGTCCATGCGCATGTAGGGCTCGGGCCAGCTGGGGATCGGCTGGGTCGGGCTGGCATGTTCGCCGGGCACGTCGGATGCCGGGACCGGGGTTTCGACGATCGGCCAGATCGGTTCACCGGTGCGGCGGTCGAAGGTGAAGATCGTGCCCCACTTGGTCACCTGGATGACGATGGGGATTTGTTCACCGTCACGGGTGATGGTCATCAGCTTTGGCGCCACCGGCAGGTCGAAATCCCACAGGTCGTGGTGCACGGTCTGGAAGTGCCAGATGCGCTCGCCGGTCTCGGCGTCCAGCGCAATCAGCGAATTGGCGAACAGGTTGTCGCCCTCGCGGTTGCCGCCGTAGAAGTCGTAGCGCGCTGTCCCGGTGGGGATGAACACGATGCCCAGTTCGGTATCGACGGTGCTTTCGGACCAGTTGTGCGCACCGCCGAACTGGTTGAAATCCTCTGTCTCGGGCCAGGTGCCATGGCCGAATTCGCCTTCGCGCGGGATAGTGTTGAAAGTCCACTTCAGCGCGCCGGTGCGCACGTCGTAGGCCTGAATGTTGGCGGGAGAGCCGGCATAGTCATAGGCGCCGGCAGGCAGGCTCATCACGATGGTGTCGCGATAGATGCGGCCCGGATTGTTGGTCTGCAGCGGACCGGGCTCGACCACGTCCTCGGGCAGGGCCTCGCGCAGGTCCACGCCGCCATCGGTGCCGAAGCTTTCGATCACCTGACCGGTCGCCGCGTTGATCGCGCGCAGGATGCCGTTGTTGAGCACCATCAGGCGCTCGTCACCCGCGCCGTCGGTCCAGTAGTTGATACCGCGCGTGCCGATGCGGCCTTCGAGGCTGCTTTCCCAGATCTGCGTGCCGGTGGCGGGATCGAGCGCCACCAGCTGGCTGGCACCGTTCATTACGTACATGCGTCCACCCGCGACCACCGGGTTGAACAACGGCGGCACGCCTTCGCCGGTGGGGAATTCCCACGCCACCTCCAGCTGGTGCACGTTGGCGCGGTTGATCTGGCTGAGCGACGAATACTGCGAGCTGTCGCCACCGCCGAGATAGCCATCCCAGCCGACGAAATCGAAGTTGCCCGCAGCAGCGGGCGTGGACGCGGCAGAGGCGATCTGGCCCGAAGGCGCGGTCGCGCAGGCAGCCAGAGCGAGGCCCAGCGAAGCGGCAAGCGCAAAGCGCAAGCCAGTCTTGCTGGCAGAACGGATACGGCGATTCGAAGTGGTCAAGCCATTGCTCCCATATTCATACGCAGCCTGGACGGCCGTCTTTCACGTGCATGCCTAGCCGGATTCGCCCCTGCTCAACAAGGGTGAAACGCCATCGAAATTGATAAAATCCGAAATTTTCGGACTTGTGAAATCTCAGGCCTCAGCTCTCGCCGGACTGCATGGCGTGACCTTCTACGGACCCTTCGGGGGCCTCGGCAGCGCCTTCCAGCGGACGGTCCACTTCACCGGCGGAGGTGAACACGGTCGCCTGCGTCATCCCGCCACTGGCCTCCAGCCGCAAGGTGACATTGTCCATCGAACGGTTTTCCCAGAACCAACCGTGAATGCCGGTGAAGGCAGGGGTATAAATGCCGTTCATCTCCTGCGCTTCGCCCACGCTATAACTCTCGGTCATTTCCACGCCGCCTTCGAAGGGATGGGCGTGCATGTCGTAGGCCAGCGTGCCGGTGCCTTCCCAGTGGAAGGTCATCGGCTGGCCTTCGGGGATGGTGTACTTGAACTCCACCGATTCGAACGGCAGCAGCTCGTATTCCCAGACGTCGGTAACGCCTTCCGACGCCGGCAGTGGGGTGTCGGAGAGGGTGAGGACCTCCTGCGTCTCCATCCGCGCCATGCCGCGCTCCAGTTCCATGTTGGTCGGTTCGGCAATTTCGGTCAGGCCCAGGCTCTCGCCAACGCCGGTCGGATCCCACCCGGTTTCGGCCGGAAGGATCACGAAGACGGCGAGCGCGGCACCGGTAAGTGCGACACCGGCGGCGACATAGGGGGCTTTGCTCATGACGAGAGGTATCCTTCTATCTGATAGGCAGTAAGCGCGACCCCCACGAGGATCAGCACGATATTGGCAGCAAAGGCGTAGCGCTTGAAGCTTTCGGTGTGGCGCCAGGCGGCGAGCAGGAAGACCACCAGTGTGAGGACCAGCACCTGCCCCAGTTCGACGCCGACATTGAACGAGATGAGATTGGTGAGGAGGCCGTTTTGCGAAGCGCCCAGGTCCAGCACCTTCGTGGCAAGCCCCAGGCCGTGGAACAGGCCGAACATCAGCACGGCGATGCGGGTATCGAAATTCCAGCCAATTTTCTGGAATCCGCCGATATTCTCCACCCCCTTGTAGATCACGGATACGCCGATGATGGCATCGACGATGTAGGCGTTCACGCCGGTGCCCAGCAATACGCCGCCGATCAGCGTGATCGAATGGCCGATGGCGAACATCGAGACATACAGCAGCACGTCCTTCAGTCGCCGCAGGAAGAACACCACGCCAACCAGGAAGGCGATGTGATCGTAGCCGGTCACCATGTGCTTGGCGCCCAGGTACATGAAGGGAATGATTGCGGGCCCGTCTATCGTGCGCACGAAGGCCTTGTCGCCCTCAGCCACGTCGTGGGCGAGGGCTTCTGCCGGGATGGCCAGCGCGATCAGGATCAGCAGCGCCGCGGCAGGCAGGGCGGGGTGGGAGAAGAGGCGCTGCCTAGTCGGCATCGCGCTCCTCGGTATATTCCTCTAGCGTCAGGTCCTCGTTCGGCCGCGGCTGGGCGACATCGTCCACCGTCACGCCTTCGGGCAGTTCCTCGGGCGGGTACATGCGGTGGCAGGCGCTGCATACCGAGTAGATGGTACCGCCCACTTCGAACACGGCTTCCGGGTCCTGCGCGATGGCAGCCTGTTGCGCGTCGGCGGAAACATCCACCAGTCCCTGCGCATAGGCATTCCAGTCCTCGCCGCGCCCCTCGGCATAGGCAGGCGTCATCAGCATTTCACCAAGCTCGCCAAGATGCTGCGCGGCGGCGCGCACCTCTTCCCATTCGGCATCGGTCTCCGGCTGCCATTCGCGGAACACCGGCTCGCCATCCACCAGTTCGCTGGCAGACCCGACAGAGCCCCAGAAAATCTCGGCAGTGGGCTGCATTTCCTGCGCCATCATCTGCTGCGCCGTTCCCAACGGGGGTACCTCTTCGGACTGGTTGCAGCCCGCCAGCGCCAGTGTGGCCAGGGCCCCTGCGATAATGCGAATGTCCGTCTTCATGCTCGCTCCTCTTCCGGCATATGGGCGCTTGATAAGCAGTCTTGCTGTCGCACAACTGACATGCTAGTGCGCCGCTTCGTTGACAATGTCCACTTTTTTCGAGGGTCAGACCCAGTGATAAATCTGCGGTAAAGCTTGACTCTGTTAGACCACATATTGACTAGGGCCAAGTTTTCGACTTGCCCGCCAGGTGATTTTGAAGGGGTTAGAACCACATGTCCGTTTCCGTTAAGAGCTTTGGCAAGCTGGCGCTGGCAGCGCTGGGTGCTTCAACCGTCGTGATCGGCGTTTCGGGCGCCATGGCGACCGATGTCGATCCCACGCAGCCTGCCGCAGTCGAACCGCTGACCGAAGAACAGGCCGACGCCAGCCGCACGCTGTTCAGCCAGTATGGCTGCGGCTCGTGCCATGCGCTGGCCGATGCCAACGGGTATGGTCATATCGGCCCCTCGCTGGATGGCAACGACACGCTCAGCGTCGACTACGTGAAGACCATCGTCAGCAACGGCCAGGGCGCAATGCCCAGCTTCGGCGGCATGGTGTCCGACGAAGAGATCGAGACGCTGGCGCGCTACATCGTGGAAAAGAAGGCCGACTGAGGCTTTCATCAGCATCGAGCAGGAGAAGGGGGCTTCGCGGCCCCCTTTTTCGTATCAGTCACCAGCCTGCTCGCGCGCGGTGCGCGAATTGGGCCCGACCTGCGCGAAGTAGTTGGTCACCCCGTCGGGATCGTTCAGCCACACGGTGGTGAGGTCGAAGCCACGCAGGCGGTTGAGCGGGGTCTCCACCGTGATCTCGCGGTGACGGGCGCGCGCGTCGACCATGGCGGCATCGCTCACCACGTACTGGATGCCCGAACTGCCGGTGTCGGCGGGCATGCCCTCGGCAATCTGGTGGAGGTAGACCGTCGTCTCGCCGTGACGATAGGGGTAGCGGGTGATGGCAAGCGCCGCACTGTCCTGCGCCGGCAGTTCATCAAGGCCCACGAAGTCGCGATAGAAAGCGCGGCTGGCCGCCATGTCGGAAACGCCGATACCCACGCCAACGCCGCCGTCGGAATGATCCAGGAAGCCTTCACCGGTGATGATCTCGATCGTCAGGCCGGCGGGATCGGTGGTCCAGCCGGTCCGCATGCCGTCGGCCAATTCGCGTAGCACGGGCGGCTCGAACCCGGCCTCCTCGAACCTCTGCACCACGACGTCCGGATCGGGATAGGTGAGGGTAAGGTAGCGGATACCCGTACCGCCGGTCCAGCCGCCCGACAGGTCGTAGCTGCGGTTGCCTTGCTGCCCTGCGGACAGCTTTACCTGCCCGCTGCCGACACCGGTCAGGATCATCTGCTGGGTGCTGGTCAGCTGGATGGGATTGAGCGAGCGCAGCGCCAGCGCCTGCGTGTAGAAGCGCACCATGTCCTCGGTCAGCTCGCGCGGGAAACGGCGGAAGACGTTTGCCGAATCCTGCACGAACAGGGCGCGGTTGTTCGCCTCCAGAGTAGCCGTGTCGAAATCCGCCAGGTCGTAGGCAAGGTCGCCGCTGGTATCGAGCAGCGCGCCTTCGGGTGTGCGCACCTGTCCGCTTTCCTGCGCGGTGGCGGTGCAGGCGGCGAGAGCCGTTGCCGCAAGGGCGATTATGGACAAGCGCATGGTCATTCCTCCGCCTCGGTGTCATCGGGCAGCGCCCAGACGATCAGGCTTTCGTTGTTGAGCGGGCCATTAGGGCCCATTTGCGGCGGGCCGAAGCCCGACCCGGTGGCGAACACTGCGACGTACTGGCGCCCGTCGGCCCCGCGATAGCTGATCGGGATCGTCATGGCCGCGTAGTCGAGCTGTTCCTGCCAAACGATCTCGCCGGTGGCGGAATCGAAGGCGCGGAAAATCCCGTCGGACGTCGCACCGATGAAGACGAGGCCACCTGCCGTCGCCATCGGTCCGCCGAAAGTGTTGTTCGAGCCCGTTTCGGCCTTGTCCTCGCCCAGTTCGGGCGTGGTGCCCAGCCGGCTGGCCCAGGCGATCTCGCCGGTATTGGCATCGACCGCCACCAGCCGTCCCCACGGGGGGCGGATGCAGGGCAGGGTCACGCGGGAACCGTCCTCTGCGGTGAAAGTGGCTGAGAAGCTGGAATAGGCGCCGGGTCCGGTCAGGCTGCCGCGATCGTACAACTGCGTGCTGTCCGCCGTACCGCGGCCGTAGTCGCCATCCGGGTCACGCGCCTCGATCCAGCCGATGGAGCCGCTTTCGCTGGTGTTGACGAAGACATAGCCCGTCGCCGGGTCCACCGCGCTGCCGCCCCAGTTGGAGCCGCCATTGTGCGGCAGGTTGATGCTGGCGCGCGGGGGGTCGCCTTCCTCGTGCAGGAAGAAGGGCGTGAAGGGCCCGGCGTTGAAGAAATATCCGCCGTAGCTGTCGAGCAGGGCGTGGCAGGCGGCAACGTGTTCGGCGTTGGTGTCTTCCGCCGTTACCACGTCTTCGGGTGACCACCACATGCGCGAAAGCGGCTCGGGGGCGACGGGAATGGGCTGGGTGGGCGAATACCATTCGCCCGGCACGTCACCGCGTGCCACCGGCATCTCGTTCACGCCGTGCACCGGTTCGCCGGTGCGGCGGTCGAGGATGTACATCAGGCCCGGCTTGCCCGTTTCGGCCAGGGCAGGGATGGTCTCGCCGTCCAGTTCCACGTCCACCAGCACCGGCGGGGCGGGCAGGTCCCAGTCCCACAGGTCATGGTGGATGGTCTGGAAGTGCCAGCGGTATTCGCCGGTGCGCGCATCCAGCGCCAGGATGGAATTGCCGAACAGGTTGTCGCCCGGACGATCACCGCCATAGTAGTTCGGGGATGGGCTGCCCAGGGTCATGTAGATCATGCCGGTTTCGACATCGCCGGTCATGTACCACACCCACATGTTGTTGCCTGGCCGGTCGCGCCAGCCGTCGTCGAGCCAGGTCTCGTGCCCGATCTCGCCGGGCTGGGGCACGGTGTTGAATTCCCACAAGAGCTCGCCCGTGCGCGCGTCATAGGCCTTGGAATTGCCAAGCGGGCCGCTGGGCAGTTCGGGGGTGGAGGCGCCGATCACCAGCACGTCGCCGAAAATGCTCGGCGGATAGGAATAGCGCACCTCGAACGGCACGCGGCCGTCTTCGCCGAAGCTTTCCACGATCTCGCCGTTCGCGGCGCTGATGGCGACGATTTCGTTGCCGCCGTTGTAATAGAGCCTTGCGGGCGTGGTCTCGTCACCCGCCCAGTACGTAACACGGCGGCGCACGGTGGTGCCTTCGATGGCATGGCGCCAGATCTCGCGGCCGGTGTGGGCTTCCAGCGCCACCACGGCATCGCCCAGCGGCAGGTACATCACCCCGTCGACCACGCTGGGCACGGTGCCCGCCAGGATGAAACCGCCGCCTTGCGGACGCAGGCGGTATTCCCAGGCGCGTTCCAGCCGGTTCACGTTATCGCGGTTTATGTCGGCAAGCGGGGCGTAGCGTTGCCCGGAATGGCTGCGGGCATAGTGCGGCCAGTCGCCGTCGGCGGGTTCCTGTTGGGCGAGGGCAGGGAGGGCGAGCGAGAGCGTCGCAGCGCCAGCCAGAAGAACGCGAAGCTTCATCAATGGATCTGTCCCTGCCTGCCTGAAATATCGATAGCCACCCTGTCGCTGGGATCGGCATCGACCCAGCGGCTGCCGGGGCGCAGCACGTCGCCGATCACCTTGTAGGCGAACAGCATCAGCAGCGCGCCGCTTTCGGGGTTCTCGTCCAGCGCGCGGATGTGCGCCAGGTCCTGCTTGCGCTGCTGCATGTCGGTCTCCTGCAACATCCGCTTGTTCTCTGTCGCGGCGGGGGAGACGACTTCCCAGAACACCCGCCGGCGTTCGTCGGAAAAGCGGTCGAGGATCGACTCATCCTCTTCCCCCCGCAAGACCGCGCCCAGCACGTCTGCCAGCACCACGCCGGTCCAAACGCCCGAAGTCAGGCCCAGCCCGCCGCAGGGGTTGGTGGCGTGCGCGGCATCACCTGCCAGCAGCACATGGCCCTTGCGCAAGGTCTCGCCCGCGCGCTGATGCAGCATGTAGGGGCTGGCGGAGACGATCTCGTAGTCCTTCCTTCCCTGCATGAACCATTCGTAGCGCTGGTGGATGCGGTCTTCGTAGCCGTCCAGCGGCAGCGAAGCATCTTCCATGTAGGTGCACCGCCACAGGCCGTCGCGATCGAGCTGCGCGATCACTGCCATGTTTACAGGGTCGCAGACGAAGTTTGCCTGCTGGTAGCCCAGTTCCTGGAAAGGGAACTTCACGTTGGTTGCGACGAAGCGTTCAGGCCAGGTGTGGCCTTCGAATTCGATCCCCGCCAGCTTGCGCACAGTGCTGCGCGCGCCGTCGCAGCCGATCAGCCATCTGGCTCGGAAATCCTGCCCGCCTGCCGTCACGGTCACGCCTTCGCCGTCATCGGCAATGGCTGTCACCTCGTGGTCGAACAGCACCTCCACGCCCAGCTTCTGCGCATGTTCCATCGCCACGCGCGCCACGTCGTGTTGGCCCGCGTGCAGCTGGTAGTCGAACGGAATGCCTTCAACCGGCTGCGTTACGACGACGGAGTGATAGCCGAATTCGGGGATATGCGTGCCGAAGGTCTTGTTGGTGAACCCGATTTCCAACAGCTCGTCCAGCAGCCCCAGCTCTTCCAGGATGATGAGCGTGGAAGGGAAATAGACCGCCGCGCGCGGGCTGTTGATGATGTGGGGTTCCTTTTCCAGCACGCGCACGCTGGCGCCAGCCTGCGCCAGGGTGAGTGCGGTGAGCATGCCGACGGGGCCGGCGCCCACGATGATGACATCGGTCTCGTCCATCATTCGGCTTCCTCTTCGGCAGCGCGCGCGGCGGCTTCGCTCAGCACATAGGCGCGCACGGCTTCGCTTTGTTCGGCGGTGATCCACGGCGCGAAGGAGATCATGCCGTTGTCTGCCAGCACGCCTTCCATCACCACGCTGTTCCACGCATCGGCATCGGTAGCATAGACGCTGCGCAGCAGGTTCGGGTTGACCGGGCCGTTATGGCAGATGGTGCAGAAACCCAGGTAGGTCTGCTGCCCCATGGCAATGGTCTGCGCACTGAATTCCTCATCAGTGGAGACATAGGGCGGCAGCTGCTGCGGCGGCAGGTCTTCGTACACGCCTTCGCCGTCCAGCTTGAACACGAACAACATGCCGTTGGGCGGCGGGCGGCGCATCCAGTCGGCCTGTGTGGCCATGCCCATGGAACCGCCATAGCCGGCCATTACTGCGACGTACTGTTCACCATCCACGGCGTAGGAGATGGCGCCCGCCACGATGCCGCGATCGGTGTTGAAGCTCCACAGCGGGGTCCCGTCTTCGGCGTTGTAGGCGTTGAAGCTGCCATCGGGCAGGCCCTGGAACACCAGGTTGCCTGCCGTTGCCAGCGTGCCGCCGTTCCACGGGAACTCGCGCTCGATGGTCCAGCGCGCTTCCTGCGCCACCGGGTCCCACGCCACCAGTTCGCCTTTGGTGATGGAGGTGAGATAGGCGCGGCGTGCTTCGGGCGTGTCGCCCGGCACCAGCCCGGCAGGCGGGGTGAGGAAGATCACGCCGGTATTCCAGCGCCCGATATTCCGGGTGTAGTTCACATCGTCCATGTAGGCCGATGGCGGCTGCATTGCGGGGATGTAGACCAGTCCCGTCTGCGGCGAATAGCTCATCGGGTGATAGGCGTGCGCACCGATGCCGCTGGGGGTAACGAGGTAGGGCGCGTTCTCGTAGCGCGCCTCGGGAATTTCCACCGGGCGACCGGTCTCCAGGTCGATCCGTTCGGCCCAGTTCTGCATGGCATAGGGTTCGGCAGAGATCAGCGTGCCGTCACGCCGGTCGATCACGTAGAAAAACGCGTTCTTGGGCGCCTGCATCACGACCGGCACCGTCTCGCCGTCGATCTCGCGGTCGGTCAGGATCATCTGCTGGGTGGCGGTATAGTCCCAGGTCTCACCGGGATTGAGCTGGTAGTGCCAGTTGTAGGCACCCGTGTCCGGGTTCAGCGAGAGGATGGAGGCAAGGAACAGGTTGTCGCCTTCGCCGTTGCTGCGCGCGCGGTGGTTCCAGGGGGCGCCGTTGCCCACCCCCACCAGCAACTGGTCCAGCTCGGCGTCGTAGACGACCGAATCCCAGACGGTGCCTCCGCCGCCCATCTCCCACCATTCGCCGGACCAGGTGTCGGTGGCGAATTCCTCGAACACGGCATCCGAAGCGGCACCATCGGGGCCGTCCGCCGGGTTGCCCGGCACCGTGTAGAAGCGCCACACCAGTTCGCCGGTATCGGCGTCGTAGGCAGAGATATATCCGCGCACGCCCAGCTCCGCGCCGGAGTTGCCGATTATCACCTTGTCGCGCACCACGCGCGGCGCCATCGTAATGGTATAGGGCTGGCTCTGGTCGACAGTCACGACGTCCCACAGTTCCTCGCCCGTGGCGGCATCCAGCGCCACCAGCCGCCCGTCGATGGTGCCGACGAAGACCTTGCCTTCCCATACCGCCACGCCGCGGTTGACCACGTCGCAGCAGGTGTGCGCGCCTTTGGCGCCGTCCACTTCGGGATCGTAGAACCACAGCTGTTCGCCGGTGGCGGCATCCAGCGCCATCACCTTCGACCAGGCGGTGGAAACGTACATTACCCCGTCGACCACGATCGGCGTCGCTTCCTGCCCGCGCTTGGTGTCGAACTCCACCGTGTAGGCGAGGGCGAGGCGGTCGATGGTGTCGGTGTTGATCTGGTCCAGCGGGCTGAAGCGGTCCTCGCTGTAGGTCCGTCCGTGGGCCAGCCAGTTGTCGGGATCGCTGTCGGCGTTCAGCAGCCGTTCCTGCGTGACATTGCCCGCCGGGGTGTCGCTGCATGCGGCGGCGGTGAGGGCCAGGCTCACGGCGGTAAGCGCAACAAGGAAACGCCTTGCGATCATTGATGAATATCCTCCCCATGCGCGCCCTTGTGCGGCGCGTCATCCTCCGGACGGGAAGACTATTGCGGAAGGCCGCCCGAGTCCATCGGGCAAAGTCAATCTTTCGGACGCTGGTCGGGACCGATTTCGATCACCACGTCGGCGCGGGCGGGCATTTCTTCCAGCATGTGCCGGGTCAGCCGCTCGTAATGCGCGCAGAACCGCTCCAGCGCGGGCTCGTCCATTGCTTCGGGCGCATCGGGGTTCGCCTTGCGCAGCTTTTCTTCCTGTAGCGCGCGATTGCGGCGCACGGCATCGAAGCTGTCGACTTTCAGCATCACCAGCAGGTCGATCAGGTCGAAAAGCTTGGCATAGTCCTGTGCCAACCAGTGGTTGACCAGCCCGCGCCAGATGCCGTCGGGGTCTTCCTCGCGCTCAAGCTCGTTGATCGGCTCGACCAGTGCGGCAGCGTCCTGCGGCCTGGCGCCAACGCACCAGCCTTCCAGCAGCAGCACGTCGACAGGGCCGGTGATGCGCGTGCCTTGCGGTGCGCGGTCGTCCGTTGCCTTGTCGAAACGCGGCAGCTCCAGTTCGCGGCCCGCCAGCATGTCCTCGATGATGCCCAGCCCCATGGCCACGGCATGGGTGCCGGGCACGCCGCGCGTGGCGAACAGCGGGTGGACTTCATCGGCCAATTGCTGGCGTTCCGCCTTGGTGAGGTAGAGATCGTCGAGCGAAAGCGTCACCGCGCGGATCTGGCGGCGGGCGAGCAGCAGTTCGAGGAACTTGCACAGCGTGCTCTTGCCGGAGCCTTGCGCGCCGTTGATGCCCACCACCAGCGGTGCGCGAGCAGCAGGCAGGCGGGCAATTTGCGTGGCCAGCGGCTTCCAGTGCCGCTCGACCACGTCGGCGTAGTCTTCGGGCAGCCCTTCGGCCGCAATCAGCTCGGCAATAGAATCACTCATGCGACGGGATCTGGCAGGTCCCCGCCTTTTGCGAAAGCTTCGATATTGGCAAGCGCGCGCATGCCCATCGCCTCGCGTGTTTCGGCGTTGGCGCTGCCGAGGTGTGGCAGCAGCACGACGTTTTCGAGGTCCAGCAGCGCTTCGGGCACCTGTGGCTCATGCGGGTAGACGTCCAGCCCGGCGCCCGCGAGGTGGCCTGACTTCAGCGCGTCGGCCAGCGCATCGTGGTCTACCACGCCGCCGCGTGCGGTGTTGATCAGGTAGCTGCCCGGTTTCATCGCCGCCAATGCCGCGGCATCGATCAGGTTGGCGGTATCGCCGCCGCCCGGCACGTGGAGCGAGACGAAATCGGACTTGCCGAGCAGGTCTTCCAGTTCAGCACAGAACTCGGCATCCAGCGCTTCGGCCTCTGGCTTGGGGCCGCGCGCGTAATAGGCGATCGTCATGCCGAAACCGTGCTTCGCCCGTTCAGCCGTCGCCACGCCGATCCGGCCAAATCCGACCACGCCCAGCACCTTGCCGCGCAGGGCGCTGCCGATCAGGTGGGTGGGGCGCCAGCCGGTCCACTGGCCACTGCGCAATTCGCGCTCGCCTTCGCCTGCGCGGCGCGCGGCCATCAGGATCAGGGTGAGGGCAAGGTCCGCGGTCGCATCGGTCAGCACGCCGGGGGTGTTGGATACGGCAATGCCCTTCGCCTTCGCGGCGGCAAGGTCGATATGGTCGAAGCCGACGCCGTAGTTGGCGATCAGTTTCACCCGGTCGCCGCCGCCGATCACGTCGGCATCGATGCAGTCCGACACGGTGGGGGCCAGCACGTCGAACTCCCCCATCGCTGCGGCCAGTTCTGCCTGGCTCAGTGGCTTGTCTGTATCGTTCAGGATCACCTCGAACCGCTCGCCAAGCGCGCGCTCGACGGCTTCGGGCCAGCGGCGAGTGACGAGGACGCGCAAAAGCTCAGTCCTGCTTGTTGATGAACTTGGTCTCTGCCTGCGTCGAGGCCGGGCCGGTGTTGCGCTTGTTGATGCCGCCCATCACCGTTTCGCGCATGAACAGGTCGGGATCGCCTTCGCGCTGCTCCAGCCCGAAGATCGGGAACAGGCCGGGGTGGTTGCCAAGGCCATCGTAGAGGTCGCACACGCGCTGATACCAGGGACGCAGCGGATCGTCCGCCGCCAGCGCCGGGGTCTGCGCCAGCGAGGCGAGCCACAGGAAACCGCCCATGATGCGATAGTCGGCATAGTTCGGGCTGCTGCCGCCAAGAAAATCGTTTTCGCGCAGCGCCAGTCGCAGCGGCTCCAGCGCGGCGGAAATCGCGGGCAGGCGATCCTCGCGCCCCTGCTGCAGGTCTTCCAGCTTGCCGCCCAGGATAACCTCGCGGCTGCTGGTGATGTATTCCTTGTCATGCTCGAAGCAGACATCGCGGTAGTCGGCGCAATAGCTGCGCATCCACGGGCCCACGGCAGCGCCCCAGAACCACGCGTCGAGTGCCTTGAGCATTACGGCCACGCTTTCGTGCGGGATCAGCAGCGGCGCGTCGGGATAGGTTTCGTCGAGGTATTCGACGATGCCCCAGCTATCGAGCACCCATTTGCCGTCGTCGACGATGGCGGGCAGCCGCTCGGTCTTGCCACCGGTGCGATCCATGATGCCGGTAAAGCCGCCATCCACGATATCGAGGTCCAGCCCCTTGTGCTTCACGGCGAACTTGGTCGCCCAGACGAAGGGGCTGATCGTTGCCCCGGTGGAAACCTGCAGATCGTAGAATGTGACGCTTTTGCTAGCCATCAGGCTGCCTCCTCTTGCACGTACCGACTTGCTACCCACTATGCAGACAAAGTCAAAGTCCACGCATTGCGTTTGCGCAAATTTGTTCGCGCAGCTGTCATGACGCGGTCGTAAAGTCGGCTAGACTTGGCGGCATGACCAGGTCGATTCCCCTGCTTGCCGCCGCTATCCTTGCCGCCTGTGCTCCGCTGCCATCGCCGGACGACGGCTTGCCTGCAGCCGTGCCGGGGCCGCAGCTGGCATCGGATACCGCGCTGACACATGTCGCTTTCGGCAGCTGCAACGTACAGCGCAACCCGCAAGGCGTGTGGAATGCGATAGCCGCTGCCGACCCGCAGCTGTTCGTCGCCATGGGCGACAATATCTACGAGGAAACCGGAGCGCAGTTCGCGACCCCGGTGGATGGCATCGTCTCCGCCTATGAGGCCCTCAACCAAAGCGCGCCTTTCAACGCGCTGCGCCGATCCGTGCCGATGCTGGCAACCTGGGACGACCATGATTTCGGCCCCAACGACGCCGGTGGCAGCTTCGAACACCGCGCCGCGTCGGAGCGCGCTTTCGAGCATTACTGGAGCGCCCCGCAAGAGGCACGCGACCATCCGGGCGTCTACCATCACCTGACAGTCGGCCCGCAAGGCCGGCAAGTGCAGGTCATCATGCTCGACACGCGGTTCTTCCGGTCCGACCTTGCGCGCTTGCCGGAAGAGACGGACAACGGGCGCTTCACCGCCAGCACTGATCCGCTGGCCACCATGCTGGGGCAGGCGCAATGGGCCTGGCTGGAAAGCGTGCTGGCCGAGCCGGCCGACCTGCGCGTGCTGGTGAGCTCGATCCAGGTGCTGAGCGAGGCCCACGGCTGGGAGGCCTGGGACAATTTCCCGCTCGAGCGGACCCGCCTGCTCGACGCTCTCACTGCCCGCGCGCCCAGTGGCCTTGTGATCCTTTCGGGCGATCGCCATGCGGCGGGGATCTACGAGACGCAATGGCACGGCGAGACAATTGTCGAGGTCACCTCGAGTTCGCTCAATGCGCCGATGTCACGCGGTACCCAGGCTGCCACCGCACGCGAACCCGACCCGCTGCGGCTGACGCCGCTGGTGGCCGAGGCCAATTTCGGCACGATGGCGATCGACTGGCCTTCGCGTAGCCTGACGCTGGTTATCCGCAGCGCTGCGGGCGAACCGATCGAGACGCTGTCGCGCAGCTTCTAGCCGCCTGCCAGCTTGGCCTCTTCCAGCTTGACCAGATGCCATAGCGTTTCGAGGACGGGGGCGGTGATGCCGGCATCCTTCGCGGCGGTAACGATCGCACCGTTGATGGCATCCACTTCGGTGCGCCGCCCGGCGTGCAGGTCCTGCAGCATCGAGGGTTCGTGGTCGGCATGGTCGGTCATGCTGACTTCGGTCAGGTCGTAGATCGGCTGGCCGTCCACCATCACGCCGCTGGCATGGGCGGCGGCCACTCCTTCCGCCACGGCATCGAGGATGGTCGCGCGCGATTCCCTGTTCGCGCCAAGGAAGCCGGGCGTGCGGCGGGTGAGGGCGCACAGCGGGTTCATGGTGGCGTTGAAGATGGCCTTGGACCAGATCACCTCATGAATCTTGGGGTCGAGCACGGTTTCCAGCCCGCCTTCGGTCAGCAAGCGCGCGGCGCGTTCGGCCATCGCAGAATCGCCGCCGAATGCGGGGTAGAGCTTGGAATAGCCCTCGCCGTGGCTGCGGATGCGGCCCGGGCCGACAAGGTCGCTGGGCAGCATGCTGGCACCCACCATCACCCGGTCGTCGGAAACGAAGCCCGCCAGACGCCGGTCATTGCCCAGCCCGTTCTGCAAGGAGAGCAGGTGCGTGTGATTGCCAATCGCGGCAGCAATCCCTTCCAGCGCTGCCTTGGTGTGGAACGTCTTGGTAAACACCAGCACCAGGTCGACCGGTTCGTCGACGTCGGCAGGCAAGGCGGCGCGGATTGTCAGGCGCTCCACGCCGCTGCGCAGGTCCACTTCCAGGCCGTCTGCATTGATGGCGCTGACGTGCTCTGCGTTAACGTCGACCAGTGTGACCTCGGCACCCGCGCGGTGGAAGGCCGCACCGAACAGGCAGCCCATCGCACCCGAACCGAGAACCGCGACCTTCATGCCCTGTCTCCCCGTATGACATCTCCCAGGAATCCGCCTGCCAACAGCATCAGCAGCTTGGAATCGATGGCGGTGCCGCGTGCCCGTTCGGCGGCGACAAAGTCGTTGATCTGCGCAATCGGCACGCGGTGGACGGTAATGTTCTCGCCTTCAATGCCGCCGCCTGCGCCGACCTTCGTCAGCCCTTTGGCAAGGTAGACGGTGAAGCTCTCCGTGGTCATGCCGGGGCTGGAGAAGAACTCGCCAAGATCGGTCCAGCTATCGGCGCGATAGCCGGTCTCCTCCTCCAGCTCGCGCCTGGCGCTTTCGATCGGGTCTTCGCTTTCCTTGCCTTCCTCGTCACCGATCAGGCCGGCCGGCATTTCGAGGCAATTGCGCGCGATGGGGATGCGGTACTGTTCGACCAGCACGACGTTATCGCCATCGATCGCCAGGATCACTGCGGCCCGGATATTGCGCGCGCGGCTGGCGTATTCCCAGCGCCCCCGCTTCCTGGCGACGATCCACTTGCCTTCCCAGGCAATCTCTTCGGGTGCATTGGCGTCAGGCGTAGTCATGGCTGCCCGCGCTATCTGAGGGTTACAGTTCGATCAAGCGGTCCGGCAGTTCGTTGCGGTCGTCGTCGGCGCGCGGGAAGTGCTGCGACAGCACCTTGCCCACGTCACGCACGCCGGCAGCGATGCCCTCGGCGATGCAGCCCTTGCGGATTTCGTCGAGCATGTCGGCCATGGCTTCGCCCCAGACTTCGGGATCGACCTTTTCGTGGATCGGCTCGTCGGCGACGATTTCGGCGCGGTGCTCGCGCATCGACAGGTACAGCAGCACGCCGGTGCGGCCATGGGTGCGGCCATCGGCGCCGACTTTGAAATTGCGGATAGCCCGCTCGCGCACGCGCTGCGATTTTACCGGGGCGGGGACGAGGAAGAAGCGTACGGCGGGGATCAGCTGCACCAGCCACATGACGACGAAGGCGATCAGGCCCAGCGCGATGGTCATGCTGGCGGTTTCGCCGGTCGTCCATTCATGTTCCCAGCCGCCCACGAGCCTGTCCCAGAAATCGAGGAAGGGCCTGGGCAGGGCAGCAAACACGCTCATCGCGGTGAAAGCGGCCACTGCCGCCCAGAACAGGGCAATGTCGGAATAGCCGTCGGAGGCCTCGGCGAGGACGGGCACGATCTCGCCACTGGTGGTGAGTTCGGCCTCTGCCACCGCATCGGAAACGATCGTATGCTGGGCTTCGTCCAGGATAGGCATGTCACCAGCCTCCCGAGGCGCCGCCGCCTCCGAAAGAGCCACCGCCGCCGGAGAAGCCGCCGAAGCCGCCGCCTCCGCCGCCCCAGCTGCTGCCGCCGGAGCCGCGTGCGATGGCCTTGCCGGCTTCCCACAGCATGATGTCGCCCACCACGCCGCCAACACCGCCGCGCCGATAGCGCCGGCCCCTGCCGCCGATCATGGGCAGGATGAAGAAGAAAAAGATGAAGCCCAGCCAGATCAGCGTGCCGATGGGGAAGCCCCCGTCGCTCTGTCTCTGCTGGCTGGCCTGCTGCGCGACCTGCGCTGCTTCTTCGGGCGGCAATTCAAGCTGGGTGATGATCTGGCCTGCCGCCCATTCGATCCCGCCGGAAAAATCGCCATTGCGGAAGTAGGGTTTCATGCCCTCGATGTATTCGAAGGCAAGGCCGTCGGGGATTACCGCTTCCAGCCCATAACCGACCTCGATCCGCATGCGCTTTTCATTGGGGGCGACCAGCAGGATGATGCCGTCGTTGCGCTCTGCATCGCCAAGACCCCATTCGCGGCCAAGCTGGTATCCGTAATCGGCGATGTCGTAGCCATCGAGCGTGGGCACAGTGGCGATCACGAACTGGCGCTGGTTGCGCTCCTCGAATTCGTCGAGCTGCTGCGTGAGGCGCGCCTCGGTCGCCGCATCGATGATATTGGCCTCGTCCACCACGGGCGCAGTGCCGCGTTCGGGGAAGGCAGGCTGGGCAGCAGCCAGGCTCGCCCAGCCCAGCGCCACCAGAACGCTGAGCAGGACGAGGACGTGCCGCAAGGGCAGGCGGGTTCGGGCTGCGGAGATCACTCGCTGCGCATGTCGAGCGTGGGAGCGACTTCGGCGCCTTCGGTGGCAGCCTCGTACGGCACCATCGGTTCCGCGCCGTGAATGATGTTTGCGCCGATGGTATCGGGGAAGGTGCGGATCGTGGTGTTATACTGGCGCACCGCCTCGTTATAGTCGCGGATGGCCACGCGCACGCGGTTCTCGCTACCTTCGATCTGCGTCATGAAGCGGCCGAAGTTTTCCTGGCTGCGCAGCTCGGGATACTGCTCCACCGAGACCAGCAGGCGCGACAGCGCGCTGCCCAGCTGATTTTGCGCGGCCTGGTACTGCGCCATCTTTTCCGGGTCGCCCAGGTCTTCGGCATCGATCTGGATTTCCGGACGGGTGGCAGAGGCGCGCGCCTCGATCACGCCCTGCAGCGTCTCGCGCTCCTGCTCGGCAGAGCTCATCACGATTTCCTGCAGGTTGGGGATCAGGTTGGCACGTTCCTGGAACGCGGCCTCCACATCGGCCCACTTCGCCTTGGCGTTCTCTTCGGCGGCGGGCACCGAATTGATGCCGCAGGATGCCAGCGCGATGGTGCCGACGATAAGGGTGGCCGCCTTGGCCAGACGAGTGAACATGCCCGTGAATCCTCCGATGAACTTGGTGTATTGGAGATATAGCACGGCCATGAGCCTGTTCAAGGCGAGCACGGCGCACTTGTAAGAATTGCAAGGGTTTGGCAAACCTGTCGAAGTTTTAACCATACGGACGGGAAGGGACGCCCCAATGCTCAAGGACTTCAAGGAATTCATTGCCAAGGGCAATGTGATGGAACTGGCCGTCGCGGTCATCATCGCCGGGGCCTTTGCCCTGATCGTGGCCAGCATGACGGCCGACCTGATCATGCCGATCGTCGGTGCGATCTTCGGCAATGTCGATTTCAGCGACAAGTACATCGTGCTGGCGGGCGCCGAACTGGTGGAGCCGGGCATGTCGCTGGAGGCTGCGCGCGAAGCCGGGGCCAACGTGCTGGCCTGGGGCAACTTCGTCTCCACCGTGATCAACTTCCTGATCCTGGCTTTCGTGATCTTCCTGCTGGTGCGCTATGCCAAGCGGGTGCAGGAACGCTTCGAGAAGGAAGAGGAAGCGGCAGCGCCGGAAGAGCCTGCCGGCCCGACCGAGCTGGAACTGCTCCAGGAAATCCGTGACGCGTTGAAGAAGTGAATTAGGGCGAACACCCACTTCATCCATACACTTCACATTAAGCGGGCAGGGCCTATATAGGTCTTGCCCGTTTTGGCGGGATATGGCGATAAAGTGCGCCGTGTAATAGGTACAGCGGACCCGGGGGCAGTACCCGGCGGCTCCACCACAATATGCTGGGAAACCAGCATTTTCTGACGGGGCCGAACCAGGATCGACGTGTGCTGAAAGACGGTGTTTTTGCTCGGGCTGAGTACCCCGTAAAACTGTTCAAAACACACAAGTGCCAACGATAACGAAGCACTCGCTATCGCTGCGTAATTTTACGTCCTAACGGACTGAATTTACAAAGCCTAAGCGCGGTTGGACCCACCGGGCAACAGAAGCGGATTCCGGGGCTCCGGGGGTAGCTAGCAACAGAAACCCCCACCTTCATTCAGCTGTATCGTTTCGCAAACCTGTGGAAGCCCCAGGTCACTCCGATCATTGCCGGAACTGTGACGAAGAAGAGGCTACGGTCGAATAACTCTTGTGCGGCGACCTCAATTCCGAGCGCCAAGGCGAACGGGATCCAGAAAACAACGAAATAGACGACGCACCCTTCTCGGCCTGAAGGGAAATAGCCCCAGCCGATACGGTCGAACAGTTTGTGCCGGGGCCTACTCAAGCCCCGTCAGCACCCGCCTTCAGCGCACCCTTTTCCGCTGCCTCATACTTCAGGCAGTCGAGGATCTTCGCGCCGCCCAGGAACACCGCGCCGCTGCAAGCCGCCATCAGCATCCAGCCGCCGTATCCGGGGAAGCGGTCAAGGTAGTGCGTGCCGCGGTCCATGGCGCCCAGCGCCAGGGCGTAGATGATGAGGTAGGCTTCCCAACGGGTCTTGATCACGAACAGTCGGGAAATCTTCTTCAGCATCGTTCACCTTTCTTAACCCGGAACTTCGCAAGCACCGTGCCAATGGCGCAATTGCGTGGTTTCCAAGGTTAATACAGGCGTAAGTGTAAGGCAAACCGACAGGGGGTCAGGCCAGGTTTCAGGCCAGCTCGGTGATCTCCAGCGCCTCCAGCAACTTGCCGCGTGCCGTGCGCACCTGGTCCGCCAGCGCCTCGCTGCCGATCTGGTCGGTATCGATGGTCTCGGGCCAGTATTCGGACACGATTGCTTCAAGCTTCGCCGCCTTGGCCTCGTCCAGCATGAAACGCGGGTCCACCGTGGCAGGATCGGCCACCACGCGCAGGCGCAGGCAGGCAGGGCCACCGCCGTTGGCCATCGACTGGCGCACGTCGACCACGTTGACGTGGCGAATGGGGCCGTTGCCCGCCAGCATGTCCTGCAGCCAGCTCCACACGTTCGTGTTGTCGCGACATTCCTCGGGCACCACCAGCGTCATCTCGCCGCTTGGCGGGGTGAGCAGCTGGGCGTTGAACAGGTAGGAGGTGATGGCATCTTCCAGGCTGACCCGGTCGGCAGGCACTTCCACCACCTGCGCACCGGGGCAGCGTTCGGCGATCGCGGCGTAGGTGCCGGCCGGGTCGGCAAAGGCCTGCTGGTGCGTGAACAGCACGCTCTCGTTGGCGACGGCCACCACGTCGTTGTGAAAGGCACCGGCCGCGATCGCTTCGCTAGCCTGTTCCACGAACAGGCAGCGTTCGGGATCGAGGCCATGCTTGCGCGCCACGATCCGGCTCGCCTGTTCGTGCTGGCGCGCGGGGAAGCGGCCACCGGACTTGCCATAGACGAACACTTCCAGCCCCGGCTCGCCATGGTGGCCGGCAAAGCGCATGTGGTTAGCCGCGCCTTCATCGCCGAAGCAGGGCGGCACCGGGCCATGTACGGCAAAGTGATCGCTGTCGGCGAAAGCCAATTGCAACTGCGCCAGCGTATCGGGCCATTCGTGGCTGCGGTGTGGCATGGTGACGAGGTTGGCCACGGTCAGGTGGCACTTGCCGTCTGCCGTGTCGGGCGCAGGCGAGACGGTGGCGGCGTTGGCCGTCCACATCGAACTGGCCGACCAAGCGCCCGCCACCAGCGCGGGATCGGTGGCCTCGTCCGCCGCCAGCTGTTCCAGCCAGCCCGTGTCGGGCCGGGGCAAGGGCAGGAAGAAGCCCTGCGCCAGCCCCATGGCCATGTTGCCGCGCATTTTGGCAATGCCCTGCAAGGCGGCTGCACGCGGATAGCTGGTCGCGCCCGCGTTGCGGGTCGCGGCAAGGTTGCCAAGGCTGAGGCCGGCGTAGTTGTGGCTGGGCCCGACGATCCCGTCGAAATTGATTTCCTGCAGGGTCATCGTCCGATGCTCCACACTGTATCGCCCTTGCCGATGCGCAGCGCTTCTGCCGCGCGGGAATCGATGGCCAGGCCGCCATCGCGAAACTCGCGCGCGCCATAACAGCAGCGGAAATCCTTGAACTGGCCCGTGGCGATCAGCGCCTTTTCGCCTTTTTCCAGCTCGTCATCCACCACCTCGCCATGGTGAGCGTCGGCGATGGAGCGGACCTTGTCGGTCTCTGCCAGCATCGTGGGGCCGCCATCGAAGATGTCGACATAGCCCTGGTAGGAGAACCCTTCGTTCTCCAGCATCCGCATGGCCGCGCGGCCGCTGGGATGGGGCAGGCCAATCACCTTCTTCGCCTCTTCGCCCAGCATGGCGATGTAGACCGGGTGCTTTGGCATCAGGTCGGCGATGAACTGGTTGCCGTGGATGGCGTTGAACTCGTCCGCCTGCTGAAAGCTCATGCCGAAGAACTTGCCGCCGATCGCATCCCAGAAAGGCGAGCCGCCGCGTTCGTCGATGATGCCGCGCAGTTCGGCCAGGATGCGGTCGCCAAAGCGATGGCGGTGCGCGGCGATGAACAGGTAACGGCTGCGCGCCAGCAGCATGCCCAGCCCGCCCGCGCGTTCGCCGGGATGCAGGAACAGGCCGCCCACCTCGCTGGTGCCGCCCAGGTCGTTCACCAGGCTCAGCAGTTCGGCGGTGACGGTGCGATCCAGTTCCTTGGAGTACTGCGTCAGCGTGCTGATGCGGTAGGAATAGAACGGGTACTGGTGGCCGACGGCGGTGAACAGCTGGCAGGTGCCGCGCACCTCGCGGCTTTCGGTGTTTTCCAGCACCAGCACGAAGGTTTCGCCCACGATCTCCTCGCCCTCGCGGGTAAAGGCAGCTTCCGATCCTTCCAGCTTGGCTCTCAGCGAATTGCGGTCGGGTGGCAGGTTGGTGAAGCCGCCGCCGGTCAGCTTGGCCATTTCGTAGAGGTGCTGCAGGTCACCTTCCGTGGCGGGGCGGATCACGAAGCTCAAAGCATGTCTCCGGTAGCAAGGCGGTGAAGGACGATGGCGGACAGTTGTGCCCTCTCTGTCAGCGATGGCGCAATCATGAATTCGTGCGGCGAATGGATCTTGCCGCCGCGCACACCCATGGTGTCCACAACCGGCACGTGATTGGCGGCGATATTGTTGCCGTCGCACACGCCGCCGGTCGCTTGCCAGCCGATGGTCTGGCCAAGGGCTGCGCCGGTATCGCGCACAAGGTCGAACAGCTTCTGTGCCTTCGCATCCACCGGCTTTGGCGGGCGCGAAATGCCGCCGTGCAGCGCGATCTGCAGGTCATGCTCGCTGGAAAGCATGGCGATCAGGGCATTGAGATTACGCTCGAAATCCTCTTCCGCCTGCGTGGTCTTGGGGCGAATGTTGAAGCGCAGAACCGCGTGGTCGGGAACCACGTTGTTGGCTGCGCCCCCTTCGATTTTCGCCGGGTTGATGGGCAGCTCGGCGTGCTGCATCGCCTTAAGCCGCACCGCGCAATCGGCCGCCGCGACCACGGCATTGCGCCCGTCCTGCGGGTTGCGTCCGGCGTGCGCGCTCTTGCCGGTGAAGGTGAGCGTGTAGTTGCCGCTGCCCCCGCGTGCATGGGCCAGGGTTCCGTCCGGCAGGGCGCTGGGTTCATAGGTGAGGGCAGCGAACTTGCCGCGTGCCAGCTCGTCGATCAGCGCGGCGGAGGCGAGCGAGCCCGTCTCCTCGTCCGAATTGATCATCACGTCGTAGCCGATTCCGGCGGCAGCCTGGCTGTTCTCCAGCGCCATCAGCGCCTCTGCGATCACCGCGATGCCGCCTTTCATGTCTGCCGTGCCGGGGCCGTTCAGCGTCTCGTCGTCAAGCCATTCCAGCGACTGGAAGGGGTGATCGACCGGAAACACCGTGTCCATGTGCCCGGTCAGCAGGAAGCGACGCTCCGCTTCGGGCCGCACCGAGCAGACAAGGTGCTGGCCGTGCGGTTTTTCCACCTCGTGCCCTTCGGCATCGACCACGGTAACGGGTGCCGGATCGCGCAACGTGACTTCGCCTGGAAGGGCCGAAAAGGCATCGGCCAGTTCCTGCGCCATGCGTGCCAAGCCGTCCAGGTTGCCGGTGCCGGAATTGATCGCCGCCCAGTCCTGCGTCCGCGAAAGCATGCGCTGCTGGTCTATCTTGGCGGTAAGGTCGCGCTCGATCTGGGAAAGTGGTTGCATAACAAACCACATGACCTCTCGCGCCGGGCATTGCAACTGCCGCCAATCCGCGCCGGGGCTGCGTAAACGTGCTTTACCAAGCCCTAACGCTTTCTGCTTAGGTAGCGGGATCGAGTTTTTCGCATGGGAAGCGTGATGCTGGCGAATGCTAAACAGTCGAGAGCCGATGATCGCGAAACAGTGATGTTGCGCGCGAAGGTCGTCGATTCGCGCGGAACCCGCGAGGCGCGCATTTCCGATGTCAGCGCACGCGGCCTTCTGGGCAACATGGAACAGCCGCCGCAGCGCGGCGAGTTCATCAATATCCATTTCCCCGCGCGCGAAGTTGCAGGGCAGGTGCGCTGGGTGAACGGTCGCCAGTTCGGCGTGCGCCTGCGCGAGCGGGTCGACGCGGCATCGCTCACCAGCGGGCGCCGCCCGCGCCAGGTGGCCAAGCCCATCGCGGTCGAGGCGGAAGAGGACATGTCGCTGAAAGGCACGATCATCGCCTATGCCGTGCTGGGCCTGACGGCGCTTTCCACCGCCTACCTGATCGTGACCTACGTTATCTTCTGATCGCCCATCGCGCGGGCCACGTTCACGAAATCCTCGACAGACAGCGTCTCTGCCCGGCGGGTGGCGTCGATATCGCATGCTGCCAGCGCCTCCAGCGCGCCGGGCAGGCCCTTCAGGCTCTGGCGCAGCATCTTGCGGCGCTGGCCAAAGGCTGCCTCGGTCAGCCGTTCGAGGACCCTGGCCGAGACGCCTTCGGGCGCGGGCTTGGGCACGACATGGACAATCGCGCTCATCACCTTGGGCGGCGGGGTAAAGGCGCTGCGGTGCACCTTCATCGCCAGCTTCGGCACGGCGCGCCACTGGGCGAGCACGGCCAGCCGACCGTAGGCGCTTGTGCCGGGCCTGGCGACGATGCGCTGGGCGACTTCCTGCTGGAACATCAGCGTCAGGCTGGTCCATACAGGTGGCCAGGCCTCGCCACCCATCCACCGCGTGAACAGCAGCGTGCCGATATTGTAGGGCAGGTTGGCCGCCACCGCGAAGGGTTCGCCCATCAGCTCGGCATGGTCGACGGCGGGGGCATCGTCCTCCACCACGCGCAGCTGGCCGGGGAAAGCCTGCTGCAGTTCGGCCAGCGCGGGCACGCAGCGGCTGTCCCGCTCTATCGCTGTAACCCGCGCGCCTGCGCGCAGCAGGGCGCGGGTGAGGCCGCCGGGACCGGGACCGATTTCCAGCACCGCCTTTTCCGCAAGGTCACCGGGAATGGCGACGATGCGATCCAGCAATTGTTCGTCCAGCAGGAAGTTCTGTCCCAGCGCCTTGCTGGCCGAGAGGCCGTGGGTAGCGATTACCTCGCGTAAGGGCGGCAGGTTCATGCCAGCGCCGCCCGCATTGCGGCGATCTCGCCCGCCATGCGGATCGCGGCGATCATCGCCTCGGGGCGGGCCACGCCCTTTCCGGCAATGTCGAAAGCCGTGCCATGATCGGGCGAAGTACGCACGATCGGCAGGCCCAGCGTCACGTTCACGCCTTGGTCGAAGTCAAGCGCCTTCAAGGGCACCAGCGCCTGGTCGTGATACATGGCGATGGCGACATCGTAAGTGCCGCGCTTGTGTGGGGCGAACAGTGTGTCGGCGGGATGTGGGCCGGTGGCATCGTTGCCTTCGGTGCGCAATTGCGCGATGGCCGGGGCGATCACGTCGATTTCCTCGCGACCCATGCGCCCGTCCTCGCCCGCGTGGGGGTTGAGTCCGGCGATAGCGATGCGCGGGTGCTCGATGCCGAAATCGGTGTGCATGGCGCGCGCGACAATGCGGCTGCGTGCCACGATCAGGTCCTTGCTCAGGCGGCCCGGCACGTCGGCCAGCGCGCAATGGACGGTCATCGGCACGGTGCGCAAGCTGGGGCCGGCCAGCATCATCACCGCATCCTCGCGCGCCATGCCGCAGGCGTCGGCGCAGAACTCCGTCTGGCCGACGAAGGCGGGATCGATGGCAGCGATGGCGGACTTGGCCACCGGGCCGGTGACCACGCCACTGCACTCGCCGCGCAGCACTAGGGCCACGGCTTCGCGCAGGGCATCGAGGGCAATCTGTGCAGAATGCCTGTCAGGCTCACCCGGACGACAGGCTGCGTCTGCCTCTCCCACCACCACGAAGGGCGGCAGGCCAAGTTCGTCTCGACGCGCGCTGATCTGCGCGATCAGTTCGGGGCCGACTCCCGCCGGATCGCCAAGGCTGACCGCAAGGGGAAGCGTCACCGGATCAATCGTATTCGATCACCGCATCGCGGCGAAGGTCGCGCAGGTAACGCTGGGCGCGGCGGTTGACGCGCTCGTCTTCCAGCTGCGCCATGATCTGGTCGGTGTTGGGCCCTTGCGTTTCCTCCGGGTCGTCACGGCCGCACAGCATCAGCACGCGGATGCCTTCGGAGAGGTCGCCAAAGGGCGGGGTGGTCTGGCCCACGTTCATCTGCAGCATCACGTTCTGCAGCGCCTCGGGCAGCTGGCGCACCTGGATCTGGTCGTTGTCCACCGTCTGCGCGCCGATGGCGGCAGCACGCAGGTTGGCATCGCCGCAGCCGTTCATCGATTCCACCGCCTCGACAAAGGCCGCACCGCGTTCCTCGGCCTCGGCCTGACTGATGCCTTCGGGGAAGGTAATGGAAATCTGCTTGAGGCTGAGCACGGCATCGCGCGGGTCGGCCATGCCGATCTGGCGCTGGTCGATCATCAGCAGGATGGAGAATCCGCCGGGAATTTCCAGCGGACCGACCAGCTGGCCGGGCTGCATCTGCGCGGCGGCTGCTTCCAGCGTGGGCTGCTGCAGCTGTTCCAGGCGAATCCAGCCAAGGTCACCGCCGACAATCGCGCTGGAGGCCTGCGAATACTGCCGCGCATAGGCGACGAAGCTGCCACCGGCGCGCAGCTGTTCGATGATCTGGTTGGCATTGGCCAGCACCTGGTCGCGATTGGCGCTGTTGGCGGCAAGGTAGATTTCGCCAAGCCGATATTCGGTGGTCCCGCGCGAGGCGTTCAGGCGCTCGACCAGTTCGTTAACCTCGCCTTCGGAGACGTTGACGAAGGGCTGCACGTTGCGGCGCAGCAGCCGGTCCCAGGCCAGTTCGCCCTGGATCTGCCGTTTGATCGAACGCGGCGAGGACCCGATCGAGGTGAGGTAGGCGTCCAGCTCTTCCACGCTCATGCCGCGACCTTCCCGGGCGAAGCGTTCATAGGCCGCGTCGACCTCTTCCGCAGTCACTTCCATGTCCTGCGCGGCGGCTTCCTGCACCTGCAGCGTTTCGTCGATCAGGTTGCGCAGCACCTGCAGACGCAGGCGCTGGATTTCTTCCTCGGGCAGCTCGGTTTCCTGTGCGGAAAGGATCAGCGCCACGCGGTGATCGACATCGGTGCCGGTGATGATGTTGCCATTGACGCGCGCAGTTGCGCGGCGGACGTTGGGATCGGTCGGCTCGACAATGAAGGAAATATCGTCGGGCAGGTTGAAAGCGTCGGAACCGGCCACCTGCACGCCTTGTGCCTGGGCTGTGCTTGCCAGCGAAAGGGCGCCAATGGCGGCTGCGGAATATTTCAGGACTTTGGTCGCGAAGACGATCACTTGGGGTACCTTGTCTTGTCTGTGGGGCCTTATCGAAAGGCGCCCGAATGTAGGGCCGTACCATGGCAAAACGCGGCTTAACCCTAGCTGAGCCGCGTTCTCCTAGCCAAATGTCCGGGCGCTGCCAATGCGCTGCGGCAAAACCTAGTTGAAGCCCAGGTTTCGCAGGTTGAAATAGAGGCGGAAGCTGCTGCCCGACTGGGCGTCTGCCAGCTGGATGTAGTCGCGCCGCCAGGTGAAGCCGAATTCCAGGCAATCGTCGGCATAGGCTATGCCAAGGCGCGTGCGCAGCGGCTCGAACCCGTCGGCCTGCAGGGTCGGGTCCTCGGTGCGGTCGGTCAGGTTGACCACGGCAGAGCCGAATACCGACCAGTGATCGGCAAAGGCCACGCGGCCCGCCACGCGGATTTCCTCGCGATCCTGCAAGTCTTCCAGCGTGAAATCGATATCGCGGTTGAGCTGCAGGTACCCCACTTCGAGGTAGGTCCGGTCGCTGCCCACGGTCGCGTCCACCTCGTTCCGGCGGACGGCGAGGTTATCCTTGTCGAGGCGAAAGCGGTGCGTGAACTTCAGGAAGTCGCGATAGCGGAGTTCGGTACGGCCGACGATATCGGAAAACTGCTCGTTCAGGCCGGTGCCGTCGGGGAACAGTGCCAGTTCGTCGGTCAGGCGGTAGGACTGGCCGACCGTGGTATGCAGCCGCCAGCCTGGGAAATTGGCCTGCCAGTCGACGCCGTAAGTCACGCGCACGCCGTCTTCCACCCGATCGTAGCCGGGGAAGCGGTTGAGCGCGAAGAGGTTGGAATCCTCCAGATCGATGGCGCGGGCATCCTCGTTGGGAATATCGAGGTTGCGGATCGTGGGCGATGCCACCAGCTGCACGCGCGGGGTGAGGATCTGCGATCCGCCCAGGAATTCACCGATGAAGGGCCACTTGATGTCAAGCGCAGCCGTTGCCACGCCGCGCGTCTGCCAGCCTTCCTGTCCGCGATAGCTTTGCACCGTGGTCAGCAGGTTTTCGTCCGAGTGATAGATGTCGCCCCGCACCAGCGCGGTCAGCGTCACTTCCTGGCCCATCGACGTGATCCGGCGAAGGTCCCACCGGGCGCGAGCAAAGGCACGCTGCGTATCCTGCCCTTCCGCCCGGGTGATGGCCAGCGTGTTGGCCTGCAATTCCACCGCGCCGCCCAGCACCGGGTCTTCCAGCCGGTAACGCGCATCGATCAGCGGCAAGGCCAGCGGCACCTGGCCCTGGTCGGTGCTGACCAGCAGGGCCTGCGTGGCCCAGCCGGCGATGGAGACATAGGAATTCTCGTCCTGCCGCGTCAGCTCGACCACCGAGCGGATACGATCCTCGCGGCTGACGTCGTAACGGCGCAGGAAAGTCCGGTCGCTGGCGTAGCGGATCGATCCTTGCGCGGTCCAGTTCTCGTCCAGCTGGAAGCGCCCATTGGCGAAGAAGTAACCGCGCACGTCTTCTTCGGTGGTGGCGACGGTGGAATTGAGCGGGATGCGCGTGCCGTAGGTGGCATAGGCGGTGACCTGGAAGGCGCCGTTGTCTGTCAATTGGCGATACTGGCCCGAAATCATCGGCGCCGCCTCGGTAAAGATATAGCCCGTCAGCGTCAGGTCGCGGTTGTCGGCGATGCGCCAGTAATAGCTGTCGGAAATCTCTATGCCGTTGGAGGCGGTGAGGCCGATATCGGGCACGAAAAAGCCCGAATTGGCGCGCCCGTCTGCCCGCACCGTAAGGCCTGGCAAGGGCAGCACACGGGCACCGAACAACTCTAGGTAGGCACCGCGGAAGCGGATGCGGGCGGTTTCCTCGTCATAATAGACGCGCTCTGCCGTCACTCGCCAGCTGGGGCTGGCATCGCACCCGTCGGCATCGACCACCGCACACGAGGAATAGACCGCGCGGGTCAGTTCGATATCGCCGCCCTCGGCACGGGTGGCCTGCTCTGCCGCCAGCCTGCCGCCCTGGCGGAAGGCCAGCAGCAGGTTGTCCATCGCGCCGGCTTCCAGCTCCTCGGTCAGCACCAGTCGATCGGTAAACAGCTGGTTGCCGTCCTCGTCCACCAGACGGATGGAGCCGGTGGCGACGATTTCGCCGGTCAGGCGATTCCAGCTGACGGCATCGGCGCGCACCGACTGGTCGCCCGAGCGCAGGATCACGTTGCCCGCAGCGGTGATGGTGTCGGAGTCCTGGTCGTAGCGAATCTCGTTCGCTTCGAAGGCAATCTCGCGCGGGGCCTGCGGTTCGCCTGCTTCTGTCGGCGGCTGGGCAGCGTCCTGGGCAAGCGCTGGCTGCGCGCCGCACAGGGCAAGCGCCACCACTGCGCCGGCAAGGGGCGCACGGAGCGAATTTGCTGGCAATGCGGGGCGCAGGCCGGGGAGCATGGCTTGCCTATTGCACCACGCGCACGTAATCGCAACGCCAGCTTTGGCGCGCCGCGACCGGCTGCGCTGGAAAACAATACAATCCCATTGGAGCCCCCGATCTATGGATATCGAATTTCGCGATTCACTTGATGCAAAGAGCCCGCGCGTCGTCGCCCGCATCGTGGAGCAGGACAAGCTGCCTGCCGACCTGCCGATGGCGATCAGCGAAGGGGCAGCCGCCACCCGCTTTTTCGGCAAGCCGGGGCAGGTGTTCGACGGTTTCGCGGAAGAGGATGGCAAGCTGGTGCGCCTGGCGCTGGCGGGCGCGGGCAAGAAAAGCGCCGAAGGGCGCCACGCCGCGCTGGAACGCGCCGGCGCTGCGTTGGCGGCAAAGTACCTGACCAGCGGCGAGACCGCGATTGCCATCGATGCCGAGACCAGCGGCCTCGATGCCGAGGAAACCGCCGCCGTGCTGATGGGCGCACGTCTGCGCGCCTGGCGCTGGGACCACTACCGGACCAAGCTGCGCGACGAACAGAAGCGCACGCTGACCAAGGTCGTCGTCATCGGCGCGCCCAAGGGCACGGCAGCCGAGTGGGAAGACGCGCAGGCCGTGGCCCGCGGCGTGGAATTCACCCGCGAGCTGGTGGCCGAGCCGGCGAACGTGATTTACCCCGAAAGCTTTGTGGCGCGCTGCCAGGAACGCTTCAAGGGCACCGGCGCGAAGCTGGTGGTGCTGGACGATGCGGCGATGGAAAAGCTGGGTATGGGCGCGCTGCTGGGCGTCGGGCTCGGCTCCGAACGTCCTTCGCGCCTGCTGGCCATCGAATGGATGGGCGGCAAGAAGAACGAAGCGCCCACCGCGTTCGTCGGCAAGGGCGTGACCTTCGATACCGGCGGTATCTCGATCAAGCCCGCGCCCGGCATGGAAGACATGAAGTGGGACATGGGCGGTGCCGGCGCCGTGGCCGGGGCCATGCTGGCGCTGGCGCTGCGCAAGGCCAAGGCCAACGTGATCGGCGTGTGCGGGCTGGTGGAAAACATGCCCGACGGCAAGGCCATGCGCCCCGGCGATATCGTCACCTCGATGTCGGGCCAGACGGTGGAAGTGCTCAACACCGATGCCGAAGGGCGGCTGGTGCTGTGCGACGCGCTGACCTGGGTGCAGCAGGAGTACAAACCTGCCCGTATCGTGGACCTGGCCACGCTGACCGGCGCCATGCTGATCGCGCTGGGGCACGAACATGCCGGGCTGTTCTCCAACAACGACAAGATCTCCGACGAACTGCTGCACGCCGGCAAGCAGGCGGGCGACAAGCTGTGGCGTTTCCCGCTGGCCCCGGAATACGACAAGCTGCTCGACAGCCCGATTGCCGACATGAAGAACATCGGCGGGCGTTACGCCGGCTCCATCACCGCCGCGCAGTTCCTGGGCCGCTTTATCGAGAACGACACGCCCTGGGCGCATCTCGATATCGCGGGCATGGTCTGGGCCACAAAGCCCGGCGCCACTTGGGACAAGGGCGCAACCGGCTACGGCGTGCGTCTGCTCGATCGCTTCATCCGCAATACGACCGAAGCGTAAGGGCGCGCCCAATGGCAAAGATGCGGCGCAAATCGGACTTGCCGTCAAAGATTTGCGCCGCCTGCGGCCTGCCGTTTGCCTGGCGCAAGAAGTGGGAGCGCGACTGGGAAAACGTGCGCTACTGTTCCGAGCGCTGTAAACGGTCGAAGGGGAAGGGATCATCACAATGAGGGTCGACTTCTATCTCCTCTCCTCCGATCCCGCGCCTGCCGCCGTGGCCCTGCTGGCCGGCAAGGTGCGGCAGGCGGGTGAGCGGCTGCTGGTGGTGGCGGACGACCTCGCCTTGCTGGAGGAAACCAGCAAGACCTTGTGGGAAGCCGACCCCGAGGCCTTCCTCGCCAACGGCATCGCCGGGGACGAGCACGATGCGGTGCAGCCGATCCTGCTGTCGGGCGATGTCGATCCGGCCAACGGTGCGGGCTTCCTGCTGATCGCCGACGGCGTCTGGCGCGAACCGGGCGAGCACTTCAAGCGCGTGTTCTACCTGTTCGACCAGGATACGATTGCCGGTGCGCGGCAGACCTGGAAGGCGCTGCAAGACCGCGAGGGGCTGGAACGCAAGTTCTGGAAACAGCAGGACGGGCGCTGGGTCGAAGGGCCTTGACGCTGGCGCCTTCCCGGCAGACATTCGCCTGGCTTTTTCGAGGGGAAGGGATCACCATGCGCAAAGTCTCCGTAATCAGTGCCGCGACCGGCGCCCTGCTGCTGGCCGCCTGTGGCAGCTCCGACGAAGGCACGATTGTAACCGAAGATGGTGAGACCGTGGAATACGATGTCGATGGCGATGGCGGCGACGCGCAGATCACCATGCGCGGCGAGGATGGCGAGGAAGTGGTCATCAATTCCGGCAGCGGAGCCAGCGGTGCCGACCTGCCCGATGGCTATTCGCTCTATCCGGGGGCCAGCGTGGTCAGCACGGCCACCATCAACCAGGCCGATGGGCAGGGCACCATGGTAATGATGCAAAGCGATGCCTCGCCCGAGGACATGGTCAGCTTCTATCGCAACCAGGCCGAAGGTGCGGGGATTACCATCCAGATGGAAATGACGACCAACGGCAACGCCATGATTGCCGGCGAAGGCGAAGGCGGCACCAGCTTCAGCTTCAACGCCACGCCGTCGGATGACGGCACGCTGGGTCAACTGATGGTGGGCCGCGAGCTGAACTGACGGGCGCCAGTTCGGCACTGTTGATTGTTGCAACCAGTGCAAGCCCGCTTGCCCTGCGCAGGCGGGGGCGCTAGTGGGCGCGCGAAATCACAAAACACTGCATTTTCGCAAAGGAACATCCCATGGCGGTTACCCGCACCTTCTCGATCATCAAGCCCGATGCGACGCGTCGCAACCTGACCGGCGCGGTCACCAAGATGCTGGAAGAGGCCGGCCTGCGTGTCGTCGCTTCCAAGCGCATCCAGATGAGCAAGGAACAGGCCGAAGGCTTCTACGCCGTGCACAAGGAACGCCCCTTCTTCGGTGAACTGGTGGAATTCATGACCAGCGGCCCGGTGGTGGTGCAGGTGCTGGAAGGCGAAGACGCCGTGGCCCGCAACCGCAAGGTGATGGGTGCGACCAACCCGGCCGACGCCGACGAAGGCACGATCCGCAAGACCTTTGCCGAAAGCATCGAGGCGAACTCTGTCCATGGGTCGGACAGCGACGAGAACGCCAAGATCGAAATCGATTTCTTCTTCAAGCCCGAAGAGATCGTCGGCTAACTTCCTTAGACAGAACGTTAACGGCTTTTGGATTCCCCTCGACCGGTGGTATAAACCCCACGGGTCGCAGGGGAATTTCGCTTTTTTGCGTTAGTTTTCCGGCGATTCGCGAGCCAAGTGATGCGAAGGCGGGAGATTGCCGGTGTTCCGGTGGCGCAAACCATCTCCGGTGGAAACGGTGCAGGAATTCATCACGGCGATGAATAACCGCGACTTCGCGCAGGTGGAAAAACTGCTGGATCCCGATTTCCGCATGATCGACAACGCCAACAAGGAACTTCGCGGTATCGAACCGTGCATGGCCATGTTTCGGCGGGTTACCGAACTCGCGCCCGATTACCGGTTGAACGCGAAGTCCATCGTCGAGCGGGGCGAGGATATCCTCGTCTCCGGCGATGCCGATACCAGCAGCCCGGAAATGGCCAGTGCCACCCAGTGGCGCGCGCGCGCCAGTGCAGGCAAGCTGCGCGAATGGCAAAGCTACAGCAACACGCTGACGCCATCGATGATCGCGATGGTGCAGTCTTCCTACAAGTAAGGCGCAGGACTGATCAGGCTTCGGCGAAGGCCTGGTAGAACTGCGCGTGGGTGCGGTGCTTGCCTTTGGCCGCACGGCCCTGTTCGGCGCGCATGGCATCCATGGCGGCAGGTGTCAGTTGCATGCCAAGATCGGCATAGATGCGGGCGGCCTCGGCTTCCCAGTTGGCATTGAGGGCATCGAATTCGACCACCGAAAGCGGGCCATCGAATGCTGTCAGGGCGTCGTCCATGCGCTGCTGCCGCAGGGCGATCTTGCGAGAGACTTCGCCCTCGATCCAGGCGTAGTCGACCGCATCGCTCTGCATTGCCATTTGGTTTGCCACCAGCGAGGCCGCGCTGCGCGCCAGTTCGTGTTCGCAGCGTCGTGTCAGCACCACGCGGGCATCGGGGAACTGTTCCAGCAGGGTGGGCAGGTCTTCGGCGAACTGGGGCACCTTCAGCACTCGCGGGCGGTGGGCATTGCCGTGCCATGCGGCATCGGTGCGCAGCATCCGCGCGAACTCGCGATAGACGGGCGCGGCATCGCGCGCTTCGCTGAACGCGGTGAAAGTGGGTATGCGCCACTGCGCCTCGTAAGCGCAATGATCCAGCGCGGCTGCCAGCCAGCCCAGTTCCTCGTCTGCGCGGGTGACGCCGAAGGGGTGGATCGCATCCAGCCACGGGTCGAGCGCGCGGGCGAAGACCAGCGACAGGGCAGACCATGCCGGGCGCGTGTCGGGCGAGCGCGGGACGGGGTGCCAGCTGTCGCAAAAACGGGTGGCGGCCAGCGCCGGATCTGCAGCCAGCAGGCGATGCACGCGGGTGGTGCCGCTGCGCATGTGGCCAACCACGATGATCGGCGGTGCCAGCGGCGTTTCCAGCATTGCAGGCTCCAGCTGCCACAGTGCGCCCAGTTCCAGCCGCTGGCGGATCGCCCGCACCAGCTGGCCGTGCGCCATGGTCAGGCCCAGCGGGTTGAGCTGCGCCTCTGTGGCGAGGGTTTCGGCCAGCACGCCCAGTCGCAGGCGGAAATCGGTCATGTCGGCCTCGCTCCGCGGCCCCTGTTCGCCTGCTGCCGGGGCATCGCGCAGGGCCTTGGCCCACAGCGCCTCGGGATCGAGCGAGGGGCGCTCACTCAGCCCCTTGCGCCAGGCTTTTTCAAGCCAGCCGTTCACCCGGTCGACGCGGGTTGAACGGGCGAGGGGATGCGGGCGCGGGGGCAGGCTCATCGGTCAGAATTCATCCGCTGCATCGAGCAGTCTTGTCAACCGCTTGGGGGCCACGGATCGCCAGCTTCGCGTCAGCCATTCAGCGACATGATCCCAATCGACGCCGGGCCGGTTCAGGATGAGGCCTACCCACCCGCTGGCCCCGTAATAGGCGGGCTTGAAATAGGTATCCGGCGCGGTTTCGACGAGGCCCGCCAGTTCGTCCGGTCCACTGGTTTTCACCAGCACGGCGACATGCGGCTCGCCGTGATGCCGGTCGGTGAAATAAGCGAAGTACTTGCCGCTCTTGCCGCCGGTGCGCCAGCCTGGCGAGCCGTGGCTGTCGCGGCTTTCGGCTTCGGGCAGGGAGAGGGCGAGTTTGTTCACTTGCTCCAGTAACCAGTCGGCGCGGTAGTGGCGGCTGACATAGTCGGAGACCATGCGCGGGTAGAGCTGGTATTCGGCCAGGATCACCCGGTGGGCCAGGCTTTCGGGCGTGTCGCTGGGCAGGATGGCCACGGGCACCTGCCCCAGCAGCGGCCCGCCATCGAGTTCCGGCGTCACCACGTGGACCGAACAGCCGCCGAATTGCTCACCCGCCTCGATCGCGCGCTGGTGGGTGTCGAGCCCCTTGTACTTGGGCAGCAGGCTGGGGTGGGTGTTGACCATGCGGCCTTCCCAGCCTTGCACGAAATCCGCCGTCAGGATGCGCATGTAGCCGCACAGCGCGAGGTATTCGGCGCCGGATTCGCGCAGCGCGGCGTCCATGACCTGCTCGTGCGCGCGCCGGTCCATGCCGTGGTGATCGTGGGCAAAGGTGGCGATGCCTTCGGCAGCGGCTATCTTGAGGCCCGGCGCATCGGGATTGTTGCTGGCGACCAGCACGATTTCATAGGGGCAACCCGGCAGGCGCGACTGGAACAGCAGCGCCGACATGGTGGTGCCGTTGCCCGACAGCAGGCAGGCGATTTTCGCCTTCTGCTCAGGCATCGTGCTCGGCGACCCAGTCGGCCTTGGCAGACCATGTGCCTGCCGAGCCTTTCACGGTGCAGCCGCGCTGGCCTTCGACGATTTCGCCGATGCGGAACACGGTCTCGCCTGCTTCGCTGAGGGCCGAGGTCACCGTGTCGACCTTGTCCGGCGTTACCGCCAGCACCATGCCCACGCCGCAGTTGAAGGTGCGCGCCATTTCGCCCGGCTCGATATTGCCCTGTGCCTGCAGGAAGGCCATCAACCGCGGCTGCTCCCAGCTATCGGCGTCCACCACGGCGCGCGCGCCCTGCGGCAGGACGCGCGGCAGGTTTTCCAGCAAGCCGCCGCCGGTGATGTGTGCCAGCGCGTCGATGTGCCCCGCGCGCACGGTGGGCAGCAGGCTTTTTACATAGATGCGGGTGGGGGCGATAAGCGCGTCGATCAGCAACTGGTCCTGGTCGAACAGGGCCGGGCGGTCGAGCTTCCAGCCCTTGTCCGCCGCCAGCCGCCGCACCAGCGAATAGCCATTGGAATGGACGCCCGAGCTGGCCAGTCCCAGCAGCACGTGACCGGGCGCAACGCGCTCTCCGGTCAGCTGTTCGCCGCGCTCCACCGCGCCGACGCAGAAGCCGGCTAGGTCGTAGTCGCCTTCGGCATACATACCCGGCATTTCCGCCGTCTCGCCGCCGATCAACGCGCAGCCGGCCTGCTTGCAGCCTTCGGCGATCCCGGCAATCACGCGTTCGGCTATGCCGTTCTCCAGCTTGCCGGTGGCGAAGTAGTCGAGGAAGAACAGCGGCTCTGCCCCCTGCACGATCAGGTCGTTAACGCACATGGCGACAAGGTCCACGCCGACGGTGTCGTGGCGATCCATGTCGATGGCCAGCTTCAGCTTGGTGCCGACGCCATCGTTGCCAGCCACCAGCAGGGGGTCTTTGTATCCCGCCGCCCTGGGGTCGAAGAAACCGCCGAAGCCGCCGATCTCGCCGTCCGCGCCAGGGCGCATGGTGGCCTTCACCAGTGGACCGATGGCCTTCACAAGGCGATTGCCGGCATCGATCGAGACCCCGGCCTGTTCGTAGGTGTAGCTCTGCTTGTCCGAATTCATGCACCTGCCTTAGACTTTCGCGCTTGGAATTCCACTCGCCTTTCGGCAAAAGACCCGCGAATTCCCCGATGAACATCGTTTTACCCTCTCCCCGGCCCCTTTCGACCCGCCTGCCCACCGCCGTGGCGGTGCTGGCCTTTGTCCTGCTGGCCGCGCTCGCCGCAGTATCGCTGGTGGCGCAGGTCTCGGGCGATCGCGGCATCGCGCCGGTTGCCAGCAGCAGCGATATCGACGTGGGCGGGATCGAGGTGGACGTGCACGGCGACAGCGCGGAAGAGGCGCGCGCCAACGGCTGGCGCCAGGCGCAGCGGATCGCTTGGGAACGGCTGGATGGCCCGTCGATCCCCGATTCGCGGCTCGAATCACTGGTCGCGGCCATCGTGGTAGAGGAAGAGAACATCGGCCCGCGCCGCTATATCGCCCGGCTGGGGGTCATCTTCGACCGCCAACGGGCAGGAGCACTACTGGGCGCCAGCGGCTCGCGCTCGCGCTCTGCCCCGATGCTGACGCTGCCGGTGCTGATTTCTGGCGGGACGGAGACCATGTTCGAAGTGCGCAACCCGTGGCAGCGGGCCTGGGCGGAGTACCAGTTTGGCTCCAGCGCCATCGACTACGTTCGCCCCTCCGGCTCCGGTGGGGAATCGCTGCTGTTGACCTATGGACAGACCGGCCGTCGCAGTCGTGCCTGGTGGAACAATATCCTCGACCAGTTCGGCGCGGCCGACGTGGTGGTACCGATCGCCAACTTGCGCTGGCAATGGCCGGGCGGCCCGGTGGAAGGGCAGTTCACGGCGCGTTATGGGCCTGACGATCGCTATCTCGAGAGCTTTTCCATGCGTGCGGACAGCGCCGAGGACCTGCCCGCCATGCTTAACCGCGCGGTGGCGCGGTTCGACGAGATCTTTGCCGCGGCGCTGGCCGATGGCACCTTGCGGCCCGATCCCACACTGACGCTCGACAACATCGAGATCAGCCCGGAAATCCGCGCGCTGCTGGAACAGGCCCGTGCTGCCGAAGCTGCCGAACAGGCAGCCGCTGCGGGCGAGGGCGATACGCCTGTCGATACCGCGCAGGCGGGCACGGAAACGCCGCAACCGGTGGAAACCGCCGTGGCGGCTGCGTCCTACCCGGTGCAGGTGGCAACGCCCGATGCCGTGTCCTTCGACGGCGCCATTTCGGCCTTGCGCGCGGTGCCCGGTGTCAGCCGCGTGTCGATCACCTCTACCGCCATCGGCGGGGCATCGGTAATGAGCGTGACCTACGCCGGAGACCTGTCCGCGCTCGCCGCAGCGCTGCGCCAGCGTGGTTGGGCGGTGAACGAAGGACAAGGCGCGCTCGGCATTTCGCGCTAGAAGGCTCCTCAGGATGAGCCAGATTGCACTTCCCCTTTCTGCCGGTGGCAAAGGCCCTGCGCGCATCGTGCTGGGCAATGCCAATGCCCACGTGGCCGAGGCACTGCTGGCGCCCGAGACCTGGCCTTACAAGACAGCCGTGCTCACCGGCCCGCCGCGTTCGGGCAAGTCGCTGCTGGCACGCTGGTTTTCCGAGAAAGGAAAGGGCCACGCCATCGACGATGCGCAGGAACTGCCGGAGGACGAGCTGTTCCACCGCTGGAACCGGGCGCAGGAGCAAGGCATGCCGCTGCTGATCGTAGGCGGGGAGCCGCCGTGGAAAATCGCCCTGCCTGACCTGCGATCGCGCCTTGGTGGATCGTTGCAGCTGGAAATCGGCCTGCCGGACGACGACATGGCGCATGGCCTGCTGCTGTCGCTGGCGCAGGAACGTGGCCTGCCGCTGCCGGGCGAGGCAGCCGATTATCTCGTCCCGCGTGCATCGCGCGCGCAGGCGGATCTGGAAAAACTGGTCGCCACGATCGATCGCTTGTCTCTTGAAAGAAAGGTCCCACCTACCATGGGTATCTGGCGCGCCGCACTGGAGGCAGTGCACGGGCCGGAGGAGCCGCGCTTGATCTGAGCCGGTTTTGATGGGAAACTGAGCATTATGTTCGACAGGTTGATTGCCTATCTGGATTCCATTCGCGCCCGCGACCCTGCGCCGCGTTCGCGTTGGGAAATCCTGCTTTATCCGGGGGTTCTGGCTCTCGGCATGCACCGGATTGCGCACTGGCTGTTCGAGGCGGAAATGTTCTTCCTGGCCCGGCTGGTGAACCACGTTTCGCGCTGGATGACCGCGATCGACATCCATCCGGGGGCGAAGATCGGCAAGAACTTCTTCATCGATCACGGCTTTACCGTGATTGGCGAGACGGCCGATATCGGCGACAACGTGACCATATACCAGTGCGTGACGCTGGGCGGCACCAACCCCACCAACGGCGTGGGCGGCAAGCGCCACCCAACCTTGTGCGATAACGTGATTATCGGGTCTGGCGCGCAGGTGATCGGGCCGATTACCGTGGGGGAACGTGCCCGCGTAGGCGCCAATGCCGTGGTAACCGACGACGTGCCTGAAGGCGCGACCATGATCGGCCTGAAGGCCCGATCCACGCTGGTACCCGCCGAGACCTGGCTGCGCGAATTCATTCCCTATGGCACCCCGTGCGACGAACCGTGCGAGCCTGCGCCCACCGCGAGGGTGAAGGCCCTTGAAGCCGAACTGCAATCGATGCAGGCCGAACTGGCTGAACTGCGCAAGAGCCTGCCGACGCCTCAGGATGCCGAGACCGGCGTGCGCAAGAGCGGGACCAAGAGTTGATGGCAGCCCACTCCGGCGCGCCGAATATCGTTGCATTTCCCGGTCAGCGCCCGCCTGAGCAGGTGGGTTTCGACCGGCTGGAACTCACCCGCATCCTCGACCTGTACGGTCGCATGGTCGCTGCCGGCGAATGGCGCGACTACGCCATGGATTTCACCCGCGAATGCGCCACCTTCGCTGCCTTTCGCCGCACCGCCGAAGTGCCGCAGATGCGACTGGAAAAGCGCCCGGCGCTGCGCCAGAAGCAGGGCATGTGGACGCTGTTCGGCGAACAGGGGCAGGTGCTGAAGCGCGGGCACGAACTCAGCAATGTGCTCGCCCCGTTGGAGCGGCGACTGGTCAAGCTGGTCGACCAATAAGAAACGCCCGCGAGCGCGAACTCGCGGGCGTCCCCCCTCCCAAAGCTCGGATAGCGGTTGTCAGGCTGCCTGGGCCAGCGGCCCGACGACAGGCAGGCGTTCGCGCAGGTCGCCCGGCAGTTTCTCCACTACGCCCGCACGGATGGCCGGCCAGAAGGCCGAGAGCATCAGCAGCGCCGTGCCGATCACCAGCGCGGTGAGCGCCACGCTGAGCTCCACCATGCCGTATTGCTCGAACAGGCTGCCCAACGCGAACAGCACATAGGCCAGCGCCGAGACCAGCAGGGCGCGGCGATCGATGGCAAGGGCGACAAGGCCGAACAGCACATAGACTGCCAGCACCAGCACGACGCCGCCGGGGCCGACCATTCCGCCATCGGCGATACCCAGCCAGTTGAACAGCGGGTGGGCGATCATCGGGGCGGCCAGCAGGTGCAGCCAGAAGGCCACGTCGCTGCGCCGCGTCTGCCGCGCGCGGTCGGAAATGTCCCAGCGCATGGCATAGGTGAAGATCGCGATACCGGCGGCAAAGACCAGCGGCAGCAGCACCGTGTCGGGCGAAGCGAGGCCCGGCCCGACGGCCGTTACCACCAGCGCGATGATGGCCGCCACCGCGGTGGCGCAGATTGCCGCAATGGTGACAGGCACCATGAAACGCTTCCAGTGCAGCCATGCGGCCGCGGTGCCGGCAACGAAGCTGGCAGCGAACAGCGCGGTCGCCACTCGGCTGGGTCCGGATTCGAAGGTCTCGGCAAGAATCTCGATCGGTGCAGCGACCACGCCGCCCACGAAGGCCAGCATCAGCACGATGCTGGGCAGCGCCATGCGGCGGCGGCGGGTGAAGAATTCGCTCATCCCCCATGCCGCAACGGCAATCAGCACGCCGGCAAGGCCCGGTACGATGGCGCTACCGATGCCGCCCATGGCCACCAGCAGCAACACGGCAGCGATGGTGACGAAAATGTCGTTGAAGGAATTGACGAGGCGGAAGTTCTCCTCGTCGGTGACGGGCATCTGGCGCATCTGCGCCACATGGGCGCGCAGCGCGCGCGCTGCCTCGTCGGTGATTGCGCCTGCCGCCACGGCATCGCGGAGGTCCTGTTCGCTATACATTCGGGTTTCCCCCTCTCCGTCCCAACGGCGGGAAGGGTAGCTTACTGTAGTAAGGTGTCAATACACCTGTGGATTACAGGCTTTCGAGCACGCTCACCAGTTCGTCGAAATGGTCGATCATCGCGTCACCGCCCAATTCGTCGACCGGCACGTCGTGATAGCCATAGCGGCAGGTGACGACCGGCAGTCCGGCGGCCTTGCCGGCGCGCACGTCGTAGGTGGAATCGCCGATCATCACCGCGCGTCCGCCACCGCAATCCTCGATCGCGGCGTGCAGCATGTCGGGCAGCGGCTTGGCCCGCTCGCGTCCCAGCGTATCGCCGCCGTAGATCGCGGCGAAACGGCCTGTCATGTCGAGTGCATCGAGCAGCTGGCGCGCGGGCTTTTCGGCCTTGTTGGTCACCACCGCCAGCTTGCAACCGCGTGCGGCCAGCACGTCAAGCGCGCCAAGGCAGCCGGGATAGGGCACGGTGTTCTCGGCGATATTGGCCCAGTAGTAATCGAGCAGCGCCTGCGACAGCTTGCGGTATTCGGCTTCCTCTACCTGTCCGCCCGTCGCTTCCAGCGCGCGGGTCAGCATCATGTCGGTGCCGCCGCCGATCATACCGCGCGTGGCGCTTTCGGTAACTGGGTCACGGCCCAGCACGCCCAGTGCGTGGTTTACTGCCGGGGCCAGGTCGCGGGCGGAATCGACCAGTGTGCCATCGAGGTCGAACAGGACGATATCGAAAGGAAAATTGCTCATCGCGGCGCCATGTGGGGCACGGATATGGAAACTGCAATGAATTGATGGCATGCCCGCGCGCATGAATGAAAGACCGATTGCCGCCATCATCCTTGCCGCGGGCAAGGGTACCCGCATGAAGAGCGCCAGGCACAAGGTGCTACACGAAATCGCCGGTCGCCCGATGATCGAGCACCTGCTTGCCAGCGTGGATGCGCTGGGACCGGAGAAGCTGGTGACGATCGTGGGCGAATCGCGCGAGCAATTGCAGGACCGGCTGTCAGGCCGGGTCGAGTTTGCCGTGCAGGATCCGCAGCTGGGCACCGGCCACGCGGTGCAGCAGGCCGAGGGCGCCCTTGCCGGTTTCGATGGCGACGTGCTGGTGCTGTATGGCGACGTGCCTTTCGTGAAGGCAGACACCATGCGCGCCATGATCCAGCGGCTGCGCGCGGACGACAGCCCGGCTGCCGTGGTGCTGGGTTTCGAACCGGAAGATCCGCTGCGCTATGGACGCGTGATCGCGCAGCAGGGCCACATCATCAAGATGGTGGAGTGGAAGGACGCCACCGAGGACGAGCGTGCCTGCCGCATGTGCAATTCCGGCCTTCTGGCGGCGCGCGCACAAGACCTGTTCGCCTTGCTGAACCGGGTGAAGAACGAAAACGCGCAGGGCGAATACTACCTGCCCGATATCGTCAACATCGCCATTGCCGACGGGCAAAGCTGCGCGGTCGTTTCCTGCGACAACCCTGACGAGGTGGCAGGCATCAACAGCCGCGCCGAACTGGCCGCTGCCGAGGCGCAGTGGCAGGCGCTGCGGCGCGAGGAAGCGATGGCCGACGGCGTCACCTTGCGCGCGCCGGAGACGGTGTTCTTCAGCTATGATACCGAGCTGGCGCCCGACGTGGTGGTGGAGCAGAACGTGGTGTTCGGCCCCGGCGTCTCTGTTGCCAGCGGCGCGACGATCAGGGCCTTCAGCCATCTGGAGGGCGCCACGGTGGGCGAGAACGTGTCTGTCGGCCCCTATGCCCGCCTGCGCCCCGGCGCGGTGCTGGAGAAAGACAGCAAGGTCGGCAACTTCGTGGAGATCAAGAATGCCACGCTGGGCGAAGGGGCCAAGGCCAGCCACCTCACCTACCTTGGCGATGCCACGGTGGGCGCGGGTGCCAATATCGGCGCAGGCACCATCACCTGCAATTACGATGGCTATTTCAAGCACCAGACCGTGATCGGTCCGCGCGCCTTCATCGGATCGAACTCTGCCTTGATTGCGCCTGTCAACATCGGCGCCGATGCCATCGTTGCCGCCGGCAGCGCGGTCAGCCGCGACGTGGCCGACGGCGAGCTGCGCATGGTCCGCGCCGAACAGCTGATAAAGCCCGGCTGGGCAGACCGCTTTCACGACGCGATGAAGCGCAAGAAGGCCGCGCAGGACAAATGACCGACCGTTACGAGGGCAAGCCCTTCCTGCGCCTTCTAGACAGCTACGTGCTGGCCGCCATCGGCCACCTGGACGAGGCCAATGCCAAGTGGCTGGTTGAGGCAGAACCGCATTTCTGGGCCACCTACGGAATCGAAGGCAGCTGGCGCGTTATCGTCGAGAAACGGATGCAGTTTCCCGAGGGAATGCCTGCTGCCATCCTCGAGGTGTGGATCAAGGGGCAGACGAAGTTCCGTGAAGCCGCGGGCGAAGATCCGGACCCGGTGCTGTTCGCGCACCAGTTCGTCGACACCAACTTTCCGCACTGACCCTTGCAAGGAGCACCCATGCCCGAACCCGGCTTTACCGACGAACACCTGGCCATGCTGCTGCAAGCCAGCCGCGATTTCGCTTTCGAGCAGATCGCGCAAGGCATGGTGTTGCTGCCCTTTGCCACCTGCGTGAAGCCCGATGGCGACATGACTTTCGTGCGCTTTGCCGAGCCGGGAACCGAGCTGTCGCCCGACGAGGTGCTGGCGCTGACCGAGACCGAACTGGCGCAGGAAGCGGGCAAGGACGGTCTGATCGCTGCCGCCGTGGTTTCCGGCGTGCGGCTGAACGAGCCGCACGAGGGCATGGAAGATGCGGTGCGCGTGCATGTCGAGGCGCCCGGCTTCGCGCGGCAATTCCTGGCTTTCTATGCCATGACCGAAGGCGGCACCAAAGTTGCGCCTGGCAAGCTGGTGCCCTTCGAAGCGGACGCGGTCATCTTCTCCAACTAACTGGCAAAACGTCTGTTTTCAGGACAGGCTGCTGCTTCGTCCTTGCAATGATATCATAGTATGATATCAATCTGGCCATGCGCACCCTGGTCGAGATCCCCGATGACGATATCCAGTGGCTCGACCGTGTGGCGGAAGAGCGCGGCGTCTCGCGCACCGCAATGGTTCGCGAGGCCGTGGCCCGGATGCGCAGCGGCACCTCGCGCAAGGCGGTGGACGATTTCTTCGGTATCTGGCGCGACCGTGCCGACGTGGGTGAAGGGCAGGGTTTCCAGCGCCGCGTGCGCAGCGGTGGGCAACCGGGATGAGCGGTGTCGTCTTCGACAGTGCGATCCTGGTCGATGCCCTTGTCGGCCTCTCTTCCGCCCGCACGGAAATCGTGCGTAGCCCTGAGCGCTGGATCACCCGCCTGGCCTGGAGCGAAGTCCTGGCCGGCGCGCGCGGCGATGCCGACCGGGTCGAGGATTACCTGAGCCATTTCAAGGTCGTCGAACTGAACGAGGAAATCGCCCGCCGCGCCGCCGCGCTGGTGGAACAGCGCCCGGTGGTGGCGCTGGGCGATGCCATTTCGCTTGCCGCTGCGCAGGTGACAGGGCGCATCTTCGTTACCCGCAACACCACCGCTTTCCCGGCCTCCATGCCGGGTATTCGCATCCCCTATACTCTCTGAAGGAAAACCTCTCTCATGTGCGGAATCATCGGAATTGCAGGCACAGCCGAAGTCGCTGACCGGCTGGTCGAGGGGCTGCGACGCATGGAATATCGCGGCTACGATTCGGCAGGCATCTGCACCGTTTTTGACGGCCAGCTGATCCGCCGGCGCGCGGAGGGCAAGTTGGCCAACCTCGAAAGGGTGCTGACCGAAGAGGATACCCCCGGCGACATCGGCATTGCGCACACGCGCTGGGCCACGCACGGCGCGCCGACGGCCAAGAATGCTCATCCGCATGCCACCGGCACCGTTGCGCTTGTCCACAACGGGATTATCGAGAACTTCAAGTCGCTTCGCGAGGAACTGCAAGCGAGCGGCCGGGTGTTCGAAAGCGAGACCGACACCGAAGTGGTGGCCCATCTCGTATCACAGGAAATCGAGAACGGCGCCTCCCCGCAAGACGCGGTAAAGGCTGCGCTGCCGCGCCTGCGTGGTGCCTTCGCGCTCGCCATCGCCTTCCGCGAACACCCTGACATGCTGATCGGCGCGCGACTGGGCTCGCCGCTGGTGGTGGGCTATGGCGAAGGCGAGACCTATCTTGGTTCGGATGCGCTGGCGCTGGCGCCGCTCACCCAGAAGATTGCCTATCTCGAAGAAGGCGACTGGGTGGTGATTACCCGGCAGGGGGCGCAAATTTTCGATAGCGAGAACAATCGGGTACAGCGCGAGATCACCACCTCGGGGGCCTCGGCGGCGGCAATCGAGAAGGGCCCCTATCGCCACTTCATGCAGAAGGAGATCTTCGAACAGCCCACCGTCGTGGCGCAGACGCTGTCCTCCTACCTGCGCCGTGAAGACAACACCGTGGCGCTGCCGCAGATCGATTTCGACCTGGGCGGCATCAACCGGGTCACCATCGTCGCCTGCGGTACCTCGTACTACGCGGGCATGGTGGCCAAATACTGGTTCGAGCAGTTCGCGCGCCTGCCGGTCGACATCGATGTGGCAAGCGAGTTCCGCTACCGCGACCCGGTGTTGGAGCCGGGCGGCCTCGCGCTGTTCATCAGCCAGAGCGGTGAGACTGCCGACACGCTGGCCGCTTTGCGCCACTGCAAGGAGCACGGGCAGACCATCGCCGTGGTGGTCAACGTGCCTACCAGTTCCATGGCGCGCGAGGCGGACCTGCTGTTGCCGACCCATGCCGGGCCCGAGATTGGCGTTGCCAGTACCAAGGCCTTTACCTGCCAGCTGGCCGTGCTGGCCGCGCTGGCGGCGCACATGGCGATCAAGCGCGGACGCATCGACAAGGCCGAGGAAGCGGAGATCGTCAAGCACCTGATAGAGGCGCCTGCCGCACTTAACGCCGCACTGGCGCATGACGAGGACATTGCTGGCATGGCGCACCTCATCGCACCGGCCCGGGACGTGCTTTACCTGGGGCGCGGGGCGGACTTCCCGCTGGCCATGGAAGGTGCCCTGAAGCTGAAGGAAATCAGCTACATCCACGCCGAAGGCTATGCCAGCGGCGAGATGAAGCACGGCCCCATCGCGCTGATCGACGAGGCGGTGCCGGTGATCGTGCTGGCGCCGTCCGGCCCGCTGTTCGAAAAGACCGTGTCGAACATGCAGGAAGTGCAGGCGCGCGGTGGCAAGGTGGTGCTGATCTCCGATGCCGCCGGAATTGCCGAGGCAGGCGATGGCTGCATGGCCACGATCGAGATGCCGAAGGTGCACCCGCTGATCGCTCCGCTGGTCTATGCCGTGCCAGTGCAACTGCTGGCCTATCACGTGGCCGTGGCCAAGGGCACCGATGTGGATCAGCCACGTAACCTGGCGAAATCCGTAACCGTCGAGTAAATCGCACCTTAATCCCTTCGCAAGGCAGCGGTTTTACCGGGCAATAACCATTGCCGGGTTACGGCGTGCGCGTGACGAGCAAGCACTCTGGACTTCCCAGCCTTCCGCTGCAGATGAGCTTCCTGCAAGTGATCGGCCTGCGCGACCCTGGCGAGGGCGACTGGGCGCGGCTGCGCACGCTGCAGTATTCGGAGCTGCACAAGGTCTCCATCATCCGTATCGCGGCGCACGGATTGGCCGCTTCGCTGGTGGTGGCGCTCTATCTCAACACCATTGCGCACTGGATCCTGGGGGTCTGGTTGCTCAGCGTCGTGGCGGCGGTGTGGAACGTCAGCCGCATCGATCGCAAGTTCATCGATATCGAGAACCGCGGCGTGCAGTGGAACGAATTCACCCGCCAGGCGCTGGGGGTGGCCGGGTGCACGATCCCGTGGGTTGCGGCGCTGATGTTCTTCGTGCCGCTGGGATCGACGAGCGATCACTACGCCTTTTGGGCGATTGCCGCGATGCTGATTGCCGGCAGCGCCGCCGCCATGGCCAGCGCGCCGGTAGCAACCGTGGTGTTCGACCTGGTGGTGGGTGCGGCAGGCGTTGCCTCCTTCATCCTGACCGGCGATTTCCTGTTCGCCATCGCCGCGGCAGCCTACACCGTTACCATCGTGGCCGGCGCCTTGCGCTCGGCGCGCACCTATCTCTCGGCCAAGATCGCCGAGGCCGGCGTTGCCGAGAAGGACGAGGTCGTCTCGTTGCTGCTGCGCGAGTTCGAGGAGAAGGAATCGGACTGGCTGTGGCAGGTCGACACCAGCCGCCGCATCCGCTCCGCCTCCCCGCGCTTCGCCTTCGCCTTTGGTTCCACCCCGGAAGACATCGAGGGTGAAAGTTTCATCAAGCTGATCGCCGGGGCATCGTGGGAAAGCGGCGAATTTCCGCGCAGCTTGCACGAACTGGCCGAGAAGCTGAAGCGGCGCGAGCATTTCTCCAACCTGCTGGTGCAGGTCTACCTCGAAAACGGGCGCCGCTGGTGGGAGCTTTCGGGTACGCCGATGTACGACGACAACGGCAGCTACATCGGCTTTCGCGGCGTCGGCTCCGACGTGACCGAACAGCGCGACCGCGACGAAAAGATCGCCTACCTCGCGCGCTACGACACGCTGACCGGCCTGCCGAACCGCCTGATGCTGACCGAGGCGCTTGGCGAAGCCATGCGCTATGCCGAACAGTGGAAGACCCGCTGCGCATTCCTGATGATCGACCTCGATCGCTTCAAGGCGGTGAACGATTCGCTGGGCCACCAGCTGGGTGACCGCTTGCTGGCCAAGGTCTCGAAACGCCTGGCCAGCGTAATGACCGAGAACGAGCAGTGCGGCCGGCTGGGCGGGGACGAGTTCGCCGTGGTGATCCGCGATGCTACCGACAAGGGACGGGTGGAACGGCTGGCCGATGCCATCATCGACACGCTTTCGCAGCCTTACATGATCGACAACCACACGCTGTTCATTGGCGCCAGCGTCGGCTCTGCCGTGGGGCCGCGAGATGGCAACACCGTCGAAACGCTGATGCGCAATGCCGACCTTGCGCTGTACCGGGCGAAGGACGAAGGCGGGAATACCCATTACCGCTATGTCCCCTCCTTGCATGCCGATGCCGAGGAGCGTCGCAAGCTGGAGCTGTCGCTGCGTCGTGCGATCGGCAACAACGAGCTGGAACTGGCCTTCCAGCCGGTGGTGAACGCGCGCAGCGAGATGGTGGTCAGCTTCGAAGCGCTGCTGCGCTGGAACAGCGAAGAGCACGGCTTTGTCAGCCCCGCCAAGTTCATCCCGCTGGCCGAGGATACCCGCCTGATCGTGCCCATCGGCGAATGGGTGCTGCACGAGGCCTGCCGCGAAGCCGCGCGCTGGCCGGACGATATCCGCGTCGCCGTCAACGTCTCGGGCGAGCAGCTGCTGGAGCCCAACTTTGCCAGCAGCGTGGTGCGGGCGCTGGCCGATACCGGGCTGCCGGCCCACCGGCTGGAGGTGGAAGTCACCGAAAGCGTGTTCCTGCGCGACGGACGCACCGCGCGCCAGACGCTGGAAGAGATCATGGCGCTGGGCTGTTCCATCGCGCTCGACGATTTCGGCACCGGCTACTCTTCGCTCGGTTACCTGCGTACCCTGCGCTTCTCCACCATCAAGGTGGACAAGAGCTTCGTCCAGGGCGCCTCGCAGGAAAGCCAGGAAAGCCTGGCCATCATTCGCGCCGTGGTGGCCATGGCCCGCAGCCTGGAAATGACCACCACCGCCGAAGGGGTGGAAGATGCAGAACAAGCTGCGCTGATCCGCGAACTGGGCTGCACCAAGATCCAGGGCTACTATTTCGGTCGCCCCATGCCCGCGCTGGAAGCCCGCTCGCTGGTGGTCAAGCGGCGGAACAACAGCCGCGCGGCCTGATTTGGTTTTCGCTCCGACCTCCGTCGGAGCATCCTCGGTGCTATTCGCTCCGTCCTTCGGACTGCGCGGCACCTGCGGGTCGCGACCAGCGACCGACAGCCCGCGACTGCGGGCCGCCCGGTAGGGCGGAAGCCAAGGACGCCGGACGGCGTCCGCCCGGCGCTTGAGGGACCCAACAAACAACCTGCGGAGGCGGGTGCGAAAAGCAAATCAGGCTCCCACCAGACTTCCGATCACGCTTTCGAACAGGCGCCGACCGTCGCTGCCGCCGTGAGCCGCCTCGATCGCGCGTTCGGGGTGGGGCATCATGCCCAGCACGTTGCCCGCCTTGTTGAGTACTCCGGCGATATCGCGCTGCGAGCCGTTGACCGCCTCGGCATAGCGAAAGGCCACGCGGCCTTCGCCTTCCAGCCGGTCAAGTGTTTCCGCATCGGCGAAGTAGTTGCCGTCGTGGTGCGCTACCGGGATGTGGATCGTCTCGCCCGCCTCGTAGGCTGAGGTGAACAGGCTCTGGTTGTTCTCCACCGTCAGCGGCACGGTGCGGCAGATGAAGTGCTGGTTCGAATTGCGCATCAGCGCGCCCGGCAGCAGCCGTGCCTCGGTCAGCACCTGGAAGCCGTTGCACACGCCCAGCACCGGCACGCCCCGTTCGGCTGCCGCCACGACCGAGCGCATGATCGGGCTGTTTGCCGCCATCGATCCCGAACGCAGGTAGTCGCCATAGGAGAAGCCGCCGGGCAGGGCGATGAAATCCAGGCCATCGGGCAGCTCGGCATCGCCGTGCCACACCTTTACCGGTTCCTTGCCCGAGACATCGCGCAGCGCGACCCAAATGTCGCGATCGCAGTTCGATCCGGGGAAGGTGACGACTGCGGTTTTCATCAGGCAACCTTCTCGATGCGGTAGTTCTCGATCACCATGTTGGCGAGCAGCTTCTGGCACATGTCGTCCAGCGCGGCGTCGGTGGTGGTGTCCGCCACCTCCATCTCGATCAGGCGGCCGATGCGCACGTCCTGCACGCCTTCGAAGCCCAGCCCGTCAAGAGCGTGGTGCACGGCGCGGCCCTGCGGATCGAGCACGCCGGGCTTCAGGCTGACATGGATGCGGACTTTCATGGATCGGGCCTTTCGCGAGCAAGGGTATTTGCCCGCAGCCTATGGCGATTGCCGCGCTGATCGGCAAGGGGCGGGGCGCACTTCCGCTGGGGAAGGGTGAAGCTAATGTGGAGCACATGGAGCACTGTCCTGGCGGCAAGATCGCGCAACACGTCCTGGCCCCGTTGAAAAGGGTGCGGGACGGGCCAGGAAACGGTTGCATGGGCCAGCGTGTTAGTGTGCCATAACGCGGGTAGGAAAGCCGCGCGGCCAGAAAGGCACACAGATGATCGCGACCGAAAAGTTCACTTTTACCGGCAAGGACGGCCAGACGCTTGACGGGCGGCTGGAACTGCCGCTGTATACCAAGCCGCGCGCCGCCGCGCTGTTCGCCCATTGCTTTACCTGCACCAAGCAGAGCCATGCCGCGACCCGCGTCTCCTCTGCCCTGGCGGCGAAGGGGCTGGCGGTGCTGCGCTTCGATTTCACCGGGCTGGGCGGCAGCGACGGCGAATTCGCCAATGCCGGGTTCGCTTCCAACGTGGAAGACATTGCCTGCGCGGCACGGGCGCTGGAGGCGCGCGGCCTGCCGCCGGTGTTGCTGATCGGCCATTCGCTGGGCGGGGCCGCCGTGCTGGCAGCAGCCGGGCAGGTGCCGCAGGCGCGCGGTGTCGCCACGCTGAACGCGCCGTTCGATACCGCCCACGTGTTCGACCATTTCGGCGAGCAGGCGCTGGAGGAGATCGAGGACAACGGCGAAGGCGAGATCACGCTGGCCGGGCGCAGCTTTCGCGTCACCCGCGAATTCCTAGAACAGGGACGCAACCAGCCGCAGGCAGAGCGCATCGCCGACCTGGACTGCCCGCTGCTGGTGATGCATTCGCCGACCGACGAGATCGTCGGCATAGAGAACGCGCGGGCGATCTTTGCAGCAGCCATGCATCCCAAGAGCTTTGTCGCGCTTGACGGGGCGGACCACTTGCTGACCGAGCCGGGATCGGCCGAATATGCCGCCAACCTGATCGCCGCCTGGGCCACGCCTTACCTGGCGGACCTGCCGCTGGAGGAGCGTGGCCAGTTCGGCGGCGCGGTGGAGGTTTCCACCGCAGGCGGAAAGTTCGCCCAGTGGGTGCGCACGCGCAGCCACGAATTCATCGCCGACGAGCCGGAGAAATACGGCGGCAGCGACCATGGCCCGACGCCGTATGACCTGCTGCTGGCGGCGTTGGGCACGTGCACCAGCATGACGATCAAGATGTATGCCGACCGCAAGGGCATTCCGCTGGAGAACGTCCGCGTCGAGCTGGAGCACAGCCGCGAATACGTGGAAGACTGCGAGGATTGCGAGGATCCCGAAGTGGTGATCCACACCCTGGACCGGGCGATAGAGCTATCCGGCGACCTCACCGAGGCGCAGCGCAAGCGCATGATGGAAATCGCCGAAATGTGCCCTGTTCACAAGACCTTGACCGGCGAACTGCGCATCTATTCGACGCTGATCGAAGACTAGCCTTCGGCGCTGTCCGTGCCTTCGGGCCGCGGCAGCACCTGGATCTCCAGGCGCTGCTCCGGATCGAGATAGCGCAGGGCTGCCGCGTGGATCTGCTCCGGCGTGATCGCGCGCAGCATGTCCTCGCCATTCAGGAAGCGGTCGATCCGCTCGGGCTCGCTCTGGGCGCGGTCCACCAGGCCCATCCAGCCGCTGTTGGTGTCCAGTGCATTGTCATAGGCTTCCAGCAAGGGCTGGCGGGCGCGCAGCAGCATGTCCTCGTCCACCGGGGCGCTGCGGATCGTATCCAGCGCGGCCAGCATGGCCTCGCGCGCGGCATCGACCTGGGCCGTATCCACCTGGGCGCTCATGTCGAAAGTACCATAGCCGGGATAGGTGCGGCTCTGGTCGGCATCGACAGAGGGCGAATAGGTCTGGCCCAGTTCCTCGCGCAGCACATCGGTCACTTCCAGTTGCAGCACGCGTTCGAGCAGTTCAAGTTGCATCGCTTCGCGTGCATCGGAATCATCGCGCGTAGGCCATGCCATCACCAGCATCGCCTGGTCCGGCTGGCCCTGGTGAAAGATCGTGCGCAAGGACCGGTCTGCGGTGAAGCTGCGCCGGCGTGCCTGTTCGTAGGCGCCGAAACTTTCTTCGCGCTGGGGCAGTGTGCCCAGCGTGGCGGCGACCAGGTCTATCGCGGCCTGTTCGTCCAGGTCGCCCACCAGCGCGACTTCGATCGCACCGTTGGCCAGCCGGTCGGCGATATTGTCGCGCAGGCCGGCGAAGGTGAGGGCGAGGTATTCCTCTTTCGGGCGCAACGAGAAACGCGGGTCGTTGTCGGAAAGGATCGCGCCGATCTCGGTGTTGAAGGCGCTGCCGGGTGTCGCCATGCGGCTGGCGAAGAAGTTCTCCACGTTGCGATAGTATTGCGCCTCGCCCGTGGGCCGATAGGCGGAATCGGCGATGGTGGCGGTGTAGACCTGCAGTTGCAGTTCCAGATCGCGCGGGCTGGTAAGGCCGGAGAAACGGAAGGTCTCGTCCGCCGAGCCCAGGCTGATCCCCACGCGGCGTCCGGCCAGCACGCTCTGCAATTCATCCAGCGTATGTTCGCCAAGGCCGCCTACCGGCAGCGAGTTGAACATGGCCGTGGCCAGCGGGTTGTCGGGCGTATCCAGCAGGTCGCCGCCATCGATATTGAGCTGCACCAGCACCCGGTCGTCTTCGAGGTCGGTCTGCTTCAGGTTCAGCATCACGCCGTTGGCGAAGCGCACCTCGCGGATGCCGAGGCGCTCGTCGCGCGTGTCGGACACGACTTCGCCCGGTTCACCGAAATCGGTGTAGGCGAATTCGACCGCTTCGACCTCTGCCTGGGCTTCCAGCGGGCGCGTCATGCCTTCGGACCAGGCGGTGCGCAGCGCTGCTTCGCCGCCTGCGGGCGCGGTGCGGCCCTCGAAACGGATCAGCGGGTTGTCCAGCGGGACGACTTCGGCCTGCAGCGCCTCCAGCACGGCTTCCGGGGTGATTTCCGGCTCGTGCGCGTTCCAGCGTTCCAGCGCGCTTTCGGGCGTGGTGGGCACCTGCCCGTCGCGCCACAGGGTAACGGCGCCGGTCACGAAGTTTGCGTTGCCGCGCGTGGCCGCGCCTGCCGCGTTGCTTTCGATCGCCTGCCGAAGGTTGGCGACCTGTTCGGCGACTTCGGCCTCGGTAAAACCGAATTCCAGGGCGCGGCGATATTCTTCCTGCGCTGCCGCGAGGCCGCGTTGCCATTCCCCCTCGGCAGCGGCGACCAGCAGGCTGGTGGTGCGCGCTTCCTCGAAGAAGTCGTCGGTGCCGAAAGCCGCGCCGCGGAACGGCGGGTCTTCCAGCCGCCCAAGGCGCTGCAGGCGGCGGTTGATGATGCCATAGCCGATCTGCCGCAGCACCCGCGCGCGGCGGCTGGCGACGGTATCGGGCTGCCCCAGCCATGGCCCGTTGGCGCTGACGGTAACCTGTTCTGAAAGTGCCGGATCGAGGAACACGTCTGTCGCGCCGGCATAGTCCATGTCCACCGGGCCGAACGCCGGCAGGTCCAGGCTGGGCTCACCCTGCCAGTCGCCGAAATGCTCGATAATGGCGGCTTCCACGGCGTCGGCGTCGTAATCGCCAACCACGATCAGGGCCATGTTCTCGGGGCGATAGTAGCGTTCGTAGAGCGCGCGCAGGGCATCGCCGTCGGCCGCCTCGATGGTTTCGATCGTGCCGATGGGCAGGCGCTCGGAAATGCGGCTGCCGGGGTAGAGGAAGCCGAGATTGTCGATCAGGTTGCGCAACTGGTAGGTATCGCGCACGCGCCGTTCGGACAGGATGATGCCCTTCTCGCGGTCCACCGCTGCGTCGTCGAAGGTGATTTCGCTGGCGGTTTCGCGCATCAGCATCAGCGCGGTGTCCAGCAGGTCCATGTCGTTGCGCGGCAGGTCGAGCCGGTAATGCGTGTTGTCGAACCCGGTGGAGGCATTGGTGTCGGCGCCAAAGGCCAGTCCCTCGCGCTCCAGCAGGCGCACCATCTCGCCTTCGGGCACGTTGGTGGTGCCGTTGAAGGCCATGTGTTCGATGAAATGGGCATAGCCCTGCTCGTCCTCGCGCTCCGCCGCAGAGCCGAAGTCCACCCACAGCTGCACCAGACCCTGCTCGGGCGGGGTGGCATTGGAACGGATGATGTAGTGCATGCCGTTGTCGAGCTGGCCGACGCGGTAATCCGTATCGAACGGCAGGTCGCTGTCGGCAATCTCAGGGAAGGCCTCGGCAACATCTGCGGGGATGTTGGCAGCCGTATCCCACGGTTGCGCGGCAAGTTCGGGAGCCTGCGCGGCAGCAGGGTGAATTACGGCAAGCGGAAGGGCGAGCGCGGCAAGAAGCGCTGCGAAAGGACGGAAATTCATGCCCGTCCTTCTGGCACCGGCTAGCTTAAGGAGCAATGACCGAAAGGTACCCCGCCGCTTGTTGCACCTACTTCTTCGGCTTGGGGCCTGTGGGCTTCTGGGGCGGCGTGCGCAGGCGCGAGCGATGAGCGTCCATGTCCAGCACTTCGCCGGGGCCGTTGTCCTCGCCCGACAGCACGCCGAGGCGACGGGCCACTTCCTGGTAGGCTTCTTCCTCGCCGCCCAGGTCGCGGCGGAAACGGTCCTTGTCCAGCTTTTCGCCGCTGGTCATGTCCCACAGGCGGCAGTTGTCGGGGCTGAATTCGTCGGCCAGGATCACGCGGGAATAGTCGCCATCGTAGATGCGGCCGAATTCCAGCTTGAAATCGACCAGCCGGATATCGACGGCGGCAAACATGCCGCACAGGAAATCGTTGATGCGGATCGCCATGGCGGCGATATCCTGCATTTCCTCGTGCCCCGCCCAGTTGAAGGCGGCAATGTGTTCTTCCGCAACCAGCGGATCGCCCAGCGCATCGTCCTTCAGGTAGTATTCGATCAGCGTGTGCGGCAGCATCTCGCCTTCCTCGATGCCCAGGCGCTTGGCGATGGAGCCGGCGGCCACGTTGCGTACCACCACTTCCAGCGGGATGATATCCACCTGCCGCACCAGCTGTTCGCGCATGTTCAGGCGGCGGATGAAGTGGGTGGGAATGCCGATGTGCGCCAGCCGCGTGAAGATGAACTCGCTGATGCGGTTGTTGATCACGCCCTTGCCGTTGATCGTGCCCTTCTTCTGGGCGTTGAAGGCGGTGGCATCGTCCTTGAAGTACTGGATCAGCGTGCCCGGTTCGGGGCCTTCATACAGGATCTTGGCCTTGCCTTCGTAGATCTGGCGACGGCGGGACATGGGCACACAACCTTTCACTCGTGAAAATACGAGCGCCCCGGCATCGCGAAACTGGTTCGCATGGGCCGGGGCGCTGGGAGCCAAGGCCTATACACCGAAGTGCGGGTGGGGGCAATCGGGCGGCGGGGGGCGAGTCGTCTGCCAGCCATGATCGCTGCCAGGCGGTGCGGGCGAAGCAATTGTCCGGCGAATCCAGCACCATGGTGAATAGGGCGTGGCAAGGGCCGAATCCGTGGTAGCGTCAAGGCTCCAACAAAGGGGGAAATGCCATGAAGAAGCTTGTAATCGTCGCTGCTGTCGTACTGGCGGCGTGCGGTGGCGCCGAAACCGAAGAGCCGATGGCCGACGAGGAAACGGTTGTCGAAGAGCCCGCTGTCGAGGTTGCCATGGCCGCCGACGGCCTGCCGCTGGTCGGCACTTTCGAAGTGACCAATGCCGAAGGCGAAACCTACACCCAGGTCGTTTCCGCCGACGGCACCTATGTGAACACCTATGCCGACGGGCGCGAGGCGACCGGAACCTGGTCTTCGGAAGAACCGGGCCAGTGGTGCGGCGCGCTGGACGGCGAGGAGATCGAATGTTCGACCGAGTCCGTCGACGAGGACGGCGTGTGGACTTCGGTCTCGGACAACGACCCGGAAGACGTTGCCACGATCGTTCGCGTCGAATCCTGATCGCGGGCCGATAGTGACAAGGGGGGTATTGCCGAGGCGATGTACCCCTTGTTGTCTTTGGACTTGGCGACCCGACTGGTCAGGCAGCGCGATGCATCACTCCAGCCCCTCCGGCGCGTGGGCCGGGTCTTCCGGTGGCCTGCTGCGTTCGATCATGCGGCCCAGCGTGGCGCGTTGCACCAGCACGCTGAACAGCACCGCACCGAAGGTGGCTGCCAGCAGCAAGGATCGCACCGGGCCTTCGGGCAGCGACAGCGCCAGCGCGATCGATATGCCGCCGCGCAGGCCGCCCCACCACAGCACGCCCCATGCGCCCGGCGCCTTGGGCCGCGCGGCAGGCACCACGCGGGTCGACAGCGTTACCGCCGCCGCGCGCGCCAGCAGGGTGATGGGAATGGCCGCCAGCATCAGCAGGCTTTCGTCCACGCCGGGAACCAGCACGATCATCTCCAGCCCGATCAGCAGGAACAGCACGGAGTTGAGCAGTTCGTCCACCACTTCCCAGAAGCGGATCACATAGTCGCGGGTGACATCGCTCATGGCGTAGGTCACGCCCTGGTTGCCGATCAGCAGGCCCGCCACGGCCATGGCCAGCGGGCCGGAAACATGCAGCGCGGCGCACAGGGCATAGCCTCCCATCACCACCGCCAGCGTGATCGTCACCTCCAGCGCATATTCATCCATCGAACGCATGGCGCGAAAGCCCATGTAGCCCGCGACCAGCCCGATCAGCAGGCCGCCGCCGGCTTCCATCACGAACAGCCGTGCGCCTTCGCCCAAGCTGAAATCCTGCCCCGTCAGCGCCGCGCCCAGCAGGATGGTGAACACCACGATGCCCACGCCATCGTTGAACAGGCTTTCGCCCGCGAAGCTGGCTTGCAGGCTTTCGTCGACTTTCTCTTCCTTCAGCACGCCCAGCACCGCCACCGGATCGGTGGGCGCGATCAGTGCGCCGAAGACGAAGTACCAGATCGGCGCCAGCGGCAGGTCCCGCAGCAGGCCCAGCCCCCAGGTCAGCAGGCCGACGATGACGGTGGAGACGATCACCCCGACGGTGGAAAGCAGCAGCACCGGCACCCAGTCGGCCTTCAGCCGATCCAGGTCGACATGCAGTGCCCCGGCGAACAGCAGGAAGCTAAGCATGCCCTGCAACAGCGTTTCGGTGAAATTCATCTGCGCCAGCAGTTGAGAGACGGTATCATCCAGCGTCAGTCCCGGCAGCAAGATGTTGGACAGCAGCAGCCCGATCGCCGCCACCGCGCCCATCGCGGTCAGCCCGACGACGTGCGGCAAGCGAATGAAATGGTGGTTGAACCAGCCCAGCAGCGCGCTGGCGACCACCAGCATGGCGGCCAGGTCGAACGGCGACAGGGCGTGGGCGGTTTCGGGCATGGCGATCAAATCCGCTCCATCAGGTAGCACAGGCAATCCTGCTTCACGATCTGCGGGTCGACCGTCAGCATCGCAGGCAGGGCGCTGCGGGTAAGGCGCAGCGTGCCGTCCTCCACGGCGAACAGGTCGTCGGCGATATCACACCCGGCCTCGTCGATGACTTCCAACGGCCGGGGCAGGCTGGTGGTGCCGAAAGGAGTGCCGGCATCGACCATCTGGAAATTGAGCCTGTCGAGCGTGGGCGAGAAGTTCAGCGCGCAGGCTTCCTTACCGAAGTCAAAAGCAATACCGGGCCGCACGTGTACCACGCCGATGGTGTGGAACAGCTCCAGCGCGTCTCTTTCCGGTGTGGCTTGCGGCAGCGTGTCCAGCGTCAGCACGGCTTCCACAAGGCGCGCGGCAGCCTTGGCATTGGCGGGCAGGCCGGGCTGGCCGCATTCGGCGGTGATGGCGGGAACCAGTCCGTCGAACGAAGCCGTCTGCGTGCCGGGCAGGCCCAGGAACAGCACGGCGCGGCGAGCGAACAATGCGGCCAGCGCCAGCACTTGCGGGTCGCGGTGTGTCACCACCGCGTAATGCGGGTTGCGACCGGTGTTGTTGTGCAGGTCGAGCGCGGCGAAGGCCCCGCGCTCCACCACGCGCCTGTGCACCGCCGCCATCAGCCTTGCTTCGGGCACCTCGGCCAGGTGCGGTTCCGCGCCCGGCCACACGCGGTTGTAATCCGGCTGGCTGTCCAGCCGCCGCAGGCCCTCGCTTGCGGCAGCGATATTGCCCACCATCAGCATCAGGCTGCGCGGCAGCGGGCGGTCCTGCCATTTGGCCAGCACGCGCTGCATCGCACCAAGGCCGGAATCCTCGTTGCCGTGCAGCAGGATGGATACGAACAGCGGCGCCTTGCGCTCGCCCGGCAGTTCGATCAGCGTCGGTCCGGGCAGCAGCCGGTGCAGGTCGCGCGCGCTGGCTTGCAGGAAGCCTTCGGGCAGGCGGTCCATGATCGTCAGCTCGGGCGCGGGCACGGTTGCGGTGCTCACAGCCGCCACTCGTGAACAGGCAGGCCGGTGCGCTGGTTCTCGACATAGGCGGCAGTCAGCGCGAACAGGTCCTGGTGGCGGGCGTAATGCTCCAGCTGCCAGGCGGCCCCGGTGCGCCCGGTGGCAAGGCGCATGGCGATTACCGAGAGATAGTGATCGACCAGGTCTTCCGCCATGCCCTGCGCGGCAAGGCCTTCCGCCGCCAGCGGCAGCAGGTCTTCGACCACGCTACTTGCCGCGCGCGGCGCGCTATCGCCGGGCCACAAGAGCTCCGCCCCCAGTCCGTTGCGGGCGGCGGCGTAGAAATTGGCGCGCGCGGTCTCGATCGGTAGTGCCGCCTTGCGTTCGCCGATGCGATCGGCCAGTGCGTGAAGAGCGCCATAGAACAGCGCGGCATTGGCCATCATGTCGAGGTTGCTGGGCCCGGCGGGCAGCACGCGCTGTTCGATCCGCAGGTGCGGCGTGCCGTCGTCGTCGAAACCCACCAACGGGCGGACCCAGCGCCAGATCGTGCCGTTGTGCAGGCGCAAGGCGGGAAAGCGGCTGGCGGGCCTGTCGTCCAGGGAGGGCAGCAGCACCGGGTATTCCCGCAGGTTCTCGGCAAACAGCTCTGCCGGGTCGTCCCCCAGGTAGTGCGAGCCGAAGATCACGCGCGAGGAGCCATCGGGATGCTGCAGCGATTGTTCGAAGGCGGCGATGCGGGTTTCGTGCCACAGTGCCTTGCCGAACAGGAATGGCGAGTTGGCGGACACGGCCAGCAATGGCGCGCTGAGTTGCAGGGCGCCGTTGTAATGGCGGGCGAACTCGTCCGGCGGCAGTTGCAGGTGCAGTTGCAGCGAGGTAGTGGCCGCCTCCAGCATCACGTCTTCGTAAGCCGCGGTGAAATGCGGTGCGCCGGGAATGGCGGTATCGATATCCACCTGCAGCGGGGCGTTGTCGCGCTGGCGCATGGCCTCGCGGTTGAGCGCGAGATAGCGGTTGTACGGCGTCATCGAGGCCAGCGAGAGGTCTTCCTTGCGCAAGGTGGGCAGGGTGCCAATGGTGATGACGGTGTCGACATCCTCGTGCGCGTTAGTGGCGCAGCAGCGCACCTTCTCGCTCAGGTGCGCGTGCATGCGCTTCAGCCCTTCGCCTGCGAGGGTTTCGACAGGCGCGTTGATCTCCACGCTGAACTGCGACAGTTCGGCCACCACTTCGGGATCGTTCAGGCGTTCGAGGAAGCTCTGGTTATGCGGGGCCGGGAAGTGGCTGTGGTCGATCAGCCAGACTTCCAGTTCCAGTCCGATGTGCGGCCCGGCGCGCGACAGGCCCCCTTCCGCCGCCAGCTGTGCGAAGGCAGCCGTCTCCTCTGCCAGACGCGCGGAAAAGCGCTGGAAATCCTCGGCGGCAAACCCGTCTGCCGCAATGTCCTGGCCCAATCTGCGTCCCCGCTCCGGTGAAGGTGCCAAGCTAGCAGCAACAGCCGCAGCGGGGCAAGGCGAAGGCTCGCCTAAAGCCACATGCTGCGCCGTTCGACCGGGGACCGCAGCCCGGCGACCAGCGATTTCGACCGCGCACGTAGCAGCACCGTGCGACCATGGGCAGAGCGGGTGAAGATGAGGCGCGCAGGGCCGATGCGTTTCGCCCACAACTGACGGAACATTTCCGCGTCTTCCTTGCGCGTGCCCAGCGGGGCAGGCACGGCGTGGTAATCGAGCTGGCGAAAGCCCATGGCCTCGCCTTCGCGGCGCAGGATGTAGCGCGGGTTCTCTACTGGGCCGAGCAGTTCCATCATGGCATCGACGAAGCGGTGCTGGTCTGCCCGCGTGCCGCCTTCGATGGTGACGGCGTGGCGACCGCGCAGCCCCTCGCGCACCTGCACGCGGTAGGCCTCCTTGCCGCGCGACAGGATATCGCACTGCGCCAGAGCCTCCACCAGCACTTCGCCCACGGCCTCCAGCCGCCGTTCCAGCGTGCCGTTGCGCAGCCACAGCCGCGCCGAGGTGACAAGGCCGGGCAGGGCATAGATCAGCGCCGCACCGCCGCCGATGGCCATGATCGCATCCAGCCCGCCAAGCCCGCGCACGCTGAGGCCCGCTGCCATGAACCCGCTGCCAAGGCTACCGATCCACGCTGCCTTCAGCGTGTTGCGCACGTGCAAGGTCGCGCTACCCACGCCGCTGCCCACCTCGGCCACCTCGCGCACTTGTGAGCGCGCGGTGCTGGCCCCCAGAGAGCGTTGCCAGTGGCGCGCGGTATCGGCGCGGTTGCAGGCGCGCCGCATTGTCAGGGCATTGCGATCCGCAATGGGCGCAGTCATGGCGATATCGAGCCGGTCCAGGCCGTTCTCGATTACGTTCGTGCCATCTTCCGCCACCCCGTCAAACATCGAGAAGCGGCGCACCAGGCGAGCGAAATCGGGTCCGGCTTCGCCATCGAGGCCAGCCGGATCGACCGTAGCGAGGTGCCAGATGTTGGCGACCTTTTCCGGAGTATCGGGATCGCTGCGGATCGCCCGTCCCCGCATCTGGTTGGACAGCATGTAGCTTGCCGCGTTGCTGGCCAGCACGAGGCTGTTGATCGAGGGCGCATCCCATCCTTCGCCCAGCAGGGCCTGCGTGCCGACGAGCACGCCGGATTTGGCCCGCCGCAACCAACCGGGTGACCAGCGCCACGCGGCCCCGGTCAGCTGCCGCCGTGAAATCCAGGCCGCAATAGCCGGGCACGCCGGGCAATTCTGCAAAGGTGAGGTCGCTGGCAGGAATGCCGCAGTCTTCCGCCGCGATACAGGTCGCCTCGCGTGCGGCCTCGGGCACGATCACCAGCGATCCGGTCAGCACGCCCAGCGGCTGGTCGATGCTGCTGCGGCGCAGGGTCTCGAAAATGGGCACCACGCCAAGCCGGGCAGGGGCATAGGGCGCGTCGGGCTTGCTCGGCAGTTCGGCGGCGCGGACGTGGTGCTGTCAGCACCGCCAGGCGCAGCCTCTCGCCCAGTTGCGCAGCTTCTGCATGCGCAATTTCCACCACCGAGGCGAGCTTGCCTGTGCTGCCCGCCAGCACGCGCGCCAGCTCCAGGCTTTCGGAAAAGTCCACGCGCTGGTTGGTGATAAGGCCTGCCTCGGAAAGCTGGCGCTTCCAGCCCTTTGCGCGCACGTCATCCAGCCGCCATGCGCCAATATGGCGGTGCAGCAGGCATTCCAGCATCGGTTGCAGCCAGAAGTGGCTGAACTCGGAAACCGCGTTGCCATCGACACCCAGCAGCGCCAGCGGTTCTTCCGGCAGGGGGACGCCGCGTCCGGCAAGGTAGAACAGCATGGCGGAAAGCTGTTCGGGCGCCTCGAGGATGTCCTCCTGGTGCCGGAAGGGTTCGGCCAGGAAGGGATGCTCCATCAGCATTCCGGGCAGCTGCGGATCCTGCTGCACCGCGTGCGTCAGAGCGAATACGGCATCGCGGCGCCGCATCAGCGTGGCGACAACGTCCGCATCGGGCTGCGAGAAATGCACGTGGTCCTGGTGCGGGGCGAGGTCGCCGTTGCGCACAAGTTCAGGCACGCCGATCTCGGCATCGATGGGGCCGCACAATCGCTCGTAACGCGACCACTCGGCATGGCTGGCATCGTAGGGCGGGGTGGCCGTGAGTGCCACGATCGTCACGTCGTCCAGCCGGTCGCGCAGGGCGAACAGCGCGGTCCACCATTCGCGGCGCAGGTGGTGACATTCATCCAGCACCAGCGTGATCGGGCCAAGCGCGGCCAGCGCGGCGAAATCGGCGTCACGCGTGTGCGCGGCGTGCAGCGCCTGATAGGTGGCCAGCGTCATGTCGCCGGGGGTCAGGATATCGCGCGAGATGCGCTGTGCGTGGGCTTCCAGCGAAGTCAGGAACAGCGGTTCCAGCCGCTCTGCCCACTGGTTGCGGATCGTCAGGCTGGGGGAGAGGACAAGGGCAGGGCGTCCGGCGCGGCGCGTCGCCTCCAGCCCCAGCACGGTCTTGCCGCTCCCGGGGGCTGCGACCACGTGCAGGCGGCCATCGCCCAGATAGTCGTCCATCTCGGCCAGCACCCGCGCCTGGTAATCGCGCCATTCGCCCGAAAAGCGCATGGCAGCCAGAAGTGGCGGCGTGCTGGCCTGTGGTGCGTCCCCCATCGTGGGGACGCTAGGCAGGTTCGTGCTGGGTTTCCAGTGGCTTTAGGCCGCCAGCTTTGCCGCCGTGCGGGCCACGCGCGCACCAAGGTACTTGGCGCCGTCGATCTCCACTGCACTCGGCTGGCGGCTGCCGTCCGGCCCGGCGATGGTGGTGGCGCCGTAGGGGGCGCCGCCCTTCACCTCGTCCACGCCGTTCTGCCCGCCAAAGCCATAGTCCAGCCCGATGATCGACATGCCGAAGTGCAGCAGGTTGGTGATCATCGAGAACAGCGTGGTCTCCTGCCCGCCGTGCTGCGAATTGCTGCTGGTGAACACCGCGCCCGGCTTGCCGATCAGCGCGCCCGATGCCCACACGCCGCCGCAGGTGTCGAGGAAGGCAGCCATCTGGCTGGGCAGGCGGCCAAAGCGGGTGGGGGCGCCCAGCACCAGGCCGTCATAGTTGCCCAGCGCATCGGGGCCTTCGATCAGAGCGTGGCTGTCGTCAGTCTGGAAACCGAAGTTCTCCACGATTTCCTGCGGTGCGGTTTCTGGCACGCGGCGAATGTCGGCCTCGTGCCCGGCCTCGCGGATGCCGGCGGCAACGGCCTCTGCCATCTGCGAGATGTGGTCGTAGGAAGAGTAGTAGAGCACGAGGATGCGAGCCATGATTGTGATGTCCTTTCAATTGGCAGCTTGCCGCATGGCCCCTTGCCGCTAAGCTCGCGGCGAGGGAGGATGTATGCGTAGATTGATTCTGTCCGTCTTGGCAATGATGGGGGCGCTTGGCGGTTCCGCAATGGGACCAAAGCCCGTGTCCGCGCACGATAACGGCTGCGCGCGCGAATGCCTTGAAGGCTTCGTCGACGCCTATCTCACCGCGATGGTGGCCAAGGACCTGGACGCACTGCCGCTTGCGGACGGCGTGCGCTTTGCCGAGAACGGGGTGCAGCTGCAGCCGGGGCAGGGCAGCTGGGCGACGATCGATTCCACCGGCACCTATCGCCACGTCTTCGCCGATCCGCACACCGGCAATGTCGGCGCGATCACCACGGTTACCGAACACGGCGCGCCGGCCATGCTCGATCTGCGGCTGCGCGTGATGGACGGGCAGATCCACGAGATCGAGACGCTCTATATCCGCGATCCCGGCGGCTATGCCCGGTACGAGGAAATGGGCGAGGCCGAGGCCACCTGGTACGAGACCGTGCCCGAGGAAGAGCGCCTATCGCGCGAGGAAATGGTGCAGGTGGTGAACCGCTATTTTACCGCCATGGTGCGCAACGACGGGCGCGCCGACTACACCTTCTTCCACACCGATTGCGACCGGCTGGAACATGGCCTGAAGACCACCAACCTGCCCACGCGCGAGGCCTATGGCCACTCGCAGGACACCGATTTCCGTTCGCTCGACTGCCGCAACCAGTTCGGCATGGGCTTCCTGGGCTTCGTTACCGACATTCGCGACCGGCGCTTCCTGGTGCTGGACGAGGAACGCCAGGCGGTGCTGGCCATGGTCTATCTCGACCATGACGGCACGGTGCGCGAACTGCCGCTGTCCACCGGCAACACATTCGTGCTGCCGCCCTATTTCAACGTGCCGCGCGGGCTGACCGTGGTGGAGGGCTTCAAGCTGAAGGACGGCATGATCCACCGCATCGAGATGACGCTGATCGAAACGCCATACGGCAACCCGCCGCCATGGCCCGATGCAGAGGACGTGGAGGTGATCCGATGAGCGCGCGCTGGCTGATCGCCGCAACGGCCCTGCTGGCCACCCCTGCCGCCGCGCAGGAAGTGACCTGGGCAGAAGACCTGGCTGACCGGTTCGAACGCGCGCTGGTGGCTGGCGACTACCGCGTGCTGCCGATCACCGAGGATTTCACCTATACAGAGAACGGCGCCGAGCTCGATCCGTGGGACGGCCTGTGGCGCACCACCACTGCGGTGGAGGGGGCGGTCGATTTCCCCGAGCTGGATTTCCGCGTCGAACACGCGCGGGACCTCACCGCGGTGCGCGTGGTGGAGTACCTCGAAAACGGCGTACACGGCGTGATGGCCTACCGCCTTGTCGCGCGCGAGGGCGCGATTGCCAGCGTGGAAGTGCTGCCGATCCGCGAGGAATTCGGTGGCGACCGCGGCGGCACGATTACCCTGCTGCAACCCATGCTGGAATTCACCATGGACGGCGAACTGGTCGAGGCGGCCAGCCCGGCATACCTCGCGTTCGGCGGGGCGCTGGACGACGCCACCTTGCGCGCGCGCGTGGCGGACTATTTCGCGGCCTATTCGGGCGAGGTGCCCGCAGGCCTTACCTTTGCCGAGGACTGCGTGCGTGTCGACAATGGCCAGCAGGCCACCGGCGTGGCGGATGCGCCCGTGCTCGATCCAGAGCAGCCGGGCTTCCATCCCTATGCGCTGGGCTGCGAAGAACAGCTGCGCAGCCGGTTCTATTCCAACTTCGCCGCTGCCGAGCCCACGGTCTACACCGACCCTGCGCGCGGGCTGGCGATTGCCTTCGTCCGGCTGGACCAGGCAGGCACGAAATTGAGCTTCGAGGCGCCCGGTGTGGGCGCGGTCGCCTACCCCGGCCCGCGCGGCGCGGTGGAAGGCGCGGATACCGGCGAACAATTCGACGGACGCGTGCTGACCAACATGATCACGCCGATGAGCGTGAACGGCGTCTATCTGTTCAAGTTCGATGAAGCGGGCGAGATCAGCCGGATCGACGCGTTCTATCGTGGCGCGCCGCTGGGCCGGGATGCTGTTCCGGACTAATTTGGAGGAGTGGTGCCCGGGGGCGGAGTCGAACCACCGACACGACGATTTTCAGTCGTCTGCTCTACCACTGAGCTACCCAGGCATCTCGTTCGCAGCAGGCATCTTCGATGTGCCCGGCGAGCAAGTGAAGCGCGCCTATGGCGAAGCTGCGCGCGCTTGGCAAGACCCCAATTCAGTCTTCTTGCGCGATATCTTCAGGAGAGGCCGGAGGGCCGGGCACGGCGTAGCCATCGCCAAACCACTGCGCCAGGTCGCGGTCGCGGCAGCGGCTGGAGCAGAACGGGCTGAATTCCTCTACGCGAGGCTTCTTGCAGATCGGGCAGGGTTTGCTGGTCATCGCTGCACAAGCTGGGCGTGCGGAGCCTCTATCGCAAGGGCGGGATCGGGCCTTGTCGACACTTGGCGGCCCGTGCGGCGGGAAAGTTCGGCCAGCCATTTGTCGGCAAGCCGGGACAGAACTGCGGGATGGGCGGTGAGTTCGATCGTGCCGGGGCCTTCCATTCCCTCGGCGCGGCGCAGCAGCAGGCGTGCGGCCGCGCCCGTCGGGTCGTGCCGGACAAGGTGCAGCATTGAAGGGCGTTCGAAACGCGCAACGATCTGCACGAAGCCGAACCCATTCATGGCCGTGCGCTCATGGTCGATTTCGACCAGGGCGGCCTCCAGCGCTTCGTCCACCGCCTTGCGATCGGCCTTCGCCTGCAAGGTGGGAAAGTCGACGCCGATGATTCCGCCAAGCCCGAACAGGCTGATGGCACGCGCTAACGGCTCTACAGCTGCCAGGGCAAGCGCGCGCGCGGGCAAGTGGCCATCGATATCGACCACCACCATCGCGGGTGTCGCCGCAAAGTGCAGCGATCCGCCGGTGAAATCGACAATCGCCTCGACGGCGAGGTCGCGAATTTCCTCCCAGTCAACATGCACGAAGCGGCGCACGACTTTCGCATCCGGCAAGCTCTTTGCCAGCGTGGGAGCAGGGCGCACGGGTTCATCGGTGGGGCGGACTTGCGCCGGTTTCAGCCGGTTTGCCTCGCCCACCGCAGGGCGGGTGACGACGAAGCGCATGGTCGCGCCTTCGCTGGCGTCGCGCGGCAGCTTGTCGACCAGCGCCTCCTCGCCGCCGGGAAAGGCTGCACGTCCGCGTGCCGAGCCTTTCGCCCTGGCGACCAGCGTGCCTTCGACCACCGCACCCGGCTCCAGCCCGCCGGGCCAGCGCATGCGGGCGGCCACCGGCTGGCCCTTGCGGTAGAGGATGGCGCGTTCCTCGCCGATGCCCTGTTCGACGAGCCAGCCGTCGGGAACGGGCTCAGCCAATTGCGAACCCCGCCGCCTTCAGCAGCGCGCGCGTTTCATAGAGGGGCAAGCCGACCACGCCGGAGTGGCTGCCCTGGATCCACGGGATCAGCGCCTCTGCCATGCCTTGGATGGCATAGCCACCGGCCTTGCCGTGCCATTCGCCGCTGGCGATGTAGGCGTCGATTTCCGCCTGCGAGAGTCGCTTGAACTTGAGCTGCGTCTCGCTCAGCTTTTCGCGGATCGTGCCGTCTGGCGCGGCCAGCGCCACGGCGGAGAGCACGCGGTGACGGCGGCCCGAGAGCAGGGCGAGGCATTGCCGTGCGGTCGCCTCGTCCTCCGCCTTGGGCAGGATGCGGCGTCCGGCGGCAACCACGGTGTCCCCTGCCAGCACGAAAGAACCTGCGCCATCCACCGCCAGCGCCTTTTCCCGCGCCATGCGCTGGGCATAGGCGCGCGGCAGTTCGCCCTTTTGCGGGGTCTCGTCGATATCGGCAGGGGCGATGGAATCCGGCACAACGCCGATGCGCGCCAGCCATTCGCGGCGGCGCGGGCTGGCGGATGCCAGGGTCAGCTTGGGGGTGGTTGAGGGGGTGTCCTCGGCCACGGGCGCGTCGGCGCCTTAGCCGTTGTATCCCGGCGGGCCACCACGGCCCGGCATGAAGCGATAGGTGATGCGCGCCTTGGTCAGGTCGTACGGCGTCAGCTCGCACAGCACCTCGTCACCCACCAGCACGCGGATGCGGTTCTTGCGCATGCGGCCGGCGGTGTGCCCCAGGACTTCGTGGCCATTCTCGAGCTCGACGCGGAACATTGCATTGGGCAGCAGTTCCACAACCTTGCCGCGCATTTCGAGAAGTTCTTCTTTAGCCATTCAGTGTCCTGGTCCTTTTGCAACTTGGTAGAATTACCGGATATCGGCGGCGCGCTTTAGCGGCACCGGGCGCAAAATGGAAGATGCGCCATGCATATCGCCTGAAAAGGCCTGAAAGCTGCGATACATCTGCGACAAAATACGACAAGGGTCCGTATTGCCTGTTTGTGCGTTGCACCACATATGCCCTTGCCTCAAGCCTTGTTGATTTTGTCCGGAGTGGCGTAACCTTGCGAATTTCCCTGTCTTGCAGTGCCTTGGCGATTGCTGTTGCGATGACTGCCGGCAATGCAGCGCCGGTCCTTGCGCAGGATGCGGCGCCCGCGCCCGTTCCCGCCACCGCGCAGGACGGCGACCAGCCGCTGCCGCCGCAAACGCCGGACGAGGACGTGAACACCATTATCGTGCTGGGCGCGCGGCTGATGGGGCAGGTCGACGCGCCCGAACCGCCGATTCTCGAACTCGACCAGGAAGACATCGCTGCCTACGGCGCGGGTTCGATCGAGGAGTTGTTGCAGGCGCTGGGCCCGCAGGTGAATTCCAGCCGCGGGCGCGGCGGCAGCGGCGGTTTCGGTGGCGGGCCGGTGATCCTGGTGAACGGCGTGCGTATCTCCTCCTTTCGCGAACTGCGCAGCTATCCGCCCGAGGCGATCGAACGGACCGAGGTTTTCAGCGAGGAGGTGGCCCAGCGCTATGGCTATTCGCCGGACCAGCGGGTGGTGAACTTCATCCTCAAGGACAATTTCTCCAGTCGCGAGATCGAAGCGGAATACGGCCAGCCTTTCGATGGCGGCTATTCCACGCAGCAGGTGGAAGGCACCTACCTGCGGATCGACGGGCCCAGCCGCATCAACCTGAACGTGGAATGGGACAATTCCAGCCTGCTGACCGAAGCCGAGCGCGGCATCGTCCTGGCCGAAGTCAGCCAGCCTGACCTCGCCAGCGATCCCGACCCGGCGCAGTTCCGCAGCCTGGTGGCCGATACATCGGGTGTGGAGGCGACCGCCAACCTGACCACGCGGCTGGGCGAAAGCGGCAATTCGCTGTCGCTCAACGCCACCTACGAACGCAATGACAGCTTGCGCTTCCAGGGCCTCGACAGCGTTCTGCTGACCGACAGCAGCGGCAATTCGCTGCTGCGCACCTTCAACGAAGGCGATCCGCTGACGGTGGACAGCCGCAGCGAGAACTATTCCTTCGGCAGCACGCTGAACCTGGGCGTGGGCGACTGGCAGGTAACCGGCACGCTGGATGGCACCTATGTCGATTCGATCAGCCGCACCCAGGCGCGCGTGGATACCTCTGCGCTGGTGGCGGATGCAGCGGCAGGCCTGCTGCCGATCGATGCCGACCTTGGCCAGTTCCCCGATGCCGGCTTCGACGAAGCCCTCACCGATACCTACACCTTCAACGCGTTGGCGACGGCGCGCGGCAACCCGCTTTACCTGCCCTCTGGCGATGTCGCGGTAACGCTGCGCAGCGGCTATCGCTGGAACCGTATCGAAAGCAGCGACACGCGCGCGCTGGCCAGCGCCGCCCAGCTGACGCGCGGGCGGGTGTTCGGCGGGGCCAACATTTCCATCCCGCTTACCAGTCGCGACGAGGATTTCCTTGGCGCGGTTGGCGATTTCACGCTCAACCTGAATGCCGGGGTGGACGAGCTTTCCGATTTCGGCACGCTGCACGACTGGACCGTGGGCCTGACATGGGGAGTGACCGACACGCTGACGCTGTCCGCCACTCACATCAACCGCAAGGTTGCCCCCTCGCTCAGCCAGCTGGGCAATCCCGCCATCGCCACGCCCAACGTGCCGGTGTTCGATATCCTCAACAACGAGACCGTGCTGGCCACCGTCATCAGCGGTGGTAACCCGGATCTGCCAGCTCAGGACCAGAGCGACTGGTCGTTCGGCCTGATCTGGGAACTGCCCTTCATCGATGGGGGCACCGTGTCGGTCGACTATTTCGACAACCATTCCACCGACGTTACCGATGGCCTGCCCACGCTGACGCCCGAGATCGAGGCGGCCTTTCCCGACCGGGTGGTGCGCGATGCGACCGGGCGGCTGGTGCAGCTGGACGACCGCTTCGTCACCTTTGCCGCGCGTGACGAGCGGCGGCTGCAATTCGGCCTGAACCTGTCTGGCCGTGTCGGTGGTGACGGCAGTCGCGGTGGCCCTCCCGGTGCCGGTCGCGGTGGCCCTCCGGGTGGTGCCCGCGGAGCGCCTGCAGGCGGTCCCGTGGGTGGTCCTCCCCCCGGCGGCGGCGCGGGCGGTCCGCCCAATGCCGAACGGTTCGCGCAGATGCGCGCGACTTTCTGCGAAAGCGAGCCTGGCCAGCTGGTCGAGCTGTTCAACCGCGCGCTGGCCGCGCAGGCCGCGGGCGAGGAGCCGCCGGTCGGCCCCGATGGTGAGCCGATCCGTATCCCGCCGCAGATGCTGCAGCGCATGGCTGGTGAAAACGGGCAGGTCGATTCCGAACGCTTTGCCCTGTTCCGCGAGCGGATTTGCAGCGCCGATGGCTCGCCTTCCGGCCCGCCGCAGCAGGCGACTGGCGGCAACCAGGGCGGTGGCGGTCCCGGTCGGGTGCGTGGCCTTGGCCGAATGAACCGGCTGATGGGTGGCGGCAACTCCGGACCGCCCACCGGACGCTGGTTCTTCAACCTCGACTACACGCTGGAGCTGGAGAACACCGTGCTGATCGCGGACGGGCTGCCCCGGCTCGACCTGCTGGATGGCGATGCGCTGTCGGGTGGCGGTGAACCGCGCCATGCCGTGCGCGCGCGCGGCGGTGTGTTCTACGACGGGTTCGGCCTCATTACCTTCATCAACTACACCGGTTCCTCCCGCCTCGACGGGTCCGGCTTGCCAGGCAGCACGGACCTGTTTTTCGGCGATTACGTAACCGTGAACCTGCGCGCCTTTGCCGACCTTGGCCGGCGCCAGGGTCTGGTCGAAGCGGTGCCCTTCTTCGAAGGGTCTCGCGTGGGGCTGAGCATCGACAACCTGTTCGACGCGCGCCAGCGTGTGACCGACAGCAACGGCGACGTGCCGCTGCGATACCAGCCGTTCCTGATCGATCCGACCGGGCGCGCCTTCGAGATCGAATTCCGCAAGATGTTCTGAGGCAAGGGTGGGGCCGGACCGTCGATCCGGCCCCGCTGCCGGTCAGGGCTGGGCGACCGTCACCAGCTTGCCTAGCGTATTCCACTCCTCGCGCGGGGACCAGTTGCGGTTGGCCCCGAGATAGGAATGGTCGTCCAGTTCCAGCAGGCCGATGATCGTCTCTGCCACGATCGTCGCGCCGACAGGGCCCAGCGCTTCGCCTTCCTTGGTGCTGCCGTTGTCCTCCGCGCGGCCGATCACTTCGGCTTCGGCGAGGATATACAGCCACAGCGGCACGCCGTGCGGCGGCAGGTCGCCGCTCAGCTTGGCGACCTTCTTCAGCACCTTGTCGATCACCTTCTGCTCGCAGCCGATGGCTTCGGCCACCTTCTCGCCGCCGGGCAGCAGGAAGGTGTTGCCGCGCAGCAGGTTGCGCGTGGCCAGCGAGGCCTCGCCTTCGGTGATGAAGGGCAGTTGCAGCAGGTCGCCCGCCAGCCTGGTATCCAGTTTCTGCGCGCGTTCCACCTGGCGGTTTTCCGGCGTGAACAGCAGTTCGTGCCAGTCGACCACGGCATCGGTATCGCCGAGCGGGTCGAAACCGCTGCCCAGCTTCGTGCCGAACAGCTCCAGCTTGGAGCCACCCTTCTGCACCTGCACCTTCATCGGGATCATCGAGTGGCCAAAGCGGTAGGCCGCGACGGAGAACTCGATCGGGATGAAGGGCACGCTGCCGCAGTAGTGCTGGCGCCCGCAGCCCAGGATGCGTTCCACCACCGGCGTGCCGCACATGGCGGTAAGGAAGTCATTCACCACTGCCCACTGGTAATGCCAGGTGGTGGTGACGCGGGCATGTTCGTAAAGCTCGCTGCCTTCATAGCCTTCCTCTGCGTGCAGCGTGTCGCACACGTGGTTGTGGAAGCGGATGATGGCCAGTTGCAGCTGGCTGATCACGCGGTTTTCGTCATTGCGCGGATCGCCGATGATCGCGCGGCCGTTGGGGCTCCGCAGCAGGTCGCTGGCGGGGATGCCCGCCTGCCCCGGATTATCCGCCCCGGTCAGCAGCTTGGCCCCGCCGAAGGCGCCGCCCTGCACATAGAGATAGGGCTGCGCCTCGGGCCCGAGGCCGTAGATGCAGTCGAGATCCAGCATGGGCGTGCGGACATTGGCGATCTCGCCGGGGTTGTCGACCACGCTGTCGAACGTGGTGGAGGTATCCAGCGTGATGTCGTGGTCCACGAACTGGCCGAAGAACACCATGCCCACGGGCACGGTATCGGTGCGGTCGTTGGCGGACTTGCCGTCCATCGGACCATTCTTGGCACCGATTGCCTGCAGCACCGCCGGATCGGTGTAGGCCGGGCTCAATTCCTGGAACAGGCGACCGAAGCGGTCGTCGCGTTGCTTGGTATCGTAATGGCCGCGCACGCAGTAGGCAGACATGCCTTCCAGCGGCTTCATTCCATGGTGTTCGTGGGCACTCATAGCCAATCTCCTCGAACGATCTGTTCGTGACAGGGGGTGGGATTGTTGGCGACCTGAGTGCGAAGTCGAACAGTTTATCGAGGCAAAACAATGGCATTAACCGTAGCCGGACCCGGAACGCGCACGGCTCGTGGCATTAATGCGAATTTAACTATAACGCCTGGGCCGCTGCGTGGGCCGATGCCCATGCCCACTGGAAATTGTAGCCGCCCAGCCAGCCGGTCACGTCCACCGCCTCGCCGATGGCAAACAGGCTGGGAACCTTGCGGGCTTCCATGGTCTTGGACGACAGCTCGCGCGTGTCGATGCCGCCGACGGTGACTTCGGCCTTGGCAAACCCTTCCGTGCCGTTGGGGTGGAAGCTCCATCCAGCCAGCTTTTGCTGCGCCGCGCGCAGGGCCTTGTCGGGCACGTTGCCAAGGTCGCCTGTCACGCCCAGCCGATCTGCCAGCACGTCGGCCAGCCGGTCGGGCAAGTGGTCGCGCAGCACCGCGCGAAAGGTGGCGGAGGGGCGGGCACGCTTTTCCTCGATCAGCCAGTCGGGCGCGGCATGTGGCAGGAAATCCAGCGTCACTGCCTCGCCCGGCTTCCAGTAGCTGCTGACTTGCAGGATCGCCGGGCCCGAAAGCCCGCGGTGCGTCATAAGCGCGGCTTCGCGAAAGGTGGTCTTGCCCGCAGTGGCATCCACTTCGGTGGCGACGCCGGACAACTCGCGGAACAGCAAGTCTTCCCCGCCCAGGGTCAGCGGGACGAGGGCGGGGCGCGGCTCCACCACTTTCAGCCCGAATTGCCGCGCCAGACGGTAGGCAAAGTCGCTCGCCCCCATCTTGGGGATCGACGGGCCGCCGGTGGCGATCACCAGCCTGGGTGCGACGAAGGTTCCGTCCTGCGTGGTGACCGTGAACGTCTCGCCGTCGTGCGCCACGTCGGTCACGTCCTGGTTGCAGCGGATATCCACCGTGCCCGGTTCCCTGGCGCACTCGTCCAACAGCATGTCGACGATCTGCTTCGCCGAGCCATCGCAGAACAGCTGCCCCAGCGTCTTCTCGTGCCAGGTAATGCCGTGCTTCTCGACCAGCTCCAGGAAATCGCGCGGTGTGTAGCGGCTGAGCGCGCTCTTGGCGAAATGCGGATTGGCCGAAAGGTAGTTGGCCGGCCCTGCACCGATGTTGGTGAAATTGCAGCGTCCGCCGCCGGAAATCAGGATCTTCTTGCCGACCGCGCCAGCGCGTTCGAGCACCAGCACACGGCGCCCGCGCTGCCCGGCCAGCGCAGCGCAGAACAGGCCCGCCGCACCGCCGCCGAGGATGATTGCATCGAAGCCTGCTTCCATGGCTCCCGCGTTAGGCACGAATCGCGCCCGCGTCCAAGCCTATGCGCGCGGATCGTCCAGGCAGACGCGGTTCCGTCCGGCCTGCTTGGCATGGTACAGCGCCTCGTCGGCGGCAGCCAGCGCGGCGCGTGGGTCGTCGTAGGCGAAGACATCGGCGATCCCGCCCGAGAAGGTGACCTGGCCGAAGGGTTCCTTCGTGCGGCGGTTCACCAGCTTGCGTGCGGCCATCGCCTCGCGCGCGCTCTCAAGGATTGTCAGCGCTTCCTGCGGCGTCGAACCGCGCAACAGCAGCACGAATTCCTCGCCGCCGTGGCGGGCAATGTGGCATTTCTGGCCGGAGATCGTCGCCAGCGTTTCCGCCACCACGCAGATCACCCGGTCGCCCGCGTCATGGCCATGGGCGTCGTTGATCGCCTTGAAATTGTCGATATCGCAGAAGGCCACGCACAGCGGCTCCACCGCGGCCTGCGCCTCTCGATATTCGCTTTCCAGCAGCGTCTCGAAGGCGCGGCGGTTGGGCAGGCCGGTGAGGAAGTCGACTTCCGCATCGCGGCGTGCGCGAGCAAGATTGTGGCGCAGCGAGGCAGCTTCCTGCTCGGCATGAGCAAGCTCTTCCTCCGCCTTGCGCGAGCGTTCCAGCATGGCGCGGGCATAATCGGCGAGGCTGGCGATCACGTCGTCCTGGCCCGGCGTTGCATCCAGCGCGTCGACATGCTGTGCCAGCGCATCGCCATAACTGCTGGCGCTGTTGCGCGCAGTTTCGGTGCTGCGCGAAAACTGGTCGATGCCGTATTCCAGCTGCTGCGCCAGCTTGTCGATGGCATCGTCGCCTTCCCGCTCTTCCGTGGCGGTGGAGCGGTCGAGCCAGGCCTGGGTGATCGGATCGCCGCTTTCCAGGCGCCGCCGGATGCGCCTCTCCAGCCCCGGATTGAGCCCGGCAAAGGCGCTGTGCGCGGCAGAAAGGTTGTGCGCGGTGACTTCCAGGTCGTTGTCGAGCAGGAAGGCGCCGATCCGCTTCAGCAGCTTTTGGCGGGCCTGCCGCACAGCATCGGCGCGGTCGAAGGAGTCTTCTTCCTCTGCGCTGCTGCGTCCGAATCCCAGCCAGCCGAGGAGCCCCCCGTTGGCGCCGGGCGAAAAATCTGTTCCATGCCGTGTCATGCGGCTGAGGACGGCAGCGCCGCGCGCGCGTTCAGCTAGGGACGAGTGCCTAGGCCGGGGCTGCAAAGCGTTCAGGCGGCAGTGGGCGCATCCTGTCGTCGGGCGAGGAAGAACAGCCCGGTGCCGACCACGAAGACCAGCCCCAGCATCTGGTAGGCCGCTACGCTGGCATGGGTGGCGACCCAGATCGTGGCAATCGTCGCCAGCCCGGCCACGGGCAGGTGCCACCAGGGTGCCGCATCACCCTCGCGCCGTTCCAGCACCGGCAGGGCGAGGGCGGACAGCAGGTACATCACCAGCCGCGACAGCGTGCTGGTTACGGCCAGCGCGGCAAAGCCTCCCCACAGGCTGAACAGGATCGCCGCCCCGCCATAGAACAGCACCGAGACATCGGGCGTTTGGAAGCGCGGGGAAACGTGGGCGAACAGGCTTGGCAGGGTGCCCTGTTCTGCCATGCCATAAGTCATGCGTGGCACCACGATGCCGCCGTTCAGCGTGTTGGCGGCGACGGAAAAGGCGGCAGCCAGCGAAATCGCGATCACGCCGGCCTGCCCGGCCACTGCATTTGCCGCTGCCGCCAGCGCGCTCTCGCCTCCCCCGGCGTCGGGCGCGATGGCCAGGTAGGCCCAGATGACGGCCATGTAGAACAGCGCCACGGCGGCCAGCGTGGTCATCAGCGCCAGCGGGATGGTGCGGCGCGGGTTCTTCAGCTCGCCGGCGGGGAAATTGCCATTTTCGAACGCCATGTAAGCGTAAAAGGTCAGCAGGACGACGCTTTCGAATTCGCTGAACTGCGGCAGGCTAAAGCCGATCGCCGGATCGCGCGTGGCCAGCCCCCACACCACCAGCACTACCAGCGGCGCCAGCTTGACCACGGTCATCAACCCCAGCGTGCCGACAGAGGCGCGCATGCCGACGAGGTTCACCAGCGTGACAAAGGCGATGAAGGCGATCGCCGCAGCGGAACTGACCATGGGGTTTGCCAGCACCGGGAACAGGACCGCGAGATAGGCGATGGCGACGTGCGCATTTGCCGCCACGGCCACCACGGCAGAGGCATAGCGCATCCAGCCGGCCTGGAAGCCGAAGAACTTGCCGAAGGCGGCATTGGCATAGAGCACCGGCCCGCCGTGCCCGTCGAACCGCATGGCCAGCGCGGCAAAGACCCAGGCCAGCGGCAGGATCAACAGCGCGCCCAGCAGCATCATCCACGGTGCGAAATTGCCTACCGCGGCGACAAGTATTGCGGGCATGGCGAAGATGCCCGATCCGATCATGCCGTTCACCGGGAACAGCGCCGTGCCCCAGAAACCCACCGTGCGCGGCAGGGTGGCGGGTGTCTTGTCCATGCAGCTGTTGCCCCCGTGATCCCGAAAAACCCACGCTGCCCTGTGGGGAGCGCAAGCGCAAGCTTTGCCAAGCGCGCGGTCAAGACCTATCTGACCTGCCATGTCGCGAACCGAAGCCGGATCCCCTTCAGACCCCCGTGGGGCAGAGCGTTTCAACGAGGAACGCGCCACCTACACGGTGAAGGGCAGCACGCAGCCCGACCTGGAGGCAGGCGTGGCGGCGATCCGCGAGGTGGTGAAGACGCTGAAGCCCAAGCCCGGCGTCTACCGCATGCTGGATGCGCGCGGCGACGTGCTCTACGTCGGCAAGGCGCGCAGCCTGAAGGCGCGGGTGGCGAACTACACCCAGGTGAAGAACCTTACCAACCGGCTGCAGCGGATGGTGGCGCAGACGCGGGCGATGGAGATCGTTACCACCAATTCCGAGGCAGAGGCGCTGCTGCTGGAAGCGCAATTCATCAAGCGCTTTCGCCCGCCCTACAACGTGCTGCTGCGCGACGACAAAAGCTTTCCCTTCATCCTGCTGCGCGAAGGGCACGATTTCCCGCGCATCATGAAGCACCGCGGCGCGCGCAAGGCCAAGGGCAACTATTACGGCCCCTTCGCCAGCGCCGGATCGGTCAATACGACGATTAACGCGCTGCAGAAGCTGTTCCTGCTAAGATCCTGTACAGACAGCTTTTTCGAGCGGCGTGACCGGCCCTGCCTGTTGTACCAGATCAAGCGCTGTTCGGCGCCGTGCGTGGGGCGGATCGACAAGGAAGGCTATGACGCGCTGCTGCAGGAGGCGAAGGATTTCCTGGGCGGCAAGTCGGGCGCGGTGCAGGCGCGGATCGAGGCGCAGATGCAGGAAGCGGCGGAGCAGCTGGACTTCGAAACTGCTGCCCTTCTGCGCGACCGGCTGCGCGCGGCCACTTTCATCCAGGGCAGCCAGGCGGTGAATGCCGATGGCGTGGGCGATGCCGACGTGTTCGCACTGGCCGCCAAGGGCGGGCAGGTCGGCGTGCAGGGGTTCTTCGTGCGCGGCGGGCAGAACTGGGGGCACAAGGCCTTCTTCCCCTCAAACACCCGCGAACTGGAAAAGGACGAGGTGCTCGCCCGCGTGCTGGCGCAGTTCTACGAGGAGGTGCCACCACCGCGCATGATCCTGGTTGACCGCGAACTGCCCGAACAGGCCCTGCTGGAAGAGGCCTTCAGCGAACTGGCGGGCCGCAAGGTGGCGATCAGCGTTCCCCAGCGCGGCGAGCGGCGCAAGCTGATGCAGCAGGCCAGCCGCAACGCGGTGGAGGCGCTGGACCGGCGGCTGGCGGAAAGCGGCACGCAGGCGAAGATCATGCGCGAAATGGCCGAATTCCTCGAACTGCCGGACATTCCGCAGCGCATCGAGATCTATGACAACAGCCATATCCAGGGCGCCAAGGCGGTGGGCGCGATGGTGGTGGCCGGGCCCGAAGGCTTCCTGAAGAACCAGTACCGCAAGTTCAACATCCGCGAGGCGCAGTCGAACGACGATTTCGCCATGATGCGCGAAGTGATGCACCGCCGTTTCAGCCGGGCGATGAAAGAAGACCCGGATCGCGAACATGGCCTGTGGCCAGACCTGGTGCTGATCGACGGGGGCAAGGGGCAGCTCTCGTCGGTGCGCGACACGCTGGAGGAGCTGGGCATCGAGGACGTGCCGCTGATCGGCATTGCCAAGGGTCCGCACCACGGGCGCGAGGGGCGCGAGGTGTTCCACTTCCCCGACGGGCGGGAGAAGATGCTGCCCACCAATTCGCCCGTGCTGTTCTACCTCCAGCGTCTGCGCGACGAGGTGCACCGCTTTGTGATCGGGGCGCACCGGGCGAAACGTAGCCGCGCCATTTCGGCATCCCCGCTGGACGAGATTCCCGGCATCGGCCCGGCGCGAAAGCGCGCGCTGCTGCTGCATTTCGGAACCGCCAGCAAGGTGCGCGCCGCCGCGCTGGACGACCTGAAACGCGTGCCAGGCGTCAGCGCAAGCGTGGCACAGGCGATCTATGATTTCTATCACGCCGGCGGCTGATGCGGGCGGTTGACCCGTATCAATGACGGGGCAGGCTGTGGTATCCATTCTTCTCAGGCAAAGGAGGATGCCATGCGATCGCTACTCGTTCACACCCACGACGATGACTGTTTCGAAGCCCGCCTGCAGGTGGCGCTGGATATGGCCCGCAAGTTCGACGCCCACCTCACCCTGATGCAGACCATCGCCTACGATGTGGTCGTGCCGACCGATCCCTTCGGCGTTTCCGCCGTCGATGTCTCGGCGGCCAATCTCGAACTGGCGAAGGAATTTCGGGCGAAGGTGGAACAGCGGTTGAAGCAGGAAGACGCGCGCTGGGACTGGACGGTGGAGACCGGCTACGACGGCACCAGCATGACGCGGCACGCCGCGCTGAACGACCTGGCGCTGGTATCGGGCACGGTGGCCGGGTCCGACAGCCGCAGGCCATCCCCGCTGGCGGGCATGCTGGCGATCCATTGCCGCTCGCCGATCATGGTGGTGCCGAAGGCTTCGCGCGGGATCGACGCCGGCAAGCCTGCGGTCGTGTGCTGGAACGGCTCGCTGGAAGCGGCCCGTGCCATGCGGGCAGCGGTGCCGTTGCTGCAAGCGTCGGGCACGGTGCATGTCGTCAGCGTCGGCGATCCGTCGGACGAGGATGACGACAAGTTGCCGGCCATTGCCGGGGCCAGCTACCTGGAACGCCACGGCGTGGATTGCGAAGTGGTGGAACTGCCCGACGGATCGGAGCCGGTGCACGAGGTGCTGCGCAAGGCCGCCGAAGCGCGCGAGGCCGGGCTGATGGTGATGGGCGCCTATGGCCAGCCACGCTTTATCGAAACGCTGTTCGGCGGGGTTACCCGGTCTGTGCTGGCAGAGCCGCCGATGCCCGTGCTTATGGCGCACTAGGGCGCCACCCGTGGTCAGGTGTGGCGCAACATGCCCTCTTGCGCCACACTGGCCACCAGCCTGCCATCGCGCGAGAAGATCTGCCCGCGCGCCAGCCCGCGCGCATGGCCCGACCACGGACTTTCGGTAGCGTAGAGCAGCCATTCATCGACGGCGAAACTGTCGTGGAACCACAAGGCATGGTCGAGGCTGGCCGCCTTCACGGTGGGGTCGAAGACCCCTTTGCCATGCGGATGCAGGGCGGTGCCGAGCAGGTGGAAATCCGAAATGTAGGCCAGCACCGCGCGGTGCACGGCGGGTTCGGGCGGCAGCGGAGCCACCGTGCGGAACCAGACGTGGCTGACCGGCTCGCGCACTTCGGGCTTCAGCCAGTCGCGCGGCTCGACAGAACGGAAATCGATGGGGGACGGACGCTCGGCCAGTCGCCGCAGCGGACCTTCCGGCAGCGCCTTGGCCACCTGCTTCTGCAGGTCGCTGTCGGGCACCAGCTCTTCCGGGCCGGGCACCTCGGGCATTTGCGGGGCCTGGTGGTGCGGGCCGCCCACCGGGATCTGGAACGATGCCGTCAGGTTCAGGATGGGCTTGCCATCCTGGCTGGCGACCACACGCCGGTTGGAAAAGCTGCGCCCGTCAAGGTCGCGCTTCACGCGGAATTCGATCGGCAGGTCATCGCTGCCCGGACGCAGGAAATAGGCGTGCAGCGAATGCGCCTCTCGCCCCTCTTCCACGGTGTGGCGCGCCGCGCCCAGCGCCTGGGCAATGGCCTGCCCGCCGAACACGCGGCCGGTGCCATCGGGATGCTTGCGCCCGATGAAACGGTCGCCGCCCTTGTGCTCCAGGTTCAGAAGCAGGACCAGGCAGGCGACGAGTTCTTCGGGTGTCTGGGGCATGTTGGAAGCCATTGCCTGTCGCATTGCGCCTCCACCCGCACTTCGTCAAGCGATGGACACCGTCCGGCCTAGAGCAAACCCGGAATCCGCCTTGCAATCCTGCAGCCAAGCGCCTTCAGGCGATTCTGCCTGGGCCAGCGATTGGTCGAGCGCGGAGTCATGCCCCAGCGACGCAGCAGGTGGTTGAAGGCGCGGGCATCGGCTTCGTCATAGCTCCAGTTGGAACGCCAGGTGATCGACAGCGACACCGACACCTCGGTTCCGTTGCGCACGTAATGCGGTGCCATAACCGGCACGTAGACCGCATCGCCCGGATGTAGGGGGAAGGTAATGCCGAAATCGGCAAAGGTCTCTTCCCAACCCAGTTCGCGTCCACCGCCGGTGTGATAGGCTTCGTGCACCTTGTCGGGCGCGAAGCGGTTGTCGCCTGCGGGCCACAGCGTCATCGCCTTGCTGCCGCGCAGTTGCAGCAGGATGTTGTGCTCCGGGTCGAAGTGATAGGGTGTTACCGCGTCGGGACTGGTGACGAAGATGAAGCCCTGCGGCGTCAGCATTTCGCCGGTTGCCGGCTCGATCACTTCGCGCATTTCGTCCAGCAGTTCGTGCAGCAGCCCGGCATAGGCCGGGTCCTGTTCGATGTTCTTCAGCACCGCCCAGCTGTTGGCGCTGTCGATCTCGCGGATGGTTTCGCCGATCGTCCTGCCGGTCGCGCCGGGCTTTTCGGTGATGCCGATAGGCAAGTCGCCGCGATTGTATTCGATGCTTGCTGCGGGAAGCGTCTCTCCCAGCTGGGCCAGGGCTTCCAGTTCCAGCAGCGGATGCGCCACCAGGTCATGCGTCAGCTTGTGCGCACCTTCGGGATAGGAGGCAGCGAAGTAGGCGCGGCTGCGCGCGGGGAAGATCTGCTTTCCGCCCACCTGGCGGCCGTGCAGGTTTCCGACATAGTGACTCATGACAATCCTCTCGCGCCGCGTCCGGTTTCAAGCCGGATCAGTGTGGCGAAGGCGGCGCGGCGCAGCTTGCCTCCGATGCCGATGGATCGGCGTTGGATCACCCGGCGCTCGCGCCAGAAGTGATCGATCATGGGATGGTCCTGCGCGGCACAGCTGTCGGCCCAGCCAATGTCTTCGCGGTCGAGCAGGTCCAGGTTTTCGCGTTGCAGCAGCACGCCGGGCGAGAAGCGCGAAAACGCCTCGTCGAAGGCGGTCTTGTAGGAATAGGCCCCCGGCGCGGTAATGAAGTTGGCCAGCATCGCAATCGGCCTGCCGTCGAGCCGCAGAGCCAGGCGTTCCAGCCGACCGCGCGCGGCGGCCCCGGCGATGGCATACCGGAACAGCTCGCGCGTCGCGTCCTGGCTTTGCATGGCGGAGCCTGCCTCTCCCTTCCAGCCGCGCGCTTCCAGTTCCATGAATTCGCGCGTCCAGTCGGCCACGCCCGAATAGTCGGTCAGGCGCTCCACGGTGAAGCTGCCTTCCTCTTCCAGCCGCCGCCGCTGGCGGCGCAGTTCCTTGCGCTTCTTGGTGGACAAGGAGGCCGCGAAATAGCTTTCCGCCGATTGCGATGAAGACAGCATGGCGCGTTCTTCGGTCATCACGGTCGCGGTCGGGCGCGGGGCCTCGGCCAGCACCGTGGCCAGCGCATCGTGCAGCGGGCCTTCGGCGGGTACGTGCGAAAGGTGCAGGAACAGGGGGAGCCCGCCCGCGCTGTCGCACCATGCCAGCAAGGCGCGCCAGAATGCGCGTTCGAACCCCTTGGCCACCAGCGGCTGGCCCAGGAAGCAGTTGGGATGAACCCAGTTCGCGAAGTGCGGGATCGGATGGCCGTAATAGTCACGCAGACGGCAGACCGGCATCAGGCCCGCCAGCTGGCCCTCGGCCTCCAGCGCCAGAAGGGAAACCTCGCCCTGCTTGTCCATCGCCCGCAGCGAGGGCAGCAGGTACCAGCTTTCGTAGAACGGGTTGGGCTCTGTGGCCCATTCGGCCAGCGCATCCCACGCGCCGATCCGGTCACGCCGGTCGAAACTGCGCCAGTCCGCCTCCTTCACCACCACGCGTGGGGCGGGGGCACTGCGCACGGGCGCAATTGTGCCGCCGTCGAAGGCGCCAAGGCGGGGAAGGGGGGCGTCATAAGCCAAGGAAAAGGGTTAACCTCTCGTCGCGGGATAGACCGGGGAACATTCCCCTTTTCTAGGGCGAGGGCGACAAGGAAGGTTTAAGTGCAAAGGTAAAGAAAACCCTCCCCGACACCGGCCGGGGAGGGTTTTTGTTAACCCAACAATGGGTGGGCTGAACGCGCCTTAAACGTGTCCGGCCAGCGCGGCGAGCAGCAGCAGCGCCACGATATTGGTGATCTTGATCATCGGGTTCACGGCCGGGCCCGCGGTGTCCTTGTAGGGATCGCCCACGGTATCGCCGGTAACGGCGGCCTTGTGGGCTTCGGAGCCCTTGCCGCCGTGGTTGCCGTCTTCGATGTACTTCTTGGCGTTATCCCATGCACCGCCACCGGCAGTCATGGAAAGCGCCACGAACAGGCCACCGACGATTACGCCCAGCAGCAGCGCGCCCAGAGCGGCAAAGCCGTTCTCTTCGCCTGCCACCCAGGTGATAACGAAATAGACCACGATCGGTGCAAGCACCGGCAGCAGCGAAGGCACGATCATTTCCTTGATCGCGGCCTTCGTCACCAGGTCCACCGTGCGGGCATAGTTCGGGCGGCTGGTGCCCGCCATGATGCCCGGATCGTTGGCGAACTGCTCGCGCACGTCCTTCACCACGTCACCCGCGGCGCGGCCCACGGCGGTCATGCCCATGGCACCGAACAGGTACGGCAGCAGCGCGCCCAGCAGCAGGCCCACGATCACGTAGGGATTCTCGAGGCTGAAATCGACCGAGATATCCGGGAAGAAGATCCCGAGGTCGGTGGTGTAGGCAGCGAACAGCACCAGCGCGGCAAGGCCGGCGGAACCGATGGCATAGCCCTTGGTCACGGCCTTGGTGGTGTTGCCCACGGCATCCAGCAGGTCGGTCTTTTCGCGGACGCTATCGTCCAGACCGGCCATTTCGGCGATGCCGCCGGCGTTGTCCGTCACCGGGCCATAGGCGTCCAGCGCCACGACCATGCCAGCCAGCGCCAGCATGGCGGTTGCGCCGTAGGCGAGGCCGATCAGGCCGGCCAGCTGGTAGGCGCCGATAATCGCCGCGATGATGGCGATGGTCGGCAGGGCGGTGGATTCGAGGCTGATGGCAAGGCCCTGAATCACGTTGGTGCCATGCCCCGTTTCCGAGCTCTTGGCGATCGAGCGCACCGGACGGAAGCCCGTGCCGGTGTAGTACTCGGTGATCCAGATGATGACGCCGGTCAGCACCAGGCCGATCACCGCGCAATAGAACAGGTCCCAGCCGGTGAAGGGAACCATGTCGGTGCCCGGATTAATGACGGTGTTCATGTCGATCTCGACCGTGCCCAGCGCGCGCATGGTGACATACCAGATGAGCGGAATGGCCAGCACGGCGGTGACGAGGAAGCCCTTGTACATGGCGCCCATCACGTTACTGCCGCCACCCAGGCGGACGAAATAGGTGCCGATGATGCTGGTAAGGATGCAGGCACCCCCGATCAGCAGCGGCAGGGCCATCAGCGGCAGCAGCGCATCGCCCAGCGAGGTGAGCAGCAGCGCGGTGAGCACCATGGTGGCGCCCACGGTGACGACGTAGGTCTCGAACAGGTCGGCGGCCATGCCGGCACAGTCGCCCACGTTGTCGCCCACGTTGTCGGCGATCACGGCGGGGTTGCGGGGGTCATCCTCGGGGATGCCTGCTTCCACCTTGCCGACAAGGTCTGCGCCCACGTCAGCCGCCTTGGTGAAGATACCGCCGCCAAGACGCGCGAAGATGGAGATCAGCGAGGCACCGAAGGCCAGCGCCACCAGCGCATCCACCACGGTGCGGCTGCTGGCTTCCAGCGCCATCGGGCCGACCAGCACGTAGAAGAAGACGGAAATGGCCAGCAGGGCCAGGCCCGCCACCAGCATGCCGGTGATGGCGCCCGCGCGGAAGGCCAGCGTCAGGCCCTGTTGCAGGCCCTTGCTTGCCGCCTGTGCGGTGCGCACGTTGGACTTCACCGAGATGTTCATCCCGATATAGCCCGCCACGCCCGACAGCACGGCACCGATCACAAAGCCCGTGGCCGAGATCGGGCCGAGGAAGACCCCGACCAGCACGGCCACGACCACGCCGACCATGCCGATGGTGGTGTACTGGCGGTTGAGGTAGGCCTTCGCGCCTTCCTGGATCGCCCCTGCGATTTCCTGCATTTTTTCGTTGCCGGCATCCGAGCCGAGCACCTGGCGGCTGGTGACGAAACCGTAGACAACGGCAAGCAGTCCCAGGCCAATAGCGATAAGTATGAGGTCCATGACCTGCTATTCCCCTCTTCCCTAAAATGAAAACGGCCCGGTTCTGCCGGGTCCGCCTAGGGGCACAGGGCTAACACACTGGCGCTCTTTCACAAGCGTGAATGCGCGTTTTCCACGCTGCGGGGTGCCAAAGCGGCCTATTTGTGGACGTATCCCAGCCCTTCGCGATTGGTCACCGGTTCGCCATCGACGAACAGCGGCGCGAAGCCGCGCGGTTCGACCTGCCCGATGCGGGTGGCGGCAACAGGCGGCTCAACCCCGGCGGGCAGGGCGAACAGCAACTGGTAATCGTCGCCCCAGGTCAGGCATTCCATGCGCCGAGCGGGGTCGGCGACGGGGCAGGCGGCAGACTCTATGGCGATGGAGACCTCGCTTGCCTCGGCCATGCGGAAGGCATCGAGCAGCAAGCCGTCGGAGACATCCATCATGGCTGTCACGTGCGGGGCCAGTTCGCAGCCTTCGGCCAGCAGGGGGCGCGGCATGGAGTAGGCACTCGCGTTGTCTTCCCTGCCGCCTTGCAACGCCTCGAACCCCAGCATGGCTGCGCCCAGCGTACCTGTAACCCACAGCGCATCGCCGATCTGCGCGCCGGTGCGCGAAGGCACGGGCGTATGCACGGCCTTGCCGATGGCCGTCAGCCCGAAGGATCGCGGCGAGGGGGATGAAACCGTGTCGCCGCCCAGCAGCGGCGCGTCGTAGGTGCGTAGCGCTTCGCCAAGCCCGTGCAGGAACCGTTCGTCGCCGTCGCCCAGCGCATGGCCCAGCAGCACGCCCACGGGCTGCGCGCCCTTGGCGGCCAAGTCGCTGAGGTTCACCGCTGCCAGCTTCCAGCCGACATCGGCCATGTCCTGCTTGGGCAGGAAGTGCACGCCTTCCACCATCACGTCATGCGTAATGACCAGCGTTTCTCCGCCCACTTCGAGCACGGCGGCGTCGTCTTCCAGATTGCGCGCGCCGGGGTGGAGGGGCAGGTGGCGCAGGGCGGCGATGAAGTCGGCTTCGTTCACGGCCAACTCCTACACCGCTCATGCCGAGCTTGTCGAAGCATCGCTTTTCCTTTCAGCATCACCGCAAAAGGAAGGGCAACCCTTCGACAGGCTCAGGGTCAGCGGAAGGAGGAGGATCAGCCCCGCACCTCTTTCGCCACCGCATCGAGCACGCCGTTGACGAACTTCGCCTCGCGCTCGTCGAAGAAGGCATGCGCGACATCGACATACTCACTGATCGCGGTGGCCACCGGCACATCGGCGCGGGCCATCAGTTCGTAGGAGCCGCAGCGCAGGATCTGTAGCATGGTCTTGTCCAGCCGGGCCAGCGTCCAGCCATCGGCCAGCCGTGCGGTCAGCGCAGCGTCGATCTCTTCCTCGCGCGCGATCACGCCGGAAACCACGTCGTCGAAGAAATCGACTTCGGCTTCCTCGTACTGGTCGTCCTCGATCTCCGCACCCAGGCGGTGCTGGTGGAATTCGTCGAGCAGCCTGGCGGTCGGCGTCTTTTCCATCTGCCGCTGGTACAGCGCCTGCACGGCGGCAAGGCGCGAGGCGGAGCGGGCGCGGCTGCGCGCGGGAGTGTTCATTACAATCTAACCTTCACGCTGGCGGCATGGGCGGGCAGGCCTTCGATCTCGGCCAGGGCCACGGCGGCAGGGCCAATAGCGCCCAGGGCCTTTTCGTCCAGCGAAATGAAGCTGGTGCGTTTCATGAAATCGAGCACCGAGAGCCCGCTGGAAAAGCGCGCGCGGCGCCCGGTCGGCAGCACGTGGTTGGGCCCGGCCACGTAGTCGCCGATGGCCTCTGGCGTGTAGCGGCCCAGGAACACGCTGCCCGCGTGGCGGATCTTTGCGAACATGGCTTCCGCATTGTCGATGGCCAGCTGCACGTGTTCGGCGGCCAGCCGATCGGCCAAAGCGGGGGCCTCGGCCATCAGGTTGTCCACCACGATCACCACGCCGTGCCGGTCCCAGCTCTGGCGGGCGACGTCCTTCGTGGCGAGCTGCGAGATCAGCACGTCGACGGCGTCTTCCACGGCGGCGGCATAGCTGGCGTCGTCGGTGATGAGGATCGACTGGCTGGAGGGATCGTGTTCCGACTGGCTCATCAGGTCGGCGGCGATCCAGTCCGGCTCGTTCGCGTTGTCGGCGATTACCAGGATTTCGCTGGGGCCGGCGACCATGTCGATGCCGACCACGCCGTACAGCTGGCGCTTGGCTTCGGCCACCCAGGCATTGCCGGGGCCGGTGATGACATCGACCGGGCGGATTTTCTCCGTGCCATAGGCGAGCGCGGCAATCGCCTGCGCCCCGCCCACGCGCCACATCTCGTCCACGCCAGCCACGTGCGCGGCGGCAAGCACCAGTTCGTTGATCTCACCCTTGGGCGTGGGCGTGGCGACCACCAGCCGTTCCACCCCGGCAACCTTCGCGGGAATGGCGTTCATTAGCAGGCTGGAAGGGTATGCCGCGCGTCCACCGGGAACGTAGAGGCCTGCTGCCTCCACTGCCGTCCAGCGCGCGCCGAGGCGCACGTCGGTGGCGTCGCGGTAGTCGCGGTCTTCGGGCAGCTGACCTTCGTGGTAGGCGCGGATGCGCTGTGCCGCCGTATCCAGTGCCGTGCGCGCTTCGGGCGCCAGCGCTTCGTAAGCGGCCTGGCAGTCGCTCGCATCGATCTGCCACGTCGACTCGTCGGCGGTCAGCGCGTGCTTGTCGAAGCGCATGGTGAGCTCGGCCAGTGCCTCGTCACCCTTCTGCCGCACCTGGTCGATGATCGCGCGCACGTCATTGGCGACATCGGAATCGCTCTCGCGCCGGTCGTTCACGATGCGGGCGAACTGCGTTTCGAAATCCGCGTCTGTCGAAGTCAGGCGGCGCATCACGCAGCCTTCCTCTCCGCGCCTTCGCGGAACCGTTCGACCAGCTGCGCCACGCGCGGATCGGTCTTCCACGCGGCGCGGTTGACGATCAGCCGGGCGCTGACCTGCATGATTGTGTCCTTTTCCACCAGCCCGTTCGACTTCAGCGTACCGCCGGTGGAGACAAGGTCCACGATCCGGCCCGCTAGCCCGCTGGAGGGGGCCAGTTCCATTGCCCCGTTCAGCTTGATGCATTCGGCCTGGATGCCCCTGGCTTCGAAATATCGGCTGGTGATATTGGGATACTTGGTGGCAACGCGCAGGTGGCTGGCATTGCCGTACTTGTATTCCACCGGCTCCTTCGGCTCGGCAATGGACAGGCGACAGGCGCCGATGCCAAGATCAACGGGCGCGTAAAGCTCGGAATAGTCGAATTCCTCGATCACGTCTGAACCCACGATGCCCACCTGCGCTGCGCCAAAGGCGACGAAGGTGGCAACGTCGAAGGCGCGCACGCGCAGGATGCGCATGGTGCCGGTCTCGTCCGCAAAGCTGAGCGAACGATCGAGCTTGTCGTGAAAGGCGCTTTCCGGCACGACGCCCGCAGCCGCCATCACGGGCAGCGCCTCGTCGAGGATGCGCCCTTTTGGCAGGGCGAAAATCAGCGGGCCGAACCGGCTATCGTCGGAACTGGTGGTCATGGCCGCGCGATGTAGGGACACATGGCAAAAAGGGCAATGCGAATGGCGAATGCAGGTGAAACGCCGGCGATGGAGATCGAAAGCGTGGCAGACGCGCTGAACTGGCACGCCGACCACTGCGATCGCGCCGATGCGCCGATTACCGCCCGCGTCATCCGCAGCCTGCTGGCCGTGATGCAGACCGATACCGCAAGCGGCAGGCGGCTTACGCACTGGGCGGGCAAGGGCATCGAGGATGCGCTGGCGCTGCGCGTGGTGGGCGGCCTGCACAGCCTGTACCTGTCTGGCGAGGAGCCGCGGCTGGAGCCGGTCTTCACCGGCCGCGTGACCGACCAGGCGCAGGTCGATGCCATCGTGTGCGAGGTGGTGCAGACCTTCGATTTCAAGCTGCTGCCGTGGTTCGACGGTCCGCCGCAGACCAACGAGGCCGGGCGATCCGCCAGCGTGATGGCGGGGTTGATGTGGCTTTCGGGCAAGCTGGGGCCGAAGTTCGAGCTGAACGAAATCGGCGCCAGTGCGGGGATAAACACCATGATGGCACGTTTTGCCTTCGATCTTGGCGGGGTGAAGGCGGGGCCAAGCCTGTCCTCGATCCGCATCACGCCCGAATGGCGCGGCAGTCCACCGCCGGCGAACCCGGTGGAGATCGTGGGTGCGCAAGGCTGCGACATTGCCCCCATGGACCTGACCGATCCCGCCCAGGCCGACCGACTGAAAGCCTATATCTGGGCCGACGCGCGCGAACGCATGGCGCGCATGGATGCCGCCATTGCCATGGCCGAGCGCATGCCGCCCGAACTGGTGAAGATGGACGCCGGCGACTTCGTGGAGCAGCGCCTCGCCGCCGAACAGCAGGAGGGCGTCACCCGCGTCTTGTTCCACACCATCATGTGGCAATACCTGCCGCAAGCGACGCGCGACCGGATTACGGCGCTGATGGAGGCGGCCGGCACGCAGGCCACGGCGGACAAGCCACTGGCATGGCTGCGGCTGGAGACCAATCGCGAAACCTTCAAGCACGAATTGCGCGTGCGATACTGGCCCGGTGGCGAGGAGTGGGTGCAGCTGGCCGAAGCCCATCCGCACGGTGCCTGGGTTGAGTGGAAAGGCGCGGACTAGGCGGTGCGCTCGAGGAAAGCATCCAGCGCCGCGTTCACCGCCTCGGGCGCTTCCCAGGGCACGAAATGCCCCGCATTTTCGATTTTCTCCACCGTCAGGTCCGCCACCACGGCAGGCAGCCCTTCGACATTGGCGGGCAGCAAGGCTTCGTCCTGCATGCCCCACACCACCAGCGTGGGGATTTGAAGCATGGGCATTTCCATCATCCCGGCGGCCGGTGGCAGCACGTAGGGCGCTTCCAGCGAAGGCACGATGATGGTGCTGGCGCGATACCAGTTCAGCATGGCGAAGGCGTTTTCGGGATTGGCCCATTGCTGCATCAGCAGGCCTAGCTCGTCCGGATCGTATTGCGGGCGGTTTTCCCAGTTCAGCGCCTGCTGCAGCAGCGCGCCAAGGCCGTGTTCGCGGATCAGCCGGTCGTTCGCCTTGTCGCGAAAAACGCGCATGTACTGGCTGGCCTTGCGCTGTGCCTCGTCGGTGAACAGCAGGTGCTGGAACACCGTGGGGTGCGGGGCATTGGCGATCACCGCGCGGGTAACGCGGCCCTCTGCCTGCCCGAACATGGCCACTAGCCAGGCGATCGCGCCGCCCCAGTCGTGGCCGATCACAGTGAAGCTTTCCACCTCCAGCGCATGGGCCAGCATGAACACGTCGCCCACCAGGTTGCCGACAGCATATTCGCTGACATCCTGCGGGTGCGAGCTGTTGCCGTAGCCGCGCTGGTCGGGCGCGATGCAGCGGAAACGGTCGTTCAGGTGCTCCACCTGGTGGCGCCAGGTGCGGTGGTTCTCCGGGAAACCGTGCAGGAACACCAGCGCAGGCGCATCGCGCGGGCCGCTGTCCCACACGTCCAGCTCCACGCCGGTGGGCAGGGTGACGCGCGTCAGCTCGTTCACGCTCACACGCCCTCGCTGGGAATGCCGAGCAGCTCGATGGTGAAGAACAGCGTCGCGCCGCCGGGGATCGGACCCTGGCCGCGCAGGCCATAGGCCAGCTCTGCCGGAATGGCGATTTCGGCGGTGTCGCCCACGCCCATGTAGGGGATGGCCACCTGCCAGCCGCGCACCAGCCGGGCGAGCGGGAATTCGATGGGATCGCGGCCTTCGTTCGAATCGAACACTTCGCCATCGGCAAAGCGGCCGGTGTAGTTCACCCGCACGATATCGCGGATGGTGGGGGCGGGGCCGGTACCGTCGCCGCCCGTGCGGCGGAACTTGATGCCGCCTTGCAGTGTGGCCCAGCCGTCAGCCGCAGTCAGAGAGTGCAGCGCGCTTTGCTGGGTGTTGAGCCATTCGATGGAGCCGGGCGCGCCGGGTGCGGGCTCCGGCGGCGCATCCTGCGCGGCAGCAGGAGTGGCAAGGAGAAGGGCGGCGAGGGGGAGGAGGATCTTGCTCATGGGCAATGCCTTAGCCGCCTGCGCGCGATTGGCAACGTCAGTCCTCTGTAATGGTCAAGGGCCGACGATCAGGAAGAGGGATCCATTCCTCCTCGTCGCCCGGCACCGTGGCAAAGCGCCCTTCGCGCCAGTCTTCCTTGGCCTGGTTGATCCGCTCGCGGTCGGAGCTGACGAAGTTCCACCACACATGGCGTTTGCTGGTGAAGGCCTCGCCGCCCAGCAGCATCACCCTGCCGCCGGCATGGCTGGAAAGGGTCATCGCAGCGCCGGGTTTCAGCACTACCAGGTCGTACAGCCCCAGCGGCGCGCCATCCAGCGCGGCCTCGCCGCCCACCAGCATTACCGCGCGCTCGTCGGCCTCTGCGTCGATGGGAATGGCGCCGCCGCCGCCCAGCACGATCTCGGCATAGATTGTTTCGGCATAGGTGGTGGTCGCCGCGCGCTTGCCCCACAGTTCGCCCATGATGACTTGGGCCTTCACGCATTGGTCCTCGACAACCGGCAAGTCGCTCACCGCTTCGAACGCGGGGTCGATCTCCTCTTGCCCGTCGGGCAGGGCCAGCCACGTCTGCATGCCGTAGAGTTTCGGCCCGTTGGCGCGTTCGCTTTCCGGGCTGCGTTCGGAATGCACGATGCCGCGCCCGGCGGTCATCAGGTTCACCGTGCCGGGATGGATGGTTGAGAATGTGCCCAGGCTGTCGCGATGGTCGATCGCGCCTTCGAACAGCCAGGTGACGGTGGCAAGGTTGATGTGCGGGTGCGGGCGCACGTCCATGCCCGTGCCAAGATCAAGCTGGGCCGGGCCGAACTGGTCGACGAAGACGAAGGGGCCGACCATGCGACATTCCTTCGACGGCACCGCGCGGCGCACGGTGAAATCGCCAAGATCATGGCTGACGGGGGTGACGGTCTTGACGATACTCATGAAGCAGAGACCCCTTACTGTTCGTCCAGTTCCTCGTAGTGGCGGAAAATGCCGTCTTCGTTGAATTCCATGCGTCGTTCGCTGGCGAGGTAGTCGGCCAGCGTCTCGATCTCGGGCACGGCGCCCTGCAACCCTTCCAGGTGCGGCCACGAACCCTGCATGGTCTTCATGTAATTGGGGAACATGTAGTCCAGCCCCTCCATCACCTGGAACAGGCTGGTGTCGACATGGGTGGGTTGCTGGCCCAGCACGAAGGGCCCGCCATTGGCGGCCAGCGCATTGTCGAAATGGATCAGGAACTTGGGAATCCGGTCGGCGCGGAAATGCTGCGCTTTCTCGAAGGCAGCTTCCATCTGGTCGGCATAGTAGAGCCCGCCGGAAATGGGATGGTGGACGGAGTGCACCTCCTCCACGAAATCGGCCACGTCCATTTGTAGCTGCAGCAGCCCGAGGTCCACTTCCATCTCGCCAGAGCCAAGCCCTTCCTTGTCGGACAGGTATTGCAGGATCAGCGCGGTCTGGCCGATCACCACCTCGTCATCGACGATATAGGGCGGGGCGTAGGGGCGAATGCCTTCAAGGCCATGCATGTGCTCCACCAGCGCATCGGCATTCTGCTCGCGCGCCATGTCGGTGTAGTCGATCTCGAACGCTTCGCAGAACAGCCGGATGAATTCACCCCGGCCGGGGATGTTCGGCCAGTACCACAGTTCCACGCTCATCGGTTCAAGCTCCTTGGGCCTCTCCGGGCGCGAAGCACTTCATGGCGAAGGCGTGGACGCGGTTGCCGGGAATATCGCCCAGCGCGCCCAGCACCATGCGCTGGCGGGCGAGGCGGTTCTTGCCTTCGAAGGCAGCGCTTTCGATCACCACGGTGAAGTGGGATTCGCCGCTGCCATCGTCGCCGGAATGGCCGGCGTGGTGGGCGCTATCGTTGATGATATCCAGCCGCGTAGGGGATAGCGCTTCGCGCAGCAGCTTTTCGATTTCTTGTGCAACAGGTCCGCTCATGCGTCCCAATTGGGGGTTCCAATCGCGCGGCGCAATCCCCATCAAGGGCGCTTCATGCGCAATGAACGATTCCACGGCCGCCATGAGAGCGAGGGGAGGGTGTGCGAGCACCCCACTTGCGAGCAGCCGGGCGAGTTCCGCGCACCGGGCACGCGCGGCAATTCTTTCGACGGACCGGGCGAATGGCGCTGGTTCTGTCTTGAACACGTGCGCGAGTTCAACGCGGGCTACGACTGGTTCGAAGGCATGAACGCCGACGAGATCTACGCCGCACAGGCGCCGGGCATGGGCTGGCAGACCGAAAGCCCGGCGTTCAGGCCGACAGCAGGTGTCGATGGCATGCCGCGCTGGGCCGACTTCAACGATCCGCTGGACGCCATCGGCGCGCGGGCGGGCGATATCAAGCGCGCAGCGGCACGCCGCAGTTTTTCCGAGCACAGCCGCTTCACCCCCCGCGAGCGGGAGGCGCTGACGGTGATGGGGCTGGGACCAAAGGCAGACCGGCCACAACTGCGGCGTCGCTATTCCGAACTGGTGCGGCGCTATCACCCGGACCGCAACGGCGGCGACCGCACGCACGAGGCACGCCTGCAACGCGTAGTGGAAGCCTACCAGCTGCTGCGCCGGGCGGAGGCGTTCGGCTAGGGCGAGCGGCCCGGTTTCTGTCGGAATGCCCACCTCAGCGTTCCGCCCAGCGCATCGGTAACCAGTTTCGAGGGCGTTGCCTGCCAGCCGGGGCGTTCCAGCGCCAGCATGGTGCGGGCAAACGGCGGGATCAGGTCGACCGCGGCATTGGCAAGGAACGGCTGCACTGCGCCGGTCGCGCCATCGACGCGGCGTTTCACGATCAGGTCCGCCACTTCGCGCGCTTCGGGGCTTGCGCGCAGCTCGCCGCGCATGTCGCGGAACAGGGCCAGCGCCTCGGCCTTGGTCTCGGGCACCGGGTCGGCTCCCAGTCGGCGGGCGATAAGGGCGAACTGGCGGAAGTACTCATCCTGCTCGGCCATGGGCATCTGCGGGCGCACGTGGGTGAGCCATGCCTCGAGGAACATCAGCGCCTCGGTCACGTGCACCCAGGCCAGGATGCACGCGTTGGTGGCGGAGTAGGGCGTGCCGTCGGGCAGGGTGCCGTTCACCCTGGCGTGGATCGCATTCACCCGCGCTATGGCCGCGTCGGCATCGTCTCGGTGCCCGTAGGTGGTGACAGCGATAAAGCGCGCGGTGCGGCGCAGGCGGCCGTGCATGTCCTGCCGGAAGTTGGAGAAATCCAGCACCCCGCGCAGCGCGTGCGGGTGGAGCATCTGCAACAGCAGCGCCGCCATGCCGCCCACCATCATGCTCACCACGTCGGCATGGACCATGCGGATCGGGGTGTCCTTGGCGAAGTACGCCTCGTCCGATGGCGGCACCGGCTGTTCGCCTTTCGCCGTGTCGTTGAACGCGGCGCGCACGCTGTCGACCAGTTTCTCCCGAGCGAATTCGATTGGATCGGGGCGCGCCATGATGAGCAATGTGGGGCAAGCCCGGCGATATTGCGATAGGCTAGTCGCCCGTCTTGCCGATGCTGGCTTTGTAGCCGTCACGTTCTTGCAGGCGCGACTGGTAGGCGCGGAAGGAGGAGCGGTCGGTCAAGGTGCCGAAGTTCAGGCCCCAGTCGACCTGGCTGCCGACGATCACATCCGCCATCGTAAACCGATCGCCACAGGTAAAAGCGTGTTCCTGGAACCACTTGTCCAGCGTATCGACCACGCGTTCGTAACTGCCGAAGCCCGCGGTCATCTGCTGGCGCGCATCTTTCGGCTCCCACCCCAGCGCCTTGTTGGTCACCGCCGCCTCGACAGGCCCGGCGGCGAAGAACAGCCAGCGGAAATAGTCTGCCTTTTCCTCTGGCCGGGGGAGAAGGTCCGGTGCTTCCATCTCGGCCAGGTAGTGGCAGATGGCGGGCGCCTCGGTAATGACCCGGTCGCCGAAATCGGCGTGGTGGATCACCGTGGGGATCTTGCCCATCGGGTTGGCTTCCAGCAGCGCGGCGGGCTTGTCGTCCCAGTCCACCTGCACGAGTTCGGGCTCCGCGCCTGCTTCGGCAAAGCCCCATTGCGCGATCAGCGCTCGGCTCATCGGATTGAAGAACAGGGTGTAGGCCATCAGTCCCGCCCGATGGTGAAGATGGGCGCAAATCCGCCGTAGATCATGCGCTTGCCGTCGAACGGCATTTCCCCGAAATCCTCGCTCCAGAACGGATCGTCCTCGATCTTCGCCTTGGCGGCATCGCAGGTCGCCTTGTCGGGCCAGGCCATCCAGCTGAAGACGATTTTCTCGCCGTCCTTCGCCTTCACCGCCTTGCGAAAATCGGTCTGCTCCCCGTCGGCCACGTCGTCTTCCCACGTTTCGACGATCTCGGTGGCGCCGTATTCGGCGAACTTCGCGCCGGTCTTCCTCGCCAGCTCAAGATAAGCCTGCTGCTTGCCTTCCGGCACCGCAATCACGAATCCCTGTACGTACATCGGTGCGTCTCCTTCCCCTTGAAAACAGGCTCTGCCTGTCGTCACGGCCAGTCAAGCATGCGGGGCACTCGGCCTTTCGTCCATATCGCCTTGCACATCTGTGTTGCAGCAGGGGGGACAGCCGTCTAGGCACGCCCGCGAGATGAACGACATGACCAATTCCGAACACGGCGGCACGATCATGGCCGCACCCGACACCGAAGTGGACGTCCGCGAGACCTTCGGCATCGACGTGGACATGAAAGTCCCCGCCTTCAGCGAGGCGGACGAGCGCGTGCCCGACGTGGACGATACCTACGTCTTCGACCCCGACACCACGCTGGCGATCCTGGCGGGCTTTGCCCACAACCGCCGCGTGATGATCCAGGGCTATCACGGCACCGGTAAATCGACTCACATCGAACAGGTCGCCGCGCGCCTGAAATGGCCGACCGTGCGCATCAACCTGGACGCGCACATCAGCCGTATCGACCTGGTCGGGCGCGATGCGATCGTGCTGCGCGACGGCCTGCAGGTGACCGAATTCCGTGAAGGCCTGCTGCCCTGGGCGCTGCAGCACCCGGTGGCGCTGGTGTTCGACGAATACGACGCGGGCCGCCCTGACGTGATGTTCGTGATCCAGCGCGTGCTGGAACAGACCGGCAAGCTGACGCTGCTGGACCAGAACCGCGTCATCCGGCCCGATCCCAACTTCCGCCTGTTCGCCACCTCGAATACGGTCGGGCTGGGCGATACCAGCGGAATGTACCACGGCACGCAGGCGATCAACCAGGCGCAGATGGACCGCTGGAACATCGTTGTCGGACTCAACTACCTGCCGGCAGAGACCGAGCGCGAGATCGTGGGCGCCAAGACCAGCCTCGACAAGAAGGTGGTGGCCGACATGATCCGCGTGGCAGACCTGACGCGGCAGGGCTTCATGGCGGGCGATATCTCCACCGTGATGAGCCCGCGCACGGTCATCACCTGGGCGCAGAATACAGAGATCTTCGGCAACGTCGGCTATGCCTTCCGCCTGAGCTTCCTCAACCGCTGCGACGAGGCGGAACGCATGCTGGTGGCCGAATACTACCAGCGCGTGTTCGGTGAAGATCTGCCCGAAAGCGTGGCCCACAAGGCCTAGGACTACTCCGTTCAGGGGACGTGAGTCGCCGTTTCGTCGAATGAACGCTTGCCAGCCGCGCCGGTGCGGTTAGCAAGTTGCTTTCACCTGAAACGGGGACTGACACTTGTTCAATCGACTTTCCGCTGGCGTGCTGGGTTTTGCCGCCACGATCGCCCTTGCGATTCCTGCCTTTGCCAATGCCGTCGACCGCGCCGCGCTGGAGCGTGACCTTGCGATCCTGGCAGCAGACAACATGGAAGGCCGTGAGGCCGGCACGCGCGGACACGAGCGCGCGGCGGGATACGTCGCTGGCCGTTTCGCCGCGCTGGGGCTGGAGCCTGCGGGCGATGACGGCACCTATTTCCAGAGCGTGCCGATGCGCCGCTACGAGCGCGCCGAGGATGGCAATACGCTGGCCATCGAAGGCATGGGCGAGCTGACGCTGTTCGAGGACTATACCGTTTCGGGAACGGCGCAGCAGGAAAGCGGCAGCCTCACCGCGCCGTTGGTGTTCATCGGCTATGGTCTCGACATTCCGGGGCGCGACGACTTTGCGGGCGTGGACCTGGAAGGCGCCGTCGCCCTGCGGGTCTATGGCGGGCCGGAAGGGCTGAACACCGAGGAATCGGCACACTTCCGTTCCACCCTGAACCAGCGCCTGTCCGATCGCGGGGCCGTGGGCGTGTTGCTGTTGACCACGCCGAAGCTGGAGCAAATTTACAGCTGGGAACGGCTGGTTGAAGTCTCCAGCCATGGCAGTTCGATGACCTGGGTGGGCCCCGATGGCCGCGCCCATTCCAGCGGTCCCAATATCCTTGCCTCGGGTTCGCTGTCGCCGGACCTGTCGCGCGAACTGCTGCAAGGACTGGACTTCGATTACGACGACCTTGTCGCCGCCGAAGCCACGCCCGAAGCGCTGCTGCCCAGCTTTGCCCTGGGGCGCGAGGTGACCATCGATTTCGCCAGCCATTTCGAGGACATCGAAACGCCCAACGTGATTGGCCTGCTGCCCGGCAGCGATCCGGCGGTGGCAGACGAATACGTCGTGCTGACCGCCCACCTCGACCACGTGGGTATCCAGCCGACCGAGGAAGAGGGCGACGACGAGATCTATAACGGCGCGCTCGACAATGCCGTGGGCGTTGCCAGCATGATCGAGGTGGCGCGCATGTTGCAGGGTGATGCCCAGCGCCGCCCGGTGCTGGTGATCGCGCTGACGGCGGAGGAGAAGGGGCTGCTCGGCTCCAGCTACAATGCCGCCAATCCCACCGTCCCGGCCGGGCAGGTGGTTGCCAACGTCAACCTCGACATGCCGGTGATCACCTATGATTTCGCCGACGTGGTGGCCTTTGGCGCGGAACGGTCCAACCTCCATCCGCAGGTGGTGGCCGCGACCGAGGAATTCGGCCTGACGCTGAGCCCCGACCCGCAACCCGAACAGGGCTTCTTCACTCGGTCCGACCAGTATTCCTACGTGCGTGCCGGTGTTCCGGCGGTCTACCTCGACCTTGGCTTTGCCAACGGCGGGGAGGAAGCGCAGGGGCTGGTGTTCGACAACCACTATCACGAGCCTTCTGACGAGATCGACCTTATCGATTTCGATGCGCTGGAACGCTTCACCGCAGTCAACCACGCCATCGCCCGCAACGTGGCGAACATGGATGAAACGCCTGCGTGGGTGCCGGGCGACTTCTTCGGCACGACCTTTGGCGGGCGGATCGTCGGCGCGGACTCCGCCGCCGATTGAGAACGCTTCATCGCAGGCTCATCTGGCCTCTCGTATTACGTGTGTTGTTCTGTTAACACACCAATGTGAATCGCATGTGGCGCAATCCCTTCCGGCGGCATGAGCCCGAACCGACTCGGTGGACCGAGCGGGACCTTGCGCTCGAATCCGCACCGTGGACGCCGCTGTCCGACCTGGATGACGAAGACTTCGGCCCGCGGGCCGCTCCGCCGCGCCAGTACGACCGAGAGCGATATCGCAGCGGCTGGCGGCGCTTCCTTCCCGAACGGGCGCGCGGACGGGGCAAGCTGTGGTGGGCCAGCCGCATCCTTGCCGCGCTGATCGGCCTGTTCATCGTGCTTGTCGCCTGGCTGGCGATCACCGCGCCGCTTTCGAAAAGTCTGGAGCCCATCGCGCCGCCGCAGATCACCTTGCTGGCGGCAGACGGCACGCCGATTGCGCGCAACGGCGCGGTGGTGGACGAGCCGGTGCAGATTGCCGAGTTGCCCGACCATGTGGTGCAGCCGTTCCTCGCGATCGAGGACCGGCGATTCTACAGCCACTGGGGCGTCGACCCGCGCGGTGTGGCGCGCGCGCTGTTCACCGGCGTGGGTGGTGGCTCCACGATCACCCAGCAACTGGCCAAGTTCACCTTCCTGACCCCCGAACAGACGCTGACGCGCAAGGCGCGCGAGGCGCTGATCGCCTTCTGGCTGGAAGCCTGGCTGACCAAGGACGAGATCCTCGAACGCTACCTGTCCAACGCCTATTTCGGTGACAACATGTATGGCCTGCGCGCTGCGTCGCTGCACTACTTCTACCGCCAGCCGGAGAACCTGCGGCCCGAACAGGCCGCCATGCTGGCCGGCCTGTTGCAGGCGCCCAGTCGCCTTGCCCCCACGCGCAACCCTGACCTTGCCGCGCAGCGTTATGCCCTGGTGAAGGGCGCGATGGTGGCCGCCGGCTACATCACGCAGGAACAGGCGGACGCCATGGCCGTGCCCGAAACCGACGTGCGCACCCGCAACGACCTGCCCACGGGCACCTATTTCGCCGACTGGGCGCTGCCTGCCGCGCGCGAGATGAGCGAGGTGAGCTATTCGCGCCAGACGCTGACCACCACGCTCGACAGCCAGTTGCAGGCAGCGGCCAACCGCGTAATCCAGCGCGCGCCGCTGGGCGGGGCGCAGGTGGCACTGGTGGCCATGCGGCCCAACGGCGAAGTCGTCGCCATGGTGGGCGGCAAGAATTACGCCGAGAGCCCGTTCAACCGGGTGACGCAGGCGCGCCGCCAGCCCGGTTCCACCTTCAAGCTGTTCGTCTACCTTGCCGCGCTGCGCAACGGCTGGAGCCCGGACGACACCATCTCCAACGCCGAGTTCACCGAAGGATCCTACCGCCCCAGCAATGCCAATGGCCGCTATTCGGACGAGATTACCCTGCGCGAGGCCTTTGCCCAGAGCAGCAACGTGGCGGCCGTGCGGCTGTTCAATGCCGTGGGCAGCGAAGCCGTGATCGAGACCGCGCGCGAGCTGGGCGTTACCTCGCCCCTGCCTGAGGGCGATCCCAGCATGGCGCTGGGCACCTCCACCATGACACTGCTGGAACTCACTGCCGCCTATGCCGGGGTGGCCGCCAACAGCTTCCCGGTGGAACCGCATGCCTTTGCCGAGGAGGAGGAAGGCTGGATCGACTGGCTGTTCAACGGTCATGGCAGCCTGAACGGCAGCGACCACAAGGAGATCGAGGCCATGCTGCGCGGTGCGATCAATTCGGGCACGGGCCGTGCGGCCACGCTCTCCATCGCCAATTACGGCAAGACCGGCACCACGCAGAACAACCGCGACGCGCTGTTCGTGGGTTATGCCGGCGAGGGCGACAGCGAACTGGTGGTGGGCGTGTGGATCGGCAATGACGACAACTCGCCACTGGATGGCGTGTCCGGCGGCGGGCTGCCTGCGCGCATCTGGCGCGACTTCATGCGCGCAGCGCTGGGTTCCTCGGTCGCGCCGCCGCGCCCCACGCCGTCACCCGATCCCAGCGGCCCGGTGCAGCCGCAGGACGTGCCCGACCTGCAGGATATCCCGCTGGGGGACGGCCGCCGCCTGATCATCAACGACGACGAGGCGGTGCTTTCCACCGACTTCGAAGGCATTCCTTTGGAACTTCGCGTGCGCGACGGCGAGCTGACGCTGGATATCGACGAGGAAGCCGCCCAGCGCCTGCTGGAAGAGGAATTGCAGAACTAGGGCCGGTCGCCGTCGCCTAGCTTCTCGCGCGGAAGCAGCTCGAGGAAGATGACCATCGCGATCCATGTCGCCAGCGTCGGCTGGAGCTTGGGCAGTTGCGGCACGCCTGCCTGTCCCAGCAACCACGGCAGGGTGGCGACGATGACCACTACCATCACGCCGTAAAACAGCTTGTAGTCGCTGGAGCCGAGATAGAGGATCGTCACCACGGCGGCAGACGACAGCAGCAGTAGGTACACGAAATCCTGCGTCGAGAGGTTCTCCGCACCTGCCAGCACGAAGCCCAGCACCGCCCCGAACACCACGTTCAGCCCGGTGAGGTTGGCCCTGTACTCGCTTGCCGTCATCCGTGATGTGGTCGGCACGGCGTACCATTTTGCCATCGTCAAATCCCCGTTGCCAAAAGCGGATTTTACGGTGTTACCAGATATTTCTCGCCTGTCGCCATCTGCGCGTAGTCCATCATCGCCTCCTTCGTCAGCATCCCTTCAAGGTCGACCTTGGTCTTGTAGGAGCTGGCTAAGGTGGTCGTCAGGCCATCGTGGATGCGCTGGCGCAGGCCCACCAGGGTGGCCATGTCGCAGCTCGCCAGGAACGGCATCAGCAGCCAGCCGGAAACGGTCCAGGCAAAGCCGTAGGTCGGCGTCAGGATCGTGGGGGCCAGTTCCAGCCTCCCGTAGATGTACATCTTCTTGGGCTGGTCGGAGCCATAGCGGCTGTATTCGGTCATCTTGCTCGCCGCCACGCGCTCCATGGCGCGCAGGCAGGTGTCGGTTGTCGCCCCGCCGCCGATGGGATCGAAGCCGAGGTAGGCGCCGGTCTCGCCAATGGCGGCTGCCAGCCGTTGTTCGAAATCTCTGTCGGAACTGTTGACCACGTGGGTGGCGCCCTGACCCTCCAGCAGGTCGACCTGCGCCTGCTTGCGCACGATATTGACCAGCCCCATGCCGTCTTCCTGGCAGATGCGGTTCAGCATCTGGCCAAGGTTGGATGCGGCAGCCGCGTGGATGATTGCCTCGTGCCCTTCGCGTTTTGCCGTTTCCACAAAACCCAGTGCTGTCATGGGGTTGACGAAGGAACTTGCCCCCTGTTCGCAGGTGTGATCGCCCAGCGGCAGGCACATCATCGCGTCGGCGAGGGCATATTCGCTGAAGGCATTGCCAGGCACGCATGCGACCCGCTGGCCCAGCAGCGCCTGCGCCATTTCGCCTTCGCCTGCCGCGATCACTTCGCCTGCACCTTCGTTGCCCACCGTCTGCGGCTTGCCGTGGCGCGCAGCCTGTCCGGCGGCGACTTGCGGCGTGACCTGCATGATTACCTTGCCGGGCTCGTAGATGGCATTGGCAAGGTCGGCGCCGGTGGTCATCAGGAACAGGTCTGAGGGGTTGATGGGCGCGGCCTCCATTTTCACCAGTACCTGGTTGCCGGTCGGCTCGGCAAAAGTCTTTTCCTCCAGCTCCAGCACCATGGTGCCATCGGCGGAAAGGGTGGAAACGAGCTGGCGTCCGCTGGTGGTCATGGTGATTATTTCTCTTCCGGATATGTGGCTTTCACGAAATACAGGCCCTCTGGCGGGGCATTCAGGCCCAGCGCAGAGCGGTCTTTCGCTTCCAACGCTTCAGCCAGCTGATCTATCCCCCAGGTGCCCTGGCCCACCAGCGCGAGGCAGCCGACCATGCTCCGCACCTGGTGATGCAGGAAGCTGCGCGCGGCGGCGCGGATGATGACACCGTCGCCTTCGCGGGTGACGTCAAGCCGGTCGAGCGTCTTGACCGGGCTGGCAGCCTGGCAGTGCGCGCTGCGGAAGGTGGTGAAGTCGTGCTGGCCCACCAGCGCCTGCGCGGCTGCGTGCATGGCCCCTGCATCCAGCGGACGGGCGACATGCCATGCGCGGCCCCTTTCCAGCGTCAGCGGCGCGCGGCGGTTGCGGATGCGGTATTCGTAAGACCGGCCAATGCAGGAAAAGCGCGCGTGCCAATCGTCGGGCTTCACCTCGCAGCCGATCACCGCGACCGGATCGGGCCGCAACTTGGCATTGAGGGCTTCCATAAGCCGGAACGGTTCGAACGGCTTTTCGATATCCAGATGGCTGCGCATGGCCAGCGCATGCACCCCGCTGTCGGTGCGCCCGGCGCTATGCAGCGTAACCGTCTCGCCGGTCACGGCATGGGCGGCATCCTCGATGGACTGCTGCACGCTGGGGCCGTTGTCCTGCCGTTGCAGGCCGAAGAACGGGCCGCCGTCGAATTCGATGGTGAGGGCAAAGCGGGTCATGCGGCCTGCGTGCCTGGCGCCACGGGATGACCGCGAAGGAAATCGTCCAGCGCCATTGCCGGCTTGCCCGCGCGTTGCAGCATGACCGGGCGGATCGCGCCTTCGGCACAGGCAATGGTCAGGCGGTCGTCGAGAACCGTGCCGGGCACGCCTTCTGCATCGATCACTTCGGCGCGCAGCAGCTTGATGCGTTCACCATCCATTTCCAGCCAGCTGCCGGGGAAGGGCGAAAAGGCGCGCACTTCGCGCTCGAGCATGGCGGCAGGCTTGTTGAAATCCAGCTGCGCCTCCGCCTTGGCGATCTTTGGCGCATAGGTGGAAAGGGCCTGGTCCTGCGGCTGCGGCACCAGCGTGTCGATCCGGGCGAGGGCTTCCACCATCAGCTGTGCGCCCATTTGTGCCAGTTCGTCGTGGAGTTCGCCGGTGGTCTTGCCATCGACGGGCGTGACGCCCTTCAGCAGCATCGGCCCGGTATCCAGCCCCCCTTCCATCAGCATGATGGTGACGCCGGTCTCTGCATCGCCGGCTTGCACGGCGCGGTGAATCGGCGCCGCCCCGCGCCAGCGCGGCAGCAGCGATCCGTGGACGTTGAGGCAGCCGTGCCTGGGCGCATCCAGCACCGCTTGCGGCAGCAGCAGGCCATAGGCGGCAACCACGGCCACGTCCGCCTCCAAGGCGGCGAAGGCGGCCTGTTCGTCCGCGCCCTTCAGGCTGGCGGGGTGGCGCACCGCGATGCCCAGCTCCTGCGCACGGGCGTGGACGGGGGACGGGCGTTCCTTCTTGCCACGGCCGCTGCGGCTGGGTGGCTGGCTGTAGACCGCCACCACATCGTGCCCCGCCTGCACCAGCGCATCCAGCGTCGGCACGGCGAAATCGGGCGTTCCCATGAAGATCAGGCGCATTGCCAGCCTTTCTATTCCTTGCGCGCGGCCCTATCTGGCGAGGCATGGCATCGCAAGAGATCGAAAACCTCGCATCTGCCCTGGCGCGCCTGCCGGGGCTTGGCCCGCGTTCGGCGCGGCGGGCGGTGCTGTGGCTGGTGAAACACCGCGAGACCGCGCTCGACCAGGTGCTGGATGCACTTTCCACGGTGAAGGAAAAGCTGGTGGAGTGCGACACCTGCGGCAATGTCGACACGCAGAACCCCTGCACCATCTGCGCCGACCCGCGCCGCGATGCGAAATCCATCTGCGTGGTGGAAGACGTGGCCGACCTGTGGGCGCTGGACCGCGCGCGGCTGTTCACCGGCACCTTCCACGTGCTGGGCGGGCGGCTTTCGGCGCTTGACGGCGTGCGCCCGGAAGACCTTGCCATCGACAGCCTGCTGGGCCGCGTGGAAGCGGGCAGGGTGGACGAGGTGGTGCTGGCCATGAACGCCACGCTGGAAGGGCAGACAACCGCCCACTACATCGCCGAACGGCTGGAGGGGCACCCGGTGCGCATCACGCAGCTGGCCCACGGCCTGCCGGTGGGTGGCGAGCTGGATTACCTCGACGAAGGCACGCTGGCACAGGCGCTGCGGGCGCGGCGGCCGCTTGGCTGATTGAAACCGCGGCCGTTCGGCACTAAATCACTGCCATGGCTATTCGTGAAATCCTGGAAGCGCCGGATCCCCGGCTGAAGACAGTGTCCAAACCCGTCGAAAAGTTCGACGACGAGTTGAAAGCGCTGGTCGATGACATGTTCGAGACCATGTATGCCGCGCACGGCATCGGCCTGGCCGCAATCCAGGTGGGCGAGCCCATTCGCCTGCTGGTGATCGACCTGCAGGAGGAAGACCCGGACGCAGAACCGGTCGAATGCGAGCACGACGGCACCAAGCACACGCACCAGCCGGTGATCAACGATCCGCGCGTGTTCGTGAACCCGGAAATCCTCGATCCGTCGGACGATACCAAGAGCTACCAGGAAGGCTGCCTTTCGGTGCCCGATATCTTCGCCGACGTGGAACGCCCGGCGAAATGCCGCGTGCGCTGGCAGGACCTGGAGGGTAACACCCATGAAGAGGAAATGGACGGCATGCTGGCAGTGTGCATCCAGCACGAGATGGATCACCTGAACGGCATCCTCTTCATCGATCACCTTTCACGGCTGAAGCGCAACATGGCGCTGAAGAAGCTGCAAAAGGCGCGCGCAGCCTGATCGCCACGCCTACGGCAACGAGATCCAGGAAAAGGGCGCCATTGCGGCGCCCTTTTTCGTGTCAGTTGATCGCTTCCTCACCTGCATCGGCGGCGGATTCCAGGTCTTCACCCAGACCGCGCACGGTGTTGCAGGCCGAAAGCGCCAGCACGGTGCTGCCCAGCAGCAGGCCGAGAAAGGCGGTTCGAATACGCATTGCTTGTCCAATCCAGTTGGCGGGCACGGATCGGGCCCGCTCAGTTGATATAGCCTTCGGTCATGCACCCGTCCATCTGAACGCAAGGCAAACCGAAGGCCTTCGGAACAACCTTGTCGACGGATTAAAAAAGGGCCGCTCCTTGCCGGAGCGGCCCTTCTGTTTTCGGCGAACTACAGGGGGAAAGAGTTCGCCTTGGGGGCTGTCTACCCGTGCTTAGAACAGGCCTTCGATCTGGCCGTTCTCGTCGAGATAGATGTTCTCCGCGCTGGGCACCTTGGGCAGGCCCGGCATGGTCATGATGCCGCCGCAGATGGCGACCACGAAGCCGGCACCGGCGGACAGGCGCACTTCGTTGATCTCGACCACGTGGTCTTCCGGCGCGCCGAGCGCGGTGGGATCGGTGGAGAAGGAGTACTGCGTCTTCGCCATGCAGATGGGATAGTTGGCGTAGCCCATGTCTTCCCACTGCTTCAGCTGCTTGCGGATGGCCGGCGAGATGCTGACTTCGCCCGCGCGATAGATCTCGGTCGCAACCGTGGTGATCTTGTCGGCCAGCGGCATGTCGCTGGGATAGAGCTGGTCGAAATCGGGGGCACCGGCGTCGGCCTTGGCTGCGACGATCTTTGCCAGGTCTTCCGCACCCGCGCCGCCTTCGGCCCAGTGCTTGCAGACCACGGCGTCTGCGCCGTATTCCTTCGCCATTTCCTGGATCACGGCGATTTCGGCATCGGTGTCGAGATAGAAGTGGTTGATGGCGATCGTCGGGGTCACGCCGAACTTCTTCAGGTTCTCGATGTGGCGCTTCAGGTTCACGGCGCCCTTGCGCACCGCTTCCACGTTCTCGCCTTCGGTCAGCTCGTTCTTGGGCACGCCGCCGTTCATCTTCAGCGAACGCACGGTGGCGACCAGCACGATGGCATCGGGCTTCAGGCCGGCGAGGCGGCACTTGATGTCGAGGAACTTCTCGGCACCCAGGTCGGCACCGAAGCCGGCCTCGGTAACCGTGTAGTCGGCCATCTTCAGCGCGGTCTTGGTGGCGATGACGGAGTTACAGCCGTGGGCGATGTTGGCGAAGGGGCCGCCGTGCAGGAAGGCCGGGCGGTTTTCCAGCGTCTGCACCAGGTTGGGCAGGATGGCGTCCTTCAGCAGCACGGTCATCGCGCTGTCGGCCTTCACGTCGCGGCAATAGACCGGCTCGCGCTTGCGGGTGTAGCCGATGATGATGTCGCCCAGGCGCTTCTGCAGGTCCTTCAGGTCGCTGGCGAGGCACAGGATGGCCATGATTTCCGAAGCCACGGTGATGTCGAAGCCGCTTTCGCGCGGGAAGCCGTTGGCAACGCCGCCCAGCGGGCCGACGATCTGGCGCAGCGCCCGGTCGTTCATGTCCAGAACGCGCTTCCAGGTAACGCGGCGCACGTCGATGTCGTTGGGGTTGCCCCAGTAGATCGAGTTGTCGATCATCGCGCTCAGCAGGTTGTGCGCGCTGGTGATGGCATGGAAGTCGCCGGTGAAGTGCAGGTTGATCTCGTCCATCGGCATGACCTGCGACTTGCCGCCGCCGGCGCCGCCGCCCTTCATGCCGAAGCACGGGCCGAGGCTGGGTTCGCGCAGGCACAGCATGGTCTTCTTGCCGATGCGGTGCAGCGCGTCGCTGAGGCCGACCGAGGTGGTGGTCTTTCCTTCGCCCGCCGGGGTGGGGTTGATGGCGGTGACCAGGATCAGCTTGCCGTCGGGGTTGTCGGGCAGCTGGTCGGTGTCGACCTTGGCCTTGTACTTGCCGTAGGGGATCAGCGCCTCATCCGGTACGCCGGCAGCAGCGGCTACTTCGGTGATGGGCTTCAGCGTCGCCTGGCGGGCAATTTCGATATCGGTTGGCATGCGTGATCCTCTCTCGTGTTGGTGAGGCCGAGTCTCGGTTTCTCTGGCCCCGTTATTTCACAATCGCGAAAATTTCGCAATTCTGAATTGTATGCACGACATACAATCGCGCGCAGGTTTGCTCAAGGTGGTTTTCGGGGGTTGCGCCAAGTGGGGCTGGGGATCGATCGGGAAGGGCGCTTGCGGGCTGCTGCACGAAAGTTTAGGTTCGCGTTTCGTTCCACTCTTTTCCGGTGAAGGATTTCTATGGACCCGCTCGTCCTCGCGCTGATTGTGTTTGCCCTGCTGCTAGGAGCGCTGGGCTACTGGATCGGATCGCGCCCGGTGGCCGACTGGCGCACCCGCTTCGAAACGCGCGATGCCGAGGCGAAGGAGGCGGACGAGCAGTTCCGCAAGGCCATCATCGATCTTGAGAACGCCACGGTGCGGGCAGAGCGGGCGGACGGGCTGGCCAGCCAGTTGGAGGTCATTCGCGAGGAACGCGACACGGCCCGCAACCGGCTCGCCACGCTGGAGGCCGATGCCGCCAACCACGAAAGGCAGATCGCGCTGATGAAGGAAGCGCGCGAGGAACTGCTCGCCCAGTTCCGCGCTGCGGGCAGCGAAGTGCTGGGCAAGGCGCAGGAGAAGTTCATCGCCGATGCCGCCGCGCGCTTTGGCGATGCCGAGGCGAAGAACAAGGAAGCCGTTGCCAACCTTCTGAAGCCCGTGAACGACAGGCTGGAAAAGTACGAGAAGCATGTCGGCACGCTCGAGCGCGAGCGCAACGACGCGTTCTCGCGCCTGCACCAGCAGATCGAAGCGATGCGACTGGGGCAGGAAGAGGTGCGGCGCGAGGCGCAGCGGCTGGGCAATTCGCTCACCAATGCGCCCAAGGCGCGCGGGCGCTGGGGCGAACGCGCCTTGCAGAACCTGCTGGAGCAATGCGGCCTTGCCGAACACACCGATTTCCACCTCGAACAATCGATGGACACCGATCAGGGGCGGCTGCGGCCCGATGCCATCGTCAACGTGCCGGGGCAGAAGAAGCTGGTGATCGATTCCAAGGTCTCCCTCAACGCCTACCAGGCCGCGTTCGAAGCCGACGACGAGGAAGAGCGCAAGCGCCAGCTGGCCCTGCATGCCAAGTCCATGCGCGGCCACGTGCAGACGCTGGGCGCGAAAAGCTACCAGAGCCAGTTCGAGGAAGCGCCGGACTATGTGGTCATGTTCGTGCCGGGCGAACACTTCGTCGCCGCCGCGCTGGAGGCGGACCCGACGCTGTGGGACTTTGCCTTCGACAACCGCGTGCTGCTGGCCACGCCAACCAACCTCGTCGCCATCGCCCGCACCGTGGCGCAGGTTTGGCGGCAGGATGCGCTGGCACAGGAAGCGCAGGAAATCGGTCGCATGGGCGCAGAGCTGTACGACCGCCTGCGCGTGGCCTCCGAACACCTGAAGCGCGTGGGCGGCGGGCTGGAAAGCGCGGTGAACAACTACAACAAGTTCGTTGGCAGCTTCGAACGCAATGTCCTCTCCTCCGGTCGCCGCCTGGCTGAGAAGGGTATCGAGATCGGCAAGAAGGAGATCGAACAGGTCGACCAGATCGAGAAAAGCCCGACTTACGGCTTATCCGACCTTGCGGAACCGGCCGAGGCTCTGCTTATTGGGACAGACGAGAGCGAGGAGGCTTCGGAAAACCCATGACCATGCCGCGTACCGCAGGCTTTGCGCTGGCGCTGCTGGCGGCCCTGTCCGCCTGCGATCGCCACAATCCGCCGTCCGAGAAGTTGGAGCGCGCGGCGGAGGAGCTGGTCTCCGAAGTCGAGGCGGAACCCTTGCCCGCGCAGCAGGCCGAAGGGCCTTGGGCTCCGCGTAACGAGTGTGATGCGGTGCCGGGCGGGGTGGATTTCCTTGCCAGCCTGCAGGCCGCCATCGACACCCGCGATGCCGATGCGCTGGTGGCGCTGGCGGCAGACGACGTGAAGCTCGATTTCGGCGGCGGCGCTGGCACCGATGAACTGCGCGAGCGGCTGGCGGCGAACGACGGCGAACAGTGGGACATGCTGGCGCAGCTGCTCGAACTGGGCTGCGCCGCGACCGACGAAACCACGATGACCCTGCCGTGGTACTTCGCGCAGGATATCCCGGTCGATCCCTATGCCGGCGCAGTGGTGACGGGCGAGGGCGTGTTGCTGCACAGCACACCGACAGACAATGCGCCGGTGCTGGCGCAGCTCTCGTGGGACGCGGTGGAGATGCTGCCGGAACAGGACCCGGACAGCGCCTTTGCCCACGTCAGCTGGACAGATCCCGACAGCGGCGATGTGCTGGAAGGCTACATGCCGCGCGCAAGCCTGCGCTCCATCATCGACTACCGCCTGATCGCCAGCCGCCGCAACAACCGCTGGCGGATAACGGCGCTGATTGCGGGGGATTGAGGGCGACGCCGACGGGCAGGAGACAGCTAGGCTGCTGTTTGTCTGCGGTAGTCGTTGATCGAATCCTGCAATTCGCTAGCCGGCACCGCTTTCGAGAAGAGATAGCCCTGCAAGGCGTTGCAGCCTGCGCTGCGCAGCAGGATTTGCTGCTCCTCCGTCTCGATACCTTCGGCGGTTACCTGCAAGCCCATGGCGTGGCCCAGAGTGATGACCGCCGACGTGATGGCGCTCGCTTCTGCTGACTTGCCCAGGCCGCTGACGAAGCTCTTGTCGATCTTGTTCCGGTCCACCTCGAAGTTGCGCAGGTTGCTGAGCGAGGAATAGCCCGTGCCGAAATCGTCCAGCGCGATGCGGAACCCCACTTGGCGGAGTTGCCGCAGTGCATCCCTCACGGTGTCGCTACGATCGAGGACCACGCTTTCGGTCACCTCGAGCTCGATCTGGGAGGCATCAACGCCGGCGTCCTGCACCATCTTGCAAATCCTTCCGGCGAAGCTTTCATCCTGGAATTGCAACGGGTAAAGATTGATGGCGATGGTGCGACCGGGCCATTGCCGCGCGACCCGACGGGCATCGTCCAGCACGAACTCGCCAAGCGCCATGATCAGCCCGGTTTCCTCGGCAATGGGAATGAACTGCTGTGGCGGCACGGGCCCGCGCTCGGCGTGGTCCCAGAGCATAAGCGCCTCGAACCCCTCGATCTGCCCGGACCTGGAATTGACGAGCGGCTGGTAATGGACGCTCAGTCCCGTTCGCGTTTGCAGGGCTGCGCGCAGCTCCTGCTCCAGCGACGCGCGCGATTGCACTGTTTCGTCCATCGACTTGTCGAAATAGCGGAAATCGTTTCGGCCTCCTTCTTTCGCGCGATACAGTGCGATGTCTGCCTTTCGCATCAACTCTGTGCGATCGCGGCCATATTCCGGCGACATCGCGACACCGATGCTGACGCCGATGTGGGCCTTGTTGCCCAGAAGTTCGTAGGGCTGCCGGATGTCTCGAATGATTCGTTGCAGCAAATCCTCGAGCATGTCTTCCGGGCCTTCGCGCTCGACGAGGATCGCGAATTCGTCTCCGCCAAGCCGTGCCACCATGTGCTTTTTCGTCTCGAGCCGTGCCAGGCGCTTGCCGACTTCCCTGATCAGTTCGTCGCCGACGAGATGGCCGAAGCGATCGTTGACGTTCTTGAACCGGTCGAGATCCAGCAGGAGGATGGCAAGCGGGGGCCCGGTTCGTGCGCGGCTGAGCGCAAGATCGACGCATTCGTTGAATTGTGCCCGGTTGGGTAGGCCGGTAAGCGTGTCGTGGTAAGCGAGGTGATGGGCCTGGGCTTCCTTCGCGGTCAGTTCGACGTGCGCCTCCTCCAGGCGCGAAAGATTCTCGTCGTCGTGCTTCATCAGTCTGCGCATCTGCAAGGCCATGAGCAGCAGAAGCAGGCAGATCACCGCGAAGGCACCCCCGACAGGCCAGAGCATGTTCCTGATCAGCAGGCTGCTGCCCAGTTCAGGCTTCCATGCGAAGGTCGCTAGCTGGTTTCCCTCGCTATCGGTCAGCGGCGCAAGGGCTTCGTTCTCCGCGCCCTCGGACGTAAACGTGATGCGACCGTCATACAGATAGTTCTCCCGCTCGGCGCGGGCGAGAAAGGCATCGTCGAGATATCGCAGGCTGACGATAACCGGTGCCTGCGGGTTCGCGCCGCTTTCGCCTTCGCCTTTGTCGTACCGGGCAAGTTGCATGGCGCTGATGAAGGCGATGCGATCGCCTATGCGCACAAGGTCGGTTGCGTGCCGCGTGCTATCCGATGTCCGGACTGTCGGTTGGACCGTGGTCGGCCCATCGGTCAGGCCGGCGACTGCCGGAAACGTAAGCGGCGCGGGCGGGGAACCCGGCAGCCTTTCATTCAGGTTGCTCCGACCCGTGGTGCGCTGGCTGACGCCGCGGGCGAGCCGAATGAAGCGGTTGGCCGCTGGGGCGATCCTGCCGAAAGCTTCGGTCGCGCGGCGTTCCCCGTCGACAAAGCTCAGGAGCGGCCGCCCTTCGCCATCCACGATATAAGTTTCAGAGGCCCGATAGAGTTCATGGAGCGGGGCCGCGACATTCTCCTCCAGCCAGGCAAGATCCGGACTGTCCGCCCTGGCCTCTTTGATGCATTGCTCGCACAGGGCAATGGATTCCTGCGCCAGCGAAAGTTCGTCCATGCCCTGGGTGCTGGCCTTCCGGACCTCGATCTGCTGGGCCATGACAGACAGGCTGTCGATATTCTGACCTGCCCCCAGCAACATGACTCCGCAAACCAGGGCAGTGGCTATCAGGATCAGCCCGCCAGGTAGCAGGACCCGTCGACGGAAACGGCGGTTGAAATCGATGCGCATTGGCTTGCCCATCTCGATGCTCCCGAAAAAATTTCGGCGGCACTAGCAAGATGGGAATTAAGACTAGCGCTGCGCATCTTAGGGGAATCCCCCTTGTCGGCGCTCAAGGCTTCGGCAAATCAGCTGTCCAGCGCGGCCAGCACCTCGTAAGCCAGCACCGCTGCCGCCACCGCCGCGTTCAGGCTGTCGGCGCGCCCCTTCATCGGCATGGTAACGCGCAAGTCGCAGGCCAGTTCGTAGTCCTCCGGCAGGCCTTGCGATTCGTTGCCGACCATGACGAAGCACGGCGCGGCATAGGGCGCGCCGCGATAGGGTACGGCTTCGCGCAAGGACGCCGCGACCAGTTGGCCGTCTCCGCCACGCAGCCACGGCAGGAATTCTTGCCAGGTCGCCCGCGCAATCCGTTGCGTGAACACCGCGCCCATGCTGGCGCGCACGGCCTCCACGCTGAACGGATCGGCGCAGTCGTCCAGCAGGATCAGCCCGCCGGCGCCCACGGCATCGCCTGTGCGCAGCATGGTGCCGAGGTTGCCCGGGTCTCGAAGGGCTTGGGCCACCAGCCAGATTGTCGCCTTCGAGCGATCAAGCGCAGCCAGCGACGTATCGAATTCGGCAAACACGCCCGCCACGCTTTGCGGATTGTCCTTGCCGGTGATCTTGGAAAGGATGTCGGGCCTGGTCACGATGATCTCGCCGCCCACGCTCGCCACGGCCTGCTCAAGCGCGTCGACCAGCGGGTGGGGATCGCGGCCTGCAGCCATCACCAGCATTTGCGGCACGTGCCCGCACTCGCGCGCGTCGGTCAGCAGTCGCAGCCCCTCGGCCAGGAACACACGCTCGCGCTTGCGGTGCTTCTTGTCGCGCAGGCTGCGCAGGTACTTGACCGTGGGATTGGAAAAGCCGGTGATCTCGCGCCGTATGGGGGCAGGCATCAGTCTTCGCCGAACTTGCCTTCGACCAGCGCCACCAGACGGGCCAGGTGCGCCTCTGCATCGCTGCCGGAAACGCGCAAGGTAACGGTGTCGCCCATGGCGGCGCCCAGCATCATCAGGCCCAGGATCGATCCGCCGCCCGCCGACTGGCCGTCCTTTTCCACCGTGACCTCATGGCCCTGCATCTCGGCGACGGCAGCCACGAACTTGGCGCTGGCGCGGGCGTGCAGGCCGCGCTTGTTGGGGATGACGACGGGTTGGCTGGCTTCGCTCATCGCGGGCTCCCTTCAAGCGTCCTGGCCCAGGAATTCGGAGGCAAGGGTGATGTAGTTGCGGCCCGCCTCGCGCGCGGCGGCGGCGGCCTTTGCCAGCGGCATTTCCTTGCGCGCGCCGGCCAGGCGGATCAGCATCGGCAGGTTGATACCCGCGATCACCTCCGTACGGCCCTGTTGCAGCAGCGAGATCGCCAGGTTGGATGGCGTGCCGCCGAACAGGTCGGTAAGCAGGATCGCGCCCGAGCCGGTATCGACCTGCTCGATGGCGTCGGCGATTTCCTGCCGCCGTTCTTCCATGTCGTCGCTGGGGCCGATGCAGATCGTGGCGATCGCATCCTGCTTGCCCACCACGTGTTCCATGGCGGAAACGAATTCCTCGGCCAGGTGACCGTGGGTAACGAGAATGATGCCGATCATTGGGGGGTAATGCTCTTTTCGCTCTCAAATTGCGCGGCCAGGTGGGGCAGGTCGGTCATGGGTGTTGCGTCCCCTCCACCGGGTCTTCCGCCCGCGAGGCCAGATTGCGATGCAGGACGGTGGGCGAAAAGCCGCCCTCGCGCAAGACCTGCGCCATCTTCTCGGCGGTGTAGACCGAGCGGTGTCTCCCGCCGGTACAGCCAAAGGCGATGTTCACGTAGGTCTTGCCCTGCTCGGCATAGTGCGGAAGCAGTTCCAGCAGCAGGTCGCTGATCTTCTCGAAGGTAGAGGCAAAGACGGCGCTTTTCTCGATGAACTCGCCCACGCCCGCGTCCAGCCCGGTCTGTTCGCGCAGCGCCGGTTCCCAGTGCGGGTTGTCGAGATAACGCATGTCGAACACCAGGTCTGCCGTGGGCGGCTTCCCCCTGGCAAACCCGAAGCTGGAGACGGTGACCGTCATCTGCTGCGGCGCGGTCTGCGCGAACTGTTCGCGAATCGTCTGCTTCAGGTCGTTGGAGGTGAAATCGGTGGTGTCGATCAGCACGTCGGCCCAGCGGCGAAGGGGCGCCAGCAATTCGCGCTCTGCCGCAATGCCGGATGATGCCGGCAGGTCGCCCGCCAGGAAATGGCGGCGGCGCGTCTCGTTGAAGCGGCGTTCCAGCTCGTGCCCGGCGCAATCGAGGAACAGCGTGGTAATGGAAAGGCCATCCTTCTCCACCCATTTCTTTACCTGGGCGATGATGTCGGCCGGCACGAAGCCGCGCGTGCGGCAGTCGAACCCGATTGCCAGCGCGCCGCCACCCGCATCGGGGCCCACCAGCCGCTTGAGCAGCCGGATGGGGAAGTTGTCGATCGATTCCAAGCCCAGGTCTTCCAGCTCGCGCAGGGCGGTGGTCTTTCCTGCGCCCAGCATGCCGGTCACCAGCAGGATATGCTGTTGCGGTTTGCCGCTGGCGGTCGAGGCCGTGTCACTTGCCATGGCGGCACGCTGTGCGCGTTTGGCAGGCAAATGTGAAGAGGGACTTTGGCAGGGCGCGACTAGTCGAGCCCGTGCATTTCCAACGCTGCCTCTGCCCGCAAGGCCAGGAACGGCGTGTCGGGATAAAGATCCACCTGCGGCACTTCGCGGCCCAGCAGCACGGCGCTGCCGTGGCCCAGCGGCAGGCGTTCGGCCTCGCTCGCCAGGTTGATGACGATGGCCACGGGCGCGCGGGCGGTGGGCACTTCCAGCAGGCCGACATTGCGAATCTCGATCAGCCCTTCGGTGTTCGGCGGCGGGGTGGCGACCACCAGTTCGCCTACCTGTGCCAGCGTCACCCCGTCGTCGCCAATCAGTTCTGCACCGCGGTCCATCAGCGCCAGCGCCAGGCTGGATTTGCCGCTGCCCGAAGGCCCGGTGATCAGCATGCCGCGCCCGCGCATGGCCACACAGCTGACATTGGCAATTACTTCACTCATTTTCCGGGGCTCACGCGGCTGGCAGTTCAAGGACAAGGCAGGCCCCGCCCAGCGGCGCGGACGTTTCCGCCACGGTCAGGCTGCCGTCATGCGCTTCGGCAATCGTGCGCCCGATGGCAAGCCCCAGGCCGGAGTGATTGCCATATTCCTCGCCTTCGGGGCGGTGCGAGTGGAAGCGGCGGAACACCTTTTCGCGCTCGGCTGCTGGGATGCCGGGGCCTTCGTCGCAGACAGTGGCACTGACCCGGCCATTGGCGCGGGCGATGGTGACGACGATGCGGCCCCCTTCGGGCGAGAACGAGACGGCATTGTCGATCAGGTTTTCCGCCACGCGTTCAAGCCGGAAGGGCACGCCCATCACCAGGTCGCTGCTGGTCTTGCGGTCGATCACGATGGTGCAGCCGCGGTTCTCGCTGCGCTCAATCTTGCGGGCCACGACATTACCGAACAGCTGGCCCAGTTCGACTGGCTCGAAAGTGGCGCGGCTAAGCTCGGCATCGATACGGCTGGCTTCGGAGATTTCCGACACCAGGCGATCTATTCGCCGCACGTCGTGCGCGGCGATATCGACCAGCTGCGCGCGCAACTGCGGGTCTTCCGCCTTGGGCAGCGATTCGGTGGCGCTGCGCAAGCTGGCAAGCGGGTTCTTGATCTCGTGCGCGACATCCGCGGCGAAGGCTTCCACCGCGTCGATGCGGTGGCGCAGGGTAGCGGTCATGTCGGACACCGCGCGGGCCAGCATGCCGATCTCGTCCTCGCGCTCGTCCATGCGCGGTACTTCGACCTCGCGCTCGCGCCCCAGCCGCACGCGCGAAGTGGCGCGCACCAGCCGCCGCAGCGGTTCGATGATGGTGTTGGCGAGGTACAGCGAGAGGATGGTGGAGACCGCCAGCGCCAGCAGGATGATCGTCATCAGGCTGGAGCGCGCATTGCGCACGGCCTGGGTGATGTCGGCGGCATTGCGCGTGGTCAGCAGGCTGGCGCCATTGATGCCCACGGGCGCTGCGGCGTTGATAACCGGCGTGCCATCGGGCGCGCGGCGCAGTTCGATCTGGGTCAGCCCCTGCTGGCGCACACGGGCAAGCTCGGGCCACAAGTCGGCGGCGGTGCCTTCCGGCTCCTCGTAAGGCGGCGGGGAAGGGGCGCCGACGGCGAAGTTCACCGCATTGTCGGTCCACCGGGCCAGGTCTTCCACGAAAGGTTCGGCGACGGGGTCGTCGAAGGTGAAGCTTGGTTCGTCCAGCTCGAAACTGTCGGCGATCATCGCGCCTGTGCCATCGTACATGCGCAGTCGCATGCGCTGTTCGCGGCCGATCTGGCTCAGCAGTGCCTCCTGCCGTTCGCGCGTGGCGCCGGCGAGTGCCTCTGCCGTGATCTGCGCTTCGATACGGGCCAGCTTGAAGCGTTCGTCGAGCAATTGCCGGCGATAGGAATCGAGGAAGAACAGGCTGCCCGCCAGCACCAGCAGCGGGATCAGGTTGACGAACAGGATGCGCGTGGTGAGCGATCGTCCCATGGGGAAGGGCAGCCGCTCCAGCCGGCCCGGCTGCAACCTGCCGTCGCTGCTCTGGTCAGCCATCGGAGAAGCTGTAGCCTGCGCCGTAAAGCGTCTCGATCGCGCCGAAATCCGGGTCGACCGCGCGGAACTTTCGCCGCAGCCGCTTGATGTGCGAATCGACCGTGCGATCGTCGACGAAGACATCGTCCGGGTAGGCCGCATCCATCAGCTGGTTGCGGCTCTTGATAACGCCGGGGCGGATCGCCAGCGCTTCCAGGATCAGGAATTCGGTAACCGTCAGGCTTACGGCCTTGCCATCCCAGGTGACCTGGTGCCGCGCCGGGTCCATGGCCAGACGCCCGCGCACGATCACCTCGGTCTGGGCAGTGGGCATCGGGGCAGCGCCTTCGCTGGTTTCCGCCAGCGGCGCGGCGCGGCGCAGGATCGCACGGATGCGGGCCAGCAACAGGCGCTGGCTGAACGGCTTGGCGATATAGTCGTCCGCGCCCATCGCCAGGCCGGCTTCCTCATCCTCCTCCTGGTCCTTGCTGGTCAGGAAGATCACCGGCAGGTCGGACGATTCGCGCAGTTTCTGCAGCAGTTCCATCCCGTCCATGCGCGGCATCTTGATGTCGAACACGGCCAGGTCGGGGGGATTCTGCAGCAGTGCGGCAAGCGCAGCTTCGCCGTCGGAGTAGACGCGCGTGGCGTAACCTTCGGCCTGCAGGGCGATGGAAAGCGTGGTCAGGATGTTGCGGTCGTCATCGACCAGGGCGATCGTGCGCTGGCCGTCTGCCGCAGAATTCTGCGCTTCGGTGGCGGAGCTTTCCTGAGCTTGCGTCATGCGTTTCCTTGCCTCTCGCCGGGCGTAATCGCTTGCTTTCTGCCTGACAACCGGTGGGGTGCAAGAGGGTGCGCGCAACCGGTCACAATGGCAACGATTTCCGGACATAATCAAAGACGAAGGGGCAAATTGACGATATCGGGATTGCCCCCTATGCGGACGCCACAAGGCGCGTGCTTCGCCATGCGCGCCCCGTATCTGACCGGTTGAGGAGCCAACGTGTCACATCCGCTTTCCAAGTCGCTGTCCGAGCAGGGCATCGCGACTAACGCCACCCTTCATCCCAACCTGGGCACGCCCGCACTGGTGGAACATGCCATCGCCAAGGGCGAGGGCAAGCTGACCAAGCACGGCGCACTGCTGGTCGATACCGGCAAGTTCACCGGCCGCAGCGTGAAGGACAAGTTCATCGTGCGCGATGCCGTGACCGAGGACACGATCGACTGGGGCGCCATCAACCAGCCGATGGCGGGTGAGCACTGGGCGAACCTGAAGGCCGATTTCCTGGCCGCCGTGGAAGCGCAGGACGAGCTTTACGTTGCCGACCTGTTCGGTGGCAGCCAGCCGGAATACCGCGTGAACGTGCGCGTGATTACCCAGATGGCCTGGCACAACCTGTTCGCACGCACCCTGCTGGTGCGTCCCTCGGCAGAGGAACTGGCGGGCTTCGATCCCGAATACACCATCATCAACCTGCCCAGCTTCAAGGCCGATCCGGAACGCCACGGCTGCCGCAGCGACACCGTGATCGCGGTGAACTTCACCGAAAAGCTGATCCTGATCGGCAACACCGAATATTCGGGCGAGATGAAGAAGGGCGTGTTCGGCCTGCTCAACTTCCTGCTGCCCGCGCAGGGCGTGATGCCGATGCACTGTTCCGCCAACATCGGCGCCGACGGCAAGAGCGCGATCTTCTTCGGCCTGTCGGGCACCGGCAAGACCACGCTTTCGGCTGACGCCAGCCGCACCCTGATCGGCGATGACGAGCATGGCTGGTCGGACGAGGCCGTCTTCAACTTCGAAGGCGGCTGCTACGCCAAGATGATCAACCTTTCGGCTGAAGGCGAGCCGGAGATCTATGCCACGACCAAGATGTTCGGCACGATCATCGAGAACGTGACCATGGACGAGGACACCCGCGAGCTCGACTTCACCGACGGCAGCAAGACCGAGAACACCCGCGGCGCCTACCCGATCGAATTCATTCCCAACACCTCGGAAAAGAACCTCGGCCCGGCACCATCGAACGTCATCATGCTGACCGCCGATGCCTTCGGCGTGCTGCCCCCGATCGCGAGGCTGACCGCCGACCAGGCCATGTACTACTTCCTCTCGGGCTACACCGCCAAGGTGGCCGGCACCGAAATCGGCGTGACCGAGCCGGAAGCGACCTTCAGCACCTGCTTCGGCGCTGCGTTCATGCCGCGTCACCCGTCGGTCTACGGCAACCTGCTGAAGGAACGCATCGCCAAGAGCAACGTGCAGTGCTGGCTGTTCAATACCGGCTGGACCGGCGGCAAGTACGGCGTGGGCCATCGCATGCCGATCAAGGCGACGCGCGGCCTGCTCAACGCCGTGCTCGACGGCAAGATGGACGAGGTGGAGTTCCGCAAGGACCCCAACTTCGGCTTCGACGTGCCGGTTCATGTCCCCGCTCTGGACGAAGCCGGCATCGACCAAAGCGTGCTCGATCCGCGCAGCACCTGGGCCGACAAGGACGAGTACGACGCCACCGCGCAAAAGCTGGTGGACCTGTTTGTCGAAAACTTCCGCCAGTTCGCCGACCATGTCGACGAAGGCGTTCGCCAGGCAGCCCCGCAGGCTGCCTGACACACCCGGCTTATCGTTGGAGAGGAGGACCCCGCACGGCGAAAGCCGGAGCGGGGTCTTTATTGTGTCGCAAGAGCGGCTTAGGGTGCGTCTCCGACACGACTCCAAGGAGATGAGACCATGAGCATGCTTGACGGTATCCTGCGCAATATTGCCGGTTCGCCCGACGACGTGGCCAACCTGGCCGAGAAGGTGGGTATCGATCCTGCCGTGGCCGAGCGCGCCATCGCCACGCTGGGGCAGACGCACCAGATGCAGGGCGACACGGTGGAACTGGCATCGGCCCGCACCGGCCTCGATACCGGTGTGCTCAGCCAGATCGTGCAACAGATCGGCGGCGAAGGTTCGCTGGGCGAATTCGCCAATGCCATCAAGAACGATCCGTCCAGCCTGGTGGGCATCCTCGACCAGGACGGCGACGGCAACCCGCTGGACGATATTGCAGGCATGGCGGGCAAGCTGTTCGGCCGGGACTGAGGGCGGTGAACCCGACGTCAGGCAGCCATCACGGAATAGACGCTGCCGTACAGACCCAGGCCTAACAGCATGGCGGCGCCTCCCTTCGTGGTGAGGCGTTGCCAGCGCACTTTCGAATCCGGCACGATGAGCAGGAGCAGCAGTCCTGTTGCACCGACAACCACGTAATTCATCATGGTGGTCGCACCTTTCCTGTGTGATCGTGCAATAAGTGCGTCGGGCTGGTTAATGTCGGCTTGCGTAAGGCGGTTAAGCCGCTGCCAACCATCTTGACGGTTCAATGCACAGGCAAGTTTCCGGCCGCCGCGGCACGCCAGTGGTGAACCGCCTTACCAAGGTCATCGGCAGGTTCTGCCCGCGCTAGCCGTATAGCGCGTTGGCGACGGCCTGTTCGATCATGCGCGTGCCGTTCAGCAGCGGGGTTGCGGGCAATACCTCGACCGGCTCCTGCTCGCCCGCAAGGCGCGGGGGGCGCGCGGCATAGGTGGCCGTCTCTACGCCTTTCATCGAGGCGACCTTTCCGCATAACTTTTCGAACCGGTTGGCAACGATCCTGTTGATGCGCGTGCGCTGGCGGCACAGCAGTTCGAAGCCGTGCGAGACGACGGTGAAGCTGTCCTGTCCGTTGTCGCGCGCGTGGCGCAGGGCGGCCACGATCTCGCGATAGGAAAGCGCCGTGATCTGGGCATGGCGCAGGCCGCCAAAGGCATCGCCGATGCAGCCGATGGGCACTTCGACAACGCCGTGGCGACGCATGGGGCCGCGATCGTCGGCGGTCAGGGCGATTTCGCAGCTGCCGTCCATCAGGCCGGGGGGATGGCTGCTGTCATAACCGATGCCGACTGCCGCCAGCGCGCGCAGGGTATCGTCGTTGGCGCCATAGTTCCCCGCGCGAAAGGCGATCGGGCGGGGCGCGCCGGCATCCATCAGGAAACCTGTCGCCAGCTCCAGCAATTCGCACTGTTCGTCGAAGGAAAAGTCCTTGATGTTCGGGCCCTTGCTGGCGCCCAGCGGATTGGCCTCTCCGGCCAGGGCCAGCCATTCGGTGTGCAGGTGCAACTGCACGTCGTGGCCGCGTTTCAGGATCGGTTCGACCACGTCGGCCACGGCGCCGGTGCCCCACAGCAGCGCGGGCATGGGGTCGACGAAGAAGACGGCTTTCAGGCCATGGCGGTCGAACACGTCCATCTGGTGAAACACGCCGACATCGCCATCCGGCGTCGCGCCGCGGATCGCGCGATCGAAATTCGCGGCGCGCGAACCGGGCCCGTGCTTTGCCGTGAAGCCGGATTCGTATTCGGTATCGATGGTGACGTAGAGCGAAACCATGCCCCGTGCCCTAGCAGGGCCGGGTTAATCTCACGTATTCTCGATATATCGGGTGATATTGCCGGCCAGCACGTCCAGCGGCGCATTGCCGCCATCCACCACGGCCTGGTTGAAATCGCGCAGGTCGTAGGCTTCGCCCAGCGCCTGCATCGCGCGCTGGCGCTGGCGCAGGATTTCCAGCTTGCCGACCATGTAGCCGGTGGCCTGGCCTGGCCAGCTGCAATAGCGATCGACCTCGCTGGCCACCTGCTCGCGCTTGTTGCCGTTCCTTTCCATGAAGAAACGCACCGACTGCTCGCGGCCCCAGCGCTTGTGATGCAGCCCGGTGTCCACCACCAGGCGGCAGGCGCGGAAAGCGGCATCCTGCAAGTAGCCCAGCTTCCACGCGGGATGTTCGCCATAGGCGCCCAGTTCGTCGGCCAGTTGCTCTGAATAGAGCGCCCAGCCTTCGGAAAAGGCATTGAAGGCAAGGATCGAGCGGATCAGCGGCAGCTGGTTGGAATATTCGCCCTCCCACACGTGGCCGGGAATGGTCTCGTGGTGGACGAGGGTGGGCACGTCGTACTTGCGGTGCAGGTCTGTCGTGCGCAGGTTGATCCACATCTTGCCGGGCACCGTGCCATCCACGCTGCCCGCGCCGCCATAGGCGGTGGGCGCGCCGGGTTCCTCTGCCGGGGGCAGGCGGCGCACTTCCAGGTTGCCTGCGGCTACCTCGCGGAAGGCGCGCGGCATCTGCGCACGGATCCATTCGATGCGATCCTCGATGAACTGCATGATCTCCGCGCGGCCCGGATCGCCTTCGGCGAACATGAAGCGCGGGTCTTGCGAAAGCGCGGTCATGCGGTCGCCCACGCTGCCTTCGGTATAGCCGATGTCGCGCAGGATCGGGTCCATCTCTGCGTGGATTTCGTCGAGCGTGGACAGGCCCAGCTCGTGGATCTCGTCCGGCCCCATGTCGGTGGTGGTGCTGGAGCGCAGCGACCAGGCATACCATTCGTCGCCCTGCGGCTGCGCCCAGATGCCCGGATCGCTGCCCGCCTCGGCCCGCTGCACCTGCAGTTCGGCCAACTGGGCTTCCAGCGCGGGCACGATCTGCGTGGTGACGACTTCGGTCGCGCGGGTTTCCCAGTCACCGGCAATGCCTTCCTCGCCGGTGCGGCGGACCAGCGATTCCACCATGGCGCCGCCTTCGCGCGCGTCGGCGATCTGCGCGGTCATCTGGTCGATGGCCTTGTCGAGCAGGAAATCGGGCGGGACGACGCCCATGGCGCGCGCGGCGCTGATCCGTTCCAGCTCGCCTTCCAGCGTGGCGGGCATGGCATCGAGGCGGGCGATATAGGCCTCGGCATCGGCCTCGTCGGCAATCGGGTGGTCGGAATCGAGGAAGCGCGGCAAGTCGATATAGGCGCCCACATTCTGGATCACTGCATAGGGCGCGGTGCGCCAGCTGCCGACGGGAATATCGCCATAGGGCAGGGCAAAGCCATCCAGCGCGGTGGAATAGGCGCTTTCGACCACTTCGAAGCTGGTGCGCGTGGCGGGATCGAGCGCCGACTTGTCGAAGGCGCGGGCGCGTTCCAGGTCGGCGCGCAGCGTGTCGGCATAGGCATTGATGCCATCGGGGCTGACGTCTGCCAGCATGGACTTGAGCGCGGCATGTTCGCCGGTATCAACGCCCAGCGAGGTTGCGCGGGTCGGCTCGTGGCGCAGCAGGTTCCAGCCGAACTCGTCGAGCAGAGCCTCGCCCTCGGCCTGCGTCGGGGCAGACGAGCCACGGCAAGCGGGCAGGAGGGCGGCAGTGGCGGCGGCGGTGGAGGTGGCCAGGAAGGCGCGACGGGAGAGGGCGAAGCTGGAAAGGTTTGTCATGGCCAAGCTGGTTATCGCCGTAACCAGTTGAGGGCAAGCCGCGTCAGTCGGGCTGGCGCAAGCGAGGCACTCGGGCTAGGACGAGCCCATGTTCGATCTTGTCATCTCGATCATCCTCTTGTCCGCCATCGCGCTGGCGGTTGGCGCCTTCGTGCTGTGGCGCAAGGGGATTACCAAGCAGGCGCTGCTGATGGCGGTGCTGTCTTTCGTGATGTTCGCCAATGTGGCGATCTGGCTGGTGCCGATGGCCGATGGCGAAACGCCGATAGAGGCCGCCGAAGAGGCCGGACAGGACTAGGAAACCTGCCCGGCCTCGGCTGGTGACAGGATCAGTCGGGAATCTGCCAGGTAACGGAACCCGCATAGGTGCCAACCACCGTCTCGCCACGGTTGTTGGTTGCCGGATCGAAGCGCGCGCGGCGTTCGATCAGGCGGCAGGTGTTGCGATCCAGCGTGGCATGGCCGCTGCTGCGGGTGATCTCGCAGGCATCCACACGCCCATCACTGCCCACCACCAGGCGGTAGTTGGCCGTGCCTTCGCGCTCGCGGATCAGGTCGCTGCGGGCATAGTCGTCGGTGGTGATCCAGCCGGTTGGGCCGTTGCGCGGAATGGCGCCGACGGGGGAAATGGATGGCGCGACGCTGGGCGTTGCCACCGGGCCCGGCACTTCGATGATGCGCGGCGGCGGGGTGAGGACCACCGTGTCCGCGATATTGGGCGTCACCGGGTCTGCCGTGACCGGCGCGTCACGCTCGATGCGGACAACGGGGTCCGGTGCGGTGATCGGGGCATAGGCCTGCTCGACGGGTTCGGGGATCGTCTCCGTCGGCGGCGGAGGAGGCGGAATATCGCGCACGTCGAAGGTGTCGACGATCTTGCCGGGCGGTTCGATCACGCCGGTTATGGTGAGGCCTGCGACGACCCCGACACCGATCAGCGCATGGATGGAAATAACCCCCGTGGCCGCACGCAGGCGGGCCGCAGGGCTGACTGTGGCATTGGCATAGGACATGGTCTTTCCCTTCCTCTTCCCATTGCTCACCCGACCACCAGGCGAGTCATGTTATATTATTGCATTATCGAAAGAGGCGCGCAAATGCAAACGCGCGCCGGAACCTGTGCTCCGACGCGCGCTGCAAGGTCTTGTTTTCAGGCTGCGATCAGGTGATCGGGCAGCTCGGATCGAGGCGGAAATCGAGGTAGTTGTCGACCGCTGCCATCAGTTCTTCCTGCTCGTTCTCGAAGAAGTGGTTGGCGCGCGGGATTTCCTCGTGGTGGATGGTGATGTGCTTCTGCGTGCGCAGCTTGTCGACCAGCTTCTGCACGGCGGCAGGCTGCACCACGGTATCCGCCGTGCCCTGGATGAAGATGCCCGAGGCAGGGCAGGGCGCGAGGAAGCTGAAATCGTACATGTTGGCCGGCGGCGCGATGGAGATGAAGCCGCGGATCTCCGGGCGGCGCATCAGCAGCTGCATGCCGATCAGCGCGCCGAAGGACACACCGGCCACCCAGGTGGTCTGCGCTTCGGGGTGGATCTGCTGCACCCAATCCAGCGCGCTGGCGGCATCGGACAGTTCGCCGATACCGTTGTCGAAGCTGCCCTGGCTCTTGCCCACGCCGCGGAAGTTGAAGCGCAGGGTGGCAAAACCGCGGTTGACGAAGGTCTTGTACAGCTGCTGCACGATCCGGTCGTTCATGGTGCCGCCGCCCTGGCTGTGCGGGTGCAGGATCATGGCAACGGGCGCGCGCGGACGCGGTCCGGGAGAGAATCGGCCTTCGAGACGGCCCTCGGGGCCGGGGAAGATAACGTGTGGCATGGGCGTTGAGTGCTCTGCTGGAATGTTGGGCGCCAACGCGGGTAGCGCGGCGGAAGTCGGCGGCTATATAGGGATTATGTCGCTTTTCGCAATTCTCTCGTGAAACCTCGCGTCTATCTGGACCATGCCGCAACCACCCCGCTGCGCCCCGAAGCGCGTGCGGCGATGGAGCATGGCTTCGATATCTGGGCCAACCCCAGCTCGCCCCATGCCGAGGGCCGCAAGGCCAAGGCCGCGCTGGAAGAGGCGCGCGAACGGTGCAAGGCGGCGCTGGGCTGGGAGGGAGAGCTGATCTTCACCAGCGGGGCGAGCGAGGCGGCTGGGCTGGCCCTGCACCACGCCAAGGCCGCAGCACGGCTGGTCAGCGCGGTCGAGCACGACTGCATCCTGGGCACGGCGAAACAGGCGGAGCGCCTGCCGGTGCGGGCCGATGGCGCGCTGGACCTGGAATTGCTGCGCGAAGCGGTGCAGCGCGAGCGGCCACTGGTGGCCGTGCAGCAGGTCAATTCCGAAACGGGTAACCGGCAGGACCTTGCCACGATCGCTGCCATCGTCAGTGACGTAGGTGGCCTTCTGCTGGCAGATTGTGCGCAAGGTGCGGGCAAGCTTGTTCTGCCCGATTGCGACATGGCGATCATTTCTGCCCACAAATTCGGCGGCCCCATCGGTATCGGCGCGCTGCTGGTGCGCGACTATGGCTTGCTGGAACCGGTCGGTGGGCACGAGCGCGGCTATCGCCGGGGCACGGAAAACCTGCCCGGTGCCCTTGGCATGGCCGCAGCGCTGGAAGCAGGCGGCAGCTATCTGGATGACGATGTGCTGGCCGCGAGAGACCGGCTGGCCGAGACCGTGCGCGAAGCCGGCGGGCTATGGTGGGCGGATCGCCTTTCCGATCCCACGCCGTTCGTGAATGCCGTCGCCATGCCGGGCATGTCTGCCACCGCGCAGGTGATGCGGTTCGACATGGCGGGGTTTGCCGTTTCGCAAGGCAGCGCGTGCTCCAGCGGTACGATGAAGACCAGCCATGTGATGCAGGCCATGGCGGTGGACAAGGATCTTGCGGACCGCACCATCCGCGTCTCGCTCGGATGGAACACCACGCCACAGGAACTGGATGCCTTTGCAGACGCTTGGAGATCGCTGACATGATCTACCTCGACTACCAGGCCACGACCCCGCTGGCGCCCGAAGCGCGCGATGCCATGCTGCAGTGGATGGACGGGCCGGACGGCAGTGCCTTCGGCAATCCGCACAGTCCGCATCGCATGGGCCGCATGGCGGCAGCGGCGGTCGATCTTGCGCGCGACCGGGTGGCGGCGCTGTTTCCGCCCGGCGGGCAGGTGATTTTCACCAGCGGCGCGACCGAGGCGATCAATCTCGCCATGAGGGGGTGTCCGGGTGAGGGCGCGATCAGCGTCTCCGCCATCGAACACGCCGCCGTGCTGGATACGGCGCACGCGCTGGGCCACTGCCACGAGTTGAACGTTGCCGCCGATGGCCAGTGCAATGCCAGGCAGGATATCCCGGCGAACACGAAACTTGTCGCCGTTATGCAGGTGAACAACGAGATCGGCGTAATCCAGCCGACCATCGAATTCCACCGCAAGGCGAAGGAAGCAGGCGCGCTGTTCCTTTGCGACGCTGTGCAGGCCTATGGCAAGATACCGGTGACCGGCGCGGACATGATCGCCGTCTCCGCGCACAAGATCCACGGGCCCAAGGGCATCGGTGCGCTGTGGGTACGCGACGGAGTGGAGCTGACCCCGGTGCAAACCGGCGGCGGGCAGGAGGCAGGCCTGCGTTCGGGCACGCTCAGCCCGGCGCTGTGTGCCGGCTTTGGCGCCGCGGCACAGGTGGCCGCAGAGCGGATGGAGGAAGACGCCGCCCATGTCGAAGCCTTGTGGACCCGCGCGCGCGAACTGTTTGCCGATTGGGAACTGAATGGCAGCGCGGAGGCGCGCTGGCACGGCAATCTGAATATCCGCAAGGACGGCCTCGACGTCGCCCGCCTGATGTCGGACTGCCGTGACGTCATGTTCTCGGCGGGTTCGGCTTGCGCCAGCGGCTCCGGGCGGCCCAGCCACGTGCTGCGTGCCATCGGGCTGGACACGGCGCAGGCGAAATCGTCGATCCGGCTGGGTTTCGGTCGCTACACCAGCATGGAGCAGCTTGAATCCGCCGCTGAAAGGCTTAATTCTGCTGCATCGCAGCAAGGATAGGCGCCATCAAAGTTACCTTCATCACGCGCAAGGGCGAAAAGGTAGAGGCAGAAGCCTCCGTCGGCGATTGCCTGCTGGACGTGGGGCAAGCCGCAGGCATGCCACTGGAGGGGACCTGCGAAGGGCAGATGGCCTGTTCCACCTGCCACGTGATCGTGGGCCGCGAATGGTTCGGCAAGCTGCCCGAAGCCAGCGAAGAGGAAGAGGACATGCTCGACCTTGCCGCAGACGTGCATGCCACCAGCCGCCTTTCCTGCCAGATCCTGCTGACCGAGGAGCTGGATGGCATCGAGGTGCGTATCCCCGCCGAAAGCAATGACGCGCAGGGGTTTTAGCTTTTTGTTTTTCGCTCACGCCTCCGCGTGAGGGTGGGGCTTCGCCCCGTCTGCGACTCCCTCGCTAGACGTACTCCCCCGGATCAAGTCCGGGGTGCGCGCACGCGTAGTTTACTCTGAGCGCCTGCCTTGGCAGGCAGACGAAGGGGGCGGGCGGTCGCCCTCGCGGCCCTGCGGGCCGAAGATTCCTCCCTGTGCCGCAGGCTGGTGGAGGGGCCACGGCACTACCGCCCCTCCGTCACTTCGCCTGACGGCGAAGCGCCACCTCCCCATTTGCCGCGCAAACAGGGAGGATTAGTCAGCAGCTTCTTCAGGTTTCGCCTTGCGCCGCCGCAAGCGACGGACCAGCGCCCACAGGCCCCAGCCCACGCCGCCCACCGGCACGGCCACCGTCAGCAGCACGATCAGCGCGGCGATGGTGTTGCCCAGCACGCTGCCGATCGAGCCGAAGGCATTGCGGATCGGTTCCATGAAACCGCCGCCCGCCGGGGTCCCGCTCTGGTAGCTCACGTCCATGCGGCTGAATTCAACCCGGCCGCGCATTTCCGCCAGCCAGCTTTGCGCCTGGTCGATTTCCTCGTTCACCTGCGCCACGCCGCGTTCGGCTTCCACCAGTTCGGCAACGGAGCCCTGGCGATTGCGCAGGATGTCCATCAGCCGGTCGCGCAGCAGGGTGCGGGCGCGCAGGCGTGCTTCGGTGTCGACGATCTGCTTGGACAGGTCCTCACCGCTGATCGAGGCAGAAATCTGCTGCCCGCCTTCGCCTTCGGCTGTCGTCGCCAGTTGCTGGCCGAACTCGCGCGCGCGATCTGCCGCGACGGCCAGCTGCAGGTAGCCGCTGGCATAGTCGCCTTCGCCGCCGGAGCTCTGCATCTGGATCACCCGGCACTGCTGCGCGCCCAGTTCCTCGCAGATGGCGACGTGGCGGTTCTGCAGCGCAGGCATGTCTTCGCCCGAAATGCGGAAGCCGAACGAATAGACATAGGCGATCTGCGGCATGGAGACGGGGATTTCTCCGCCGCTGACCTCGGTGGCACCGTCGGCAGTGTCCAACCGTTCCACCGATGCATCGGCAATTGCTTCTTCAGCAGCGAAGTCCGAACCTGTGGGCTCGTATCCGCCCTGTCCGCATCCGGCGAGCAGGGCTGCGCCTGCAAGACCGATCAGGAACCGTGTTTTCATCCCGACATCTCCTCTCTGCCTTATTCTCGCCATAATTGAGGCAGGACAGATGAATGGCAAGTGAAAACACGAAAGGCCCCGCCGCACCGATGGGGCGCGACGGGGCCAGACGAAGTCCGCGGTCCCCGGCCATTGGGTTGGGGGGACATGGACTGGGCCGAGGTCAGGCGGCTTCGTTCATCTGTTCATGGTGCTGGCGTTCCAGTGCAGTGATGATGGCCTGCGAGAAGGCAGGAATGTCATCGGGATTGCGGCTGGTGATGAGGTTGCCATCGACGGGCGCTTCCTCGTCCACAACCTTGCCGCCCGCATTTTTCAGGTCGGTGCGCACGCTGGGCCAGCTGGTGACGGTCTTGCCATCGACGATACCGGCTTCCACCAGCAACCACGGCGCGTGGCAGATGGCGGCCACGGGCTTGCCGGCGGCGTTGAAGTCGCGCACCAGCTGCACGGCCTTGTCGTTCATGCGCAGGATATCGGGATTGATCTGTCCGCCAGGCATCACCAGGGCATCGAAATCGTCGGCTTCGGCTTCGGCCACCGTCAGGTCCACGGCAACCGAATTGCCCCAGTTCTTGTCGTCCCAGCCGCGGATTTCGCCGTCATCGGGGCTGACGACCACGGTCTCGTACCCGGCCTTTTCGAGATTGGCTTTCGGCTGTTCCAGTTCGGATTGTTCGAAGCCGTTGGTGGCGAGGATCATTACGCGTTGGGTCATGATGGAAAGTCCTTTCCGTCTGATTGCTGTCTGACTGTGCAACGGGTGGGGAAAGCGCGCCGTTCCGTGCTGTCCGCTGAGCCGAGACGGTGATAGGGCGAAGCGCATGGCAACCGTTGAAGAACCGTCTGATTCCGGTGCGGGCATCACCCGCGAACCGTTCGAAAGCGCCCTGTCGGAGCGCTACCTTGTCTATGCCCTGTCAACGATCACGGCGCGTTCGCTGCCGGACCTGCGCGATGGCCTGAAGCCGGTCCACCGCCGCCTGCTGTGGACCATGCGCCAGCTGCGGCTGGGGCCGGACAGCACGTTCAAGAAATCGGCGCGTGTGGTGGGCGACGTGATCGGCAAGTACCACCCGCACGGCGACGTGGCGGTCTACGATGCCATGGTGCGCCTCGCCCAGCCGTTCACGCTGCGCTATCCGCTGGTGGAGGGGCAGGGCAACTTCGGCAATATCGACGGCGATAACGCGGCAGCCTATCGCTACACCGAATGCCGCCTGACGCGCACCGCGATCCAGCTGATGGACGGGCTGGACGAAGGCACGGTGGAGTTCATCCCCACCTACAACAACGAGGAAGAAGAACCGGTCATCATGCCGGGGCTGTTCCCCAACCTGCTGGCCAACGGCGCCAGCGGCATCGCCGTTGGCATGGCCACCAGCATCCCCAGCCACAACGTGGCCGAAGTGCTGGATGCGGCAGAGATGGTGTTGTTCAACAAGGACGTGACCCACGAAGAGCTGATGAGCGTCTTCAAGGGGCCGGACTTTGCCACCGGCGGCCTGGTGGTCGACAGCCCCGAAGCGATCAGCAACGCCTACGAGACCGGACGCGGGTCCTTCCGTGTGCGCGGGCGGTTCCACGCGGCAGAGGCGGAGAACGAGGCCGATCGCGAGGCCGGGATCGAGCGGCTGAAAGGCGGGGGTTACCAGCTGGTGATCTCCGAAATTCCCTACCAGGTGCCCAAGGGCAAGCTGATCGAGCAGATTGCGGCGGCCATTTCCGACAAGAAGCTGCCCATCTTGGAAGACGTGCGCGACGAGAGCGACGAGCAGGTACGCATCGTGCTGGTCCCGCGCAGCCGCAATGTCGACCCCGAACTGCTGAAGGAAAGCGTCTACAAGCTGACCGACCTGGAAACGCGCTTCAGCCTCAACATCAACGTGCTGGATGCCACCCGCACGCCGATGGTGATGGGGCTGAAGGAGCTGTTGCAGCACTGGGTCACCCACCAGATCGAGATACTCCAACGCCGCACGGCGCACCGGCTGGCGAAGATTGCCGACCGACTGGAGCTGCTCGAAGGCTATATCATCGCCTTCCTCAACCTCGACCGGGTGATCGAGATCATCCGTACCGAGGACGAGCCCAAGCCGGTGATGATGGCCGAATTCGGACTGACCGACCGGCAAGCCGAAGCCATCCTCAACATGCGCCTGCGGTCTTTACGCAAGCTGGAGGAAATGCAGCTGCGGCAGGAGAAGGACGACCTGCTGAAAGAGCAGGACGAGCTGCAGAAGCTGCTCGACAGCCCGGCGCGCCAGCGCACCCGGCTGAAGCGCGACATGATCGCGCTGCGCAAGGAATACGGCGAAGACACTGCATTGGGTGCGCGTCGCACGACCATCGCCGAGGCTGCGCCGACCGTCGAGTTCAACCCCGATGCCATGATCGAGAAGGAGCCGGTGACGGTGATCCTCTCGGCCAAGGGCTGGGTGCGCGCGGCCAAGGGGCACGTGGACCTGGGCAAGGACGGCTGCGGGGATTTCAAGTACAAGGAAGGCGACGGCCCGATGTTCGCCGTCCACTGCCAGACCACCGACAAGCTGTTGCTGGCGGGTGCGGACGGGCGCTTTTTCACCCTCGGCGCGGACAAGCTGCCCAGCGCGCGCGGCTTTGGCGAGCCGGTGCGCAACACCCTGGATATCGATGCCGCCACCCAGATCGTGGCGATGGTGGTGCACGAGAAGGACAAGCAGGTGCTGCTTGCCTCTACCATCGGCAAGGGTTTCGTCGCGATCACCGACGAGCTGCTGGCGGAAACCCGCAAGGGCCGCCAGGTGGTGAACCTGAAAGGCGATGCGAAGCTGGCGACCGTGCGCGAGATCGCGCCCGAGCACGACCATGTCGCCGTGGTGGGCGAAAACCGCAAGCTGGTGGTCTTCGCGCTGGAGGAAATGCCGGTGATGACGCGCGGGCAGGGCGTGACCCTGCAACGCTATCGCGATGGCGGCCTGTCCGATGCCACCACCTTCAAGCTGGAGGATGGCCTCAGCTGGCAGATGGGCGGCGACAGCGGGCGCACCCGCACCGAGACCGAGATCGGCATGTGGAAAGTGGCGCGCGGCGCCGCCGGTCGCCTGCCGCCCACGGGATTTCCCAAGGATAACAGGTTCTGAAGATTCCTCCCTGTGCCGAAGGCATGGGGAGGGGGACCGCGCGCAAAGCGCGTGGTGGAGGGGCGTTAGCGCTGTGGCCCCTCCGTCACGTCACCTGCGGTGACGCGCCACCTCCCCATTTGCTGTGCAAACAGGGAGGATTGCCGATACAAAAAACCCGGCAGGATCGCTCCTGCCGGGTTCCTTGGTGATTTGGGTAAGCCGTGAAGCTTAGCCGGCCTGTGCGGCCAGGGCGGCTTCGAGGTCGGCCATCATGATGCGGGCCATCAGCGCGCCGTTCGGGTCGACCACGAACATCTCCTTGGGCAGCGTGACGAGGCTTTCGTCTTCACGTACCACGACGATGTTCTCGCCGTCGATCGAGTCGATCGTGCCCAGCGGCTGCGGGTCGGCGGTGACAACGGCAGCGCCTTCGACCAGCGCGGCTTCGAGAGCGGCGGCGGCTTCGGCCAGCTGCTGTTCGTGCAGCTGCACCAGCTGTTCACGCGTCACGTTCAGCGTGGGGCCGGCATCGCTGGTGCCGAACAGGTTGGCGGGCAGGGCGATCTGGTATTCGCCGACGGTCAGCAACACGGCCTGCTCGTTGGCCTGGGCAACGGTGCCGATCGGGTTACCGTCATTGCCCATCACGGTCTCGCCAACGTCCTGCGCCAGGGCAGGGTTGGCAGCGAGTGCGGCGAGAGCGGCGGCGGCGGTAAGTGCGAAACGCTTCATGCAATAGATCCTCTTCCATCCAGCCCGCACATGAGGCGAGCCAGGCGTTGAATTCGTCCGACGAGGCCGAAAATGGCGCCGGAAATGGCAAACGGGCGGCAAGCACCCGGTCAGGGCCGGGGCAGACGCGACACGGCGGCAAAAACGCCGATCCCGTTAAAAAACCGCCTAGCAGGCGGCTCCTGAACCCTTTCTGCACCAGCCCTACAGGCGATTTCAAGGGCAAATTGTATGTTATGCGTACTAATTGCCGCGCGCGAGTTCCTCGGTCAGCAGCTGCTCGACGCGCTCGGCATCGGGGAAACCTTCCTCCAGCCAGCGTCCCTCCACCGCCTGCAATACCCGTGCGACTTCCGGTCCGGCGTCGACGCCGCGCGCCACGATCATGCCGCCGCGCAGGGGAAATTCCGGCACCTTCCAATCGTTTAGCGCAGCCAGCGGCTGATCGGCCAGCAGCAACAGGTCGCGCGCCACGTCCATACCATCGCGATAGGCCAGCACGCGCGCATCACCGGGGCGCCGGGCGCGCGCGGCCAAGCGAGAGAGGCGCTTCTTTTGCGCGTTGGAAAGTCGCAGTCGCGCGGCAACCTGCTCGGCGATTTTCGCATCACCCGGCAGCACGGCGGCTAGGCGCCGGATGGAATCGGGCGCAGCTGCCTCTCGCTGCTCGCTCGCGATAAGGGTGGCGAGGCGAGCCAGGCCATCCCCGGAGACTTCGGGCAGGATCACCGGCAATACGCCGCGTTCGTGCATGCGCGACAGCGTGGCGTGCGGATCGGGCAGCGCCAGCAGGCCCAGCAATTCCATCGCCACGCGTTCCCGGCTGAGGCCCTTCAGCATCGGCGCCAGCGCGGCGCAGGCTTCCTCCCCTTCGTCATCCAGGGTGGAACCGAACCGGGCCTGGAAACGATAGTAGCGCAGGATTCGCAGGTGATCCTCGCGAATGCGCTCCTCCGCGTGGCCAATGAAGCGTACCCGGCGCGCGTCGAGGTCGGCGAGGCCGCCGAAATAGTCGGAGATCTCCAGCGTCTGGGGATGGGCATAGAGCGCGTTGATGGTGAAATCGCGCCGCGCCGCGTCGTCTTCCCAGTGCTCGGCAAAGGCGACCGTGGCGCGCCGGCCATCGGTAGCCACGTCCTTGCGCAAGGTGGTGACTTCCACCGGACTGCCTTCCACCACGGCGGTGACGGTGCCGTGTTCGATGCCGGTGGGCACGGCCTTGATCCCGGCTGCCTTCAACCGCGCGATCACGTCTTCGGGATGCAGCGTGGTCGCGGCGTCGATATCCTTTACCGGCAAGCCGAGCAGCGTATCGCGCACCGCGCCACCCACCCAGCGCAGGTTGTCTGCGCCAAGGGCGCTCACCAGCTGCGCGAGGTCTTCGCGCCGGGTCCAGTCGGCTTGGGAGAGGCGGGCGTCCGTCACTCTTCGCCTTGAGCATGAAGCGGGGTGCTATTCAACCAGCTCGTCGATCGAAAGCCGGTGCGAAAGGTGGGCGATGATCCCGGCGGTGATCCCCCAGATGCGGTGCCCCTGCCAGTCGATCTCGACATAAGGGCGCCGGTTGCCGTTGAACATGCCGATCTTGGGCTTGTGGTTGGACTGGTCGAGCAGGTGGCGCAGCGGCGCTTCGAACCAGTCGGCCACTTCGCGCGGATCGGGGCGGACCTCGATCTCTGCCGGGACCAGGCCCAGCACGGGGGTGAGGCGAAAGCCACTGCCAGTCACGAAGGTGGTGGCCTTGCCCGCGACCTGCACTTGTGCGGGATCGATCGACAGTTCCTCCTGCGCTTCGCGCAGGGCGGCGGCGACAGCATCTTCGCCGGGCTCCAGCTTGCCGCCGGGAAAGGCGACCTGGCCGGGATGGCTCTTCATCGTTTCCGGGCGGTGGGTGAGCAGGATCCCGGGCTCGGGCCGCTCGGTCACGGCGATCAGCACGGCGGCATCGCGCAGCGGCTTGCCCTGCACGAACTCGCTGTCGTCGCGGATGCCCGCCATCCCCATGTGCGCGGTATCTGCAAAGCGGCGGTGAAGGCGGTTGAACAGCGTGCTCATTCTTGCGGCACCAGCGAAAAGCGCGCGCCCTGGCTGCTCATGGCAAGGTCTTCTCCGCCCTTTGCCAGCGCGTGCTCGGCCAGCTGCAACCAGGTGGAGCGGTCCAGCCGGGCCTCGCAACCGTGACGCACGGCAAGGTATATTGCGGGCGCATCGGGATCGCCTGCGGCGCGCAAGGGATGGTCTGGCCCGGCAATCACGAATTCATCGGTGTTGAGGCGGAAGGCCAGTGCATCCTCGTCCACGCGCATGTCCGTGGCCAGGAAGGCAGCGTCCTCGACCTCGATGGTCTGGCGGTAGTGCGGGGTGACGAGATAGTGCTGCCCATCAGCCGGATCGCGCCACAGCAGGCTGGCAAAGGCGCGCACCATGGCTGGGCGCGTGATGGGGCTTCCTTCGTGATACCAGGTGCCATCGGCGGCGATGCGCATGTGGCTGTCACTCGTGGCTTCCGGCTTCCACTGGTCGACCGGGGGCAGCTTGCGGGCGGCAACCGCCTCGGCAATCTCCAGCAGGCTCAGGTTGGCAAGGTCGGGTGGAATGTCATAGGCCATCGTCGCAAGGACAGATGGCGCTTCCGGTCAGTCAATCCAAGGGCCCAACGTGCCTTCGTCGGGCAAAACGCCCGGATTGTCGCTGCGCACCAGCAGGCGGTGGCGGTCGAAAGGGCCTGGCAGCTGCCACTTCTGCGTGGGTGCGGCGTGGAAGCCGAAGCGGCCATAGTACTCCGGATCGCCGATCAGCACCTGCGGCAGCGGCGCCTGCGGGTCCAGCGCGCTGAACGTGGCGGCCATCAGTGCCTGGCCGAAGCCTTCGGCCTGGCGTTCGGGCACTACGGCGACGGGGCCGACCATCAGCATGGGGTGGCGGCGTCCCTGCGGATCGGTAAGCGCCACCGGCCACACCTGGATGGAGCCGACCAGGTACCGGTTCTCGTCCACCACGGCAAAGCTGAGGGCGGGCAGCCAGTCGGTGCCTTCGCGCACCTTGTAGGCCGTGCGCGTGTGCCGATCCTCGCCAAAGGCACGGTCAAGCAGCGCCTCGATCATGGCGGGGTCCACTTCGGTGAGCGGAATCAGGGTGGCGGCGACATGGTCCATGGGCGCGCGCCGATAGGGCCGCGCGGGCGCGGGCGCAAATGTTTCGCGCGATACCTTCCAAATATCGGACCAGGAATCGGGCGCGCCCAGCGAACGCAAGGTCGAACGGCCGCCCGCAGCGGGCGCAGCTTGCCTGCGCATCTAGCGAGGACGCTCACGCGGAGGCGTGAGCGAAAAGCAAGCTATGCGGGCGTCAGCCGCAGCAGGCGCCCTTCCGGCCCGTCCTCGATCACCCAGATCGCCCCGTCGGGTGCCACCGCGATGTCGCGCAGGCGGCGGGGAAACTGGTAGCGGGCGACTTCGTCCGCCGAATTGGCGGCGGCATCGGTGGTGATGCGGGCAATCGACATGGTGCCAAGGTTGGCCACCAGCAGCTGGCCCTGCCAGTCGCCGAACATGTCGCCGGTGTAGAAGCTCATCCCGCCAGGCGCGATCACCGGGTTCCACCAGATCGCAGGCTTGGTGAAGCCGTCGTCCTCGGTGTGGTCGGGAATGTCGCTGCCGGAGTAGTTGTCGCCGTTGGAGCGCACCGGCCAGCCGTAGTTGTGGCCGGGCAGCACCAGGTTCAGCTCGTCACCCCCGCGCGGCCCGTGCTCCAGCGCCCACAAGTTGCCCTGCGGATCGAAATCGAAACCCAGCATGTTGCGCTGGCCGTAGGACCAGATCTGGTCCCGCGGGCTGCCCTGGCCGGCAAAGGGGTTGCCGGCGGCCGGCGTGCCGTCGAGGTTGAGGCGCACCACGGTGCCGAGGTTGTTCGACAGGTCCTGCGCCGGATCCTGCTCTTGCCGGTCGCCGCTGGAGACGAACAGGTACTGCCCGTCGGGCGAGAACTGGATGCGGTGCGAATAGTGGCCCCGGCGCGGGCCGGTGCGGGTCTGCTCCCAGATCTCGGTCAACCCTTCGACCTCGCAGGTATCGGCGGCATCGCAGGCCAACACCCCGCGACCGACGACGGCCTTGGTGTCTTCGCCAACCTGCTTGGCCCAGCTGAGGTAGATCGTGCGGCTGTCTGCATAGTCGGGCGCGAAGGCGATCGCGCCCAGGCCCCCCTGGCCCTCGTAGGCCACCTCCGGCATGCCGGTGACCGTGCCACGCCGACCGGTGGCAGGATCGTAGAAGGCCATCGTTCCGGGCTTCTCGGTCAGGAAGATCACGCCCGTGCCGGGCTCGAAAGCCAGCGCCCAGGGTTCGTCGAAAGTGCCGTGGCTGGCGGCGGTGAAGGGCGCAGGGGAGGGCAGCTCAACCGGCTCGCCTGCCTGCACACCGGCGGTGGTGGCGGCAGAAGCGGTAGCGGTGGGCGCGCTATCCCCGGTTGCGGCGCTGTTGCAGCTTGCGAGCGCAATGGCGGGCCATATGCTGGCGGCAAGGATTGTCGTACGCATGCTTTCAGGAACTCCTTCGAGCGATTTTTGTGCCTCTCTCGGGCCGCGCCCGCTGGTCGCCGGTGTCGACGAGGCAGGGCGAGGGCCACTTGCAGGACCGGTTGTGGCGGCAGCCGTGCTGCTCTGCAAGCCCGGACCAAAGGGCATCGGCGATTCCAAGAAGCTTACCGCACCAAGGCGCGCCGAGCTGGAGGTGACGATCCGCCGTCGCTGCGCCTTCGGCATCGGCGTAGTGGGCGTGGAGACCATCGACCGCCTCAACATCTTCGGCGCCACCATGCTGGCGATGAGCCTGGCCATGCAGAACCTGTGCGAGGCGATTGGCCAGCACGCGCTGGAAACGCTGATCGATGGCAACCTGACGCCCGAGGGGCGGTGCGAGCACTGGCGCTGGCCCGCGCGTGCCATTGTCGGCGGCGACGGCAAGGAAGCGGCCATCGGCGCGGCCAGCATCCTGGCCAAGGAATACCGCGACCGGCTTATGGCCGAGGCCGCGAAGGAGCACCCGCATTACGGCTGGGAACGCAACAAGGGCTACGGCTCGAAAGAGCACATGGAGGCCTTGCGCGTGCACGGCCCTACACCGCTGCACCGCCGCAGCTTTGCCCCGGTCGCGCAGATGGAAATGCCGCTCTAGGTCCTAGCCGAAGGCCTTTGCCTTCAGTTGTTCGATATAGGCGCGGGCAAACTTCTCTGCCTCGTCCGGATCGGCTGGGATGCCGCCCTGTTCGTCACTCGCGCTGCCCAGTTCGTCGCGGCTGTTGACGCGGGGGAAGGGCACGTCCGGCACGGGCACGCCCAGGAAATCGCACAGCGGCTGCCAGCCGTCCCTGGGGTGGAACTGCAGCAGCCGTTCCGCGGGCAGGCTTTCCACCACCTCGCGGTTCCGCTTCACGTACCAGTCGGTCATGTAGGCGCGGTCGGTGATATCGCCGCCGAAGTGGTCGAAGATCACCGCGTTCATCATCGTCTCGACAGGAGAACCCTTGAGCGAATCCAGCATGCGCGGAGCGAAGATCGTCTCGCTGACGGATTCGAACCAGCTATCCGGGTCGCGGGTGGTCAGCACCACCTTGGCGTCGGGGTAATGGTCCGCCAGCTGGCGCCAGAAGCTGGCGGAAGGATAGTCGCTGCTGGAACGATAGCCTTCGAAGATCGCGTCCCAGTCGGGATGGCCGTGTCCGGCCTCGATCCACAGCGGCACCTGCCGCCGGGCATTGGCGAAAACCTCGCTCATGTGGTGGCACGGCCCGAAGCCGAGGCGTTCGAGCGCGAATTTCATCGAGAAAGTGGCGTTGCGGCCCAGTCCTGCCGCTATCACGTCCAATGCCATGCGGTTTCCCCTGTCTGCGCAACCCTGGGTGCCGTTGTGGCACCGGTGAGTCCTCTTGGCCACACCCCACGATATCGAGTCCTGCAAAGCTTTCGGGACTCAATATCTTGTGCCGGACTCTTTTCGTTCCGTTTCAGCACCAGCGCGCTGCGGCCTATTTGCCGCTTGACCGCGACTCGCCGAGGACTCACAACCCTGTGGATAAGTGAGGGAAACACCGTTCATGGGCGAAATGACGAAGGTTCGCACGGCTCCGCGCGTGCGCAAGGCGAAGGCTCCCGCAGTCGACAAGGCGGACCTGCCGCTCGGCCAGATCCTGGATGGTGACTGTGTCGCGGCCATGCGCACGTTGCCCGACAACAGCGTGGACCTGGTTTTCGCCGATCCGCCCTACAACCTGCAACTGGGGGGCGACCTGAACCGTCCCGACGGTAGCCATGTCGATGCCGTGACCGATGACTGGGATCACTTCGACAGCTTCGGCGCTTACGATGCCTTTACAAGGGCATGGCTGGCAGAGTGCAGGCGCGTTCTGAAGCCCGACGGCGCGCTGTGGGTGATCGGCAGCTATCACAACATCTACCGTGTGGGCGCAATATTGCAGGACCTGGGGTTCTGGATCCTCAACGACGTGGTCTGGCGCAAGACCAATCCCATGCCCAACTTTCGCGGCACCCGCTTCACCAATGCGCACGAAACACTGATCTGGGCCAGCCAGGGCGAAAAGGCGCGCTACCATTTCAATTACCGCGCGATGAAGACGCTGAACGACGAGATCCAGATGCGCAGCGACTGGACCTTCCCGATCTGCAGCGGCGGAGAGCGGTTGAAGGACGAGGCCGGGCACAAGGCACACCCGACGCAGAAGCCGGAGGCGCTGCTGTACCGCGTGCTGCTGGCAACGACCGAGGCGGGCGACGTGGTGCTCGACCCGTTCTTCGGCACAGGCACCACCGGCGCCGTGGCCAAGCGGCTGGGCCGCGAATGGATCGGCTGCGAACGCGAGGAAAGCTATCGCAAGGTGGCGCGCGCGCGGATCGAGAAGGAACTGCCACTGGACGAAAGTGCGCTGGCCACGATGCAGAGCCGCAAGAGCCAGCCGCGCGTCGCCTTTGGCGCCGTGGTCGAGGCCGGATTGCTGAAGCCGGGCACAGAGCTGTTCGACAAGAAGCGCCGCTGGAAGGCCACGGTGCGAGCCGACGGATCCATCGAGTGCCAGAAAGAGGTCGGCTCGATCCATCACGTCGGCAAGACCCTGCAAAGCGCACCCAGCTGCAACGGCTGGACCTTCTGGCATTACGAGCAAGGCGGGGAGGTGAAACCCATCGACGCAGCCCGCAGCCTATACCTGCTGGCAGCAGAGGACTGAACTTTCCTACTTTGGAGCATGACGGCATGGGCCGGACATGATTGTCTCGTCGCCAGACCGTGCGCCTTCCATGCCGTGCGCCAAGGGGCTAGGATTCTTGCTCCAGGACAGTGCTCCATGTGCTCCACATTAGATGGATTCGACGAGGTTCCCTGACATGCCCGACCAGATCTACATCCAGCCGCTGACCTTCGTGCCTGGCCCGCAAGCCGTGGAAGGCGAGGCCGTGCGGCTTGCCGGCGGCATGGTCTATGCCCGCGAATTCGTCGTCATGCTGCGGCGCGACGGGCAGGTGATCGAGCGGCACGTTGCGACAAAGTCCACCATCGACGACTTGTTGGCGACCCTGCCCGAAGAGATCGGCGCGGAAGGCGAGGCGCAGTGGACGAACCTGCGCATGGCGCACCCGCCGCTGGAACTGGGCGCGCGCACCGTGCGGCTGGACCAGCCGCAGGTGATGGGCATCCTCAACGTCACGCCCGACAGCTTTTCCGACGGCGGCGAATTCATGGACAATCCCGACGCCATGCAGAAGCAGGCTGCGGCCATGCACGAGGCCGGAGCCGCGATCATCGATATCGGCGGGGAAAGCACCCGGCCCGGTGCGAAAGAGGTGTGGGAAGGCGAGGAGATCAAGCGCGTCGAGCCTGCCATCGCGCATTGCGTGGGCATGGGCGCGGCGGTCAGCGTGGATACCCGCCGCCCGGCGGTGATGGAGGCGGCGCTGGAGGCGGGCGCGCACATCATCAACGACGTATCCGCCTTGCGTTACGATCCGCGCAGCCTGCAATTCGCCGCCTCGTCAGACGCGCCGGTCATCCTGATGCACGCGCCGGGCACGGGGGAGGACCTGCATGCCGATCCCGACTATACCAACGTGGTGTTCGACGTGTTCGACTTCCTGCGAGACGCGCGCGACAAGGCCATCGAAGCGGGGGTTCCGCGAGAGAAGATCGTGCTCGATCCCGGCATCGGCTTCGGCAAGTCGCTGGCCGATAACCTCGCGCTGCTGAACGCGCTGCCGTTGTTCCACGCGCTGGGCCAGCCGCTACTGCTGGGCGCCAGCCGCAAGCGCATGATCGGCGCGCTGTCGAACGAGGTGCCCGCGCACCAGCGGCTGGGCGGATCGCTGGCGATCGCGCAGCTGGGCATGGATGCAGGGGTGCAGCTGCTGCGCGTGCACGACGTGTTCGAAACGGTGCAGGCGCGCAACGTGTGGCGGGGCCTGCGCGATGCAGCGCTGACGGACTTTGCCTTGCTGGCTGACTAGCCTGCCGCCGGGGCTGGCGGACTATTCGTCCGGAAAACGCAGGCTGTCGCGAACCTGGGCCAGCGCTTCTGCCCCGATGTGGCTATCGGCCTGGTTGCGTTCCACCAACAGCAGGGTTCGCCCGGCTACCGGCAGGAAGGTGTAGTTCAGCATGGTGCCGCCGCGCGGCGTTTCCAGCTTGAACCCCTCATGCCCGCGCACGGTGGCGGGTTCCACGTTCATGCTGTCGTCGACTTGGTCGAAAATGGCCTCGCCATAGGTGTCGATCGGTCGTTCGAGAAAGGCGAGGGCAAAACCGATCTCCTGCTCGGCGGTGCATCCGCCGTCGTCGGCTTCGTTTTCATAGGAGCAGGCCGTATCGCCGAGATTGTCGAGCAATTCGGTCGGCAGGAACTTTACTGCGAACACGCTCTCTTCGAAGTCGGGGGGCAATGGCAGGCTGATTTCGGCGCGGGTCAGCACGCCTGTATCGTAGGCATAATGCACCGGGCCCAGCGTATCCTCCTGCATGGGATCGGCAGAGGCTTCGGCGGTTATGGCCGGCGGGGGGCTGCCCTCCTGCTCGGGCTCCTCCTGCGCGCAGGCGCACAGGGCCAGGCACAGGGCAATGCAAGCCGTGGCACGATGTCTCCTCATGCTGGAAAAGCGCGCAAGAGGCGCTTGGGTTCCATGAGAAAAGGCAAGGTTGCGATTTGCCGGAGTGCAGCCGTTCCGGCGCTCAGGCCGCGTTGTCGATGCCGAGGTCGGACAGCTTGCGGTAAAGTGTCGACCTGCCGATGCCCAGCCGCCGCGCCACTTCGGTCATCCGGCCGCGATAGTGGCCGATGGCAAGGCGGATCACGTCGGCCTCGATCTCTTCCAGCGGGCGCAGGTTGCCGTCTTCGGTGTAGAGCATGACGCCTGCACTATCGCGCATCGGGCCGCCCCGGGTAGGCTCGTTTTCGCCCACGATCTCGCGCAGCTGCGGGAAATCCTCGGCGGTCAGCGCATCGCCGTCACAGAACACCGCGGCCCGGAACAGCACGGCCTGCAACTGGCGCACGTTGCCCGGCCATTCGAAGGCACCAAGCAGGCGCAGCGCGTCGGAGGTGATGCCCAGCGGGCGCAACCCCGGCTGCTGGCCGATCTGGTGGAGGAAATAGCGGGTGAGCGCGCCGATATCGCGATCCCGCTCGCGAAGGGGCGGCAGGGTGATCGACGTGCGCGAGAGCAGTTCCAGCAACTCGGCGCGGAAATGGCCGGTGGCCACCATGTCGGCCAGCGGCAGGTTGCTCGCCGCGATCACGCGCACATCCACCTTGAAGCCGTATTGCGCGCCCAGCGGCTTTACGCTGCCGCTATCGAGCACGGTGACCAGCCGGTCCTGCGTATCGAGCGATAGGCGATCGATCTCGTCCAGCACCAGCGTGCCTCCGTCGCAATGCTGGAAGGCGCCGGCCTGCTGGTCGAAAGCGCCGGGGAAGGCGCCCTTCTCGTGCCCGAACAGCTGCGAATCGAGGCTGTTGGCGGAAACCCCGGCGATGTTGATCATGCGGAAGGCGGTCTTGGCGCGGGGACTGGCGGCGTGCATCGCGCGGACCAGCATTTCCTTGCCCGTGCCGCTTTCGCCTTCGATGAGCACGTGGCCGTGCCCCCGCGCAGCCTTGGCCGCCTTCGCCAGGGCGTCGCGAAAGCTCGGCGCGGTGCCGACCATGGCATCGAAATCGAGCCGGGCGGGCATCTTCTCCGACAACGGTGTCAGTTCGTCCTGCGGCGTTTCGCGCGTGGTGGCGTTGCGCAGCGCCTGCATCAGCCGGTCGGGCGAGACGGGCTTCACGAGGTAGTCGGTCGCGCCGGCACGCATGGCCTCCACCGCCAGCTGCGGACTGGTGTTGGCGGTCAGCATCAGGATCGGCAGGGCGGGGCGGCGATCCTTCAGTTCGGCGATCAGTTCGCAGGCCCGATCGCCCGGCACGGCCTGGTCGAGGATGATGGCCGACAGCTGCATGCCTTGCCGCGTGCCCAGCGTGGCAATGGCCTTTTCCGAATCGTCCACCGCCAGCGTGCGCCAGCCTTCCCGTCCAGCAAGCGCACTGACCAGCCGGCACTGCGCCGGTTCCTTGTCGATAAGCATCAGCAGCCGCTGTTCGGGCTCTACCATATGCGCGATTCCCCTAGGTCCGGCGACAGGCCGGATCTCGAATAATCGGGGTAGCAGCACGGGGTAAAGAGCCCATTAAGGCTCATATTTCGCATCTCGCCGGCGCGGCGGCACTTGAGCAGTCGGGGAAGCGGCGATAGGAAGTTCGGCAACCGACAAAAACGCCAAAGGGAAGGCATGAAATGAGCAATCCGCAAGACATGAAGGCGGCCACGAGCACTTACGAGAGCTTCATCAGCGCGCTGAAGTGGACTGTGCCGCTGCTGGCAATCCTGACATTCATTATAATCCTGATCATCTCCTGACGCACCGGCCGGGGGGATGAAAATTGCGGTCCTGAAGGAACGCGCCGCGGGCGAGACCCGCGTCGCTGCCACGCCCGAGACGGTCAAGAAGCTTGCCTGCCTGGGCGCCACGTTGGCAGTGGAGGAAGGCGCGGGAGACAGCGCCGCGATTTCCGATTTCGACTATAGCGATGCCGGTGCCGAAGTCGGCCCGGTCGCCAAGGTAGTAGCCGATGCCGACATCGTGATGGGCGTGCAGGCGCCCGATGTCGCGCTGCTTTCCGGCGCAAGACCTGGTGCATGGGTGGCCGCCACCTTCGATCCCTTCATGCAGAAGGACCGCGTGGAAGCCTATGCCAAGGCGGGGCTGGAAGCGCTGGCGATGGAATTCATGCCGCGCATCACCCGCGCGCAGAGCATGGACGTGCTGTCCAGCCAGTCTAACCTGGCAGGCTACAAGGCCGTGATTTCCGCAGCGGACCTCTATGGCCGCGCCTTCCCGATGATGATGACGGCGGCGGGAACGATTTCCGCTGCCAAGGTCTTCGTGATGGGCGTGGGCGTTGCCGGCCTGCAGGCGATTGCCACGGCCAAGCGCCTTGGCGCGCAGGTTTCCGCCACCGACGTGCGACCCGAAACCGCCGAGCAGATCAAGAGCCTGGGCGGCAAGCCTGTGTTTGCAGAAGGGCTGGAAGCCTCGGGCGAGGGCGGGTACGCCGCCGAACTGACCGACGAGCAGAAGGCCGCGCAGGCGGAAATGGTCTCCGCCCATATCGCCAAGCAGGATATCGTCATCACCACCGCGCTAATTCCGGGCCGCGCCGCACCGCGCCTCGTATCCGACGCGCAGATCGCTACGATGAAGCAAGGCAGCGTGATCTTCGACCTGGCTGTGGCGCAAGGCGGAAACGTGGAAGGCAGCGTGGCCGACCAGGTGGTCGAGAAGCACGGCGTCTCGATCATGGGCTTTTCCAATACGCCTGCGCACCTGCCCGCTGACGCCAGCGCATTGTTCAGCCGCAACCTGTTCAATTTCCTCAGCGCCTTCTGGGACAAGGAAGCGAACAAGCCGGTGCTCGACGAGGAAATCGGCGACGCCATCCGGCTGACCAAGGGCGGTGAAGTAGTGAACGCGAGGCTGAACGCATGAGATGGTTCAACAGCCTTCCGCAGGGCGCCAAGGTCCTTGTTCTGTTCCTTGTGGTGGTTGTCGCTTCAGCCATTTTCTTGCGGGGCGGTACCATCATCGGCGAGGCCCTGGCCGACACATCCTATGCGGATGAGGGGGAATAATGGACTTCATATCAATCCTCTCGATCTTCGTGCTGGCGTGTTTCGTCGGCTACTACGTCGTCTGGTCGGTTACGCCCGCGCTGCACACGCCGCTGATGGCGGTGACCAATGCCATTTCCTCCGTCATCATCGTGGGCGGCCTGATCGCGGCGGCTGAGGCCGGCAGCGACGTGGCCAAGTGGCTGGGGCTGAGCGCGGTGGTGCTGGCCAGCGTCAACATCTTCGGCGGCTTTGCCGTGACCGAGCGGATGCTGGCCATGTACAAGAAGAAGGATAAGTGAGCATGCTGTCCTTCCTCGCTCCTGCTGCCGACGCAGCAGCCGCGCATGGCCCGGTAAACCCCTGGGTCGCGCTGGCCTACCTCGTTGCCGGCGTGTTCTTCATCCTCGCGCTGCGCGGGCTTTCCAGCCCTGCCACCAGCCGCGCGGGTAACCGCAACGGCATGATCGGCATGGCCATCGCGGTCGTCACCACGCTGGTGACGCATGACATTGCCAATATCGTGGAGATCGGGATCGCCATCTTCCTGGGCGGCATCATCGGCGTCACCATCGCTCGGCGTGTGGCCATGACGGCGATGCCGGAACTGGTGGCTGCCTTCCACTCGCTGGTCGGCCTTGCCGCGGTGCTGGTGGGCCTTGCCGCGTGGCTCAACCCCGGTGCTTTCGGGATTACCGATGCCACGGGGCAGATCCTCGTTGCCAGCCGCGTGGAACTAGGCCTTGGCATCGCCATCGGTGCGATCACCTTCTCCGGCTCGGTAATCGCCTTCCTCAAGCTTTCCGGCAAGATGAGCGGTTCGCCCATCCTCCTGCCGATGCGCCATGTCATCAACCTTGGCACCCTGCTGGCCATCATCGGCCTTGTCGTGGCCTATGCCATGTCGGGCGCGGGCGGTGCGGGTGAGGGAATGCTGGTGGTGTGGATCACGCTTGCAGCCTTCATCATCGGTTTCCTGCTCATCATTCCCATCGGCGGTGCGGACATGCCCGTCGTGGTGTCCATGCTGAACTCCTATTCGGGCTGGGCTGCTGCGGCGATGGGCTTCACGCTGGGCAACACGGCGATGATCATCACCGGCGCGCTGGTAGGCTCTTCGGGCGCGATCCTCAGCTACATCATGTGCCGCGCGATGAACCGCAGCTTCATCAGCGTGATTGCCGGTGGCTTTGGCGCGGATGACAGCGGCGGTGCGGGGGGCGAACTACGCGAACAGCGCCCCTACAAGCAGGGCAGCGCAGCCGATGCGGCCTATATGCTGGAACAGGCCGAGAAGGTCATCATCATCCCCGGCTACGGCATGGCCGTGGCGCAGGCGCAGCACGCCCTGCGCGAGATGGCGGACCTGCTGGAAGAGCGCGGCGTGGAAGTGAAATATGCCATCCACCCCGTCGCCGGGCGCATGCCGGGGCACATGAACGTGCTGCTGGCAGAGGCCAGCGTGGAATACGACAAGGTGTTCGAGCTGGAGGATATCAACTCCGAGTTCGCGCAGGCCGACGTTGCCTTCATCATCGGCGCCAACGACGTGGTGAACCCGGCCGCCAAGACCGACAAGTCCAGCCCCATCTACGGCATGCCGGTGTTCGACGTGGACAAGGCCAAGCAGGTCTTCTTTATCAAGCGTTCCATGGGCGGTGTGGGCTATGCCGGCGTCGATAACGACGTGTTCTACATGGACCAGACCATGATGCTGCTGTCCGATGCCAAGAAGATGGTCGAGGAAATCGTCAAGGCGCTGGACTAGGTTCGCTTCACAAACCTTTCGGAATTAACCCTTTTCTTCGACAGGTTGAGCGCGAGGCGAGTGGATTTCGCGACGAGTTGATTTGACACTGCCCACCCAGCCGACATGATGCCTCTTGCCCGATTGGGGGTCGCATCAAACTTGGACTGGGGACTTATGAAATTCGTGAAAGCACTTGCACTGGCCGGCGTTGCCGTAACCGTCGCCGTCAGCGCACCGGCACTGGCGCAGCGTGGCGGAGTTCAGGCCGACGGACCGATTGCAGGCCAGTACATCTGCGTGTTCGACAGCAACGTCGTGCGCCGGGGCCAGGTCACGGCTGCTGCCAACCGAGCAGCCAATGCCGGCGGCGGGCAGGTGCTCTTCACCTACCAGAACTCGATCAATGGCTTTGCCCTCCGCGCCTCGGAGCGCGGCATTGCCAACATGCAGCGCGCCAATCCGTTCATCTCCTACTGCGTGCAGGACGAAGTCGTTTCGCTCGCACCTCCTCCGGGCCGCGGTCCGGGTGGGGGCGGCGGTGGCGGCGGCGGTGCCGATCCGCAGTCAACACCCTGGGGCATCGACCGCGTGGGCGGTTTTGTCGACGCCTCGAACTTCACCCGCCGGGCCTGGGTGCTCGACAGCGGCATCGATCTCGACCACCCGGACCTGAACGTGGACACCGGGCGCAGCCGTGATTTCACCGGCAGCCGCAAGGGTGCCGAGGACGAGAACGGCCACGGCACGCACGTCGCGGGTACGATTGCGGCGATCGATAACAGCATCGGCGTGGTCGGCGTGGCAGCCGGGGCCCCGGTGGTGGCCGTGCGCGTGCTCAACCGCCGTGGCAGCGGTTCCTATTCGGGTATCATCGCCGGTGTCGACTATGTCGCGGGCGCAGCTTCGCCCGGCGATGTGGCCAACATGAGCCTTGGCGGCGGCGCGAATACGGCGCTGAACGACGCAGTGGAAGCAGCCGCGCAGGCTGGCATCCACATGGTGGTGGCTGCCGGGAACGACGGGGCGGATTCGTCGAACTACTCGCCCGCCAGCGCAAGCGGCAGCCGCGTCTACACGATCAGTGCAATCGACCAGAACGACAACCTCACCAGCTGGTCCAACTATGGTGCGCCGGTGGACTGGGCGGAGCCGGGCCTGTCGATCCCCTCCACCTGGAAGGATGGCGGCTACAACACCATCAGCGGCACCTCGATGGCGGCTCCGCATGCAGCCGGCGTGTTGCTGGCTACCGGCGGCACGCTGCGGGTGGATGGCTATGCCGGAGCCGACCGCGACAACCAGCCGGACCCGATTGGCACGCGTTGATCCGCTGACCAATTGCCTCTCCCCCGGAACCCGCCATGCCCATGGCTCGTTTCGGGGGGGCGGTACGGCGTCAGGTGATCGTACCGCATCACATGGGGGCATAGTAATTTGCGCAAGCTTGGCCTGATTGGTGGAATGAGCTGGGTTTCCACCCGCACCTATTACGATCGCATCAATCGCCTGGTGCAGCGCGAGGTCGGCCCGCCTGCTTCAGCGCCGATGCTGATCGAAAGCCTCGACTTCTCGCGCATCTATCGCTTGCAGGGCGAGGAGGACTGGCAGCGCGCCGCCGATGTCATCGCCGACAGCGCCCAGCGACTGACCGACGCGGGGGCGGAGATGATCGCGATCGGCGCCAATTCGATGCACAAGGTCTATCGCGAGGTCGAGACGCGGGTGACAACGCCGATCCTGCACATCGCCGAATGCGTGGGTGCGAAGATGAAGCAGGACGGTATCGAACGTGCCGCGCTGATCGGCACGCGCAACGTGATGACCGAAAGCTTCTATCGCCGCCGCCTTGTCTCGCACGGGGTAGACCTGCTGCCGCCCGACATGAACAACGTAGAGGAACTGGACCGGATCATCTACGACGAGCTGATGGTGGGCAAGGCCAGCAAGGACGCGCAGCGGTCCCTGCGCTCGATGTTCACCAACCTGCAGAAGGACGGCGCGCAGGCGGTGATCCTGGCCTGCACCGAGCTGGAACTGGTGGTGGACGTGGATGCCAACGTGCTGCCCATCTACGATTGCACTGCGATCCATGCCGATGCCGCCGCGCGGTGGATTATCGGCGGATAATCGGCGACGAATGGCCGCATATTCGCGGCGTTCGCGCGCTGTTCCCGTTGCCTGCCTCGCCGCGAGACCCTAGCGAAGCGGCATGTCCCGCGCCCCTTATGCTGCCGATCCCGCGAAAACGCGCGGGCGTGAATTCGACCAGCCCGGCCATGGCGTGCGCGGCCCGCGCAGCGCCTTCCAACGCGACCGCGACCGCATCATCCACTCGATCGCCTTTCGCCGCCTGGCGGGCAAGACGCAGGTCTTCGTCGCTCCCGATGGCGATCATTACCGCGTACGCCTGACGCACAGCCTGGAAGTGGCGCAGATCGGACGGGTGATCGCCCGCGCGCTGGGGCTGGACGAGGACCTGACCGAAGCGCTGTGCCTCAGCCACGATCTTGGCCACCCACCCTTCGGCCATCCGGGGGAAGAGGCACTGAACGAATCCCTCGCCGCGCGTGGCGGGTTCGACCACAACGAGCACGCGCTGCGCACCGTCATGCGGCTGGACCGGCCCTATTGCGATTGCAGCGGGCTGAACCTGACTTGGGAGACGCTGGAGGGCCTTGCCAAGCACAACGGCCCCGTGACGCAGCCCGGCTGGGCACTGGCAGACCTCGACGCTGCCTTTCCGCTGGAACTGACGCACTGGCCCTCGCTGGAGGCGCAGGTCGCCGCGTTGGCGGACGACATCGCCTACGACAACCACGACATCGACGATGGCCTGCGCGCCGGCTTCCTCGATCTCGAGCAGCTGCTGGAACTGGATTTCATCGCCGACCTGTGGCGCGATGTGGAGGCGCGCTTCCCCAGGGCTCGGCACGAGGACTTGCTGCGCGAGATGGTGCGCACCCAGATCGGCGTGATGGTGAACGACCTGCTGGAAACCACACGCGCCAACCTGCAAGGCATCGAGACGATAGAACAAGTGCGCGGCGCGGGCTGCGCGCTGGCAACGTTCTCGGCCGAAATGGCACAGCAGGAACGGGCGCTGAAGAAGTTCATGTACGCCAACCTCTATCACCACCAGGCGCAGCTGCGCGCCGCACAGGCCGCGCGCACCGTGATCGCCAAGCTCTATGCCGCCTACGACCAGGATCCCGGATTGATGAATTCGGGCTGGACCGAAAGCCTGCCCGAGGCAGAGCCCGAGCGCGCGCGGCACATCGCCGATTTCATCGCCGGAATGACCGATCACTACGCGATGAACCAGTACGCGCGCATCTATGGCGAGCGGCCGGAGGGGCTGTCCAATGTCTGAACCGCGCCGCGTGCTGCTGGTGGGGGCCACCGGTCTGATCGGCCGCACCATCATCGAACGATCGCCCGATCTGCAAGGCATCGCGCTGCAGGGCCTGGCCCGGCGCGAAATTCCCTTTCCGCCCGGCGTGCGCATGGAACTGGTGCTGGCCGAGAGCGAGGAATGGCCGGGTATCATCACCCAGCTGGAACCCGATGCCGTCATCAGCGCGCTGGGCACCACGCACAAGAAGGCCGGCAGCAAGTCGGGCTTTCGCCAGGTCGATCATGACCTGGTTCTGGAAGTCGCCCGCGCGGCAAAGGCAGCGGGGGTCAGGAACTTCGTGCAGGTCTCCTCGGTCGGGGCAGATCCGTTCTCGCGCAATTCCTACCTGCGGGTGAAGGGCGAGACGGAGAAGGACCTGAAGGCGTTGAAGCTGCACCGGCTGGATATCCTGCGCCCCAGCCTGCTGCGCGGCAAGCGGCAGAACGACCTGCGCCCGCTGGAGGCGCTGGGCCAGATCGCCGCGCCCGTGGGCGACCTGTTCCTGCACGGTTCGAAAGAGAAATACCGCTCCATCAAGGCGATCGACGTGGCCGATGCCGCGATAGCCTGCTGCTGTGCGAAAGCGGGCGGGCAATTCGTGCACGAACACGATTCGTTGATGCGCCTGACGCGCGACTTCCGCCGCGAACTGGCGGCGAAGTCCGCACCGCAGGGCGCCTGAGCGCAAAAGGGGCCGGGGCATGCAGCGGATCATCCAGCGGGCGACGGCGCTGTTCGCGATCTGGACCGTGCTGGGCGTGGGCTGGGCCTGGGTGGTGCCGGCGCATTTTACCTGGGTCACCACTGGGCAGGTGTTCGGGCAATCGCTGATCAGCGTGCTGCTTGGCGTTATCATGCTGGGCATGGGGCTGACCTTGCGGGTGGAGGATTTCGCCCGCGTGCTGGCCATGCCACGCGGCGTGGCGGCGGGCGTGGCGCTGCAATTCACGGTGATGCCGCTGGCAGGCGTCTCGCTGGCACTGGTCAGCGGGTTGGAGACGGGCCTGGCGGTCGGGCTGATCCTTGTCTCGTGTTGCCCCGGCGGCACGGCCAGCAACGTGGTAGCCTATCTGGCGCGGGCCAACCTGGCGCTGTCGGTAACCATGACCATGGCCAGCACGCTGGTGGCCATCGTCCTCACCCCGCTGCTGACCGGCTGGCTGGGCGGCGTGTTCATCGAAATCGACCGTTGGGCCCTGTTCCAGCAGATGGTGGCGATCGTGCTGGTGCCGGTGGTGGCGGGCGTTGTCATGGGCCGCCTGCTGCCCCGCGCCACACGACAGGTCGCCAAGGTGTCGCCGCTGGTATCGGTCATCGTCGTGGTGCTGATCGTCGGCGGGATCGTTGGTGCATCCAAGCCCCTGATCCAGGAACACTTCGGCGTGCTGCTGCTGGCTGTCTTCGCGCTGCACATGATCGGCTTTGCGCTGGGTTACCTGCTGCCGAGGGTGATGGGGTTCGGCACGGCGGAATGTCGTACGATTTCCATCGAGGTGGGCATGCAGAACTCCGGCCTTGGCGCCAGCCTTGCCTCTGCGCCGAGTTTTGCCGGCCAGTTCGCCAATCCGATGCAGGCGGCACTGGCGCCCGTGCCATCGGCGATTTCCTCAGTTTACCACGTGGTGATAGGCTCGATCCTCGCCGGCATATGGGCGCGGCAAGGCAAGGGAGACAGCGATGTGGGATAGCCTGTTCGGAATCGCCAATGTCTGGGCCATGGCGTGCTGGGCAGGGCTGATCCTGCTGCCGCGCGGGCCCTTTGTGCAGAGCGCGATCTTCTACGCCGGGGTCGGCCTGTTGTGCCTTGCCTATGCCGTGCTGCTGGGGCTGGTCATGAGCGGCTTCGTCGATGCCGCATCGGTCGAGGGCGGTGAGGCCAATTTCACCACGATCGAGGGTGTGCGCGGCATCTTCATGTCCGATGGCGGGGTTACCGTTGGCTGGATTCACTACCTGGCGCTGGACCTGTTCGCGGGCCTGTGGATCGCCAAGGATGCCGACCAGAAGGGCTTTTCGCGGGTGGTGCAGGCGCCTGTCCTGCTGCTGACTTTCGTGGCGGGCCCGGCGGGCCTGCTGGTGTGGCTGGCGATCCGGGAAAAACGCGCGCGCAAGGGCGCCCGAAGCAAAATTGGGAGCAAGACATGAGCAAGCAACACGCCCCCGCGACACAGCGGAATCGCGAACCCATTCGGAAGGTGCTGGAGACAGAACTGCCCGGCGATGGCGGCCTGCTGCTGGAGATCGGCGCGGGCACGGGTGAGCACGCGGTCTACCTGTCGAAGGCTTTCCCGCAGTGGCAATGGCAGCCAACGGATCCCGATCCCGATGCGCTGGCCTCGATAGCCGCATGGCGTGATGAGGAAGGCGGGGACAACCTTCTGGAGCCGATCCAGCTCGATGCCTCGGGGGCCGAATGGCCGGTGGATCGCGCCGATGCCATGCTGTGCGTCAACATGACCCACATCAGCCCGCGCGCGGCAAGCGAGGGGCTGTTTGCTGCGGCCGGGCGCATGCTGGCACCGGGTGCGCCGTTGCTCATCTACGGGCCGTTTCTTGAAGCGGATGTCGAGACGACGCAGTCCAATCTGGATTTCGATGCCAGCCTGAAGGCGCGCAATCCGGCCTGGGGCCTGCGCGAGCTGGCCTGGATCGACGAACTTGCGGACGCCAACGGGCTGGCGCGCACCGCACGGCACGCGATGCCCGCCAACAACCTGACCCTCGTCTATCGCAAGACCTGAAGCGCCCGCCGGCACGAACCAGCGGGCGCGTGAAGACCTTGCAGGGCTTGCGGGTCAGGTGGCTTCGTCAACCGAATCAGCGGCGGATTCTAGGTCTTCACCCGCGCCGCGAACGGTGTTGCACGCGGCTGCGGAAAGGATGAAGGCGGTTGCCGTCAGGGCAGTGAATATCTTGCGCATGGGGGTGCGACTCCTTTGTCTGGCGTCGCAAAGCGCCCCTTTGTCAGGTCGCTTCGTCGACGTCGTTGGCGACCGATTCAAGGTCCTGCTCCATTCCGCGCACCGTGTTGCACGCGGTGGTGGTGGTCAGGGCCATCAAGCTGGCAGTGACGGCCAGGATGATCTTGCGAGTCATTGGTCTTTTCCTTTTCTGAACCCGTTGGAACAGGTCACTGCCCATACCCACCGCTGGCGGTCAATCAGGTTCCGCTGGCTTGCCGCTGGTCCACAAAGGCACGTCTGGCCAGGATATGCTCCCGCCAACTGATGATCAGCCCCGCCAGCACGACGAGTGGAGCGCCGATCCACGTGGTGAGGGCGGGCAGGGTGGCGAAGAACAGCCAGCCGTACAGCGTCGCCCAGATGATGCTGGAATAGTCCATCACGATCACGCTGGAAACCTTGCCGAAGCGCAGCGCCATGGTGACGAGCACCTGCCCCCATGTGCCTGCCACGCCCATGCCCAGCAGCAGCAGCCACTGGTGACCCGTCAGCGGCTCGTGGACCCACAGCATGAAAGGCAGGGAGACGATGACCGAGGCCAGGCTGAACCAGAACACGATCACCATCGGCGCCTCCGTGCGTGACAGGTCGCGGATCTGGGTGGCGATCAGCGCGATCATGAAGGCGCCGCCCAGCGCCACGGCAGCGCCGAACAGCGGCAAGTGCCCACCGCCCGGCTGGGCGATGATGACGATGCCGACAAAGCCCGCCGCCACGGCCGACCAGCGCCATATCCCCACGCTTTCCTTCAGCAGCACGATCGACAGCAGCACGGCGAACATCGGCGCGGTGAAGCCTAGCGTGGTCGCCTCTGCCAGGGGCAGCAGGATCACGCCGCCGAAGTTCAGGATCATCCCGACAAAGCCATAGATCGCGCGCACGCCATGCGCCTTGGGGCGCGACGTGGCCAGTTGTGCGATACCGCCGGTCAGCATGGCCCAGCCGAGCAGGATCGGTAGCGAGACGAGCTGTCGCCAGAAGATCAGTTCGGCCAGCTGGATGCCGGTTTCCGATGCCAGCTTGATCAGCGCCGCCATCAGCGCAAACCCGCCCACGCCTGCCAGGCGCATCAGCAGCGCCAGCAGGGGGCGGTCGCTGGAATCGTCACGTGGGGCGCTGGTCATGCTGGCGGAATAGGGGCTGGTGGCTATCGATCAAGCGTTGTTAGTGGATGGCAGGCTGCCCATATGCACGCGCGTCATGCACGAACCCGACTTCATCCTGTTTGCCAGCGATGCCACGCGCTACGGCCTGTGGGGTGGCGGGTTGCTGGCACTGTCGCTGTTCGCATCGTGGCGCGAGCACCGGCGCAGGCGGCGTCGGAACATCGACCGCGTGGGCCTGATGCCGTGGCGCGACGTGGCCGCGCTGACGGGTTTTGCGGGCCTCGCGCTGATGGCCTTTGCCGCGGTGGGATGGCTGGGCGGAGGGTGAGGGAGGCCCGGCCTCAACCACTGCACCAAGGTTGGCTTGCGCTTCTTGTTTGTTCCCTCAAGCGCCGGGCGGACGCCGTCCGGCGTCCTTGGCTTCCGGCCTACCGGCCGGCCCGCGTTCGCGGGCTGTCGGTCGCTGATCGCGACCGAGACCAGCGCTTCACTTTGACGGTCGCGCTCGGATCGGTCGGTGCCTAGCCGACCGCAAGGCCGAATGGCCGCCCGCAGCGGGCGCAGCCTTGCTGCGCGTCTAGCGAGGACGAAAGCGCGGAGGCGCTTTCGAAAAAGAAACTACAAGCAGGCTTCCAGATAGGCCTGGTCGAAGCCGAACTGGCGGGCCTTTTCCAGCGTGTAGGGACGCAGGCCGCTGCTGCGGAATTCGCCCAGGATCTTGCCGTCGTCGGTCTCGTCCAGGTACTCGAACCCGAACAGTTCCTGTGTCACGATCACGTCGCCTTCCATGCCGATCACCTCGGTGACGTTGGTGGTACGGCGAGAACCGTCGCGCAGGCGCTTCACCTGCACGATCAGGTCCACCGATTCCGCGATCTGGCGGCTGATGGCTTCCTTCGGGATCTTGATGTCACCCATCAGGATCATGTTTTCCATACGGCCCAGGCATTCGCGCGGGCTGTTGGCGTGCAGCGTACACATCGAGCCATCGTGACCGGTGTTCATGGCGGCGAGGAGGTCGAAACACTCCGCGCCACGAATTTCGCCCAGGATGATGCGGTCAGGGCGCATACGCAGGGCGTTCTTCACCAGGTCGCCGATGGTGATGGCGCCCTGTCCTTCAAGGTTCGGCGGACGCGTTTCCAGCGGCAGCCAGTGCGGCTGCTGCAGGCGGAGTTCGGCGGCGTCCTCGATGGTCAGCACGCGCTCGCCCGGGTCGATCATCTTCGACAGGGCGTTGAGCATGGTCGTCTTACCCGAACCCGTACCTCCCGAAATGACGATGTTCATGCGGCATGCACCGGCGATCTTCAGCGCGGTACACATCTTGTCGTTCATCGAGCCGAAGCCCTTGAGCATGTCGAGCGTGATCGGCTTCTCGGAGAACTTACGAATCGAGATCGCCGTGCCCTTGAGGCTGAGCGGCGGCACGATCACGTTCACACGGCTGCCGTCCTTCAGGCGGGCGTCAGCCAGCGGCGTGGTCTGGTCGACGCGGCGGCCCACCTGGTTCACGATGCGCTGGGCGATCTGGAACAGATGGTTCTCGTCACGGAACTTGATCGGCGCGAGCTGCAGCTTGCCGCCTTTTTCGATGTAGGTCTGGTCCGGGCCGTTGACCATGATATCGGACACGTCCGGGTCGCCCAGCAGCTCTTCCAGCGGGCCGAAGCCGAGCAGCTCGTCGATCAGCACCTTTTCCAGCGCGAACTGCTCGCGGCGGTTCAGGGTGACCTTAAGCTCGGCCAGCACTTCCATGATGATCGGGCGGAATTCTTCGGACAGCTCTTCCTTGGTCAGCGTGGCCGCTGCCTCGGGGTCGACGCGTTCCAGCAGGCGCGGCAGCACCTGTTCCTTGATCTTGTGAACGCTGGCCTCGAAGCCGCCAAGTTCGCTGTTGCCCTCGTGCACCGCGTTGGAACGGTCCGCCAGGCGGCTCATCGCGTCTTCCTGGCCGCGACCGCCGGCGCCGCCGTCCAGGGGCGCACCTTCGGGCGGAACGGGCGGGAACTGTTCGCCGCCGGGGCTGGAAACCGACTCGGATTCGGGGGCGGACTTGGCGCCGCCATTGGGAACGCCACCGCGCATCGGCTTGGCCACGCCGAAGCTGGGGCGCGCACCCTTGGACATGCCACCTGCACCGCTCTTGCGTCCGAATGCGCTCATTCTCGCAAACCCCCTAAAAACTCGGTTTTGCCGCCGTTTCGAAAAATTCGGCGGATTTCATGCAGAAGGCTTCTTGCGAATTTAGGTGAAGAACTGGTTAAGTTTGTGGGCCTAGGAACGCTTTTGGCGCAGGTTGCGAGGGTAAACGGATCAGTGACGACAGGCAGCAATCCTGCGATGCGGGTCGTCCTGCTGGGCACCTATGACCTGGGCAAGCCGCGCACGCGCCTGCTGCGCGACGCCTTGCATGCGATCGACCCCACGCTGCGCGAACTGCATTTCCCCGTATGGGAAGGGGTGGAAGACAAGTCGGTCATGACCGGTCTTGGCGCGAAGCTGGGTGTCGCCGTGCGCCTGTTGCTGGCCTATCCGGTGCTGGCGCTGCGCTACCTTTTTACAGGCCGACATGACGTGGTGGTGATCGGATACCTGGGCCTGTTTGACGTGCTGTTGCTGGCCCCCCTGGCAAAGTTGCGCGGCAAGCCCGTGGTTTGGGACTCGTTCCTCTCTGTCTACGATACCTATGCGCGCGACCGGGCAATGGCACCCGAACGCGGCTGGACCGCAAGGCTGCTGCGCTGGATGGAGCGCAAGGCCTGTGCGCTGGCTGACCGGGTGGTGCTCGACACCAGGGCCCATGCCGCGCTGATGGAAGAGCTGCACGGCGTGCCGCAAGGCAAGCTGGATGCCGTGCTGGTCGGCGCGGAAGCGGGGACGTTCGCGCCCGCCACCGCCACGGCGGAAACGGGTACCGGCCCGGTAACCGGCCCTGTAAAGGTGCTGTTCTACGGCCAGTTCATCCCGCTGCACGGGATCGACACAATCGTCGATGCCGCGCTCGACCAGCGCGGCAGACGTTTTTCATGGACAATCATCGGCCAGGGACAGGAAGCGCAGCGGATCGATGCGCGGCTGGCCGAGGTGGAGGCTCCACAGGTGGAGCGGATCGGATGGGTGGCCTACGATGGATTGCAGGATCAGCTTGCAGCCGCCGATGTGTGCCTTGGCATCTTCGGCACCAGCGACAAGTCCGCACGGGTGATCCCGAACAAGGTCTACCAGACACTTATGGCAAACAAACCACTGATAACAAGAGATTCTCCTGCCATGCGCGAGCTGGTGAGCGGTGAACGTCCGGGCCTCTATCTGGTGCCGCCTGCCGACCCGGTCGCGCTGCTCGACGCGCTGGAGAAGTTCGCGCAGGATCGCGAGACCTTGCCTGCCACGCTGCACGGCGACCTGTGCGAGGCCTTTGCCTTGCCCGCGCTGACGCAGCAATGGCGCGGCGTGCTGGAAAAGGCGATCACGCGATGAGCCGGATCGACATCCTCCTGGCCACTTACAACGGGGCAAGGTTCCTGCCCGAACAGCTGGCCTCGCTGGCGGCACAGACCCATTCGGACTGGCGGCTGCTGGTGCGCGATGACGGGTCCAGCGACGGCTCGCTGGAGGTGGTGCGTGATTGGGCAAGGGGCGTCTCGCAGCCGGTCGAGATCATCGAGGACGGGCGCACCGGCCTTGGTGCTTCGCTCAACTTCGCGGCGCTGCTGGAGAGTTCTGACGCGCCCTATTTTGCCTGCTGTGACCAGGACGATGTCTGGCTTCCGGAGAAACTGGAAGTGATGCTGGCGGCCTTGCAGGCAGCCGAAGCGCGCGCCGGTGCGGACACGCCGTTGATGGCCTATTCCGACCTGTGCGTGGTCGATGGAGAGCTGCGCCCCATCGCCGACAGTTTCCAGCAATTCTCCCGCCGCCCGCGCCTCCAACCGGGCCGCGAACTGCGGCAGGTGATGATGCACAACGTGGTCACCGGTTGCGCTTCTCTGGGTAATGCAGCCTTGCGTCAGATGGCCCTGCCGATCCCGCCAGAAGCGAGCATGCACGACTGGTGGCTGGCGATGGTGGCGGCCGGTTTGGGGGAACTGGTCTGGGTGCCGCAAGCGACGATCCTCTATCGCCAGCACGGCGGCAACACGCTGGGCGCCAATGCCAACGATCCGCTGTCGCAGCTGCGCTATGTCGCCGGCAATGCGAGCGAGGCCTTGGCCCGATCACGCAAGCTGCTGGCGGATACCCAGCGGCAGGCAGGTGCTTTCGTCAAGCGTTATTACGAGGCGCTGCCTGACGTCGATCAGGCAATCCTGCGCGACTATGCCCGCCTGCCCGAAATGAGCGCGGCTCAGCGCAAGGCATTCTTCCTGCGCAACAAGATGCTGGAAGACAATGTTCTGAAAAACATGCCGTTTTTTCTGCTGTCCTAACGCATGGCGCGGCGCGCTGCCTGGCGCAGCAGACCTGGCTTGGCGCCGGTCTCCGGCGCTGGTCGGTCGCGTTCGATCAGCTTGGCATCGAAGCCCAGTTCGGCAAGGTGGGGTGCCCAGGCATCGTAATGCAGCGCCAGCGCCCGGCGCTTGACGTAGGGCAGACCCTTGCGAGCCAGGTCCAGCCAATCGTCGAAAGTGGGATCGAGCCGCGCAGCGGTGGGATAGAGCGCTGCGACCTGCAGGCCGTGCCCGCGCAGCAGCTGTGCCAGCTGCGTTTCGAACACGAAGATCGCATGCGCACGATCGCCCGTGGGACGGGCCCAGAACTGCGCGAAAGCCGGGTGGGCAATGGCGGCGCGCTTGAAATGCCAGGCATAGCTTTGCAGATGCCAGCGATAGTCGTGGCTGTCGGTAAAGCCGACCATGTCCGCCGGGTGCTTTTCCGCCCGCGCGATTTCCTCGGCAAGGCGGGTGGAGGCATAGACGCTGTCGTTCACCGTGGCGAGGAAGCGCGTGGCCGACCAGTCGAGTTCGCCGATGGGCGAGGCCCAGGCCGCGAAGTCGAAGCCGGTGTTCTCGCGCGCGATGGCATGGCCGAAGGGGACTTGCGGCTGCACCGCAAAATCGTCCAGCGCGATGATGAACAGAACCTCGTAACCGCCTTGCTGCCAGATCCGGGCATGGTCCACGGCACGCTGCGGCAATTGCCCGTCAGGCGAATAGCTGACGAACAGGCAGCATTTCTCGCCCGGCGTCAGCGGCTCGGTCAACCAACGCCACTGCGCGGTTTCGAGCCGGGCCAGCCGCATACGCAGAACAGTGGCCAGCGTCGACGTGCGCGCCCGGCGGTAGAGCGCGCGAGCACCGACAAAGGTCCTTGCCGCAAGGTCGAGCGCGCTCATGCCTCGCCCCGCGCAAGGGCAAGGAAGCGTTGCGCGATCACATTGGCCCTGGCGACCAGCGCGGGATCGCCGTCGATCTCCGCTACCGGAGGGCGACGTTCTGCCATGAGGCCTGCAATCGGGCGATAGTCCAGCGGGAAACCCCAGCCTTGCAGCTGCTCGGCAATGGCCGCGTCGTCGCGCGCCAGCCTGTCGAGATCGCACACGATGGCGCGCTGCGGGCCTACGGCTGCGACATGGTCGAGGATGCATTCGTTGTAGTGGCACCAGGCGGCCAGGAAGCCATCGGCCAGACGGGCGTTCTGCCACCGTTTGTAGGGCCGTTGCAGCGGGAAGGCGGCGCGGCGCAACCACGACCCGCGCGGGGTGCCGGCAATCTGCCGGGCCTCGCGCTCCATCAGCGATTGCACCACCTCGCGATAGTCGCGGTAGACGGCGATGCAGTGAAAATCCGCGAGGGCGCGGTAGTGCGGCAGGAACAGGCAGGTGCGCGGTTCCTTCCAGGCAAAGGTATCGGGCTTGGCCTGCAGCAGGCGGCGCGCAGCGGCTTCGTCCCACGATATCGCCTTGTACCTCGCCGCGTCGAAATGCGGCTGGCCGCGCGTTACCATGCCGTTTTCCGGCAGGCCGCTGGCGCGCAGCATGGCGATGTGAAACTCGTAGAAATCCAGATCCTCGAAATGGCCGCGCTCGTTGCCGGTATCCGCGCCCAGTTGCCGCGCGCCGAGGTCCAGCCCGCAGGCATCCAGCCAGCTGGCGGTGAGGGAGGTGTAGGACCTGTGCATCCCGAGGATCGCCAGCATGACCATAGCTGTGCATTATCCCCGGCCAGCCCCACCTTCAATGGCGCCGGGCGTGCTATCCCGCATCGAGGTGGCGCCATGCGGCGCGCAAGGAACAGGTAATGGCAGACAGCTACGGCAAGGCATCCAGCGTGACCCCGGCCATGCGCGCAGCCGCGCGCGGCGGCGGCGCGCTGGTGGCCGTGCAATGGAGCGAGGCGCTGGTGCGCGGCCTGTACGTGCTGCTGATTGCGCGCGTGCTTGGCCCGGAACAGTTCGGGCTGTGGTCCTATGCCCTGGCGGCCTACACTTTCCTTGTCAGCCTGACGCTGCTGGGCGCGGAGCTGAGCATTCCCGCCCGCATCGGCAGGGACGGGCTGGCCGCCAAGCCCGTTATCGATGCCAGCTTCACGCTGCGGGTGGTGATGCTGCTGGCTGCCTGCGCGATCCTGCCGCTTTACGGCCTGCTGGCAGAAGGGGCGGGCGAGGTGCGGCTGGCGCTGTTCCTGCTGCTGCCGGCCGTGCTGGGCCGCGGCCTTGCCCTGTGGGCACGACCGGTGTTCACCGGGTTCGAGCGCGCAGGGCTGGCCTTGCGTATCGGTGCGCCGATCCGCTTTGCCGAGCTGGGCATCGGCGCCGCGATCCTGTTTGCCGATGGCACGCTGGCATGGTTGCTGCTGCTGCACGGCGCCAGCTGGCTGGTGGAGGCAGGGCTGTGCCTGGTGGTGATGCGCCGCACTGTCGTGCGCCCGCAACTGGTGTTCGACATGGCGCGGCTGGGCCGATGGCTGCGCGAATCGCTGCCGTTGGGGCTGGCCGCGGGCGCTGCGGGGTTCCTGACCACGGGGCCGCTGATCTTGCTGCGATACCGGACGGACGGTCTGGTCGAAGTGGGCCAGTTCGGCCTTGCGCTGCAAGTCGCCATGTTCGGCGTGATGGCCGTGCAGGGGATGCTGGGTGCAGCGATGCCCGCGATCAGCCGCGCGCATAACCGCGCCGACGAGCGCCTGCCGCGCCGCGCACTGGCGGTGGTGGGGGCGACGGGGCTGGGCTTCGTGCTGATCGCTGCGCTTGCCGCGCTGCTGGGCCCGCCGGTTGTCGCGCTGGTGTTCGGTGACCGATTTGCGCTGGCAGGCGAACTGCTGCCGGCGCTGGTGCTGTTTGCCGGCGCCAGCGTGCTGCCGCACGTGCTGTGGCAGATGCTGGTGCTGCGCGGGCGCAGCTGGAGCGGGGTGGCAGCGAACCTGGTCGGCTGCGCCGTGCTGGTGGCGGTGCTGCCCACGTTGGTAACGCAGTTCGGCGTAGTGGGGGCGGCTTATGCCGGGATCGCGGCTTGGCTGCTGCGCGCGGGATGGCTGGCCGTGGCGCTGCTTAGCGCGGGCAAGGCCGACGATCAGAAGCCGACGTAGAGCGGCTCGTCCTCCCAGGCTTGCCGCGGCGGTGCCAGGTGGTCGCCCCATTGCAGGCGCACGGCGCTGTCGGGTGCGGCGATGCGGTGTTCACCCCGGGCAAGCGTGACGATGCTGCCTGCCGGATGCACAAACCCGTCGATCACGACCGTGCCGCCCAGCACGGTATAGTCCCCCGGCACCAGCCAGCTGACCGTTTCATCGGTGCCGGCGGCAAGAGCCCGCCCGGCAAGATGGATGGGACCCCAGAACGGCAGGTAATTTTCGCGCAGAGCCTCTGCGTCTTCGGGCAGCAGCACGCCGTCTTCGCCTTGGAGAATGGCCATGATCACGTCGTCGTTGGCCAGCAGCAGGGGCACCGGGCGTGCCTCCATCGCCGCACGATACTTGGGCGCGCCGGTACGGCGATAGGCGTCGAGCGCCGCAGGCGTCATCAGGTAGTTCGCCTTGGTGAACGAGGGCAGCATGCCGTTGTGATCGAAATATGCACTGCCTTCGGGCAGCAGCGCCTCGGCCGTTTCCACCAGTTCGCGCTGGCGCTGGATGGTGTAGCGGTCCTCGATAGCGAAAATGCCCGTGGCCATGATCGCCAGCACTGCAGTGACGAGCAGCAGCGAATAGCGCGCCAGCGCGGCCTGCAGCGCCACCACAACGCTCACCGCAACGGGCGCGAGCATGAAGACGTAGAAGTAGGCAGCGGTGTTGGTGTAGAACAGCGGCAGGGTGATCGGCAGCCACAGGCCGGTGAGGGCCCATTTGGCGCTGCCGGCAACGTCACTGCGCCAGATCGCGAAGGGTGCGGCCAGCGCCAACAGGGTCAGGATCGGCGCGGTCAGCGCGGCTTTCACCCCCATCTGCCAGTACGGCGGCACACCCAGGAAGAACATCCAGCGCGAAGCAGAGGCTGCCATGGCTGTGCCCTCGGTCGCCTGCGTCAGGGCAGCGGAGTGCCAGATGTAGAGCGCGGCAAACACTGCAACGGTGGCCACGGCTGCGGCGACAAGGCGCAGCGCGGTGGCAGGGGCAAAGCGGTCTTCGTTCCAGCGCATCCAGGCCACGCCGATGAAGGCCGGGGCGTAGAGCGCCACCTTCATGGTGACCATTCCTGCCACGGCCACCAGCGTGGCAAAGGCGAGGAGCGGGAGCAGTGCCAGGCGGCAGCGCGCCAGCACGGCCAGCGCACTCATCAGGGCAGCGGTCGCCATGGGGTCTGTACGGAAGGAAAACCCGTGCTGCATCACGAAGCCTGCGGACAGGTAGAGCAGCGCCGCCAGCAGGGCGACGGGCCGTTCCACGAAGCGGCAGGCAAGGGCGTAGATCGCCCCCAGCGTCACCACTTCGCAGCCCAGCATCACCAGCCGCGCGGTCACGATCTTGTCGATCCCGCTGCCGGGCAGGGCCGGGAGCCAGGCGAACAGCCGGACGTGCAGGCTTTGCAAGGGCTGGGTGAGCACGCCGCGCTCGAAATCGGCGACGTGGTAGTAGAACCAGAATTCATCCCAGTTCACCGCGCGCGTGAACACCATGGAAAGCTGCATGGCCAACAGCAGGCCGATGGCGGCCAGCGGCCACGCGGCGCTGTTTGCGGCGGGCAGGCGGCTGGCCTGTCCGTTGTCGGCAAGGTCAGCCGGAATGGCCTGCGTGGTCACGCGGCGTCCTTGTGGCGAGGGCGGGCAGGAGCGGGTGCATCTGTCTCGCGCTCGCGCTGCATTTCGGCCAGCATGTCTTCCAGCTTGCGCGTGCGGACGAGGTTTTCCTCCAACAGCTTGCGGTTGGCGGCAACAAGGTCTGCCACCATGCCCATGATCGCCACCAGCGTGCCCAGCACCAGCAGCGCACCGCCGATCACCAGCGACTGCACGTGGCCACCGCCGTCGCCCTGGGCGTAGAACCACAGGAAACGCAATATCGGCAGCAGGCCGATAAAGGCGATCAGCGACCCGGTGCCGACGAAGGCACGTAGCGGTTTGTAGGCGGTGAAGCTGCGCGCCATGGTGATGCCCGTATTCATCACGAAGCGCGGAATCGACTTGAACAGGCGGCTGGGGCGTGCGGCAGCATGGGTGCGCACCGGCACGGTGGCAATCGCCATGCGCTTGCGCCCGGCCTGGATCAGCATGTCGGTGGTATAGCTGAATTCGGTGGTGATATTGATGCGCTGGGCGGCATCGCGGCTGATGGCACGAAAACCGCTGACGGCATCGGATACGTGCGTTCCGGCAAGGTGCTGCACCACGCCGCTGCCCACCCGCTGCATCAGCCGCTTGGGGGCGGAAAAGTGCGCGTTGTCGGCCACGCCGCGATCGCCGATCACGATATCCGCACGGCCTTGCACGATCGGGGTCACCAGCGCCTCTATGTCGCCGCCTTCGTACTGCCCGTCGCCATCGGTGTTGACGATGATGTCGGCCCCTTCGGCCAGCGCGCGGTCCACGCCGCTGCGGAAAGCGGCGGCAAGGCCACGGTTGCGGCGGTGGGTGACCACGTGGTGTACGCCCCACTGGCGTGCGACCTGCGCAGTGCCATCGGTGCTGCCATCGTCGATCACGAGGTATTCCACCACGTCCACGCCCGCCACGCGGCGCGGCAGGGCCGCCAGCGTTGTCGGTAGTGTCTCGGCCTCGTTCAGGCAGGGAATCTGGATAATCAGCTTCAAAATCTGGCCCCCGGCAACTGTGCCCACGCGGGCACGCCATAGGGCTTTGTTAAGCATGACCGTTTAACGCTTCGTAAAATTCCGAGGCTGGCCAAAGGAATTCGTTGCCCGGCCTCGCGGCTGCTCCTAAGCGGCGCTGACCGCACATGGAGGGCGGTTCGCAATGCAACAATCGGATCGGTCGGGGCTGCTGTATGCGCTGGCCGGATTCTGCATGCTCACCATCGGTGACAGCATCGTGAAGGGGATCGACGGAGCCTGGGCGCCCACGGCGATTGCTGCCTGGCGCTATGGCCTTGGCGCGCTGGGCCTTTCCATCCTGCTGGTGGTGAAGCAGGGGCCGCGGGCGCTGTTCGACGTGCCGCGACCGGGCGTGCAATGGCTGCGCGGGGCGGCGGTGGCGATGGCCACCATCTGCTTCTTCGTCGGTGTCTGGCTGATGCCGCTGACAGAGGCAATCGCGCTCGCTTTCACCCAGCCGATGTTTACCGCCATCCTGGCGACCCTGTTCCTGGGCGAGAAACTGCGCTGGCAGACCGTTGCGGCAATCCTGGTGGCCTTTGCCGGCGTGCTGATCGTGCTGCGACCCAACTTTGCCGAAATCGGCCTGGCCGCCCTGCTGCCGCTGGGCGCGGCGCTGGGCATGGCCATCCTTGTTACCGCCAATCGCGCGGTGGCAGGCACGGGTAGCGCGCTGGCGATGCAGGCCTATGTCGCCATTTTCGCCAGCGCGATCCTGCTGGTGGCGATGGTGGCGGGGCACGCCAGCGGCATGGCCCAGCTGCAGCTGGAATGGCCTGCCTGGCACATTCCGGCGCGCGTTGCGATCATCGCCGTCACCGCCAGCACCGCGCACTGGCTGATCTACAAGGGCACGGAGCTGGCCGGCGCGGCCACGGTTGCGCCGATGACTTATGGCCAGCTGTTCGCTGCATCGCTGGTCGGCTATGTCTTCTTTGCCGAAGTTCCGGACCTGACGGCCATGCTAGGCGCCGGGCTGATCGTGCTGGCGGGCCTGTGGCTGTGGCGCGCGGGGCGCGTGCGGCGGATCGGCAAGATGCAGGGCTGAACGCCGCTGGCCATTGCAGAGCGCGCATCCGGTCCCTAAGCCGCGAGCGGAAGGGATAGGGGTTACATGCAACAATCCGACAGGGCAGGCCTGTTGTTCGCGTTGGCGGGTTTCTGCACGCTTTCGCTGGGTGATGCCATCATCAAGGGGATGGCGGGCGAATGGCCAGCGCCGGCCATGGCGGCCACGCGCTATATCGTCGGCACGCTGGTGCTTGCGGTGCTGATGGTGCGGCACGAGGGATTCGCCTCGTTGGCCTTGCCCAGATCCGGCCTGCAATGGCTGCGCGGCGTGGCGATCAGCATGTCTGCAGTGGGCATGTTCCTGGCGGTGTGGATCATGCCGCTGGCCGAAGCGACCGCGATCATGTTCATGCAGCCGATGATCACCGCCGTGCTGGCCATGGTGTTCCTGGGCGAACGCGCGCGGCTGAGCACCTGGGCAGCGACGCTGGTGGCCTTCGGCGGCGTTTTCATCGTGCTGCGCCCCAGTTTCGACCATGCAGGCTGGGGCGCGCTGCTGCCGCTTGTGGGCGCGACGGGCATGGCCGTGGTCATCATCCTCAACCGTAAGGTGCACGGTTCTGCCAGCGTGCTGGCGATGCAATACTGGATGTCGGTCACCGCGATGATCTTCCTTATCCTGGCGACGGCGGCCGGACATTTCAGCGGTGTCGAGGGCTTTACCATGCACTGGGCCGACTGGACCATCATCGCCCGCTGCGCCTTCATCGGCTGCTCTGCCACGCTGGCGCAGTGGCTGATCTACATGGGCACGGCCAAGGCCGGGGCGGGCACGATTGCACCGATGACTTATGGCCAGTTGCTGATGGCGGTGGTTCTGGGCGCGATATTCTTCGGCGACTATCCCGACGTGGTGGCGCTGCTGGGCGCCGCGATCATCATCGGTTCGGGGCTGTTCCTGTGGTGGCAGGCCCGCGTTCGGCAGGCGAAGAGCGCACCCACGCCGTAAGCTCGCGCCCGTGCATCTGCACCGAAAGGCGCGGTTCGTAATCGCGTTCCAGCCTCGCTTCAACCAGCGCCTGTGCTTGCGCGTTGCGGATTGTCATGCCGTTGTCCGCCGTCACGATCGCGCCGGGTTCGGTGGCCAGGATACGGCTGATCTCGTCCACCTGGTCTACCCCCAGTGCGCCGGTTTCCAGCGCGTTGTTCAGGTGATCGGGATATACGAAACGCGTGGGCACGCAGCTGTCCGCCAGGCGATAGAGCACGGTCGGCCCGTCCCAGATCCACAGGCAATGGCGGTTGTTCACATGCGGGGCGATGGCACTGGCCAGTTGGCGAACAGCAGCGCGCTGGTCCTGCGATTGTTCGTAGCGGTCGGGCAGCGACAACAGCGCCAGCATCAGCACTGACAGGACAACCGCAGGCGCGATCTTCAGCGGTCCGTGGCGATCGAGGAGGGGTAGCGCCAGCAACGCAGCAGGCGCGGACAGCGCGGCGTAGTAGTAGAGATAGACCGTGCCCGGCAGCAGCACCGTCGCCAGCGTGGAGAGCGCCCATGCGGCGAAGAAGGCCCAGGCGGCAACGGGCTGTGGCCGCCTGACACGCAGCGCGACATAGAGGCCGCCCAGCGCCAGCACGGCCAGCGGGGCAACGCCGATGACATGGCTCGACACCCAGCGCCCCTGCGGCGCGGCGGCGCGTTCGAAGAAGCTGGCGAAATTGGCGAACCAGAACGCCTCGAACTGGCCCAGGGCGAGGTAGAAGACGCCCACGGCGACGGTGGGCAACAGGCCCATGGCGGCGAACAGCATTGCCTTGCCCAGCAGCGCGGGGAGGGCGGCATTGCGGCGATATTCCACCCACAGCGCCCAGGCGCCGAAGAACAGGCATTGCGGCACCACGGTGTACTTCACCTGCAAGGCCAGCCCGCCCAGCAGCATGGCCACGGCGGCGCGGCGAGTGAAATGCGGGTGGTCGGCATCGACCAGCAGGCTGGCCATGCCCAGCATCAACGGGACGAAGAAGACCTCGCTCTGCCCGGAATAGCTGGCATAGGCGGACAACAGCATCACCGCGATGGCAGCCGCAAATGTGGCGGTCAGGCGATCCACCAGGCGGCGCGCGAGGCGGAATGTCAGCCAGGCGGTGGCAAAAGCGGATGCGGCGGCAACAATCTGGTATGCCAGCGCGCTCGGCCCGAACAGCGCATGCGCTACGCCGAAAATGGCGAACAGGCCGAATGGCTTGCGGTCCCACCAGTCGACGAAGGGTAGCTCGCCGTACTGCATGCGCCAGCCGATGAAGGAGTAGAGCTGCTCGTCGAAATCGGCGGCCGGATCGCCGAACCATATCGAACGCAGCGCAATCGTGAACACAGCCAGCGCCAGCAGCCACGGCCAGTCGCCGCGCAGCACACCGGTGCTGCCCGCAGCGCTTTTCGACGGCATCGTGGTCGCATGGCCGGACATGGTGGCCAGCCATGCGCCATTATGGTTAAGAACCGCTTATGAGCGAGGACAAGGCCGCGACCTGCTGGCTGTGCGAAAGACCGCTGGGGCGGCGCGTGCAGTGGCATCACACCGTGCCCAAGGCCAAGAAGGGACGCGACACCGTGCCTGTCCACCCCATCTGCCACAAGACGATCCACCTGCACTTTACCAATGCGCAGCTGGTCCGGATCGACGGCGAGCGCGGCCCGGTGGCAGCGCACGAAGAGGTCGCGAAGTTCCTGCGCTGGATTGGCGACAAGCCGCCCGATTTCCACGCGCCGGTGCGTCGCCCAAAATGACGGTGCGTCAGCCCTGCTGCTCTGCCAGTCGCAGTTCGTAGGCGCGGCGCACCGCTTCGATACTGTTGGCGTGGACTCGTTCCCAATTGGCTTGCGCCTGGGATCTGCTTTCGCCGCGTTCCTGCAACACTGCGATCGTCAGGTCTTCAAGCGCCAGCCTCTGCGCGCGGCAGGTGCTCTCGACCCGCGCAAGCATGGCTGCCGTCGTCAGGTTTTCCTCGCGCGAGGAGCGCACCTGTTCGAACAGACACTGCGTATAGGCGAGGTTACGCCGGTCGGCCTCCTCGACAAGCGCGCTGCCGCTGAGCGCCGTGGCGATGATGAGCGTGGTCAACATGCGCGGTAGGATAGCATGGCAGAGTTACCGCGAGGCTAAAGCAAAGGGGCCGCGGCGATGTGTTCGCCCCGGCCCCTTTCGTGTTCGTTGTAAGACCTCTCAGTCCTCGACGTGTTCGGCCAGCACCGTCAGGCCAGCGTCGCCTACTTCGGCAAAACCGCCGCGCACTTCGATGCTCTCCGGCTCGCCGCCGGCGGTCTTGTAGACCTGCACCGCGCCGTCACGGATGGTCGACATGAAAGGCGCATGGCCCTCCAGCACGCCGAATTCGCCTTCGCTGCCGGGGACGACCACCATGTGGACGTCTTCGGAGCGGACGAGCTTGCTCGGCGTGACCAGTTCGAAGTGGAGAGCCATGATGCTTAGGCCTCTTCAGCCAGCTTGGCAGCCTTTTCGACCGCCTCGTCGATGCCGCCGACCATGTAGAAGGCAGCTTCGGGCAGGTGGTCGTATTCACCGTCCACAACCGCCTTGAACGAACGGATCGTGTCTTCCAGCTGAACGAACTTGCCGGGGATGTTGGTGAACACTTCGGCCACGTGGAACGGCTGGGACAGGAAGCGCTGGATCTTGCGGGCACGGGCCACGGTCAGCTTGTCCTCTTCGGACAGCTCGTCCATGCCGAGAATGGCGATGATATCCTGCAGCGACTTGTACTTCTGCAGGATTTCCTGGACCTTGCGCGCGGTTTCGTAGTGTTCCTGGCCGACAACGCGCGGTTCCAGAACGCGGCTGGTCGAATCCAGCGGGTCCACCGCCGGGTAGATGCCGAGCTCGGAAATGGCGCGGTTCAGCGTGGTCGTTGCGTCAAGGTGAGCGAACGAGGTTGCAGGCGCCGGGTCGGTAAGGTCGTCCGCGGGAACGTAAATGGCCTGCACCGAGGTGATCGAGCCCTTGGTGGTGGAGGTGATGCGTTCCTGCAGGTTACCCATGTCGGTCGACAGGGTCGGCTGGTAGCCCACGGCCGAAGGAATACGACCGAGCAGGGCCGACACTTCCGAACCGGCCTGGGTGAAGCGGAAGATGTTGTCCACGAAGAACAGCACGTCCTGGCCTTCCTGGTCGCGGAAGTATTCCGCCATGGTCAGGCCCGACAGCGCCACGCGAGCACGCGCGCCCGGCGGTTCGTTCATCTGGCCGAACACCAGTGCCACCTTGGACCCTTCGGAAATGGCGTTGCCCTCGTCGTCCTTGGCGATAACGCCGGCGTCGAGGAACTCGTGATAGAGGTCGTTACCTTCGCGGGTACGCTCACCCACGCCGGCGAACACCGATACGCCGCCGTGGCCCTTGGCGATGTTGTTGATCAGTTCCTGGATCAGCACGGTCTTGCCCACGCCGGCGCCGCCGAACAGGCCGATCTTGCCGCCCTTGGCATAAGGGGCGAGCAGGTCGATCACCTTGATGCCGGTGACGAGGATGTCGGCTTCGGTCGACTGGTCGACGAATTCCGGCGCTTCCGCGTGGATCGGCGCGGTCTGCTCGGCACCGATGGGGCCCCGCTCGTCGATCGGTTCACCCACCACGTTCATGATGCGGCCCAGCGTCTTGGGGCCGACGGGAACGCTGATCTGCGCGCCGGTGGCAATCACTTCCTGCCCGCGGACGAGGCCGTCGGTGCCGTCCATGGCGATGGTACGCACGGTGTTTTCACCGAGGTGCTGCGCCACTTCGAGCACGAGCGTGTTGTCGCCGTTCTTGGTCTCCAGCGCGGAGAGAATGGCGGGCAGCTCGCCTTCGAAGGTCACGTCGACGACAGCGCCGATGACCTGGGCAATGGTGCCATTGGTGGTCTGGTTAAGAGCAGGTGCGGTAGCCATGATTGTTTCCTGTGGCGTTCGGATAGGTGTCTGGTTCGGTTTCGAGTAGTTACTGGGCGCAGACTGTCTCGGCGTCGGCGATGACCCAGGCTTCGCCGGTCTCGTCGATTTCCAGCGTTGCGTCGTTGCGAAGGTATTCGTCGTCACCCAGGCTGAATTCGCACGACACGGTGTCGGCACCCAAGGCGCGCTGGCAGAAGGATTCGTTCACGGCTTCCGCATCCGGGCAGGTGGCGGCAAACAGCGAGGAGAACAGCTCCTGGTCGGGCGCAGGTACCGTCGGCGTCGGCTCGGGCGTTGCCGTTTCAGTCGGCACCGGCTCGGGCGCAGGCTCTTCGCCGCAGGCGGCGATCGCAAGGGCGGGTACAAGGATGAGGGGGGCGGTGAGTTTCACGGTTGTCTTGTCCTGCTTAGAGCGCTTCCGCGCCAGCGATGATTTCGATAAGTTCGGTGGTAATCGCGGCCTGGCGGCTGCGGTTGTACTGGATGGTCAGCTTGTCGATCAGTTCGCCTGCGTTGCGCGTGGCGTTGTCCATCGCGGTCATCGAGGCGCCCTGTTCGCTCGCTTCACGCTCCAGTAGCGCGCCGAACAGCTGCGTGCGGATGTAGCGCGGCAGCAGGTCGGCGAGGATTTCCTCTTCGTCCGGCTCGTACTCCACGGCTGCGTCCGACGTCACGGCTTGTTCCGGTGCGGGGACGGGCAGGATCTGCACCGTGGTGGGATCCTGCGCCAGGGCGCTCTTGAAGATCGGGTAGATCAGGTGGGCGACGTCGAATTCGCCGTCCTCGAACTTGCCGACCAGTTCTTCGGCAATCTTCTCGGCTTCGGCGAAGTCGGGATTGCGCATTTCGCTGGTGTCGTAGTGGTGATCGATGCGGTCGGCATAGTCGCGCTTGATCGGGGCGCGGCCCTTCTTGCCGATCAGGTAGAAGGACACGTCCTTACCCTGGCCGATGAGCCTTTCGGCCTGCTTCTTGGCTTCCTTCACCACGTTCGAGTTGAGACCGCCACACAGGCCCTTGTCGGTGTTCACCACCACCAGCAGGTGGCGCTGGCTGGCACCGGTGCCGCGCAGCAGCAGCGGGGCGGAATCGCCGCTCACCTTGCTGGCGAGCGAGCCCATGACCCCAGCCAGACGCTCGGCATAGGGCCGCGCGCTTTCGGCGGCGGCCTGTGCCTTGCGCAGCTTCGCCGCGGCGACCATCTGCTTCGCCTTGGTGATCTTCTGCGTGGACTTGACCGACTTGATCCGGTCCTTGAGTTCCTTGAGGCTAGCCATTTCGGCTCCCTATCGTTCTCGGTTTCCGGATCAGGCGAACTGCTTGGCGAAGGTGTCGAGCGCGGCCACCACGGCGGCCTTGGTGTCGTCTTCGAACTTGCCGGTGTCGCGAATGGTCTTCAGCACGTCGGCATGCTCGTTGCGCATGAAGCTGAGCATGGCGGCTTCGTATTCGGTCACACGGTCCACGGCGACGCTATCGATGTAGCCGTTGGTGCCGGCGAAAATCGACACGACCTGCTCTTCCATCGGCATGGGCGAGAACTGGGCCTGCTTCAGCAGCTCGGTCAGGCGCGCGCCGCGGTTGAGCAGCTTTTGCGTCGAGGGATCGAGATCCGAGCCGAACTGGGCGAAGGCCGCCATTTCGCGGTACTGCGCCAGCTCCAGCTTGATCGAGCCGGCCACCTTCTTCATCGCCTTGGTCTGGGCCGAACCGCCCACGCGGCTGACCGAGAGGCCCACGTTGATGGCCGGACGGATGCCCTGGTAGAACAGGTCGGTTTCGAGGAAGATCTGGCCGTCGGTGATCGAGATCACGTTGGTCGGGATGTAGGCCGAGACGTCGCCGGCCTGCGTTTCGATGATCGGCAGCGCGGTCAGCGAGCCGCCACCGTTTTCGTCGTTCATCTTTGCGGCGCGTTCCAGCAGGCGGCTGTGCAGGTAGAACACGTCACCCGGATAGGCTTCGCGGCCCGGCGGGCGACGCAGCAGCAGCGACATCTGGCGATAGGCCACGGCCTGCTTGGAAAGGTCGTCGTACACGATCACGGCGTGCATGCCGTTGTCGCGGAAGAATTCGCCCATGGCGGCGCCGGTGTAGGGCGCCAGGTACTGCAGCGGGGCAGGCTCCGAAGCGGTTGCGGCGATCACGATGGTGTAGTCCATCGCGCCGTTTTCCTCGAGGCTCTTCACGATCTGCGCGACGGTGGAGCGCTTCTGGCCCACGGCAACATAGATGCAGTAGAGCTTCTTGCTCTCGTCGTCGCCCTGGTTGACTTCCTTCTGGTTGATGAAGGTGTCGATGGCGACGGCGGACTTGCCGGTCTGGCGGTCACCGATGATCAGCTCGCGCTGGCCGCGGCCGACGGGAACCAGCGCGTCGATCGCCTTGAGGCCCGACTGCACGGGTTCGTGCACCGACTTGCGCGGGATGATGCCCGGCGCCTTGGCTTCCACACGGGCGCGGGTGACGTCGGCGATCGGGCCCTTGCCGTCGATCGGGTTGCCCAGCGCGTCCACAACGCGGCCCAGCAGGCCCTTGCCGACCGGCACGTCCACGATGGTGCCGGTCCGCTTGACCACGTCGCCTTCCTTGATCTCGGCGTCGGAGCCGAAGATCACGACACCGACGTTGTCGGCTTCGAGGTTCAGGGCCATGCCCTGGATGCCGTTGGCGAATTCCACCATCTCGCCGGCCTGCACCTTGTCGAGGCCGTGGATGCGGGCAATGCCGTCACCCACCGAGAGAACGGAGCCGACTTCGCTGACTTCGGCTTCGGTGCCGAAATTGGCGATCTGGTCCTTGATGACCTTGGAGATTTCTGCGGCGCGGATATCCATTGCAATCAGCCTTCTTCAGATATGGCTACTCAGGCGGTCTTCATGGCCTGGGCGAGGGAGTTGAGACGGGTACGGATCGAGCTGTCGATGCGCTTCGAACCGATGGTGACGACGAGCCCGCCCAGAAGATCGGGGTCGACGCGCGATTTCAATTTCACCGTGCGGCCTTCGCGGGCGCGCAGCTTGCCTTCCAGCTCTGCCAGCTGGGCATCGGTGAGGGCGTGGGCGCTGGCGACTTCGGCCTGCACCTCGCCGCGCTGGGCGGCAGCGATGGTGTGGAAGGCGCGGATCATGCCCGGAAGCTTCGACACGCGGCGGTTCTCCGCCAGCACGCCGAGGAAATTGGAGGTGAGCGGGGAAAGCTCCAGCAGCTTGGCCACGCCTTCCATCACGCTACCCAGCTGGGCGCGGCTTATTTCGGGATTGGTGATAAGCGCCGAAAGCTCGTCTGATTCGCTGAGCGCAGCGTCGAGCTTGTCGAGATCGGACTCGACGGCGGTTACCGTGCCAGCTTCACTGGCAAGATCGAACAGGGCCGAGGCATAACGCCCGGCAAGGCTGGCCTGAATACCGGCGGAAAGCTCCACGCGCGAGTGTCCTTCAAGGTCCGAGAAACGGAAAAACTGGGCGCCTTTATTGCGGGCGCGGCAAACGCACCCCCGTAAGGCTGGCGCGCGACTAGCACCGGGGTTTGATTCATGCAACCCGAGTCCGGGACGCAGGTGGGCAAGGGGGCAAGGATGTGTTGCCCTTACTCCTCCACCGGCTGCTCGACGCTTGCCGAACAGCGATAGACAAGCCGCTCGTTCGGGCGATCGGGCAGGGTGGAGATGACTGCCGCCTGGTTGGCGCCCAGTTCCTGCGCCGCTTCCTCGCCGGCACCGCATTCTGGCGCGACATAGCTGCCGCGCGCGGCGCGGGCATCGCGCATGCGATTGAGGTCGAGCAGGTAACGCTCCATCACCAGTTCGCCATCTGCCGGGTTGAACCTGTTGACCGAGACCGCAGCTTCGGTGGCAGGCACGAACACGCGCGTCCAGTCGCCGTTGCTGCGGCCATACTGGGTGCGACCGTTGACGCAGCCGTCCGCGCTCCATTCGATCCGCAGGTCGTCCTGCGGATCGCCCACCACGCGGCTGCGATCGGTGTCGAGCACGCAGCTGAGCATGCCCGATCCGCTGGCGGTCGCTTCCGGTGCGGCGATGGTGCCGGTGGGACCTTCGGTTTCCACGCCGCTGCGCAGCGTTTCTTCCACCCGTTCATCGATCTCGGCGAAGGCCGGGCGTGAAATCCATGCGGCCAGCGCGCCGATGATGGCGACCAGAGCTGCCGCCCCGCCGATGGCACGCAGGCGCATGTCGCGCTGCACGTGGCCGAACGCCGCGACACCGCCTGCCCCCAGCGCCACGATCAGCAGCAGCAGCGAAAGCGCCATGCCGTTGGCGCGGGCTTCCATCACTTCATATGTGATGTTGCGGCGCGCCTCTGCGGTACGCTGCGCCAGCGCCTCCGCAGCGCGCGCAGCCCGCTCGGCCTCGGCCTCTGCCTCCGCTTCGGCGCGGGCGCGCTCCTCTGCCTCCAGGTCGGCCATGGAGCGGCACGGCAGCGAATTGAGGCGCGGCGTCACGTCGTTGGCGCGCAGGAAGGGCAGCAGCTCGCGCGTGCTGATGGCAAAGAAGAATTCCGCATCCGACCCGGCGCTTTCGGTGCCGAAGGAATTGACCCCGATCACCCGGCCGCAATCGTCCACCAGCGGCCCACCGGAATTGCCGCGTGCAATCGGCGCGGTGTGCAGGATGGTGTCGAACTCGCGGCTGGGGCGCCTGCCGGACAGGAAACCGGTCGCCGTGACCGGCGGCTGCGCGCGGAAGATGTCGGACTGCCCCAGGCCCTGTGCCCGGTCTACGTTCAGCGGATAGCCGATGGCGGTTACAGGGCCGCTTTGGGCAGGGTTGCCGGCAATGGTGAGTGGGGGCAGGCCCAGCGGTTCGGTCAGTTCCAGCAGCGCCAGGTCGTTGCGCGGGCTGACCGACACGAGCCGGGCATAGACTGCTTCCTCCCCCTCTGCCGGCACCACGCCGATCGACAGGCGATTGTCCTCCATCGCTTCGGCCACGACATGGGCGTTGGTGATGATCCGCTCGCCACCCACGGCAAAGCCGGTGCCGTGCGAGATGGGGAAGATCTCCTCCCCGTCCTGCCCGATGATGATGACGCGCACCACGCCGCGCGCCGCTGCCTCGATATCGGCAGCATCGGCCAGGGCAGGTGCGGGCATGGCCGCGATGGCGGACAGCAACAGGGCGAAAAGGGCAGCGATCCGATGCATATATGGCGGGCTTCTATAGCAGTGGGGATTGACCGCAAGCTTCGGGACGCGCAGCCTGCGTGCAGCTGCCATATACAAGGTATGACCAAGACACCGCTTTCAGACGACGACCGCTGGCGCATCGCGCTGGCGAAAGACCGCCGTTTCGACGGCGTGTTCGTTACCGGCGTGCATTCCACCGGCATCTATTGCCGTCCCAGCTGCCCGGCGCGCGCGCCCAGGCGGGAAAACGTGCGCTTCTACGCCACGCCGGCGGATGCCGAGGCCGCCGGCCTGCGCGCCTGCAAACGCTGCGCGCCCGACCAGCAGAGCCGCGAAGAAGCCATGGTGCTGCGCGTGCTGGAGATATTGCGCGAAGCGGAAGGGCCGGTGTCGCTGGAGAAGCTGGGCGCGGCGACCGATTACTCGCCCACGCACCTGCAACGCGTGTTCACCCGCGCTGTGGGCCTGTCGCCTGCCGCCTACGCCCGTGCGCTGCGGCGCGAGCGGGCGGGCGAGGCGCTGGTGCGCGAGGACAGCGTTACCGAGGCTATATACGAGGCTGGCTATTCGGCGCCGTCACGGTTCTACGAAGACATGAAGGGGCAGGGTATGAGCGCGAAGGATCGTCGCGATGGCGGCGCGGGGCGCATGATCCACTTTGCCGTGATCGAGACCACGCTGGGCGCGATGCTGGTGGCGGCGACCGACAAGGGAGTGTGCTGCGTGGCTTTTGGCGAGGGCGAGGCGGAACTGCGCGCCCGCTTCCCCAGGGCCGAACTGGTCGAGGGCGGCCAGGCGTTTCGGGCGCTGTTCGAACAGGTCACGGCAGCGGTGGAAAAACCCGGCAGCGGGCAGGATATTCCGCTCGACGTGCAGGGCACCGCCTTCCAGCAACGTGTGTGGGAAGAGCTGCGCCGCATCCCGCCCGGCGAAACGCGCAGCTACGGCGAACTGGCCGCCGCGCTGGGCAATCCCAAGGCCAGCCGTGCGGTTGGCGGCGCGAACGGGGCGAACAATATCGCCGTGTTGATTCCCTGCCACCGGGTTATTGCGGCAGACGGATCGCTGGGCGGCTACGCCTATGGCACGCAGATCAAGGCCGAACTGCTGCGGCGCGAGCGCGAAGGCTAGCGCCGGGAGGACGCGATCAGGCGTCCTCCGGCTCCCAGTCGATAAGTTCGTCCATCATGCTCAGCGCGGCGTCGCGGTCGCCTTCGTTGATCTTGGCCATGATGTCGTCGAGGCTGGGCGGACGCTCGCTGGGATCGCGTTCTTCCTCGTCATCGCGCGGGCCCTGGTTGTGGCCGCGGAAGGCAATCGGCTGCAGCACCTGCTTGGCCGTGGGCAGGCGATCCTCATAGATCAGCTGGCGAGCCAGGAACACGCGATAGGTCGGGTCGCTGCCGGCGGTGTCGAAGGCCTGTTCCAGCGCGATGATGGCGTTTTCCGGTACTTCCATGTCTGCCGCCAGGAAGCTGTAGTAATAGGCAATGCGAGTGCGCGGATCGTATTCGTCGATGAACAGCGCATCGGCGGCGTACTGCACGGCCCGGTCGTGCCAGCTCGGATCGTCTTCGGACCGTTCGGAAGCCACCCAGCTGGCCACCAGCGGACCCATGATGTTGTTCTCGTCGACCTCGATCAGTCGCTCTGCCGCGGCCAGCGCGTTGTCGTAGTCCTCGGCGTAATAATAGGCGCGCGCCAACAGGCCCAGCGCGTGCGAATTGCTTGGCAGGGGATTGCCGTCCGCCTTGCGCAGGATATCCCCCGCAATGTCGGCCGCCTCGTCCTCGCTCACGCCGCGGCGCAGTTCCATCTCCTCGCGGATCAGCTCTTCCTCCATGTCGGTGAGGCGGCGCATCTGCACCTGCGGCTCGACATAGCCGGGCATGGTCACGTCGTAGCCGGGGAAGGGGCCATCGCGATATTCGCGCAGCGCGCGGTCGATTTCGTCGAGGTCGCCGAAGATGCGTCGCGCGGCGGTCAGGCTGTCCTCGCCCTCGCCGATGGCAACCAGGTACTCGTTCAGCTGTGCCAGCCGCTGCGGATCGAAGTTGAGATAGTGCGCCAGCAGCCAGCCGGTGCCATAGAACTGGAAGCCTTCGTAGCCCGAAAGCTCGTGCTGCTGGTTCAGCATGTCCTCGATCGGGAACTGCCGCAGCTGGAAGATCTGGAAGGCGCGGTACTGCGGCGGATCGCCGACGTGGAAGGTGCCGTCGTCGTTGAAGCGGATGGTGGCCAGCAGCTCTGCGTAGCCTTCCACGTACCAGGCGGGGTAAGCCGCCGGGAAATGCTGCATCATGAAATAGTGGATGTACTCGTGCTGCAGCACGCTGACCGTATCCAGCTCTGCCTGGCGGTTGCGGCTGCGGTCGACGTTCACCACCGTCATCGACCGGCGGCGGTCCTGCCGAACGGGCGTGAAGGAGACGGAATCGCCTGCGCGCGGGATATAGAAGCCTGCTACGCCAGAGCTGCCGGCCATGCGCCCGATATCGCTGACAGAGCCGAAGCGGTAGACGGTCAGCTTGGTGGCCGGCGTAGGCTGCGGCTCGCCGATCGGCATGTTCTGCAAATAGCGCAGCGCCATGTCGAAACGTTCCAGCTTGATGGCGAACTCGCGCACGTCGTCTTCACCGTCTTCGGAGATGATGACGAAGTTGTTGGTTTCCGCACGCCACCACTCTGCGGCGGCCGGGCTGGCGGTAAAAAGCAAGGCGAAGGCAGCGATCAGCAGCCGCATGTGTGCGTCCCCAAAGTCTAGCGATTCGAATTCCTTGCCACCTTAGCGGCCTTGATTACGAATGAAACCTGAACTTTGGTTCGGATGTCAGTCGCTCCGCGCCCAGCCTTTCGCCGCCGGTTCCAGCGTGTCGAGAAAGGCCTTCGCGCTGTCGAGGTATTCGCGCTGCCGCTCCTCACCCATGCGATCCCAGGTGGAATAGATGCGGCCAATGCGGTGGTTCGCTTCCAGCCGGTCGCGGTGGCGGTGCATGAAATGCCAGTACAGAGGGTTGAAGGGGCAGGCCTCCTCGCCGGTCTTCTGGCTGACCTTGTAGCGGCATTCCTTGCAGTAGTTGCTCATCTTGTTGATGTAATTCCCGCTCGCCGCATAGGGCTTGGACGCCAGCTTGCCGCCATCGGCATAGAGCACCATGGCGGCGACATTGGGCAGCTCCACCCATTCATAGGCATCGGCATAGACGGCCAGGTACCAGTCCTGCACCTCGCGCGGGCGTATCCCTGCCAGCAGGGCGAAGTTGCCCAGCACCATCAGCCGCTGGATGTGGTGGGCATGGGCATTCTCCCGCGTGGAGCGGATGGCGTCTGCCATGCAGCGCATGTCGGTTTCGCCGGTCCAGTAGAATTCGGGCAGGGCGCGCTGGGCATTCAGCTGGTTCGCGCTTTCCAGGTCCGGCATGCAATACCAGTAGAACCCGCGTACATATTCGCGCCATCCGATCAGCTGGCGGACGAACCCCTCCACGCTGTTCAGCGGCGCCTTGCCGTCGTGATAGGCCTGCTCCGCGCGCCGGCACAGGTCGAGCGGATCGAGCAGGCCGAGGTTGATGCTGGTCGACAGCATCGAGTGATAGAGGTCGTCCTGCCCGTGGACCATGGCATCCTGGTAAGGGCCGAATGTCTCCAGCCGATCTTCGAAGAAACGGTCCGCCGCCTCTTCGGCTTCGTCACGGGTGACGGGCCATTCGAAACACTCGAGCGAACCGAAGTGGTCGCCGAACTGTTCCTCCACCAGGTCGATCACCTCGCGGGTGATGTCGTCCGGTTCGAACTTTGCCCGCTCGGGCGGGTCCATGCCGTCGTCCGGGCTCTCGCGGTTGTCCTTGTCGTAGTTCCATTCGCCGCCCACCGGCTTGTCGCCGTCCATGAGGAGGCCGGTCTTGCGGCGCATTTCGCGGTAGAAGAATTCCATCCGCAGCGCCTCGCGCCCTTCGGCCCAGTCGCGAAATTCCGATTTGCTGGCGATGAAGCGGTCATCGGGCAGGATCTCCACCTCGCAAGGAAACTTGTCGGGCCATTCCTCCAGCATCTGCTGCACGCGCCATTCGCCTGCCTCCACCACGTGGATCGCACGCGGATCATGGCGTTCGACGGCGCGGGCGACCTCGCCGGTGAAGCTGCCCGAATTGTCCTCGTCATCCAGCCGCACATAGTCGACCTGCCAGCCGGCATCGCGCAGCTCGGCCGCGAAATGGCGCATGGCGGAAAAGACCAGCGCGATCTTCTGCTTGTGGTGCTTTACATAGGTCGCCTCGTCCCACACCTCCATCATCAGCACCACGGTATCGTCCTTGGTGCGTCCCCTGATTGAGGCAAGGTCTCGGGTCAACTGGTCGCCCAGCACGGGAACGAGGATGGGGTTGGCCATGCAGGTGCAGTGCGCGAAGGCGACTGCGGTTCCTAGCTAGCCTTTCGGCTGCAAGGCGGTGGCGGGAAAGGCGATGGTCACGGTCGTGCCGTCCTCGTCGCTTTCCACCTGCAGGTCGCCCTGCAGCCGCCCGGTCAGCTCGCGCACGATGCGTGCGCCAAGGCTGCCGTCGTTGGGCCAGTCCACGTCGGAGGGGATGCCCTTGCCGTTGTCAACCACCTGCAGGCACACCGTGCTGCCGTCGCCATCGTTCCACAGCCGCACGTCGACCATCCCGTCGCCTTCGGCATCGAAGGCATGTTGCAGGGCGTTGGTCAGCAGTTCGGAGACCAGCAGGCCCATTTGCGACGCCGCATCCACCGAGGCACGCAATTCGTCCGTCTCCAGGTTCATGCGCACTTCGCGGTGCCCGTCGAGCATGTTGAGCGCGCTGCACACGCGCGAGATATAGGCGCCCAGCGCAACCTCGTTGTCGATCGTGCGACCGGGACGCGAGAATTCATCGTACAACAGGTTCAGCGCTTCCACGCGGTTCGCCAGCACATCCAGCGAAGCCTTTGCATCGGTGGCCTTGCGCGATTCCATGCGGATCAACGACAGCAACAGCGCCAGATGGTTCTTCACCCGGTGCTGTACCTCGCGCAGCTGTTCGTCCAGCTTGGTGGCTCGTTCGGCAAAGGCGCGGTCCTTGGGCTGCTGTGACTGGATGCCCAGGAAATGGGTGATCTTGCCGTCCTGCTTCAGCGGCGACAGCAGCAGGCGGTTGATGAACTGTTCGCCGGTGGAACGATAGTTGAGGATATCGACGGTGATCTCCTCCCCTTGCACCAGAGCCTCGCGGATCGACATGCGATCATTGTCGTCGGTTTCGGAGCCCTGCAGGAAGCGGCAATTGCGCCCGATCACGGCGCTGCGATCATACCCGGTCATGCGCTCGAACGCGGCATTGACGTAGATCAGCGGCATGTCGGGCAATTGCGCATCGGCGATGACCAGAGAGAATGGCAGGTCGTCCATCGTTTCGCGAGAAATGCCCGACGGGATTGGTGGGGGATCGCCAGGGTCGATAGCCGGATTGGGCCTGCCGTCACTGATCATGTCGTTCCTACTCGCGTCTGTCCTGCAACTGATTCAACGGGTTATCGGGCCTTTCCGAGGCACGCAAGAATGCAATGCGCAACATTGCCATAATGCTTCAGACGAAGCTGTAGGGATCGATGTCCACCCCGATGCGGACGCCGGGCGGATGCTCGACGTTCGAAAGCCAAACGCGGATAACCTGCTGGAGTTCCGCCGAACGTTTCGCGTTCAGCAGCAGGCGATAGCGATAGCGCCCGCGCAGCAGCGCCATGGGGGCAGGGGCGGGGCCCAGCACCTGCACGTCGTCCGGCCGCGGACGGGTGTCGCCCAGCCTTTGCGCGGCCTCTCGCGCTTCCTTCTCGTCCTCGCTGGAAATGATGATCGCCGCCCAGCGCCCGAACGGCGGGGCGTGGGCATAGCGGCGGGCCTCTGTCTCGGCTTCGTAGAAGGCGTCGCGGTCACCCGCTTCCAGCGCGGCGATGACGGGCGCTTCGGGGTGGCGCGTCTGGATCAGCACTTCGCCGGGCTTCGCTCCGCGCCCGGCACGGCCCGCAACTTGCGCCACCTGCTGGTACGTGCGCTCTGCCGCGCGCAGGTCCCCCCCTTCCAGGCCAAGGTCGGCGTCGATCACGCCCACCAGCGTGAGTTCGGGGAAGTGGAAGCCCTTGGTTACCAGCTGCGTGCCCACGATCACGTCGATGGCCTTGGCTTCGGCCATGGCGACGAATTCGGCGGCCTTTTCGGGCGAATTGAGCGTGTCGGAAGTGACGACGGCCACGCGCGCTTCGGGCAGCATTTCGGCCACTTCGTCGGCAATCCGTTCCACACCCGGCCCGCAAGCGACAAGGCAATCGGGCTCGCCGCATTCGGGGCATTTTTCCGGCACGCCGGTTTCGTGCCCGCAATGGTGACAGGCAAGCCGTTTCGACAGGCGATGCTCTACCAGCCAGGCGCTGCAATTGGGGCACTGGAAGCGAAAGCCGCAATGGCGGCACAGCGTCAGCGGGGCATAGCCGCGGCGATTCAGGAACAGCAGCGATTGCTCGCCCTTTTCCAGCCGGTCGAACAGCGCACGGCGCAGCGGCGGGGCGATCCATGCGCCGGCGCCGGGCTTTTCCTCGGTCAGGTCGACAAGGTGGATATCGGGCAATTGCGCGCCGCCGAAACGGCTGGGTAGGACCAGTTTCTCGTAAATGCCGCTGTCCGCCATGAAAAGGCTTTCCAGCGCCGGCGTGGCGCTGGCGAGGATAACGGGAAGCTTCTCGAACCGAGCGCGCATCACCGCCACGTCGCGGGCGTTGTAGCGCACGCCGTCGTCCTGCTTGAAACTGATCTCGTGCGCCTCGTCCACCACGATCAGGCCCAGGTTGGCATAGGGCAGGAACAGGGCAGAGCGCGCGCCGACGATCACCTGGGCCTCGCCGCTGGCGATCGCGCGCCAGGCGCGGCGACGCTCGGTGCTTTTCAGCGAGGAGTGCCAGACGATCGGAGCGGCACCGAAACGGGCCTCGAAGCGACCGAGGAAGGCCTCGGTCAGCGCGATCTCGGGCAGCATGACGAGGACTTGCCGACCTTCCTCGATCGCCGTGCCGATGGCTTCGAAATATGTCTCGGTCTTGCCGGAGCCGGTTACGCCGTCGAGCAGGATGGGCGCAAATTCGCGCGCCTTCACCGCTTCCATCAGGCGGTTTGCGACTTCGCGCTGGTCGTCCGACAGCTCGGGCAGGTGATGTTCCGCATGGGCGCGGGGGTAAGGGCGGTCGACGTCCACTTCCACCGGTTCCAGCACGCCCTGGTTCACCAGGCCGCGCAGCACCCCTTCGGAGACGCCGGACAGGCCCGACAGTTCGCGGATCGTCGCCTGTTCGCCCTCCAGCGCCTCTATCGCCTGCTGGCGTTGCGGGGTCATTCGTTCTGGCGTGCCGCCGGTCAGGCGGTATTCGGTCATAGTGGCCGGCCCACGCAGCGCGCCGCCGCTGGCGATCACCATGCGCGCCACCGCGGCCATGGGAGCGACGTAGTAGTCCGCCGTCCATTCGATCAGCCGCCGCAGCTCCGCCCTGATCGGCGGCACGTCAAGCACGCCCAGCAGCGGGCGCAGCTTCGATTCGGGCACCGGGTTGGTGGGCAGGCGTTCCTCTTCCCACACGATTCCAATCACCTGTCGCGGCCCCAGCGGGGCGACCACCACGCTGCCGTGTTCCACCGCCATGCCTTCGGGCACCCGGTAGTCGAGCGGGCCGAGGGCGGCGTTCATCACAAGCAGGCGGGCGCGTTTTGCAGGCATTGCCAGCCATATGCGACGGGCCTAAGCCTGTCGGCAAGGACAGGAGACGCCTTATGACCGAATTCGCATCATCGCAGGCCAGCCGCCGCCGTTTTCTTGCCGGCATGGGCGCGAGCGCCAGCCTTCTTGCCTTCCCTGCCTGCCAGAGCATGGGCGGCTGGAGCCTGGTCGATGCGATCCGGCGGCTGCTGTTCTTGTCCAGCGAACGCGCCTTTGCCCGCCTGACCGCGCCCGGCGGTTTCTGGGACGAGCAGGTGGCGGCATTGGGCCTGCCCGAACTGATCGGATCGCGCGGGGGCGTGGTGGCCGGTATTCTCACCTCCAGCCTGTTCAAGAGCCGGCTGGAAGGCGCCTTTGCCGATATCGCGCTGGAAGGGGCGGAACGCGCCGCGCCCATCGTCGCCGATGCCGTGCGCGTGATCGGGATCGAGAACGCGGTGGCGCTGGTAAACGGCGGACCCACGGCGGCGACCGGCTTCCTGCGGCAGGACATGGGACAGACACTGGTGGAAGCCATGGTGCCCGAACTGGGCACGGCGATGCGCGTGGCGAGCGAGCCGCTGGTGGCGGAATTGCTGGCGGGCCTGACCGGCATCGACGTGGCGGGCGTCTCTCGCAACGTGGCGGGCCGGGTGGACGCTGCCATCTGGCGCGAGATGGGCGTGGAGGAAGCCGTGATCCGCGCCAATCCGCGCGAAACCGACGATCCGCTGCTGATCGGCGTGTTCGGGGCGGGCAGCCTGCTCTAAAGACCCCTTGTGCCGCGCGCCTGAACCGCTAGGCAGCGGCGCAAAGGTAATCCATGGCTGACGAATCCCCCCTCGACCAATTCAAGACCGTGCTGACCGGTGCCGCGCGTGCCATTGCGCGTGACCACGAGGCGGAGATCGGCTGGACCGCCGACCAGCCGGTGACGCAGGGCAAGATGGCGCGCGTGCCCATGCCGGGGCGCGACATCACGGCAGAGCAGGCCCGCGAGGCGCGCGGCTTTGCCGACAGTTTCGCGCTGCGCCTGCGCCATCACAACGGCGCCCTGCATGCGAAGATGCGGCCCGACGATCCCGCTGCCGGCGCTTGCTACGACGCGATCGAGCGGGCCCGCTACGAAGCCATCGGCGAAAGCGAATATTCGGGCATGCGCACCAATATGGAGGCGATGCAGGACCGCCGCCTGGCGGGCGACCCCATCACCAGCGCCGAAAGCGCCGACGACGTGCCGCTGCATACCGCGCTGGGCCTGATGCTGCGCGAACAGCTGACCGGCCAGCCGATCCCCGAAGCCGCGCGCGAGGGCGTGGAAATGGTGCGCGAATTCGTGGAAAGCCGCACCGGCGACGATTTCGAGCAACTATCCGAAGTGCTGCATGACCAGTCCGCCTTCCAGAAACTGGGCCTCGACATGCTGCGCCACCTCGACATGGTGCCGATGGAGCCGGACGACGGCTTCGACGATGACGACCAGTCCGAAGACGGGCAGGACGAAACGCAGGACGACAGCCAGGACGAGGACGGCGCCGACCAGTCCGACCAGCCGGAAACCCGCGCCGAAGGGGCCGAGGGCGAGGAAGGCGAAGGCGAGGAAGGCGAGCAGACCCCCGGCGAAGACGAATTGCAGGAAGGCGATCCCGGCGAAGACGGCGAGGAAATGCAGCTGCCCCAGCGCAAGAACGCGCCGTGGCAGGACATTCCCAATACCTTCGACTACAAGGCCTATACTGACAGTTTCGACGAAGTGGTGGAAGCCACCGACCTGTGCGATTTCGAGGAACTCGATCGCCTGCGCGCTTACCTCGACAGCCAGCTGGCGGGGCTTGCGGGCGTCGTCACCCGGCTCGCCAACCGCCTGCAACGCCGCCTGATGGCGCAGCAGAACCGCAGCTGGGATTTCGACCAGGAAGAAGGCCTGCTGGATGCCGCGCGGCTGGCCCGCGTGATCGTCAGCCCCGGTTCCTCGCTCAGCTACAAGCAGGAGCAGGAGCAGGACTTCAAGGACACCGTCGTCACCCTGCTGATCGACAATTCCGGCTCCATGCGCGGACGGCCGATCTCCATCGCCGCGATCAGCGCCGATATCCTTGCCCGCACGCTGGAACGCTGCGGGGTGAAGGTGGAAATCCTGGGCTTCACCACCCGCGCGTGGAAGGGCGGGCAGTCACGCGAGAAGTGGCTGGCCGACGGCCGCCCGGACAACCCCGGCCGCCTGAACGACTTGCGCCACATCATCTACAAGAAGGCCGACGAACCCATGCGCCGCGCGCGCCGTTCGCTGGGCCTGATGATGCGCGAGGGCCTGTTGAAGGAAAACATCGACGGCGAGGCGCTGCTGTGGGCGCACGAACGCCTGCTGGCCCGCCCCGAAGACCGCCGCATCCTGATGGTGATTTCCGACGGCGCGCCGGTGGACGATTCCACGCTGTCCGTAAACTCGGCAGGCTACCTGGAGGCGCACCTGCGCAAGGTGATCGAGTGGATCGAGAAGGTTTCCCCGGTGCAACTGGTCGCCATCGGCATCGGCCATGATGTGACGCGGTATTACAAGAAGGCCGTGACGATCATGGATGCCGAGCAACTGGGCGGCACGATTATCGAGCAGCTGGCTGACTTGTTCGAGATCGAGTGATGGAAACTGTTACGCTTTGGCGGCCAACGGGGCCTGAAGAACTCAAGCTGGTCGAAGACAGCGACTGGAAGGCATGGCCTCCGCGCCTGCCCGAGCAACCGATTTTCTATCCGGTGACCACCGAGGAATATGCTGTGAAGATTGCGCGCGACTGGAACGTGCCGAGCAGCGGGGTGCGCTACGTGACGCGCTTCGAGGTCCGCAAGGACTTCCTCGATCAATACGAACGTCAACTTGCTGGCGGCAAGGCGCACGAGGAATACTGGATTCCAGCCGAAGACCTCGACGCGTTCAACGCTGCGATTGTCGGCAAGATTGAAGTCGTGCGGACGTTCCCCGAAGAGTGAAAAAACTCCTCGCCCTCCTTGCTGTCGTCGCCCTGATCGTCGGCGGCTGGTATTTCGCCTCGCCTTGGCTCGCGATGAAGGGCCTTGCCGATGCAGCCCAAGCGAACGACAGTGCCGAACTGGAAGCGCGCGTCGATTTTCCCGCCCTGCGTGCTTCTGCCAGCGACCAGATTTCCGAAGCCACGCGGCGGCGCGAGGGGCAGGGCGTGCTGGGCGAACTCGGCGGCGCGCTGGCAGAACGGGTGGGCCGCGCGGCGATCGACCGGGCGCTGACGCCGGACATGGTCGGCAACCTTGTCGTCACCGGCAGCTTTGCCGCCGGGCTGCTGCCCGAACGGCTGCGCGGGCAGGAGATCGAGTGGGATGTCGAGCGCGAGGGCCTGGACCATTTCCGTGCCGCGGGCACGTTCGAGGACGGCACGGACGGCCCGATCCTGCTGTTCGCGCGCCACGGCCTGGGCTGGAAGCTGACCGGGTTCGAGCTTCCCTGAGGCGAGTGTCCTACAGCGCGGGCCTGCGCCCAGGATGCCCGCATGCGTGAAATCCGACCGCTGTTGCCTGCCTTCACAGGTGGCCAATCGGAGGCGGAGCTTTTGCCTTCAGGACAGTGCTCCATGTGCTCCACATTAGCGCGAGCACGCTTGTCCCCCGCGCGCACCCGCTCTAAGCGCATGGCCGAAATGACAGACCTTCAGCTTTTCAACTCGCTCACCCGCAAGCTAGAGACGTTCGAGCCCGTCCACCCCGGTGAGGCGCGCGTCTACACCTGCGGGCCGACGGTCTATAACTACCCGCATATCGGCAACATGCGTGCCTATGTCTTTGCCGACGTGCTGGGCCGCACGCTGAGCTGGAAGGGCTACACGCTCACCCACGTCATCAACATCACCGATGTCGGCCACCTGACCGACGATGCCGACGCGGGTGAGGACAAGATGGAGAAGATGGCTGCAGAAAAGGCGCAGTCGATCTGGGATATCGCGAAGCACTATACCGAAGCCTACTGGGCCGACGTGAAGGCGCTGAACATTCGCGGGCCGATGAAGAACGGCAAGCCCGATGCGTCGAACTGGTCGATCGCCACCGACTACATCGACGACATGCTCGATTTCGCGAAGAGCATCGCCCCCGATCATTGCTACGAACTCGATAGCGGGCTCTACTTCGATGTCTCCACCGTTCAGGATTACGGCAAGCTGGCGCGCGCAGTCACCGAGGAAGGGGAAGGACGGATCGACACCGTCGAAGGCAAGCGCAACGCCGCCGATTTCGCCATCTGGCGCAAGACTCCGCCGGGCGAGACTCGGCAGATGGAATGGGACAGCCCGTGGGGCCGTGGCGCCCCCGGCTGGCACCTCGAATGCTCTGTCATGGGCGAAAAGCTGCTGGGCTTCCCCTTCGATATCCACACCGGCGGGATCGATCACCGCGAAATCCACCACCCCAACGAAATCGCGCAGAACCAGGCCTTCTGCCACTGCGGCGGCTTGTCGGAAGCGACCAACAGCGGCGCGAAGGTGTGGATGCACAACAACTTCCTGGTCGAGCGCAGTGGCAAGATGAGCAAGAGCGCGGGCGAGTTCCTGCGGCTGCAACTGCTGATCGACAAGGGCTATCACCCGCTGGCCTATCGCATGATGTGCCTGCAGGCCCATTACCGCAGCGAGCTGGAATTCAGCTGGGAAGGGCTGGGTGCGGCGCTGACCCGGCTGAAGCGCATGGTGATGCAGGCAGAGCGGTTGAAGGATGCCGCGGCGAGCACGCCCGAGCATCCCAAGTTTGCCCCGCTGCTGGCCAGGTTCGACGAGGCGATCAGCGACGACCTGAACACCGCCGTGGCGCTGACCGCGCTGGAAGATGCGCTGGCGGTGAAGAAGGTGGACGCCGGGATCAAGCGCGCCGTGGTGGAGACGATGGATGCCGTGCTTGGCCTTGGCCTGATGGATCTGTCGCGCACGGACCTGCGTATCCGCCCGAAGGACGCCGAAATTACCGAAGCCGAGATCGAAGAAGCGCTGGCCCGCCGCAAGGCCGCGCGGGCGGAGAAGGACTTTGCCAGCTCCGACGCCTTGCGCGATGAACTCGCGGCGAAGGGGGTGGACGTGATGGACGGCGATCCGCTGGGCTGGGAGTGGGCGCTGGAGGCAAGGCGATGATCCGCGCTGTCCTTCCCGCCTGGGCGCGCGATGGCATCGAAGCCCGCTTGCCGCACTGGATCGACGCCGCGTGGTGGAACGACGAAGCCGAACTGATCGAGCTTGCGCCCGATGCGCAGATCGGCTGGTTCGACATGCACATAAAGCCGCCTGCGCTGGAGGCGATCAGCAAGGCGCGCGATTTGCAATGGCTTTCCAGCGCCTATGCCGGGGTCGACTGGATGCCGCTGGGAGACCTCAAGGCGCGCGGCGTGGTGCTGTCGTGCGGGGCCGGGCTGGCGGCGAACCAGGTGGCGGAATTCGCGGTGATGTCCATGCTCGCCGCCGCGCGCGGCTATCGCGAGATCGTTCGCGCGCAAGACAGGCACGAATGGCTCGGCTGGCCGCCCTCGATGCGCGAGATGGCAGGCAGCCGCGCGCTGATCCTTGGCTATGGCTCCATCGGGCAGGCGATTGCGCGCATGCTGGGCGGGTTCAACGTCGACTGCGTGCCGGTGCGAAGCAAGCCGGGGGAGGGCGTGCTGAGTCCGGACGAATGGCGCGCACAGCTGGGTACCTTCGACTGGGTGATCCTGTCGTTGCCGCATACGCCCGAGACGGCGGGCATGTTCGGCGCAGCGGAATTCGCAGGCATGAAGGACGATGCCTTCTTCGTGAACTATGGCCGCGCCGAAGTGGTGGACCAGCATGCGCTGGTGGACGTGCTGGAGCGCGAGGCGATCGGCGGGGCGATCCTCGACCTGACCGAGCCCGAACCGCTGCCTGCGGACCACAAGCTGTGGACCCTGGAGAACGCCCACATCACCATGCACCTCTCCGGCATTCCCAACGAAGCCAGCCGCGCACGTGCTGCCCAGCGTTTCCTCGACAATTGCGAGCGTTTCCGCACCGGCCAGCCGCTGGAAGGCCAGGTCGACCTGGTGCGGGGCTATTGAGAACAGATATTAGGAACTGACAGGCTGCGGGCAGTCTGTTACGCCTTGGACGGTAAGGCCGCCCAAGCGGTCGGCGGGTCGCAGATTCTGGCTTACGCAGGCGCTCAGGGGGGCGTCATGCTGCAATGGGGGGAATTGCGACCGTGTCCGATACCAAGAAAGCGTCCGACCTTTTCATCGAGTGCCTGGAGGAAGAAGGCGTCGAATATATCTTCGGCGTGCCGGGGGAAGAAAACCTCGATTTCCTCGAAAGCCTTTCGGATTCCAAGAAGATCAAGCTGATCCTAACCCGCCACGAACAGGGCGCGGGTTTCATGGCGGCGACTTACGGTCGCCACACCGGAAAGACCGGCGTCTGCGTCGCCACACTGGGGCCGGGGGCGACCAACTTCGTCACCGCGGGCGCCTATGCCCAGCTGGGCGGCATGCCGATGATGATGATTACCGGGCAGAAGCCGATCAAGAAATCGAAGCAGGGCCGCTTCCAGATCCTCGACGTGGTCGACATGATGGGCCCGATCACCAAGTACGCGCACCAGCTGGCCAGTGCCGACAACATCCCCAGCCGCATCCGTGAAGCCTTCCGCCTGGCGGAAGAGGAAAAGCCGGGCGCGGTGCACCTGGAATTTCCCGAGGATATCGCCGAGGAACAGACCGACAGCCGCCCGATCGCCGCATCGGTGGCGCGCCGTCCCTCTGCCGAGCCAAAGGCCGTGCGGCTTGCGGTGGAGGCGCTTGAGCAGGCCAAATGCCCGGTGCTGGTGATCGGCGCAGGCGCCAACCGCAAGATGACCGGGCGCATGCTGCACCAGTTCATCGAGAAAACCGGTATCCCCTTCGTCACCACCCAGATGGGCAAGGGCGTGATAGACGAACGCCACCCGCTGTTCCTGGGTTGTGCGGCGCTGTCTGCCGGAGACTTCGTGCACCGCGCGATCGAGGATTCCGATTGCATCGTGAACATCGGGCACGACGTGATCGAGAAGCCGCCGTTCTTCATGCAGCCCAACGGCCCCACGGTGATCCACGTTTCCACCAAGACGGCGGAAGTGGACCCCGTCTACTTCCCGCAGATCGAGGTAATCGGCGACATCGCCAATGCCATCTGGCAGATCAAGGAAGACGTGGTGCCGCAGGGCAAGTGGAACTTCGACCACATGCTGGCCTACCGCACCGCAGAGGTGGAGCACACAACGCCGCTGGCACAGGACGAACGCTTCCCCATCTTCCCGCCGCACCTGGTGCAGAAGGTGCGCGATGCCATGCCCGAGGATGGCATCATCTGCCTGGACAACGGCGTATACAAGATCTGGTTCGCGCGCAATTACACCGCCTACCTGCCCAACACCGTACTGCTGGACAACGCACTGGCCACCATGGGCGCGGGGCTTCCCAGCGCGATGATGAGCGCCATGCTCTATCCGGGGCGCAAGGTGATGGCGATCTGCGGCGATGGCGGGTTCATGATGAACAGCCAGGAGATGGAAACCGCCGTACGCCTGGGCCTGAACATGACCGTGCTGATCCTGCGCGACGACGCCTATGGCATGATCCGCTGGAAGCAGGCGAACATGGGTTTCAAGGACTGGGGCCTGACTTACGGCAACCCCGATTTCGTGGCCTATGCCGAAAGTTACGGCGCGAAAGGCCACCGCGTGGAAAGTGCCGATCACCTGAAGGAAGTGCTCGACCACTGCCTTTCGACCGACGGCGTGCACCTGATCGATTGCCCGGTGGATTACAGCGAGAACGACCAGATCCTGAACGTCGACATCAAGGAACTGAGCAAGAAGCTTTGAGTCGAACCTTCAGGAGGTCCGAATGCCCGAATTGAAAGACGTCTATCCACTCTACCTCAACAACAAGGCGGCGCAGCCCAATACCGATCTCGAGGTGACCGACAAGTACACCGGCGAAGTCGCGTTCCGCACTGCGCTCGCGACGCCCGACATCATCGACGAGGCCATCGCCGGTAATGTCCGCGCGACGGAGCCGATGGCGAAGATGGCGAGTTACGAGCGGCAGGACGTGCTGATGCATTGCGTCAAGCGCTTCCGCGAGCGGTACGACGAGCTCGCCTATTCGCTGTGTGTTGAGGCGGGCAAGCCGATCAAGGATGCCGAGGGCGAAGTCGACCGGCTGATCGACACCTTCAAGATCGCTGCCGAGGAAGCCACGCGCAATTACGGCGAGGTGCAGCCGCTGGATATCTCGGCACGCGCCAAGGGCTATATGGGCATGTGGAAGCGCGTGCCGATCGGGCCGTGCAGCTTCATCAGCCCGTTCAACTTCCCGCTGAACCTGGCCGCGCACAAGATCGCACCGGCGATTGCCGTGGGCTGTCCCTTCGTCATCAAGCCTGCCAGCAAGACGCCGCTGGGCACGATCATCATGGGCGAGGTTCTGTCCGAGTGCGACATTCTGCCCGAAGGCGCCTTCTCCGTGCTGCCCGCCAGCCGCGACGGGGCGGACCTGTTCACGGTCGACGAGCGCCTGAAGCTTATCAGCTTCACCGGATCGCCGGGCGTAGGCTGGGACCTGAAGGCCAAGGCGGGCAAGAAGCCGGTGGTGCTGGAACTGGGCGGCAATGCGGCGGTGATCGTCGACAAGGATGCCGACCTTGACCACGCGCTGGAACGCATCATCTTCGGTGCCTTCTACCAGAGCGGCCAGAGCTGCATCGGCGTGCAGCGCATCATCATCCACGAGGATATCTACGATACCTTCAAGGACATGCTGGTGAAAAAGACCGCCAGCCTGGTGGCGGGTGACCCGAAGGACCGCAACACCTTCATCGGCCCGATGATTTCCGACAAGGAAGCCGGACGCCTGAAAGGCTGGATCGATGATGCCGTGGCGGCAGGCGCTACGCTGCTGTGTGGCGGCGAGCTGACCAACGGTAACATGCTGGAGGCCACGCTGCTGGAAAACGTGCCGCGAGATTGCGACGCGGTGACGGAGGAAGCCTTCGGCCCGCTCGCCAACCTCAGCAAGTTTTCGGACTTCTACGAGGCGCTGGACCAGGTGAACGACAGCAAGTTCGGCCTGCAAGCGGGCATTTTTACTCGCGACCTGCACCAGGTACTGGACGCATGGGATACGCTGGACGTTGGCGGCGTGGTGGTGAACGACGTTTCCAGCTACCGCGTTGACAACATGCCCTATGGCGGGGTGAAGGATTCCGGCCTCGGCCGCGAAGGCATCAAGTTCGCCATGGAGGACATGACCGAGATCCGGAACCTGGTGATCCGGCGGATCTAGCCCTCTTCCAGCAGCAGTATCTCGCAGGTCACCGCCAGCCTTGGCGGCCGCGCGGTGCTGCTTGCCTCCACGATGGTAGCATCGGCGACCAACTGACCGCGGATGGTAAATTCGTGTTCGGGCAGGACGGCGATCAGGTCCTCGCCGGCCTGAACCGCTGCCTCGCCTTCGAAGACCATTTCCACACGGTGGCGCGCCCCGGCAAAGGTGATGCTGGCCCAGCTCTTTTCCGAATGGCTGGCAATACGGCCCTTGCCATCGGCCAGCGCCAGCAGCGCATCGGCCAGCAGTTCGCGCGGGCCGCGCCGCGTGCGGCGTTTTGCCGGGGGAGGGACGATGGGATCAGTATGCACCGGTGGCCTCCCGATATTCGTTCATGAAATGTTCCACCCGTTTTTCGGTAGAAGCCCGTGGCGTGCGTCCGTTGCGCAGGTCGAGCACGAATCGCGGATCGCGAGTCGCGAGGCGGCCGAACTTGGTGGGTGGCATGCGCGTGTGGCGCAGGAATACTTCGATCTTGCGGATGAGCATGGTGCAAACCCCTCTTCCAATTTCCCTAGTCAGGCGAGCCACTTATGCGACTCGCTGGGCAACATGTTGCCGGGCAAATCCTACTTGTCTAGGAAAAATACTTCGTGTAGGAGGTTTTTGCGTAACAACGTAGGAAGTTCCGGATGGACCCGCGCGAGAAACTGGCAGAACTGGCAAAGGCGCGGGGCACCAGCCTCGCCTCGCTTTCGCGCATGCTCTCACGCAACCCTACGTATCTTCAGCAATATATCACCAAGGGGAGCCCCAAGAAGCTGGAGGAGGAGGACCGCCGGGTCCTGGCCCAGTTCCTGGGAGTGGATGAAGAGTACCTGGGTGGTCCCAAGGACAATTCGTTTCGCGGTCGCGACGATGGCGGCTGGGTGGAGGTGCCCCGGCTGGATGTCGATGCGTCTGCCGGTCCCGGTGCCGCCGGCGCGCAGGAAAAGGTCTTCGACGCCTTCCGGTTCTCGCGTCGCTGGCTGACCGAACAGGGCCTGGACGGCGGCAATCTCTCCGCCATCCGGGTGGTTGGTGATTCGATGGAACCGCTGCTGCGCGAAGGCGACGAGGTGCTGGTCGATTGCCGCGAACAGCCCTTCCGCGACGGTGTCCACGTGGTGCGTCTGGACGAACTGCTGCTGGTAAAGCGGGTCGCCAGCAAGGGCGGCGGACGCTATTCGCTGCTCAGCCAGAACCTTGCCTATCCGCCGATCGACGTGGGCGCAAAGGACTTCGACATTATCGGTCGCGTGGTGTGGAAGAGCGGGCGGGTCTAGCCGTTCCCGGATTCCAGTTGCAGCCAAAGACCGCGTTCCGGGCCGAAAAGCTGTGGCCAACGGGTCGACCGATCTCTAGGTTTTCTCCGGGGAGGAAGCCTGAAAATGCATGAAAAGAATACATTTCGTTTCGATCTGCGGCTGATGAAGGATGCCGAAAGGATCGCCAGATCCACGATGATCCTCATCCTGCTCACCGCCGGGACCAGCAAGTTCTTCAGCGGGGGTGGATTCCAGCAATACTATACCGGCCTCTTCGCGGCTGAGACATTGCGCATCACCCTGCCGTCGATTTTCGTCGAGCTCTATCTCTCGGTTGTACCCTTCATAGAGATCGGTCTGGGGCTGGCGCTGATAAGCAATCGCTACAAGGGCTATACCGTCTATGGCTGGTTCGCCTTCATGCTCAGCTTGCTGTTCGGCCATTACATTCTCGAAGAATGGTCGAGTGTGAACCAGATGCTCGATTACATCTTCCTTGGCCTGATTTGCCTTGTGCTGCCTGCACATGCTTCGTGGTTCCGAAGAGACCCTGCCTAGGCCTGCGCCCGGACACGGCAAACCTGCTTATCCGGATTGCACCAGCTTCAGCTTGAAGCCGGTATGCGTCGGCTGGAATCCCAGCCGTTCGTAAAACCTGTGCGCCGCTTCGCGTTGCCTGTCGCTGGTGAGTTGCACCACGCCGCAGCCCTTTTCCCGGCAACGCGCTACCGCCCAGCGCATCATCGCCTCGCCGATGCCTTGTCCACGCAGGTGCTCCACCACGCGTACGCTTTCGATCTGGCCGCGCCAGGCGCCCTGCCGCGATACGCCGGGAATGAAGCTGAGCTGGAAACTGCCGACCGGCTCTCCGTCGCGTTCAACCACCAGCAGGCGGTGACAAGGATCGGCGGTGATGGCGTCCAGCGCCTCGCGCTGTTCGTCGGCCATGCCCGGCCGCACGGGATCGCGCGCGGCGGCCACGGCGTCGGCATCGCCCAGCGCAGCGATGAAGGGCAGGTCTTCCGGGGTGGCGTCGCGATAGGTGAGGGTGCTCATGGGCGTTCTCTAGGCTTGCAAGCCGCGCGCGTCACCGCCAGTTAGCGAAGCATGCAAGAAGCCCCGATCCGCGCCGCCATCATCCCTGTCACCCCGTTCCAGCAGAACTGTTCGCTGGTGTGGTGCAGCAAGACCATGCGCGGGGTGCTGGTCGATCCGGGCGGGGACCTCGACAAGCTGAAGGATGCCGTCGCCAAGGCGGGTGTCACGCTGGAGAAGATCCTGCTCACCCACGGCCATGCCGATCACTGCGGGCAGGCGGGCATGCTGGCCAAGGAACTGAACCTGCCGATCGAAGGCCCGCACGAGGATGACCGTTTCTGGATCAGCCGGCTGGAGGACGATGGCCCGCGGTTCCAGATGAAATGCGAGATATTCGAACCCGACAGGTGGCTGAACGATGGCGATACCGTAAGCTTTGGCGAGGTGGAGATGGAAGTCCTCCATTGCCCGGGCCACACGCCCGGCCACGTTGTCTTCTTCCACCGTCCCACCGGTTTCGCCTTTGTCGGCGACGTGCTGTTCCAGGGCTCCATCGGGCGCACCGATTTCCCCATGGGCAACCACCAGGACCTGCTCGATGCGATCACGCAGAAGCTGTGGCCGCTGGGCGATAATGTCACCTTCGTGCCCGGCCACGGCCCTACCAGCACATTCGGGCAGGAACGTCAGACCAATCCTTACGTCTCCGACGCCGCGATGGCGCGTTCGGGCAGCTAGACCAGCCGCAAGGCCACCAGCACTGCCCACACGCTCCAGAACAGCAGCAGGACGAAGGTTGCGCCGATGCCGATCTGGCGCGTCTTTGCCGGATGATCCGCCTGCATGCCCAACGGATGCAGCACGCGCGCCACGAAGTAGGCGAGGGCGGAAAGGCCCAGCAGCCAGCCATCCTGGCCGGAAAGGTCCAGCAACAGGATCAGCAGCAGGGCAAACGGCGTGTATTCCACGAAATTGGCCTGGGCCCGCATGTGTCTTTGCAGCGGGATATGGCCCCCATCCCCGTGCAGCACTTTTCCGTCGATCCGCGCCTTGCCACAGCGCAGTGCAAGCCACAGGTTGACGAGCGCTGCCGCTGCCACGCTGAACAGGCTGATATGCAGGTCTGCCATTGATAGTTCTCCCCGGTGGTCCCATCTTCTCGCTAGAGATGGGTAGGTGTGCTTGCAACTGGCCGAGAAATCGCTATAGCGCGCGCCTTCGCCGCATCCTTGGATGGCTTTTCCGGCGCGCTTGCGCAGCGGACAGGCTTGCCCTAGGGCGGCTCCGACGCAGTTTTTGAACGAATTCAAGGAACAGGTGCCGAGATGGCTGTCCCTAAAAGAAAAGTATCGCCGCATCGCCGGGGCAATCGCCGCGCGCACGATTCGCTGAAGGTCGAAGCCTTTCACGAATGCTCCAACTGCGGCGAGCTGAAGCGCCCGCACATGCTCTGCAACGCCTGTGGCCACTACAACGGCCGCCAGGTTGTCGAGCCCAAGGGTCTGTAAAGTCCAAACCGGACCAAGGAGGTCGCGCGCATGAGCCTGCCCCGTATCGCGGTTGATGCGATGGGCGGGGATCATGGCGTGCGCGTCATGGTGTCCGGCGCTGCCCTTGCGCGGCGCCGGCACGACAAGTTCAGCTTCCTGCTGGTGGGTGACGAAACGCGGATCAAGGCCGCGCTCGACGATCACCCGGGCATGCGCGAAGCAAGCGAGATCCTGCATTGCGACGACGTGGTATCGGGCGACGAGAAGCCCAGCCGCGCCATTCGTCGTGCGAAAACCACCAGCATGGGCCTGGCCATCCAGGCGGTGAAGGACGGGCATTGCGGCGCCGCCGTCAGCGCGGGCAACACCGGTGCGCTGATGGCGATGAGCAAGCTGGCGCTGCGCACAATGCCGGGGATCGACCGGCCCGCGCTGGCCGCGTTGATGCCGACGCTGGAAGACCACGATGTCATCATGCTGGACCTGGGCGCCAACACCGATTGCGACGCCCGCAACCTGGTGCAGTTCGCCATCATGGGTGCAGCCTATTCGCGCATCGTGAACGAAGGGCGCACCCCGCGCGTGCGCCTGCTGAATATCGGCACGGAAAGCATCAAGGGCACCGACGACCTGCACAAGGCAGCCCAGTTGCTGCGCGATGCAAAGGACCTCGATATGCTGTTCGACGGCTATGTCGAGGCTGACAAGATCAACCGCGGCGAAGTGGACGTGGTGGTGACCGATGGCTTCTCCGGCAATATCGCGCTGAAGGCGATCGAGGGATCGGCCCGCTTCGTGACCGACCTGCTGAAGAGCGCCTTTACCAGCTCGCTGCGGTCGAAGATCGGCTTTCTCGTCTCGCGCCCGGCCACGGAACTGCTGCGCCACCACCTGGATCCGAACAACCACAATGGTGGGGTCTTCCTGGGCCTGAACGGCGTGATCGTGAAGTCGCACGGAAGCGCCAATGCGCAAGGCGTGGCCAATGCCGTGGCAGTGACTGCACGCCTGCTGGAGGATGACTTGACCGACCGTATTTCCGCCGACCTGGCGAAGATGGGCGAAGACGCCCTGCGCGAGAGCGGCAATGGCGGATCGTCCGCCGGGCAGATGGACGAGGCATGATCCGCTCCGTCCTGATTGGAACCGGCTCTGCGCTGCCCAGCGACTGTGTCAGCAACGATGAGCTGGCAAAGCGCGTCGATACCAGCGACGAATGGATTCGCGAACGTACGGGCATCACCCAGCGCTATATCGCCGCAGAGGGCGAGACGACGGGCACGCTGGCCACGGCTGCAGCACAGGCGGCGCTGGACGATGCGGGCCTTTCCATCGCCGATATCGACCTGATCGTGCTGGCCACCGCCACGCCCGACAACACCTTCCCTGCCACCGCCACCAAGGTGCAGCACCAGCTGGGCGGGAAGGATTTTCCCGCCTTCGACGTGGCCGCCGTCTGCTCGGGCTTCCTCTATGCGCTCAGCACGGCTGACGCCATGCTGCGTACCGGCATGGCCACGCGTGCCATCGTGATCGGGGCAGAAACCTTCAGCCGCATCCTCGACTGGGAAGACCGCACCACTTGCGTGCTGTTCGGCGATGGCGCGGGCGCCTTCGTGATCGAGGCGCAGGACGTTGCTGCGGACGGGCCCGGCATCATCGCCAGCCGCCTGCATGCCGATGGCGAGCATGGCGACATGCTCTACGTCGATGGTGGGCCCTCCACCACGGGCGAAGTGGGCAAGGTACGCATGAAGGGCCGCGAGGTCTTCCGCCATGCCGTGACCAACCTTTCCAGCGTGCTGGGCGAGGTGTTGGCCGAAGCCGGATGCCAGCCGGGCGATATCGACTGGGTGGTACCGCACCAGGCCAATTTCCGCATCCTCGATGCCACCGCGCGCAAGCTGGGCCTGCCGATGGACAAGGTGGTGGTGACGGTTGACCGGCACGCCAACACTTCCGCTGCCTCCGTGCCGTTGGCTTTCGATGTCGCGAAGAAGGACGGCCGCATCCAGAAGGGCGACCTGGTGATGCTGGAAGCCATGGGCGGTGGCTTCACCTGGGGCGCCAGCCTGCTGCGCGCGTAGGATTTTTCCCCCACGGCACCGCACCCGACCTTGCGTTGTCGAGCAATTTCCTACATACGCATAAATGGGTCGTCAGCATTGAAGGAGTAGGAGCGCATGAACGTAATGCGATCCGTGGGTACGTTGACACGTGCCGACCTGGCCGAGACGATCAACCACAAGATGGGTTTTTCCCGGGCCGAAAGCCTCGACATGGTCGAGGCGATCCTCGCCAAGATGTGCGATGCTATGGCCGATGGGGAGAACGTGAAGATCTCCGGCTTCGGCAGTTTCGTACTGCGTGACAAGAAAGAACGTATCGGCCGCAACCCGAAGACGGGTGTCGAAGTTCCGATTACGCCGCGCCGGGTGATGACTTTCCGCGCCAGCCAGAAACTCAAAGAGCGCATCGCGCAGGGCTGATGGCCATGGAGCTTCCCTGGATGGCGCGCTTTGACGACGGCAAGGCGCCTGATGCCATGCGCACGATTGGCGAGGTTTCTGCAGCTTTCGGCATCAAGCCGCACGTGCTGCGATACTGGGAGCAGCAGTTCGCCATGTTGCAACCGCTCAAGCGCAGCGGCGGTCGTCGCCTCTACCGGCCGGAGGACATCGCGCTGGTCGAGCAGATCGACAAGCTGGTGAACCGGCAAGGCTATACGCTGAAGGGCGCGAACAAGGCGCTGTTGAAAGGCGATGTCGATTTCGCTGCCGAACTTGGCGCAGGGCGCACGCGCAATGCCGCCGAAAGCGGGAACAAGGACGATTCCATCGCCCAGATCGTAGCGCGGCTGCAATCGGTTCGTCATCGCCTTGCCGGCGCACTTGCCGACTAGAATTGCTTGAAGTCAGAAGGTTGTGCCGATCCTGCGGGATCAGCCGACGCTTTGCGGACCCAGTTCCGGGTCGAGATCGCGCGGACGTGCGAAATGCACCAGCTTGCCGCATCCGGTGGCGAGATCGGCCCAGTGGTCGATATCCAGTTCCAGCACGGCAAAGGCCGCGGTCGGATACTTCTGCAATACCTCGTTGAACAGGTCGTTCTCCGCCTCGGGGGCGACCAGGTCCAGCGCCAGTTCCTGCAGGCCGGGATTGTGCGCCATCAGCAGCACCGCATCGGCGCTGTCGTGGCAGGCTGACAGCAGCTGGATCAGCGTGGGACTGTCGGCAAGGTAGGCTTGTTCCTCGAACTGCACCGGAATATCCAGGCCGCTCGCCTCGAAGGTGCGCTTCACCCGCTCCGCCGGGCTTGCCACAACCAGATCCCAAGCGCCGCCCTGCCGGCGGATATGTTCGCCCATCAACGCTGCGCCCTTGCGCCCGCGCGCGTTCAGCCCGCGGTCGAAATCGCGCAGGCTCATGTCGTCCCAGTCGGACTTGGCATGGCGCAGCAGGCCCAGGCGTTTCACTTGCGCGCGTCCTCTTCGAATGTGGCGTCGTGGCAGGAAACACCCGCAGCGACACGTTGTAAAGCCTCGTCCAGCGTCAGACGTGTGACAGGCACGCCGGGCGGGAAGGCGGTGAGCAGGCGCGAGGGGAAGGCGGGTGAGAGCACGATGAAGTGCCCATGATCGTCCGCGCTGCGAATCAGGCGACCGAAAGCCTGCGCCAGCCGTCCGCGAATGATCCTGTCGTCATAAGCGCTGCCGCCGCCCGCAGCCCGGCGCGCGCGGTGCAGGATGCTGGGCTTGGGCCAGGGCACCTGTTCCATCACCACGCAGCGCAAGGAGTGGCCGGGCACGTCCACCCCGTCGCGCAGGGCATCGGTGCCCAGCAGGCTGGCGTGCGGGTCGTCGCGGAAGATATCCACCAGCGTGCCGGTGTCGATCGGGTCGACGTGCTGCGCGAACAGCGGCAGGCCCTCGCGCGCCAGCCGGTCGGCGATGCGTCCGTGCACCGCGCGCAGGCGGCGGATCGCGGTGAACAGTCCCAGCACCCCGCCGCCGCTGGCCTCGATAATGCGGGCATAGGCGCCGGCCAGCCCGGCAAGGTCGCCCTTCTTAACATCGGTAACGATCAGCACTTCTGCCCGCGCGGCATAGTCGAACGGGCTGGTGGCATCGGCCAGCCGTGGCTGCACCTCGATGTGCGACGTGCCGGATCGCGCGATGGCGCTGGCCCAGTCGGGCCCATCCTCGCCGCGATCGGTCAGCGTGGCGCTGGTCAGCATCACGCCGTGGGCCGGTTCCAGCACCACGCGGGCAAACGGCTTCATCGGATCGAGAAAGCGGCGATGCAGGCCGATATCGAATTCGCGCGTGTCGTTGCGTTCGACCGAAAGCCAGTCGACGAATTCGGGGTCTGCCGGTCCGCCAAGGCGATTGAGCAGCGCCTCCCACGCGGACAGCGTGTCGATCCGCCAGCTGAGCGAGAAACGCGCCCCCTCGATCCGCGCACGGCCTTGTCCATCCAGCCAGTCGGGCGAATCTTCCAGCATGGCCTCCAGCCGCAGGCCCAGCTTGATGAGTGGGCTGCGGATTTCTGCCAGCGCCCGCGTGGCGGCCTGGGCCCGCTCCACGAAATCGCCGTCGAGCCCGGCAGCCTCTGTCTCTATGCCGTATCCGGCATCCAGCGCGCCGCTTTCGTCGCGCGCGTAGGTGATGGCACGGACGGCCGCGAGCAGCACTTCGATCTCGCCCGAAGGTTCGTTCTCGGCCAGCCGTGACAGCCAACCTTCGCCGGGCAGGGCCTGGGCAGCTTCGCACGCCTTATCAATGGCTTCGCCGCCTTCCTCGTCATAGCTGGCGACATCGGCCAGCCGCGCCGCGAGGCCGCGCCTGCGTCCTTTCGAACCACGCTCCGGCCCCAGGATCCAGCGCTTCATCTCGATGGCTTCCTGCCCGGTCAGCGCCGCGGCGAAGGTGGAATCGGCAGCGTCGAATACGTGGTGGCCTTCATCGAACACCACGCGGGTGGGGCGCTGCGCATGGTCGCGCCCGCGCGCTGCATTGACCATCACCAGCGCATGATTGGCGATGACCAGGTCTGCCTGCGCGCTGGCGCGGGCGGCGCGTTCGATGAAGCATTTGCGATAGTGCGGGCAGCCGGCATAGATGCATTCGCCGCGCTGGTCGGTCAGCGACTTGATGGCGCGCTGGCGAAACAGCGTGCCCAGCCAGCCGGGCAGGTCGCCGCCGATCATGTCGCCATCCTGCGAATAGGCGGCCCAGCGCGCCACCAGCTGTGCCAGCACCGCCGCGCGCCCGCCAAAGCCGCCTTGCAGCGCGTCTTCCAGGTTGAGCAGGCACAGATAGTTCTCGCGACCCTTGCGCACCACCACCGGCCGGGTGCCGTCGGCGCGGCGATCGGGCCATGCGCGGCTGGCTTCGCTGCGCAGCTGGCGTTGCAGGTTCTTGGTAAAGGTGGAGACCCAGACCGTGCCGCCCGATTGTTCGGCCCACAGCGAGGCGGGCGAGAGGTAACCCAGCGTCTTGCCAATGCCGGTGCCTGCCTGCGCCAGCAGCACGTGCGGCTTGTCGCGCCGTTCGCGCGGGGCGAAGATTGTGCCGACTTCGGTGGCATAGGCACGCTGGCCCTCGCGCCGTTCAGCGCCCTCGCCGGTCAGTGTCTCCAGCTGGTTCAGGATCGCCGCGTCGCCCAGGGTCACCTGCACCGGCTGCGGACGTTCGGCAGCGTCCTCCCACTCCGGCAGCCGTGAAAACAGCCATTTCTCGGCGCGCTGCGGCTTGGCGACATGGGGGCCGAGCACTTGCGCCCAGGGCCAGCGCAAGCGGGATAGCGATTGCAGCACGCTCCACGCGCCATCTCGTGCCGCCCAGTCTTTGCGCTCGCAGGTTGCCAGCAGCACGCCGGCCGCCTGTCGCAACAGGCGCGGCACCTGCGCGCCGTCTTCGGGTTCGGGCAGGTCCAGCGCATGGGCCAGGCCCTTGGGTGTGGGCACGCAGAATTTCGCCGGGTGGACGAAGGCGAACAGCTCCAGCAGGTCCAGTCCGGAAAGGTCGGGATAGCCCAGCCGCGTCGCCACCAGCGGTGCGTTCAGGATGAGGTGCGGCGTATCGGCGGCCGCCATCACCGCCTCGCCCTTCGAGGCTCCGCGCACCGTGCCGTCGGTGCCACAAAGCCAACTGCCGGCGTGGCTGGCGTGGAGCGCGGGCAGTGGCACGTCACTTTCGGGGAGGGCGGGGTCGGCCATCGCGACCCACTATCCCCTGTGAGAACGAAATGTAAACGCGTGAGCGGCCATGAAGTGGTGGATGAGCGCTAACTCAGGGGGATATTCCATGCGCAAGGGCGTTTCCGCCGTGCTGGCCGCAGGCGTGCTGGCCAGTCCAGCAGCCGTGCCTGCACAGGAGGTGCCACCAGAACCGGTGGCCGTGGTCGAGAGCGCGGTGGCGGCTTACCAGGCCGGCAATCGCGAGCGCTTCCTCGCGCACTTCGCCGACAACGCGGTCGTCGAACTCGATGGCCTCAGCTTCGAAGGCCGCGCGCAGATCGCTGCCGCCTATGCCCCCAATTTCGAGCGCGGTGCACCGCGCGTGCGCGTGATCGAGCGCGAAGCCTATGCCAATCGCGTGATCGATACCGAGGAATACGACTTCGGCGGGCAGGTGTGGTGCTGTTCGGTCACGGCCTATTTCATCGAAGATGGCAAGATCGTGCTGGCCCGCGTGCAGGGCTGATCGGCAGATCGAACAGGGTTAACAACGCCTTAGGCAAAGACCGTAACCCGCCCTCATCCCTGTGCCGGTAACGCTGCCAGGACGAGAGACCAGGGAGACCAGCCATGCGCACGCTCGCCTATGCCATTGCCGCTTCTTCAGCCATTGCTGCTGCAACTTCGCCGTTGCTGGCCGAGCCTTATGGCACGAACAACCACGACGTGGTGCGCGTGCACAACGAGGCCTACACCCAAGGCGATTTCGAGCGTTTCATCGCAACCTTCGCGGACGATGCCGTGGTGGTCGTCGAAGGCTATGAATATCGCGGGCGCGACGAGATCGCCGCCAGCTATGCGCCCAGCTTCGGCCCCGGCGCGCCGCAGGCGATCATCGAGCGGCAGGGTCGCGCCTCTGGCGGTGGCATCGTGCAGCGCGAAAGCTATGTCTACGAAGACGGCACGGAAGTGTGCTGCACCGTCACCGCCATCTGGGTGGAAGACGGCCAGATCGCCCGCGTGCTGGTCGATACCGGCGGCCTGGGCGGTTAGCCGGGCACGGCCCCGGCATCAGCGCCGGGGCACGCAGCTCCAGTTATCGGGATCGTTCGCGTCGCCTGCGCCATCGTAGCGGGCGACGTTCGGCCATGCGCAGTGTGGGCGCACAAGGTCGCTGTCCGCCTTGCCGCCGATCAGCCTATCCGGCGCCTCGCCGCTTTCCAGCCAGTCTTCCATCGCGCCGATATAGTCGATCCGGTCGGCGCCGGGGCCGCCCGCGCAGTGGCCCATGCCGGGCACGAGATAGTAGCTGAACTGCTGGCCCGCTTCGGGGTTTTCGGCGTAGACGGCGCGGGCATAGTCGTTCGACAGCACCGGGCTGGGGCCGGCATCGTTCTCGCCATGCCACAGCATCAGGCGCCCGCCGCGCTCGAAGAAGGCGGACAGGTCGGGGTCCTTCGCTTCGTACATCTCGGCGAAGTCGGAATTTCGCACGGTCATGTAATTGGCTTCGGAGAAGTTCTCCCAGTCGACCGGGCGCGCGCCGAAAATCACCGGTTGCAGGCCCATCAGGCCGCCGCCGCGCGTGGGATCGGCGTTCTGGCCGCTGCCATCGGCGCGGTTGAAGAAGCCCCAGGCCGCTTCGCCGCCGCGGCTCATCGGGTGCATCATGAAACTGCCGTCCGCCGCGCGGCGCCCGTTATAGAGCGCGGTCAGCGCATCGACCTGCTGCGGGCTGAGGCAGCCTTCGCTCTCGCCGGGTGCGCATTGCAGCGCGCGTGGTTGCCACGAACAGGCGCGCGGGTTGTTGATCAGGCCGTCCTCCAGCCCGTCGTTGGCATCGCAGGCAGCCAACGCGGCATCCTGCACCATCTGCAACTCGGGCATTGTAAAGCCCGCACCCGGCTGGGCGAAGGTCTGGTTGCGCAGCACCGCGCTGGTCTGCACCTGCAGCGTGTAGACCGGCGCGCCGACGATCACCGCGTCGTAATCCGCCGGATACCGCTGCGCTTCCATCAGCCCCATGCGCCCGCCGGTGGAACAGCCGGAGTAGATGGCGGTGTCATGTTCCTGGCCATAGAACATGGCGGCCACCTGCTTGCCGGTTTCGGTCATCGTGTGGATGGCGCGGTGGCTGAAATCCTCCGCCTGAACCGGGTTGATGACCCATTCATTGCCCCAGGGATTGGTGCTGGTGTGACCGCCGTTGGTCTGCATGGTGGCGTAGCCCTTGGTCAAGCCATCGCGCGCGGCATCCAGCGTCACGTTGCCCAGCCAGGCACCGCCGCCAATGCCCAGGACGTTGCCGTTCCATTCTTCGGGCAAGCGGTAGACCACGCCGATATTGGAGCCGTCGACCGGGTGCAGCGTGGTGGTCACTTCGCAATAGGAAGGCAATCCCTCCGCTGCGGGTACCCAGATGGTGGAAAGCGGCAGTTCGCCTGCTTCCTGCGTGGCGAGGAATTCGCACTGGGTGGCGGAGAGTGCTGCTCCGCGCGTGGCATCGGGTTCGTTCGAGTCCGCGGTGGTACAGGCGGCGAGAATGGCAAGGGTGCTTGTGGCGACAAGAAAGCGCATGGATATCTCCGGATCAGGCGAGGGTGACGTGGCTGATGGTCCAGCCGTCGTTGGTGCGGGTGAGGTCAGCTGCGAGGCGGCGACTGGTACGCGCAGAAGCGCTGCCCTGGCCCTGGAAGCGGGCCATCTTTTCCATCGTGGTATCGCCGTCGAAGGCGCTTACCAGGTCGACTTCGGCCCGCGATTGCCAGCGCGCGCTGCGGCCATCCTCGGCAAAGGAAAGCTGCGGATCGTGGGCCGTGTCATGGCGGATCGCGCTGACTTGCGGGTCGATCCGTACTGCGCCTGCATGGGCGACGAAGGCAGCACAGTCCTTGCTGCCGTTGAAGCGGCGGACAAATCCTTTCACCAGATCGGCAATGGCGCGCTCGTCCTCCAGCCGCGCCAGGCGTGCGGCGTTGTCGTCACCCGCCAGTGCGGCTGCGGGGGCAAGCGCGGCAACAGGCGCTGCGGCCAGGGCGCCGAGTTTCAGGGCTTCGCGGCGAGTCGTCATACCGAAGTACCTCCCGGCTTGTCAGTTAGGTAAGGCAGTACGCCTTCGATGCGGCCGGCGTGGCGGGCATAGGCGCCGACCGGGCTCATGGAGAGGCCGTCACGGCCCATGTGATAGCCGATGCCGCTGTCGTGCATGGTGCGCATGTTGATGAGGATGGTGCCCAGCGTGCCGTTGCACGCCTCCTCCTGCCAGCGCACGAAATACAGCTCGTCGCGAATCTTCACGTAGTCCCCGCTGCCGCTCCATTCCGCGCCGCCGTGCTGGCTGGGGGTGAAGATGATCCAGCTGACCGTGTTGGGGCTGGAATAGAGGTGCATGGATGTAAGGCCGGGCGAATAGGACCAGGTGAAGGCGCGGCCCAGCAGGTCAAGCGTGCGCTCGTGTCGGTCCTCGCCGGGATCGGGAATGCCTTCGCCTTCCAGCTTGCCGAACCACGTCTCGGCACCGGCCTCGTTGGCGAAATACGGCGTGTTCAGATAGCCTCGGAACGCCGTCGCCTTGCCGGTTTCCAGGTCGGCGACGACGATATGACCATCATGGTCCGGCTTGCCCTGCAGATAGTGCCCGAAGATGAAGACGCCGGGCATGTTCTGCCAGGCGTTGTAGCGGGCCGTGGTCCAGCCGCCCCCGTTTTCACGCCACTGCAAAGCATCGGCGGAGGTGAAGCGGTATTCCATGGAGGGACCGCCATCGTAATGGATGGTGAAGCTCTTGCCGGAGAGGCCGTCACTGGGGGGCAGGCCGTGGCCCGCCATCGGGCTGGCACGCTCGAACACCTTGGCCCCGTGCTCTGCCATGGCGGCATCGACTTCGGCTTCCGTCATGGTGTCCCAGTCGCGCAAGGGACGGTAGATGCGGCGCTCGCCGCGTTCGGCATCCTCGAAGGCCAACGGGTCGCCCGAGACATCGCCGAAGGTCTGGAACCGCGCCAGCTGGCCCAGCCATTCGCCGTGCCCGCGAAACATGTAGTATTCCAGTTCGTCCAGCCCGTTGAAGCCCAGTCGCAGGCCCACACTTTCCAGCCGGTTCGCGTCCATCACGTACATGTGCCAGAGGCCCGAAAACTCGGCTTCGGTGCGGGTGTAGAGGTACAGGTCCTCGGTCAGCTTGATGTAGTCCGACGGGGCGGAATAGCCGCGCCCTTCGGCCATGCGATCAAGCTCCACCCAGTGGGAGAAGGCGGAGCTGGGATAATAGTCGATGGTGCGGTTGCCGGTGTCTTCCGCCCACATGCAGGCGCGGCCCTCGCAGCGGGCGGTGGGCGCATGCAGCTCGGCCTCGGGGGCGCCGTTGCCTGTATCGATATAGCCGTGCCAGACTTCGCGGTTCACCTCGCGCGCGGTGGGCGCGGGGCCGTCGCCGAACCACAGTTCGATCAGCGTTGCGCGGTTGTCGTGCCGGTCCCACGCCAGGGCATAGCCGCGCACGGAATGCGGCATCATCAGCGCCACCAGCGTAACATGGTCCAGCGTCAGCGCGCCGTAGGCCGTTTCTGCACCGCTCACCTCCACGCGCATTTCGGCGTTGAAGTGGAAATCCACCGAAGGGCCATCCTCCGACCGGAAGCGCAGGTATTCCCCCGCGAGATCGACCGAAGGTTCAAGGCCCTGCGGACCCGACAGCACTGGCGCAGCCAGGCGGCGCGAGACTTCCTCGATAGACAGGTCGGTATAGTCGTACCGGAACAGCGGAACGTCCGGATAGGCCTTCCTGCTGGCTACAGGCTGCGTCGCCATGTGCCTCTCTCCCCTCTATTATTGCGGGGAAAGATGCCACAGCGCCGCGCCAGTGCCAATCGCTTTCGTTGACTTAGTCCGCCGAATTTTGTGCAGGCACCTGCTCGATGCGCAAGGCTTCGGGGAAATAGTTGGTGCGGATGGGGAAGGGGATGTCGATCCCTGCCGCATCGAGGCCCTTCTTGATCGCCTTGATCGCCTCGCTCTTGGTCTGGCGCAGGTCGCGCGCGGCGGACTGGGCATACCATTGGACGAGGAAATCGATCGAGCTGCCGCCGAATTCCTGCGCGTAGACCACCACCGGGCGATCCTTCACGATCGCATCGACGGTATCCATCGCCTCGCCGATCACCTTCTGCGCCAGTTCCAGGTCGGTGTCATAGGCCACGCCAACGATTACCTCGTTCCGGCGCACTTCGTCATCGGTCAGGATCTTCACCGCGTTCTTGAACAGCATCGAATTGGGCATGATCGTCAGCTCGTTGGACAACTGGCGGACGTAGGTTTCACGCAGGGTGATCTTCTCCACCTTGCCCAGCACGCCTTCCACTTCGATCAGGTCGCCGATGCGCATCTTCTCGCGCAACATGATGAGGACGCCGGCCAGGAAATTCTCGAAAATGTCCTGGAAGGCAAAGCCGATCGCCAAGGCACCGATGCCAAGGCCGGCGATCAGGCCGGCCGGGGTGAAGCCCGGAATGGCCACCACCAGCGCCAGGATGATGCCGGCAATCCAGATTGCTAGCCGCACGAAGGTTTCCACTAGCTGCCGCAGGTCCTCGCGCATACTGGATTTGCCGGTCGCCTTGTTGGCCAGCCGAACGGCGAACTTCGCGACGATCCAGGTCAGGATCACGACAACGACGGCAATGGCCAGGTTGGGCAGCACGGCGATGGCGCCTTCCCACATGGCGGTAATCTGGTTTTCGAGAATGGTAATGTAGCTCAAGAGAATCCCCGGTTTTGGTTGTTTTGCTATTCAATCGCGCGTGACGGATCGGGTTCCGAACGATCTTCGCACTTGCGTGCGCGGCCTGCTTGGGCAATGGGCGCAGCCCATGTTCAGCACTGACCTTATCGAAGCCGCTCGCACGTCCAAGGCCTGGCCCTTCCAGGAAGCCCAGCGCCTAGCAAAGCGATATCCGGATGGTAAACCCGGCGGAAAGCCCGTGCTGTTCGAAACCGGCTATGGCCCCAGCGGTCTGCCGCATATCGGCACGTTCCAGGAAGTGCTGCGCACCACGCTGGTGCGCAAGGCCTATGAAATCGTCGCGGCGAGCGACGACGGCACCCCCGCGCCCACGCGGCTGGTTGCCTTTTCCGACGACATGGATGGCCTGCGCAAGGTGCCCGACAACGTGCCCAACAAGGACATGCTGGCCGAGCACCTGCACAAGCCGCTGAGCCGCATTCCCGACCCGTTCGAGCAGTACGAGAGCTTTGCCGCGCACAACAACGCCATGCTGCGCGAATTCCTCGACCGGTTCGGCTTCGAATACGAATTCATCGCCGCCTCCAGCCAGTACAACTCCGGCGCGTTCGACGATGCGCTACGCGGCGTGCTGCGCAACAACCAGGCGATCCTGGATATCATGTTGCCCACCCTGCGCGCCGAACGCGCGGCCACCTATTCGCCGATCATGCCGATCTCGCCCACCACCGGCCATGTGCTGCAGGTGCCGGTGGAAGTGGTCGATGCCGACGAGGGGATCGTGCGCTTCACCGACGAAGACGGCAGCGTGATCGAGCAGAGCGCGCTGGGCGGGATGGCCAAGCTACAGTGGAAGGTCGACTTCGCCATGCGCTGGGTGGCGCTGGGCGTCGATTACGAGATGTACGGCAAGGACCTGACCGACACCGGCGTGCAATCGGGCAAGATTGCCAAGGTACTGGGCGGCCGCAAGCCGGAAGGCCTGATCTACGAGCTGTTCCTGGATGCCAATGGCGAGAAGATTTCCAAGTCCAAGGGCAACGGCCTGACCATCGAGGAATGGCTGACCTACGGCAGCGAAGAGAGCCTGGGCTTCTACATCTTCCCCAATCCCAAGAGCGCCAAGCAGTTGCACGTTGGCGTGATCCCGCGCGCGGTGGACGATTACTGGCAGTTCCGCGAGCGCATTCCGGAGCAGGACCTCGACAAGCAGTTGGGCAACCCGGTCTGGAACCTGCTGCGGGTGAAGGATAGCAGCGGCGCGCAGCCGCCGATCGGTTCGGGCGACAGCCTGCCCGTCACCTTCGGCCTGCTGCTCAACCTTGTCGGTGTGCTGGGCGCGACGGCGACGCACGAGCAGGTGTGGTCGTACCTTGGCAACTACATCCACGACATGGACCCGGACGATCACCCGGACCTGTTCCGGCTGGTGGAAAAGGCGCTGGCCTACAACCGCGACTTCGTGGCGCCCACGCTGGTAAAGCGCGCGCCGGAGCCGAACGAGGCAGAGGCGCTGAAGGCGCTCGACGCGCGGCTGGCGCAGGTGTCGGCCGACATGGCTGCAGAGGACCTGCAGACCATGATCTACGAGATCGGCAAGGACGAGGCCCACGGCTTCGAAAACCTGCGCGATTGGTTCAGGGCACTGTACGAGACGCTGCTTGGCTCTTCCCAGGGACCGCGCATGGGCAGCTTCATCGCGCTGTATGGCGTGGAGAACACCCGCAAGCTGATCGCCGAGGCGCTGGCGCGCTGATGAACGCCGTGGCCTAGTGCCACTTGCGCGTGCGATACCACTTGGTGATGACGTACTTGGCGCCTGCCTGCACCGGGCGGCCGGCGTGAATGGTCTTGGGATTGGTCAGTCCATCCGGGCTGGCGTTGTTCCAGATCATCAGCACGCCGGGCTTGGGCTCTATCGAAATGCCGATATCGGTGAAATCGGTGGTGCCGCCCGCTTCCACCTCGTTCAGGAACGCCATGGTGGTAAAGCTGCGCTGCCCGCCGCGGCCCATTTCGAAATCCCAGTAGCTGGTGCCCGGATGGAACCAGTCGTGATGCGGCTGGAATTCCTGCCCGGGCATGTAGCGCTGGCCCTGGATCGTCTCTCCCCACAACGGCTCGATCCCCAGCAGGTCGTCGATGCGGCGGCCGATCTTCTTCACGAAGGGATCGCAGGGATCGACATCGCCCGAATAGCTGGTGCGATAGCCGCTGGAATAGTCGAGGTCGAAGACCTTGCTGGGCTTGGCCGTGGCGTCGATCAGTTCCATCATCCTGCTGCATTCCGCAGGCGTCATGAAATCGCCCACCGCGAAGATCTCGGCCTCCTCGGTCGGCACCTTGTAGACCGCCGGGTTGCCCGCCAGCCGCTCTCGCACCTGCTGGCCCAGCGTGCGCAGGCGCGCCTGGTCGGCATTGGACGGATATTTGCTCTTCGTTTCGCTCGCCATGATGTTGTCAGCTTTTCCATTGCTTCGGCTGCTAGGCAAGGGCAGTCATCGATTCGATACGAGGAAGGAAGCTCCCATGACCCAGTCTCGCCGCTATTCTGGCGTTGCCATGCTGCTGCACTGGCTGATCGCCGTCGCCGTTATCGTCAACTGGCGCCTGGCAGAAGCGGCAGAGAACGCCGTGCGGTCCGACGCGATCGCTTACATGGCCAACCACAAGGCGACCGGCATCACGATCCTGGCCCTTACCCTGGTTCGCCTTGCCTGGCGACTTGTCCATCGCCCGCCGCCGCTGCGCGACGGGATGGCGGCCTGGGAAAAGGCCCTGTCGCGCACCGTGCACATCGCCTTCTACATCCTGCTCGTCGCTTTGCCGCTGATCGGCTGGGCCGCCGAATCCTATGAAGGGCACACCGTCGATATCTGGGGCCTGTTCACGCTTCCTGCCCTGCCGGTTGGCGAGAACGAAGCGCTGTCCCATACGCTGGAGGAAATTCATGGCACCGGCGGAACCGTGATGCTGGCACTGATCGCGCTGCACATCATCGGCATGTTGAAACACATGTTCATCGACAAGGACGGCAACTTGTGGCGGATGCTGCCTGTAGGACAGCCCCGCGGCTGAGGACCATGAAAAAGCCCCCCGCCCATGGATGGGCAGGGGGCCCATTGCCGGCCACTCGCTCCGGCAATGACAGTGTCCTTCCTTACCAGAAGAAGTCGTAGATCACGTCGACCACTTCGCCGGTGTAGATGTCCACGAGCAGGACATCGTCGTAGTAGCGCACCCAGCGGTAGGGGCCGTAGACCTCGGGCAGGCGATACTGCCAGGGGTCGCTGATCCAGTAGCGGCTGCCGAAGAACAGGCTGTCGAGATAGAAGCCGATGTTCAGGCGGCGATAGCTGTAGTTCCGGTAAGGCGCGTAGTAGCGGCCCAGGCGATACAGCCGGCGGTTGTTGGCGCGATAGCGGCTCCAGTTGTACCGGTTGTCACGGCGCCACTGGTTGCGATTCCACCGGCGGTAGTCACGGCGTGCCTCGCGTCGATCCCGGCGATAGTCGCGCTGGTCCAGATAGCGACGCTGGTCACGATAGTCGCGGCGGTCGCGGTAGCGGTCCCGATCCCGATAGTTGCGCTGGTCGCGGTCGCGATAGCTGCGGTTGCGGTCATTGTCGCGATAGCTGCGGTTGCGGTCGCGATCGCGATAGCTGGTGTTGCGCGTGCTCACGTTGCGGTCGCGATAGCGGATATTGTCCGCGCGGCGATCTCCGCGCCGCTCGATCCGGTCTGCCCGGCGGTCGGAGCGGCGATCGATCCGGCGCGCATCGCGGTAGTTGCCATTGCGACGCGCCTGGTTGGCGGCGCGGTTGCCACGGTTCTCGACCCGGTCGGCCCGACGCTCGCTGCGGCGGTCGAGCTGGCGGGCAGCCGCCTCGCGGTTGGCACGTGCGCGCGCCATGTCTGAATTGCGGTACTGCCGGTTGGTGTCACGGCGTGCGGTGCGTGCCTCGCCGCGCTCACGCGGGGCGCGATACTGCGCCTGGCTGCCGCGGTTGGTGCGCGTTTCACGGTTCTGGCGACGCTCCTGGCGTGCCTCGCGGCGATTGCTGCGGTTCTGGCGCGCTTCGCCGCGATTGCCGCGACGGCCTTCGCGGGCCTGGCGCTCACCGCGCTGCTGCGCTTCGGCAGAGGTGTCGGCAGAAGCCTGCGCGGCCTCCGGCAACAGCGGCACCGTCATGGCGACGGCAAGAGCGGCGAGGCCCACGGTCTTGAGCAGGTCTGCGATTTGCATTGCAACATCTCCCTAGTGTTGACCAATGCCGCTCGAGTGCTGCGGCGGGATTAAGTCATTCAAAGTCATTCGATGTGACAGGTTGTAGCGATTCGCGATGAGCGTTAACTGAACCACCTTGTTTGCTTAACGTTCATGTTGGGCGCGAATAAGCTGAACAACCGGTATCGGAGGCAAGATGCTGCAAACATTCGCAGAAATCCGCGACGACGTGGCAAACCGACTGCTCGACGGGGCGAAAAACCGGCGATCCGCCATGCATACGCCGGTGGTGGCGACCGCCGATGCGGACGTGCGGGTGATGGTGCTGCGCGCGTTCGACCGGGTGGGATGGCGCCTGCGCTTCCACACCGATGCCCGCTCGCCGAAGGTGGGCGTGATCGGTGCCGACGAAGGTGGTGGCGCGCCCGTGGGCCTGCTGTTCTACGATCGTGAAGCCAAGGTGCAGATCCGCGGCAAGGGGCGCGGCCGGATCGAGACCGATACGCCGTTGGTGGACGAGGCCTGGGCGCAGAGCACCAACTTCGCGCGCCGCTGTTACCTGGGCGATGGGCCGGGTGCCGTGTCCGAAGTGCCGACCAGCGGCCTGCCCGAATGGGCGGAAGGGGTGGAGCCCGGCGAGGACCAGCTGGCCGAAGCGCGCAGCCACTTCGCCGTGCTGCTGGTGGAGCTGGAAACGGCGGACTGGTTCAGCCTTGCCCACACCGGCCACCGCCGCGCGCAGATCGACCTGGCGAGTGGGGAAGGGCGCTGGGTCACCCCCTGAACGCGCAATTCCCCGCGCTAATGTGGAGCACCTGGAGCACTGTCCTGCGGTGAAAAACCGACGGGGCGGAAATGGCGCAATTCTGCGAGCTTGCGGCGGGGAAGGGGCAGAGCGCATGGGCGCGGGTGTGCACCGATGGCGCGGGTGTAGGACATGGCCATTTCCGCCCAGCGCCGCCGCCGGCCTGAACCCGGCAAGGGCCCTGCTGCTGGTCTGCAGCCGTGATTCTGGTCTGGAAATACCGTCAAAGCCTCGCACGAGTCGGGGCGAGGGGCGAAACCCGACTGTGCTATTCAATCCCGGACCTGTGCGAAAATGGCGGAAATCCGCCTGTTCATTTCCGTTTTCAAATACAGAAGAACAAATTCTGGCTGCCTTGTGTCATAATCGGCCTTCTGCCCCATATGCGCCACAATTGCGGCGAAGAAACCCCGCATCGGTGGCGAGCCGCAGACGCTGACCGACGTGATCGACCTTAGGTCAAACACGCCCCCTAGAGGGTCATGCAGGGCGCGCTTTAACACTGCGGCCGATCATCTTTTTGAGGAAAGGATGATCTGATGAAAAAGCTTGTTTCCGTTGCAATCGCATGTGCCGTGCTTGGCACTCCGCTCTCCGCCCAGGACATTGATCGGCATGGAACGATCGTCGTCCAGCCCGACCAGGGGCGGTTCGTCGCGAATCTCGGGCGCGAGCTCGACCGGCAACTCTATCGCATTCCCTACCCTGCAGGCTTCCGCCAGTCAGGCGTGGTGAAAGTACGCTTCGTGGCCAACGGCGCGGGCAGGGCGGAGCGGGTCGACCTGTTCGAGCGCTCCGGCAGCCACAGCATGGATCGTGCCGCGTTGAGGGCGGTTCGTCGGCTCGACAACCTGGGGTCGACCGAATGGTCGGACGAGGGTGGACAGGACGTGTTGCTCAGCATCATCTTCGCCACCAACAACCGGGATGCGGAGCGGCTGGCCGAACGCGTGGCGGACGAGAACGCCGCCCTGATCGCCTCCGGCAACCTCGATCCCCGGATGCTCGCCGTCACGATGGTGCCGGCCGCACGTTCCTGATCGCTACCGGGCAAGAGTTCTTCGGCGTCACTTCGCACCGCACTGCGGGCGGTCGATGATGACGCCGAAGTCCAAGAAACGACGATGCACGGGAGACCGGAGATGGATGCAGACGAAGTTCCACTATCGATGAAGGAAGCACGCGATGAAGTGCTGCTGGCGCTTGCCTCTTCCAGCGAGGCGAATGCGAAACTGCACTGCAACCGCGCGGCCAGCCTGCTGACCGAGGCGGTCTATTCGCTCAAGACGCATCCGGCGGTGCGCTACCACTGGTCCTTGCTGCGGGAGGATAGCCCAGCGGCAGCAGGGCCATCCTAGGCGGGCCTACCTCCGCACGAAACCTTCGCACTGCTGCGGTTCGGCTTCGTGCCGCTCGATCCGCTCCACCCGCGCGGCGGGCGGGCCTTCGTGCATCCTGTCGATCATCGCCTCGACAGCCTCAGCCGCGCCTTCGAGATGCGCCTCCACCGTGCCATCGCGCAGGTTGCGCACCCAGCCGTTCAGGCCAAGCTGGCGCGCAGTGGAAACGGTCCAGTCGCGGTAGGACACGCCCTGCACGAGGCCGTGGATGATGAGGTAGGTGGGGCTACTTTGTCTCAGAAGATTCGCTTTCCTCGCTTCTTGCGCCGTGCGCGGCAGCGCTATCCGGGCTTATGACAAAGCCGAAGGTTTCCCTAAATCTAGTGATATCGGAAGGGTTTATGCCGGGAACCCGCTGACCTTCACCCAAAACAGCCTTCGCTTCGTGATGGAACTGTTCTGCGACGTCCAGAAGATCTCTCATTAGATCGTTCATATGATCGAGCGTCGGACGGATGAAAGATTCTATGCGGACCTCGGCCAGCTTAATCTTGAGATACTCTTTTTTCTCGCCGACTTTACCGATTGCTTCGCCGTCTTCCTTTATTTCGACCAGCTCGGCGGCCGAAATCAGCGTGATGAGGTCTTCTTTCATCCTGCCGAATTGGCGAAGAGACTCCATTGTGGAGTTATATTTTGCCGCACAAAAGAGCAGGTCGTTTACAAAATTGTCCCGTCCGGCCTCGAAAAAAGGGGCAATATCATCCGCAGAAAAACGTATATCTCGCTCCGATCCTAGGTTCGCAAGAGGTCGAAGAATCCTTTGGTTCGGAGCGTGGTCGCCCAACTGGCAACTCTTACCAGCGATATCCTCCCAGACACTTCCATATGTTGTCGAGAAGGAATTGAATATTTGGACAAATTCGGAAAACACCCGAAAGACTTTGGCGCGGTGCGTTACTGCCCTTTCTTCGGCGTCCCGTCGCATCAATTCTTTGGATCCTCGGCGTGCTAGCAAATAAGATGCTAGGCCACCGGCCATGGCGCCAATGATACCTCCAACAATGGCGGGAATGAGGTCCCACCATTGATACTCTGCCGCACCAATCGAGATTTCGACCGGTCCCAACCTCAGTTACCGCGTCAGCTTCTTGTAGCTCACCCGGCTCGGCCGATCCGCTGCATCGCCAAGGCGGCGGCGCTTGTCTTCTTCGTAGGCTTCGAAGTTGCCTTCGAACCATTCCACGTGGCTGTCGCCTTCGAAGGCTAGGATGTGGGTGGCCAGGCGATCGAGGAAGAAGCGGTCGTGCGAGATCACCACGGCGCAGCCGGCGAAGTTCTCGATCGCCTCTTCCAGCGCGCCCAGCGTTTCCACGTCGAGGTCGTTGGTCGGTTCGTCCAGCAGCAGCACGTTGCCGCCCTGCTTCAGCATCTTGGCCATGTGCACGCGGTTGCGTTCACCGCCCGACAGCTTGCCGACGTTTTTCTGCTGGTCCGGGCCCTTGAAGTTGAACGCGCCGACATAGGCGCGGGTGGACACGTCGTGGCCGTTCACCTTCATGTAGTCGAGCCCGTCGGAAATCTCTTCCCACACGTTGTGGTTGGGATCGAGGTGGTCGCGGCTCTGGTCGACATAGCCCAGGCGCACGGTGTCGCCGATCTCGATGGTGCCGCTGTCGGGCTGTTCCTGCCCGGTGATGATCTTGAACAGGGTGGACTTGCCCGCGCCGTTCGGCCCGATCACGCCCACGATGCCGCCCGGCGGCAGCATGAAGGACAGTTCTTCGAACAATAGCTTGTCGCCGTATGCCTTGGAGATGTTCTTGGCCTCGATCACCTTGCCGCCCAGGCGTTCGGGCACCTGGATGACGATCTGCGCCTTGCCCGGCTTGCGGTCGCCCATCTCGTCCTGCAGCTGTTCGAACTTGCGGATACGCGCCTTGCTCTTGGTCTGGCGGGCGGACGGGGTCTGGCGGATCCATTCCAGTTCGCGCGACAGCGCCTTCTGGCGGCCCGATTCCTCGCGGCTTTCCTGCTCCAGGCGCTTGGCCTTCTTTTCCAGGTAGGTCGAGTAGTTGCCTTCGTAGGGGTAGTACGAGCCACGGTCGAGCTCGAGGATCCAGCCCACCACGTTATCGAGGAAGTAGCGGTCGTGGGTGATCATCAGCACGGCGCCGGCATATTCCTTGAGGTGGTTTTCCAGCCACTGCACGGATTCCGCGTCGAGGTGGTTGGTCGGCTCGTCCAGCAGCAGGATGTCCGGCTTCTGGATCAGCAGGCGGGTGAGCGCGACGCGGCGCTTTTCACCGCCGGAAAGGTTTTCGACCGGGGCATCGGACGGCGGGCAGCGCAGCGCCTCCATCGCGATTTCCAGCTGGTTGTCGAGCGTCCAGCCGTCGACCGCGTCGATCTTGTCCTGCAGTTCGCTCATCTCGGCGCCCAGCGCGTCGAAATCGGCATCGGGTTCGCACATTTCCGCGCTGATCGCGTTGAAGCGTTCGACCATGTCGGCAATGTCGCGCGCGCCGTCCTTCACGTTTTCCAGCACGGTCTTGTTCGGGTCCAGTTCCGGCTCCTGCGGCAGGTATCCGACCGTGATGTTCTCGCCCGGCCAGGCCTCGCCCGAAATATCGGTGTCGATGCCCGCCATGATCTTCATCAGCGTGGACTTGCCCGCGCCGTTGGGTCCGACGATGCCGATCTTCGCCCCGCGGTAGAACTGCAGGTTGATGTCGGAGAGCACCGGCTTTTGCGCACCGGGGAAAGTCTTCGTCATGTTCTTCATGACATATGCGTATTGGGCGGCCATTTTCGGTCCTTCGGGAAAGGCTGGAATTGCGGGATGGGTTTGCAGCGGCAGATAATGAGGGTTGCACCGCGAAACAAGCGTGACAGTCTGCCAGCATGATATTCGCTGCAATTGTCCGCCGTTTCGCCCGCAAGTCCGTCGTCGGCGTGCTGCTGGCGGGGTGTGCCGCTGTTCTGGCTGCGCCAGTGCCGGCGCAAGGCCAGGCGAATGGGCCGATTGTCGTGGCCGATGCCGCCATGCAGCAAGCCGGGCTGGGGGACTGCCTGCCAGCTTCGCTGCCTGCCAGCATGACCCGGCAGGCGCTGGCAGCGCACGAGCTGGAGCGGCGCGATTACGCAGCCGATCGCGACGACGTGGCGGGTCTGGTGTGCGAGGGGCGGCTGGCGCTGGCCCTGCAACAGGCCGATACCGAGCTGGCAGGGCGGCTGGTGCGCGGCCTGTTGTTGAGCCACGCGGACAACTCGGATGCGCGCGGGTGGCTGGCGGTGACCGCGAGCGAGGTGCTGCTGGAGCTGGGCGAACATGCTGCCGCAAGGTCCATCCTCTCGCGCGAGGCAGGGCGCCTTGGCGAAGGTGCCCTGGCCCGCCGGGTGGCGCTGTTGCAGGAACTGGCGCTGCTGCAGGGCCTGCCCGATGCAGAGCTGCAGGCTCGCCTTGCCGCGCAGCAGCCAGCCACCGCCGCCGACGCGGAAACGCGGCTTATCGGGCTCCGGCATCTCTCGTTCACTGCCGAAGACTGGGGCGAACTGGCGCGGCTCGCCGACGGCGCCAGCCTGCACCAGCTGCGCTTCGCCATCCGTGCTGCGCGCGAACAGGCAGACCTGGCGCTGGATGCGGGCGAGGTGGCGCAGGCGCAGCAACTGCTGGTGTCGGCCATGGTGCTGGCCAGCCTGCCGGACATGGAACGGCAGGAACTCGTGCCGCTGGGCAATCTCGATTCCGGCCTCGGCCACCTCATCGGCCGGGCCATGCTGGCACAGGGTGCCGACGTAGAGGCCGTGTTCCCGCGCACACCGCTGGGCGGCGAGCCGGTCGAAGGCGGGGTCTATGCCGACTGGGCAATCCCCGAGTGGGAACTGGCAGGCGATCGCGGGCCGCAGCTGCTCAACCTCTATCGCGCGATCTGGGATGCGCGCGGTTCGCCCCCGGTCATGCGCCGCCCCTTCATCCCCGACCTGCCGCAACTGCCATCCGCCGCCTTCATGCTGGCGCAGGAGCTGCTGCCCGATCCCGCCGGCGATGCGGCGATGCTGGCCAATGCCGTGCGGCAGGAGGGCGATCCCGCCGTTCGCGAAAGCCTTTCCGTTGCCGCCGACCTATTCCGCCAGCGCGACGAATTGCTGGCCCTGTTCGTTGCGTCGCCGCCGGACGCAGCGGCCGAGGTGCGGCTGGCGCAAGACCTACGTGCGATCGAGAACGACCTGCGCAAGCTGGGAGAGGCGGTGAATGCGGCGGGCGGCTATGTCGAAGACCCGCTGGAGCGCGCGCAATTCTTCTACACCGAGGACGCGGTGCACCCGTGGTACCTCGCGCAGCGGCAGGCCAATACCGAAGCCTTCCTGATGATCGTTCCGGCAGACGGCGACCTGCATGTGTTTGCCGTGGGGCACGAGGAAGACACCAGCTTTGCCTGGCATCACGTGCCGGGTGGCGTGGCACTGGTCGATCCGCTGGTGCAGCGGCTGCGCTGCCAGGTCGATGCCGACAGCTGCACGGCAGAGGCCATCCTGTCGCTGAATACAGAGCCGGTCTCCGCGCTGGAGGACGCCGGGCAGCCGGCTTTCGACATGGCGGCGGCGCACCGGCTGTACCAATTGCTGTTCGCCCCGGTGGAGCGCGTGTTCGCACCTGGCGACGACATCTTCGTGATGGCGCGCGGCAGCATGGCCAGCCTGCCGCTTTCGGCACTGGTCACGCAGCCGCCTGCCGAAGGCATCGACTGGGCGGACTACGCCGCGATGCGCGACGCGCCGTGGCTGGGGGATCGCTATGCCTTCACCACCGTGCCATCGCTCGCCAGCTTTCGCCCCAATCGCCTGTTCGACTTGCAGCAGCAGAGCGAAGACGTGCTGTTCGCGGTGGTGAACCCGGCCTTCAGCGGCAGCGAGGCGCCCGGTGACCTGCGCTCTGCCCGCCTGTTCAGTGCCGATGCGCGCGGCGCGCTGGCGAACCTCGAAGCGATCCGGCAATTGGCGGCCTTGCCGGGCACGCAGCGGGAACTGGACCGGCTGGTCGGCATCCTCGCCCCGCAGGACAGCGTCGTGCTGCAAGGCGCGCTGGCCACCGAAACCGCGTTGAAGGGCAATGCCCGGCTGCGGCAGTCGCGCAACGTTCTGCTGGCAACGCACGGGCTGCTGCCGCGGCAGAACCGCTGGGACATTGCCCAGCCTGCGCTGGTGCTGACCCCGCCGCAAAGTGCCTCGTCGCAGGACGATGGCTTGCTGACTGCCGGCGAAGTTCGCCAGCTGGATCTTGCCGCGGCCTGGGTGATCCTGTCGGCTTGCAACACCGCGACCGGCAATGGCGAGGGGGAAAGCCTGTCCGCGCTCGCCAGTGCCTTCCTCAGCGCCGGAGCGCTGCAGGTGATGGCCAGCCACTGGCCGGTGCGCGACGACGTGACGCCCTACCTGACATCCGAAACCCTGCGTCTGGCGAGCGAACAGTCCGATACGGGGCCGGGCCGGGCGCTGCAACAAGCCATGCGCCACGTGCGCACCGGCGAGGGGATCGATGGCTGGCAGCCAGACTGGGCGCATCCGGCGGCCTGGGCGCCCTTCACGGTGATTTCGAATGGCGACGAAGCGGTCATTACAGGCCGTTTCGAGCTGCTTTCCGAAGACTGACAGCGACGCCAGCACACCTCACAAGGCATGTATTGGTCTGCGGCGCGGCAAACGCCAAATAGAGGGCCATGGAATTCGCGATCATCGGGGCCGGTATGTCCGGGCTGACTTGCGCGCAGCGCCTGACGGCTGCGGGCCACGGCGTGCGCCTGTTCGACAAGGGGCGCGGCCCCGGCGGGCGCATGTCCGCAAGGCGCGCCGAAGTCGATGGCGAGACGCTGCATTTCGACCACGGCGCACAGTTCTTCACTGCACATGACCAACGGTTCCTGCGCCAGGTCGAGGAATGGGAAGCCGATGGCGTCGTGGCGCGCTGGCCCGAGGCCGGTTCCGATGCCTGGGTCGGCACGCCGGCGATGAACGCGCCGATCAAGGCCATGGCGGCCAAGGCTGACGTGCAGTTCGGCGTGCGAATCGAAGGCATCCGGGCGGTCGGCACGGGATGGCGACTGGTTGGGCCGGATGCGCCGCGCGACCTGTTCGACGCGGTGATATCCGCCGTGCCGGCAGAGCAGGTGGCCCCGCTGCTGGCAACGGACGCGCCGGATATCGCCGCGCTGGCACAGGCGACCGTTTCCGACCCTTGCTGGACGTTGATGGTGGCTTTCGATGCGCAGCCCAACCTGCCTGACACGCTGCGCACCGAGGGTGCGATTGGCTGGATGGCGCGCAATGCCTCCAAGCCGGGGCGCGGCCCGGCGGAATGCTGGGTGGTGCAGGGCTCGCCCGCCTGGTCGCGCGAGTACCTGGAGTGCGACAAGGGGGAGGTGGCAGAGCGTCTGCTGGGGGCGCTGGGCAGGAAAGCTGGCGGAGAGCTTCCGCGCGTACGCCATGTTGACGCCCATCGCTGGCGTTATGCCCTGTGCGGCGAAGCGGGCGAGGGCGCGCTGTGGGATGCGGACACGCGCATCGGCGCTTGCGGCGACTGGCTGCGCGGCCCGCGGGTGGAAAACGCCTTCCTGTCCGGCTTGGAACTGGCGCAGAAGGTGCTCGACCATGGCTGACCTCGTCGTCTGGTATGATGGCGCCTGCCCGCTGTGCCGCCGCGAGATCGCGGCCTTACGCAAACTGGACCGGCGCCGAGCGATCCGTTTCGTCGATGTCAGCGAAGGCGCGCCGGAGAGCTGCCCGCTGTCGCAAGAGGACCTCCTCGCCCGTTTCCATGCCCGCGAGAACGGCCGCGTGCTGTCGGGCGCAGCTGCCTTTGCAGCCATGTGGCGCGCCATTCCGCTGCTGCGACCGCTGGGCGAACTGGCGCGAATCCCGCCGCTGCCGTGGCTGCTGGAGCGGCTCTATCGCCGCTTCCTGGTGGTCCGCCCGCGCCTGCAACGCTGGATTGCGCGAAGAGAAGCGGCATGAGGCACCCGAAACCCGACCCGGTGCAGCCGGGACAGGAAAGCGTGTGGGACTACCCGCGGCCTGCCATTGCCGAGCCGACCGACGCACATATCGTCATCGAGCATGGTGGCCAGCGCGTAGTCGATACCCGCAATGCCGTGCGCGTGCTGGAAACCAGCCATCCTCCCAACTACTACATCCCGCCCGCCGACATTGCCGAAGGTGTGCTGCGCCGGGCGGGCGGATCGTCTTTCTGCGAATGGAAAGGCGCGGCGAAATACTGGGACGTGGTGGTTGGCGACGACGTGCTGGAACGCGTCGGCTGGTCCTATCCCAATCCCACGCCGCCCTTCGCCATCCTTGCCAACTACCTGTCGTTCTACGCCGCCCCCTTCGATCGCTGCCTGGTCGATGGCGAGGAAGTGATCCCGCAGCCGGGCGAGTTTTATGGCGGGTGGATCACCAGCAAGGTGGCAGGCCCGTTCAAGGGCGTTCCCGGCAGTCGTTTCTGGTAGTGCTTGGCAAGCGGCGCGCCGGGCGTTAGCTCCTCGCTCCATGCACAAACATCTCCTCGCGGCCGTGGCTGCCGTCTCGCTCGCCCTTCCCACCGCTGCCCTGGCAGACAACCACGCAGACCCGCTGTCCGCGCAGGCCGACCACGCACTGCACCATGACGAGGCCGCGTGGGATTTCCTTGAAGGAATCACTACCGAAGTCGGCCCCCGCCAGGCGGGGACGGAGGCCGAGGCGCGCGGGCGCGTTTGGGCCATGGCCTGGCTGGAAGAACGCGGGTTCGCCAACGTGGCGGACGAGCCGTTCCAGATGCAGACCTGGGTGCGCGGGGAAGAGACCGCGTGGATCAGTTTGCCCTTCGAACAGCCGATGCACATCACCGCGCTGGGCAACACGGCCAGCACCGGGCCGGACGGGATCGAGGCCGAAGTGGTCTATTTCCCCAGCTATGCCGATCTCGAGGCGGCAGAACCCGGCAGCCTGGATGGCAAGATTGCCTTCATCAGCCACGACATGCGCCCGACGCAGGATGGTTCCGGCTACAGCTTCGCCGGGCCTGCGCGCTGGACCGGGCCGGGCCTTGCCGCCAGCAAGGGCGCGATTGCCACGGTCATCCGATCCATCGGCACGGAAAACCACCGCACCCCGCACACCGGCGGCACGAGCTTCCCCGAAGGGGTGGAGCCCACCCCGGCAGGCGCGCTGTCGAACCCCGATGCCGACAACCTAGAACGCATGTTCACCCGCGCCGATGGCCGGCCGATCTGGATGACGCTGGTGCTGACCCCGCAGTGGCTGGGAGAGACCACCAGCGGCAACGTGGTGGCAGAGATAGTTGGCCGCGATCCTTCGCTGCCGCCGGTGCTGGTGGCCTGCCACCTCGACAGTTGGGACCTTGGCACCGGCGCCATCGACGATGCGGCAGGCTGCGGCATCGTGTCCGCCGCGGCGCTGAACGTTGCCGAGGCAGGCCAGCCGCTGCGCACCATCCGCGTGCTGATGGCAGGGGCAGAGGAAACCGGCCTGTGGGGCAGCGAAGCCTACAGCGCCGCACATATCGACGAGCCCATCGGCGTTGGCATGGAAAGCGATTTCGGCGCCGACCGGATCTGGCGTTTCGAAAGCAATTTCCGCGAGACCAATCCCGACCTGCACGCACGGCTGGCGCAATCGGTGGCGCGCTTCGGCGTTGCCAATTCCACCATCGTCGCCACCGGCGGGGCGGATATCAACATCTCGCGCGACCAGGGCGGGGCGATCATCGACCTGCAGCAGGATGGCACCCGCTATTTCGAACTGCACCACACGCCCGACGATACGCTGGACAAGGTAGACCCCGTCCAGCTGCGCCAGAACGTGGCGGTATGGACGCAGGTGGTCGGCATCCTCGCCAACGAGGCGGGGTCTATCCAGACGGGTGAGTGATCGCCTCTTGCGCTTGCCCGGAAGGTGAGCGGAAGCTAGGGGCGCTGACGCACGCAAGGTATCATGTGGGCCTGTAGCTCAGCGGTTAGAGCTGGCCGCTCATAACGGCTAGGTCGCGGGTTCGAATCCTGCCGGGCCCACCACCTTGCGCGCTTCGCTTCACACGGTGCGCGCTGCGGCAAGGTCGGGACAGTCGGCGGCGACCAGGCCGTCGTCGTCCCAGCGCTCGATATAGAAGGCCTGCCCGGCCTCCAGCTGCGCGCAGGCCACGTTCTTGCCATCGGCATAGACCACACCCAGCGTGCGGCCATAGCGGTCGCGACCCAGCCGCACGATCGTCAGGCGCTTGCCTTCGACAGCGGCCTGCATCGTGCGGGTCGAGGCAGCACCATCGCCCGGCACGCATTGCCGGCCCTGGCGGCAGCGGCGCGTTTCGGGCGCGTCTATGCCGGTGATGCGGATGCGTTCGTCGCCGCAGCGGATGGTATCTCCATCGGTGACGGAACATGACAGGGTGAGGGCGATGGCGGTCGTGAAAGCAAGCATGGCACCGGCCTAGAGGGCGTTTGGCGCAGCTTGCGTGCAGTTCTGCTACCGTTCCGGAGGCATAACCATAAGGAGAATTGCGCAGGTCCGGGCGAACGGAACAGTTCTGCAATCCGCATTTTGCCGCCAACAGGCGGATTGGCGCTTGCACCGTTTTCGCGCAAAACCTAAGGGCGGTGCCGGTCCGGGGAGTAGCGCAGCCTGGTAGCGCATCTGTTTTGGGAACAGAGGGTCGCAGGTTCGAATCCTGTCTCCCCGACCATTCACTCGATCCTGGCACGGGCGAAGCCTTGCGGGTTTCACACCAGTGCCACACCACGAGGATAGGTCGTTCTCCATGACCAGACAGCTTTTTGCCGCCGCGCTTGCCAGCCTTTGCCTGGCGGCGCCCGCCCATGCCTGGGGCCCCATCGGACACCGCATCAGCGCGCAGATCGCCGAGGACAATGTCAGCGGCAAGACCCGCGCCGAGATTGCCGAAATCCTTGGCCACGAAAGCCTGCGCGAGGCCAGCACGCGGCCTGACGAGGAGCGATCGAACCCGTCGCCCTTCTGGCAGGAAACCGCCTCGCCGTTCCACTATGTCACCCTGCCGCCGGGCACCGACGTCGAACACATGGCGCACCCGCCCGAAGGCGACGCGCTGACGGCGCTGGAAAGCTTTACCGCCACCCTGCGCGATGATGCCGCGACGCCCGAGGACAAGGCGGCGGCGCTGCGTTTCATCGTGCATATCGTTTCCGACCTGCACCAGCCGCTGCACGCCGGGAACGGCACCGACCGGGGCGGGAACGACATGATCGTCGACTGGTTCGACAATACCACCAACCTGCACTGGGTATGGGACGAGGGGATGATCCTGCGCCAGCAGTTGCCTGCCGGCGAATACACCGCGCGGCTGGAACGCCGCATCGGCCCGCAGCAGGTGATCGCCTGGTGGGATGCCGATCCTGCCACCTGGGTGAGCGAAAGCGCGATCCTGCGCGACCGCATCTATCCCGAAACCGGCGGCGAGCTGGGCGAGGGCACCCCCGAATCGCCGGCCATGATCGGTTACCGCTACCACTGGACGTGGATGGCCACGGCAGAGGAACGATTGGCGCAATCGGGCATTCGTCTGGCAGCCTATCTCGACTGGGTGTTTGCCGGGGAATGAGCTAAGGCGCTCTGCGAAAAGCAGTTTACGGAGATCATGTGACGACGACTATCGGCGAAATCGACGGCATCCTGGACCAGCTGGAAGAGATCTCGGATGCCTCCCGTGCCAATCTTGTCGCCGCCTTGCGCGACTATGCCGAAAGCCGGACGCCGCCTGATCCCGCCGAACGCGCCAGGGGCCTGTTCGCCTATCCCCAGCTGACGCTGCATTTTCCCAGCGACGAAGGTCTGTCGTACCCCGCGCGCGCCTATGCGCGGCTGAACCAGGCGGGCACCTATTCCAGCTCGATTGCCGAACCGCGGCTGTTCCGGCCTTACCTGAAAGAGCAGCTGACCCACCTTGTCAGCGACTATGCCGTGGAGCTGTCGGTCAGCCGCTCGGCTGACGAAATTCCCTACCAGTACGTGCTCGATGGCGGGGAACTGGACCTTCAGCAGGCGGGCAGCGCGGAACTGACGCGGCATTTCCCGGCATCGGACCTGGTGAAGATCGGCGACGAAGTGGTCGACGGCACCTGGCTGGACGAGGAGGGTGGCAGCCGCCCGCTATCGCTGTTCGACGCCCTGCGCACCGATTTCAGCCTGGCGAGGCTGCGCCACTACACCGGCACTCCGGCGGGCCACGTGCAGCGCTACGTCCTGTTCACCAACTATATTCGCTATGTCGAGGAATTCATTGATTTCGCTCTGGAAGAACTGGCGAAACCAGACAGCCGGTACGAGCGGTTCTCTGCCCCCGGCGTGGTGATCGAGCGTGACGAGCTGGAGGGCGCGCGCGACCGCGTGACCGGCGGCACCTGGCGCAAGCACCAGATGCCGGCCTACCACTTGGTGGGCAAGGACAATGCCGGCATCACGCTGGTGAACATCGGCGTGGGGCCTTCCAACGCCAAGACCATCTGCGACCACATTGCCGTGCTGCGGCCCGAAGTGTGGCTGATGATCGGCCACTGCGGCGGCCTGCGCCCCAGCCAGACCATCGGTGACTACGTGCTGGCCCATGCCTACCTGCGCGACGACAACGTGCTGGATGCCGCGATCCCGCCGGAAATTCCCATCCCGCCGATTGCCGAAGTGCAGACCGCCATGTTCGAAGCCGCGCGCCGCATCACCGGCGACAGCGACGAGCAGCTGAAGCGCCGCCTGCGCACCGGCACGGTGGTGACCACCGACGATCGCAACTGGGAACTGCACTACACCCGCTCTGCGCTGCGCTTCAACCAGAGCCGGGGCGTCGCCATCGACATGGAATCGGCCACCGTGGCGACGCAGGGCTACCGCTTCCGCGTGCCCTACGGCACCCTGCTGTGCGTGTCGGACAAGCCCTTGCACGGCGAGATCAAGCTGCCGGGGCAGGCCAATGCCTTCTACGAGAAGTCGATCAGCCAGCACCTGCGCATCGGGATCGAGACGCTGCACCTGCTGAGCAAGGAAGAGGGCAGCTTCCACAGTCGCAAGCTGCGCAGCTTCGACGAGCCGCCGCTGCGCTAGCGTTCAGTCGCGCTGCACGCGCCCGCACAGGGGCACGGTCAGCTGGCGATCGGCGACATAGGCTTCCAGCGCGTCGATATCGTAGCCGACATTGGCCAGCTGCGGCACGCCTGCCAGCATGGCAAAACCATCGCCCCCGCCGGCAAGGAAGCTGTTGCTGACCACGCGGTAGTGACGTGCCGGGTCCAGCGGTTCGCCGTCGAGCAAGACTTCCGTCACCCGCTGCCCTTGCGGCGCGGACAGGTCGACATCGTAGCTGACATTGGCAGACGGGATCAGCACCGATTCGCACGGCCTGGCCCAGCTTTCGCCATCGCACCACTGTGCTTCCAGCAATGCGGCGAACTGCGCGCCGGTCATGTCCAGCACCAGCACGCCGTTGCCGAAGGGCGACATCGCGGCAAGCTCGCCATAGGTCAGCACCCCGTCGGCGGCGCCTGACAGGTCGGTGCGCACGCCGCCGGAGTTGACGAAGGCGAAGTCCGCGCCTTCGCCGGGAGCACGGCGGGCAGCGTCGAGATAGGCGTCGGCGACCAGCCCTTCCGCCGGGTCGTCGAGGCAGTCCTCTCCCTTGCCGCCGCTGTCGACGATGGCGCCGACCTGGCGGTTGGCGACCGGGCCGGCTGCCTCGACGTAGCGCGCGACATAGGCGGCGATAGCCTCGTCCCGCGGGCCGCTGGCTGGCACCGGCACGTTGCGCGCCTCGGTTGCCAGCACCGCGTCGCTCGCCGGGTCGACCACAAGGTCGATATCGGTGACGAAAGCGCCATAACGCCCGGCAGAGGTGAGCAGCACTTGCCCGCCTGCGGCGGTTTGCCTGTCGCAGACGTAGGCGAGGTGGGTGTGACCCGAGACGACCACCGAGATATCCGGGCCCAGCGCGTCGACAATCGGCACGATATCGCCGTCGAGACCGGGGCACCCGCTGTCGTTGAAGCCGGGATCGACTTCGCCGCCCTGGTGGATCAGCAGCACGACCGCGTCCGCCCCCTCGGCGCGCAGCTGCCGCGCCAGCCGGTTGGCGGTCTCTGCCTCGTCCAGGAAGCTGTAGCCGGCGGTGGCCTGGGCGGAGACGATGTCGGGCGTGCCCTCCAGCGTCATCCCGACAAAGCCGATGGTCGCGCCGCCCGCCTGGCGCATGTCGGTGCCCGGCAGCAGCGTTTCGCCCGTCTCCTCGTCCACCACGTTGGCGGCAAGATAGGCGAAGCCTGCGCCCGCAAAGGGCTCCACCGCGCAGGGCTCGCGCCGGGTGAACTGTTCGCAGCCGCCCCCTGCCATGCGCCTTAACTCGTCCGTGCCGCGATCGAATTCGTGGTTGCCGACAGAGGCCACGTCGAGCCCCATGTCCGACAACACGCGGATCGCCGGTTCATCGAGGAACAGCGAGGAGGCAAGCGGGCTGGCACCGATCAGGTCGCCTGCCGCGACGGTCAGCGAATTGTCTTTGCGCAACGCCGCCAGCGTGGCCGCCAGCTGCGCCGCCCCGCCAAGGCGCGCCTGCCGCACTTCGCCGTTGTCGATGTAGCTCAGCGTGCCTTGCGGGCTTTCCAGGTTGCCGTGGAAATCGTTGATCGCCAGCAGCTGCACGGTGACGGTCGCGGGGGAGGGGGCGGCCCGGATCGGCTCCTCCACCGAAGTGGCGACACAGGCGGAGAGCGAGACGCAGGTAAGCAGCGCGGCAGCGATTCTGGTGTGCATCGAAAGATTATTCCCCATGCCGGTGACAAAAGAAAGGCGGCGGCGTTCCCCCCAGAACGCCGCCGCCCCCTTGTGTGACGAACTACTGTCTCAGCTTAGAACTCGTAGCGAGCGCCCAGCTGGATGCGCCAGATCGACGAGGTCGTGCCGACGAAGTTCTGGTCGTCCGGGTTGAAGCCGCTGATGATGTAGCGACCATCGGCGTCCACACCGCCATCGACCACGTCGACGAAGTCGCCGCGAGCGCGGAACACGTTCCAGCTGTCGTCGAAGAAGTTCAGGAAGTTGTCGAAATCCATGAACAGTTCGATGCGGTCATCCGCGATGCCGGCGAAGTGGGCCGGACCCGGGATTTCCTGGCTGAAGCGCAGGTCGAGGTCGAAGAACCAGTCGTTGCGGCAGGAGTTGCGCGCGATCGACTGACCGGCTTCGTAGTCGCAGCCGCTGGCTTCGACGTAGTTGATCAGGCTCTGCACTGCATCAGCATCCGACAGCGGGGAGACGAACGGATCGTTCACACCGGTCGGCACGTACAGCAGCGCGTTGTCCGAACCCGAGGAGCTGTCGTTGAACACGCCGCCACCATCGAAGGTGAGCGAGTACGGACGGCCCGAACGGGCGATGAAGATGAAGCCCAGCTGCGTGTCGTAGTCCTGGATGAACTGTTCACGCACGTTCACCGCGAAGGTGATGTTGTGGCGGGTTTCATTGTTCGAGGTGCTAATCGCGGGATCCTGGCGGTCGAACGCAGCCGTCACGTCGTAGCTGGACGTTGCCGTCGAGCTGCCGTTGTTGCGGTTGTTGTTCGATTCGGTCCAGGCGTAGCCGAAGTTCATGTCGACGCGGCCACCCGAGGTGAACAGGCCGCCGTCGAAGCTCTTCGACAGCAGCAGCGAGACGACGTGGCTGTCGTAGCTCGGGCCGTTGGTCAGCTGGATCTCGTCATCGCGGCGGGTGCCGAAGCAGGCCGCGTTGACCATCGAGTACACCGGCGGCGTGCCGCCCGTGCCCTGCAGGGCAGCGGTACAACCCGGGATCGAGGGATCGATCGCGGCGTAGATCGGGCGACCGTCCACCGTGTAGCCACCGATGCCCGAAGACGGGTTCGGCGCCTGCGACAGGTCGACGAAGTTCAGCGTGTCGACAAAGCGGCTGTAGATGTAGTCGAGGTTCATCGACCAGTTGCTGAAGAAGCCGGTCTGGGTACCGAACTGGGTCGCGATGCCCAGGTTGCCGCGCCACACGCTGGGAACCGTGAAGTTCGGATCGGTCGACTGGGTGTCGGCCAGGCCGGCACCGGCGGTGGCCTGTGCGTCAGCCAGCGCGCAAGCGGGGATGCCGCTGAACGAACCGCCCGAGAGCACGTTGAAGTTGCCGTTGGCGTCCAGCAGGCCGTCGCAAGCGTCGGAGAACGTGTCGCCGTTGGCGTAGCTGAAGCCGTTGTTGGAGAACGCGTTCGAGAAGTAGACGACCGGGTCACCACCGGTGAAGCGGCCAACACCGGCAGTGAAGCGGGTGTTGTAGAAGAAGCCGTCGTTGTCGAATTCGTAGTCCATCGCGAAGCGCGGCAGCCACATGGCACCAAGGTCGCTGAACGAGACTTCGTTGCTGAAGCCATAGCGGTCGGCGAAGTTCGGGTTAGGACGCGGTGCGTCGCCGCTGTACCACTGCACGCGCAGGCCGCCGGTCAGGGTCAGGTTGTCGTTCGCCTGCCAGCTGTCCTGGGCGTAGAGCGAGAAGATGCGACGGTTGAAGGTCGCAGCGGTCTCGTTGATGTCGCCGCTGGGCGTCTGGGCGATGGTGGCACCACCCAGGGCGCCGCCGGCCAGGTCGTCGGCCGAGCCGAAGACGCTGGAGAAGCCGCCGCTGGCGACCACGCCGTTTTCGAAATCATCGAGGTTGCGGAAGAAGATCGTGCCGGTCGCGTTGATGGCGAACAGGTTGTAGACTTCCAGGTCGTTGACTTCGGCACCGAACTTGAAGTCGTGATCGCCCGGCGTCCAGTTGATCTGGAACTTGGCCTGGTCGATGTTGGTCTCCAGTGCGTTGGCCGAGCGGAAGATGCCCGGGCCGGTCGACAGGATGCCGTTCTGGGTCGGACCCACGACACCGACCGCAAGGCGCACGGTCGGGTTGTCCGACTGGGCTTCACCGAAGCCGACCGGGCCCTGCACGTCGGAAACGTCGGCGCGGCTGACGCGGATTTCGGTCGAAAGGTCGTCGCTCCACTGCGAGAACAGGCGCAGGGCGTAGTAATCCGACACCGTGCCTTCGTCTTCGAAGCTGTTGTAGCCGGTCAGTTCCTGGGAACCGGTGTCGCTTTCGACGTTGGTTTCTTCCAGGCGCTGGTAGGTGGCTTCGAGGCGATGGTCTTCGGTGATGATCGCGTCGATACGACCGAAGTAGCGCACCGAGCTTTCCGGCAGGGTAGTGGGATAGCCGCCCACGTCCTGGCCGTACACGCGGCTGGCGATGTCGGCGAAGCGGTCGAACTGGGCCTGGGTGACGAAGTTGGCTTCGTTGGCAAAGCCCGAACCGGCGGGGCCGAAGTCGTTGGCCGAACCCAGGTCGGTTTCTTCATAGGCAGCCGAGAAGAAGATGCGATCGGGAATGATCGGGCCGGACAGCGTGGCGCCCCAGCGCTTTTCGGAGAAATCGTCGACGATGTTCGGGGTGCCGTCGATCGAATCGCCGCGCAGGTCGGCGTTGCGGAACGCGTAGAACGCGCTGCCGTGGAACTGGTTCTGGCCCGACTTGGTGACGACGTTCACCAGACAGCCGGTGAATTCGGAATACTCGACGTCGAACGGGGCGAATTCCACCGAGGTTTCGCCGATGGCGTCGAACGGAAGCGGCAGAGAGTTACGCGCGGCGAACGGAGTACCGTTCAGGCCGAACACGTCTGCCTGCACCACGCCGTCGACGGTGAAGGTGTTGGAACGGTCGTTGCCGCCGAGGCAGGAAATGCGATCGACTTCGTTGGCGCGGTCGAGGCTGACGCGCGGGTCGATGCGGATGATGTCGCGAATGTCGCGGGTCAGCGAGGGGAAGCCTTCCAGCGTGGACTGGCCGAAGGCGATGCCCGGGCCAACCGCCAGCTGCTGCGCGTTCACGCGTGCGGCGGTCACGATGATGAAGTTGTCGGCTGCGGCGCTGGCGTCGGCCGTCAGCTCGAAGGTGTAGGCGGTGTTACCCGACAGTGTGATGAACTGGTCTTCGACCGACTGGCCTTCGAAGCCGTCGGCCGTCACGGTGACGGTGTAGGGACCGCCGGTGACGAGCGAACCGAACAGGAAGCCCCCGTTCGAATCGGTGGTCTGCGTGCGGGTCGACGACGTACGCGCGTCGGTAACGGTGACGGTGGCGCCCGGCAGCGGGTTGCCGTCGGTGTCCGTCACGACGCCCTGGACGCCGGAAGTGGTCTGCTGTGCATGTGCGACTTGCGGCGCGGTGGCGGCTGCGGCGACGCTAAGGACGCTGGCAGCGAGAAGATACCGAAGTTTCATTTCGCGATTATTCCTCAATGGTGAGTGGAGGCCGGTCAGACTGGCTGGGCGCCGTCTAACCGCACAACGGAACAGTTTTCTTGCAGTGATGTGACAATGCGCCGAATTGCGGACTGATTTCGAACACATTTTGGTGCAGCGCGGCATAATGATGCCCAGCTGTTGCTGCATCGCAACACGGTGACAGTTGCAACGACTTGTCCGGGGGTGAACGTGTGTGCGAGTCGTCCTTCAGGCGATCTCAGGCGAGGCCGATTTCCCGCAGGCGCTGGGCCAGGTAATCGTGCGCGAGAATCGGTGGCGGCGGAGTCTCGCCTTCGTCCACGCACTGCGGCAGCGCCTCGATCAGGAAATCGGGCCTGAAGTGCAGGAAGAACGGCATCGAATAGCGTGAGCGCCGTGCGGCCTCGCCTTCGGGATTGACTACGCGGTGGGTGGTGGACCGCAGCTTGCCGTTGGTAAGCCGGTCCAGCATGTCGCCCACGTTCACCGCCAGCGCGCCCTTGGGCGGGGAGACGGGCATCCATTCGCCCTGCTTGTTCAGCAGTTGCAGGCCCGCTTCTTCGGCGCCCAGCAGCAGGGTGATGGTGTTGATATCGCCGTGCGCGGCTGCGCGAATCGCACCGGCGGGCGCATCTTCGGGCAGCGGCGGGTAGTGCAGCAGGCGCATTACCGAATTGCCGTCCTTCACGGTCGGCTCGAACCAGTCCGCCTCCAACCCCAGGTGCAGGGCAATCGCGCTCAGGATGCGCGCCCCGGTTTCCTCGAAGGCGAGGAATAGCTCCTCGAAAGTCTCGCGAAAGCCGGGCAGTTCTTCGGGCCAGATATTGGGCTGCATCACGTCTGCCAGCGGATGGCCTTCGGGCAGGGTGCGGCCCACGTGCCAGAATTCCTTCAGGTCGTGGACCTTGGCATCCTTGGCGATTTCCTTGCCGAACGGGGTATAGCCGCGTGCGCCGCCACCGCCTTCGATGTGATAGCCCTGCTTCACCTCGGTCGGCAGGGCGAAGAAGTCGCGCGCCATGGCATCGGCCCGGTCGATCAGGTCCTGCGGGATGGTGTGATCGCGCACCACGGCAAAGCCGAATTCGGAAAAGCTGCGGCCCAGCTCGTCGGCAATTTCTTCTACCGGTCGGGCAAGCGAGATCGAGGCGATTCTATCCATGGGTCAGCCCCTTAGTACGGCAGGAACAGGCCCGCCAGTGCCGCGCTCATCAGGTTGGCGAGCGAGCCGGCGGCGAGTGCCTTCAATCCCAGTTTCGCAATCACCGGTCGTTGATTTGGAGCAAGTCCGCCGGTCACCGCCATCTGGATGGCGATGGAGCTGAAATTGGCAAAGCCGCACAGCGCGAAGGTGACGATGGCTGCCGTGCGCGGGCTGAGGGTGCCGTCGGCCAGCGCGCCAAGATCGATGAAGGCGACGAATTCGTTGAGCACGATCTTGGTGCCGAACAGGCCGCCGGCGGTCATCGCTTCGTCCCACGGGATGCCCAGCAGGTACATGATCGGCGCGAACAGCCAGCCGAGCAGCTGCTGGAACGAAAGGTCGGGCATGCCGAACCAGCCGCCGATCCCGCCCAGCACGCCATTGGCCAGTGCGATCAGGGCGACGAAGGTCAGCACCATGGCGCCCACCGCCACGGCCAGCTTCAGGCCGGTCTGCGCGCCCTGCGCGGCGGCCTCGATGATGTTGGCGGCGCGGCCATGTTCGTCGAAATGGGCGGCGGCTTCGACTTCGTGAGGGCTCTCGCCCTCGGTGATCGCGGCCGGACCCTCGCCGCTGATTCGGCCCTCCGGCAGGGAAAGCTCGCCTTCCGCTTCGGGTGCGGCTTCCTCTGTATCGGGCATGATGATCTTGGCCATCAGGATACCGCCGGGCGCGGACATGAAGGCGGCGGCCAGCAGGATCGGCAGGTAAGTGGGGCCGAGCAACCCGGCATATGCCGCCAGGATGGTGCCCGCCACGCCAGCCATGCCCACCGTCATCAAGGTGAACAGCCGCGACGGCGAGAGCGCCGCCAGGTAGGGCCGCACCACCAGCGGGCTTTCCGACTGGCCGACGAAGATGTTGGCCGCCGATCCCAGCGATTCCACCTTGGAAATGCCGGTGATCCACCCGATCGCTCCGCCCAGCCAGCGCACCAGCCGCTGCATCACGCCTACGTGATACAGAATCGACACCAGCGAGGCGAAGAACACGATCACCGGCAGCGCGCCCAGCGCAAAGGTGCCCGACAGCGGATTGCTCTCGGCACTGCCGAACAGGAATTCGGTACCCGCATTGGCGTAGGAGAGCAGGGCGGAGACGCCATCGGCCATGGTGCGGATCACCGCCGCGCCGCCATCGGTGCGCAGCACGAGCAGGGCGATGCCGGCCTGCAAGGCAAAGGCTGCGCCGACGATGCGCAGCCTGATCCGTTTCTTGGCGTTGGACAGAAGGAAGGCGAGCAGCAGGATCGCGGCAATACCCGCGAGCGATATCAATTGGGGAGGCACGGCGAATCCTGTGTTGGTTACGCTGGTTATCATGCCGATCTAATGGCGCCGTTCAAACGGATTCTCGGCAGGGAGATTTGCGCTAGGCCCTTTCCTTTGCGAGATTCGTTTAATAGCGGTCGGGGATGGACCAGACATCGCCCGCCGAATCGATCCCCCGCTCGCTGTTCGTTTTCTCCTTGCTCTATGGCGGGATGACCGTGATCGCGGGCGTGCTCGCCTACAAGCAGTTCGCCATCGGCCCGCTGGTGGTGGAAAGCGGTATCCTGGCTTTCCTGCTGCTGGTGGTGCTTTCCAGCGCGGTGTCGCAATTGCACGGCAAGGCCATGGCAGACCGGCTGGTGCTGTGGGGCTTCCTGCCGCTGGCGGTATCGATTGGCCTGATCGGGCTTGTGCTTTTGCTGCCTGCCTCGCCGGAAATGCCGGCGGAAAACCTCGCCGCCTTCCGGCAGGTGCACGAACAGACGCCGCGCATCATGGCGGCAGGCCCGGTGGCCTACGGTGTCTCGCTGCTGCTGAACGTGTGGATCTTCGACAGGCTGCGCGGCAAGGGCGGGGCCAGTTCGCGCGGGTTCTGGCTGATGGCGCGCGGGGCGATTGCCTCTGCCATCAGCCAGGCGGTTGACACGCTGATCTTTATCACCCTGGCCTTTTATGGCGAATTTCCCATCGGCAGCCTGCTGGTCGGGCAGGCAATCGCCAAGATCGTGCTGTCGTTCGTGCTGGTGCCGTTCCTGATCCTGGGCGCGGTGGCGCTGGCAAGGCGGCTGGACGGGGTAAAAGCATGAGCGAGGACCTGGTCAAGGCCGCGATCAAGGCACGGACAGGTGCGCACGCGCCCTATTCGGATTTCTTCGTCGGCTGCGCAGTCGAAAGCGAGGACGGGGAGATCGCCTTGGGTGCGAACATGGAAAACGGCTGCTATCGCCTCGGCGTGTGTGCCGAGCAATCGGCGCTGGCCGCCGCGCAGATCGCTTTCGGGCTGGACAAGGTCGTGCGGCTGGTGGTGGTGGGTGGCTCCCATGCTGCCGATGGCAGTAAGCCGGGCGAGCCGGTGATGCCCTGTGGCGGGTGCAGGCAAGCGATCCTGGAGGCAGCCAGCCTGTCCGGCCGCGATATCGAGGTGACCTGCTGCGACCATACCGGCAAGCAGCGCGTCGTCACCTCGATCAGCGCGCTGCTGCCTGCCGCCTTTACCTTCGAAAAGGGCTGATTACGCTTCCGAAAGCGATTCCGGGCGACCGTGCTCCACGCTCATGCGTTGCCGCGTACGGATTTCCGCGCCGCGTTCGCGCACGCTCTCCAGCGTCTTGAACTCGGTGGTCCACAGCTCGGGCGTCACTTCGCACATCACATAGCCGCGCTGGGCATTGTGCCATTTCAGCTGCGGGTTTTCCTGCTGGATCGCTATGGTATCGGCACGCTGGTCTACCCCGTTGCCGCCCGAGGTGATCGAGGTGGAGACGAATTCGCACGCGATCGGGCGCGGTCCCGGCGCCTTGCCGTCGATATGCAGTTCGCCGGCGTAGTTCTGGTGCTCGTCACCCGTCAGCACCACCACGTTGCCGCGGCCCTGGTCACGCACCGCCTCGAGCAGGCGGCGGCGCGACTGCCGGTATCCCGCCCAACTGTCGAGGTTTTCTGTCCGCACCTCTCCCGGCGTGCGGTCGAGGTCCATCATCATGACCTGCTGCGCCAGCACCTGCCAGCGTGCTTCGGAGGCGCGCATGCGGCCGATCAGCCATTCCTCCTGCGCGCCGCCCAGCACGGCAGCGTCGTGGCGGTCCACGGTCTCGCACACCACGCCCCAGCGATCCTCGCACGGTTGGTCGCTGCGATACTGCCGCGTATCGAGCAGGTTCAGGTCCAGCAGGTCGCCATAGCGCGCCTGCCGGTACAGCTGCATCGCGGGGCCGACAGGCATCGACGCGGCGCGCAGCGGCATGTTTTCGTAATAGGCCTGCATCGCCGCCTGCTTGCGCAAGGCGAAGATCGCCGGCGGCGTGCCGTCCTGGTCGATGTCGCTTACCCAGTTGTTGTCGATCTCGTGATCGTCCCAGGTCATGAACCACGGCGCGGCGGCGTGCGCGGCCTGCAGGTCGGTGTCCATCTTCGTCTGCGCATAGCGGCGGCGATAGTCGCCCAGCGTATAGAGTTCGTCCCCCCGATACTGGCGCACGTTCTCCAGCGGGCCCATCGCCCCGCCGTTCCACACGCGGTTGGAGCGGCCTTCGTATATGTAGTCGCCATAGCAGAACACGAAGTCCGCCTGTTCGGAGGCAAGGTGGCGGTGCGCGGTATAGAACCCCTGCTCGAAGTGCTGGCACCCGGCCAAGCCGAAGCGCACGCGTTGTAACGGCGATCCGAGGGCGGGCAGGGTCTGCGCGCGGCCCCACAGGCTGCGCTCGCGCCCGGCGGTGAAGCGATACCAGTTAGGCCGGCCCGGTTGCAGCCCGGCGACTTCGACATGCACCGAATGGCCCAGCTCCGGGCGGGCAAGTGCGGTGCCGGCCTGCACCACCTCGCGAAAGCGGTCGTCGGCAGCGACTTCCCAGTCCACCTCCACCGCTGCGGCGGGCATCCCATAGTCGATTTCCAGCGGATCGGGCGCCAGCCGCGTCCAGATCACGAACCCGTCGGGCGCGGGATCGCCTGAGGCGACGCCCAACTGGAAGGGGTAATTGCGGAACACCGGCGCCGCCAGGGCAGGCGCGGCCAGCGGCAAGCCCATCGCCGTGATCGCCGCGCCGCCAAAGCTGCGCAGCAAGTGTCGCCGGTTCAGCTCGATGCGCTTGGCTTGCCAGTCGGCCATGGTGCTTGTCCCTTCGAAGAGCGGTGTCGCCGACGCCTTGCGCCAGGCAGGTTGCGCTTTTGTGTCTTTGTGCGCCAGCGGCCTGCGCTTGCCAAGCGGGCTTGCGCTGCCGCGCGGGTGTAATCACTGTGCAAGGTCAGACTGGTTCAAAGGGCCTATGAGTTCTGCAAGCAATCCTGATGGCAAGGGCAGGGCAGCCGCGCTGGATGCGTTCGAGCGGCGGGCGCCCTATAGTGCGGAGCTGCTGGAGGCCGCCCTGCGCGCGCAACCCCATGACGGCGCGTTGTTGCTTGCCCATGCCTCGGCGCGCGCGGAGAATGGCGTCGAAGACCCTTTCGCTCGGCTGAAAGACGTGCTGCAGCAGGACCCGAGCTGGGTGACCGGTCACCGTGCACTGGCGCAGCTGACGATCGAATTCGGCTTCCCCAAGCCCCTGGCCGTGATCGAGAGCGCGCTGTCCAGCCAGCGCGACAATCCGGCTTTATGGCATTGCTACCTCAACCTGCTCTCGGCACTGGGGCGTGATATCGAGGCGGCAGACAAGACTGCGGACCTGCGCCGCCGCGTGGGTGAGGTGCCTGCGCTGCGCCTGCTGGAAGCGCGATTTGCCGGACAGGGCGGCGATCCGCAGCGCGGGGCCCGACTGCTACAAGGCCTACCCGCGCAATTGCCCGATCTGGCCTACCAGCAAGCGCGCAACGCGCTGCAGCGTGGCGAGGCGGGTGAGGCGGCCCGGGTGCTCTCAGGCTCCTCTATGCAGGGCGATATGCGCATGTGGGCCATGGCGGAAATCGCCTGGCGCGCGCTGGGAGACAATCGCCACGGCTGGCTGGTGCGCGGCGAAGACCTGCTGGCGGCAGACGACCTAGGGCTGGATGAGAAGGACCTGGCCGCGCTTTGCGATACCTTGCGCCGGCTCCATTCCAGCCGTGCCGCGCCGCTTTCGCAAAGCCTGCGCGGCGGCACGCAGACGCGCGGCAACCTGCACCGCCGCGACGATCCCGTGCTGGCACTGGTGTTCGACGCCATGCGCCGCGCGCTGGCGGACTATTCAGCACGGCTCGAAGGCCTCGATGGCGATCACCCCATGGCCCCGCTGGCCGCCCGCGCGCCGCAGGTCACCGCCAGCTGGTCGGTGCGCCTGACGTCTGGCGGTTTCCACGTGCCGCACATGCACGACAACGGCCTGCTCAGTTCTGCCTGCCATCTGGTGGTGCCCGCCGGGGCAGCGCCGGGCGAGGGCATGTTGGAGCTGGGCCGGCCGCCGAAGGACATCGGCCTGGCGCTGGAGCCGGTGGCCACTTTCACCCCGCGCGCAGGCCGGCTGATCCTGTTTCCCAGTTTCCTCTATCACTCGACCACGCCCTTCGCCGCGGCTGAACGCATGAGCGTGGTGATCGATGCCGCCTAGCGTTCGATCGCGCCCATGACTTCGCGCACGCTGCTGGCCTTCACCCCGCGCTGTTCCAGGTAGGCGAAGATCCGCCGCCACCAGTCGTACAGCGCGTCAAGGTCGTCATCGTCGCGCACATAGGGGGTGGAGCCGGGCCGCAGCGAGGGGCTGTGGAACGACAGCACCAGCATCGGCACGTCGTCGTCCAGCGCCATGTCGATGCCGCGAATGGCCTCTTCCACGCTCACGCCCTCGGGCGTCAGCGGCACGCGTTCCAGCAGGCCCAGCCGCGCCAGCACCCCGCGCATCGAGGGCAATCGCCACAGGCGCGGGTAGATAAAGCCGCCCTGGCGCCGCAGCATGCCCCAGAAGGTGCTGGTCAGCGGCAGTTCGAGCAGGCTCTTCTCTGCATCGACCCAATAGGGATGCAGCGGGTGCTCGCGGTAATCCGGCCCGCCGGTGCTGGAATAATCGAACAGCGGCCGCACCGAGGTGTCGATCGCGATGCCGTGGTGTTTCAGCAGGCCCGCCGTGTTGGGGCCTAGGCCATAGCGGCCCGCGCGGTAGATCAGCGGAGCTACGCCGAAATTTTCCTCGATCGCATCGCGCAGCGCCTTCAGCTTGGCCTCTTCCAGGTCGGGCGGCAGGTTGCCGGCGAAGGAGTTTTCCTGCGTCACCTCTTCCTGGAACGGCGGGTTGACCCAGGGGTGAAGCTGGACGCCCACTTCGGCCCGCCCGGCCAGCACCGGCTCGCGCAGGATTTCCCTCGCGGTGCGCGAATTGGCGATGGGCCAGTCCACCAGGTAAACCGGCACGACCCCTTCGTTCTCGCAGAATTCCTGGAATTTCTTTAGCCTGGGGACGTGGCGCGTATCGTGGCTGTCACGGGTCAGCGGCTTGTCCCAGTCGAAATCCTCTTCGGTGTCGACGGTCAGCAGGAAACGGGGGCAATCGTCGGTAAACCGCGCCCTGGCACTTTGCGGTGGCGGGTCGAGCAGGTTGCTCGTCGGCAAGATGATCTCCCTCACTTGGAGGTTACGCGCCTCCGGTCCCGCTGCCGGTGCTATGGACCGCGTCCGTAGAGGTCAAGACGGGCAGGCGCAGCGATACCCGGTTGTCCTCGCAGGCCAGCGATCCGCCTGCCGCGCGAGCTTCGGCCTCTGCCAGCCGGAAGGTGAAGGCCGGGCCGAACATGCCGGCGCTGATGGCCCTGCGCCGCTGGCTGTCGCGACCGGTGTCCGCCGGAGCATCGCGCAGGCTTTCGGGCACGTCCAGCTGCAGCGTGATGGTCTTGCCGTCGCTGGCAAGGTCCAGCTGCGATTCCTCGCCGGGGCCGATGGCGCCTGCTGCCGTTGCCAGCAGCCGCCAGCACAGCACCATGGCCTCGCCGCGATCGAGACCGACGGTAAAGGGCGCGCCAGAGACCTTGAGCTTGAAGCCTGCATTGCGCGAGCGCAGCACGCGGTCGAGCCGCTCGACCGTGTTTGCCAGTGCCTCGCGCAGGTCGCTGGTGCCTTCCTCCAGCGCCAGCGCCTTGGTCTCCAGCTTCACCAGCCGGTCGACCTCGTCGAAACCCGCCAGCAGCGTGGCGGCATCGCCGGCAATGCTGGCGGCGTGGGCGCGGTATTCGTGCGGCACGGCGCCGAAGATCTGCTGCTGGATGATCTCGGCAAAGCCCTGGATCGCGTTCACCGGCGTGCGCAGTTCGTGCAGTACTTGCCGCATGGCGTCGCCCTGCGTGTCGGGTTCCTGCGCCTCCTGCGGCAGGTTGGGGCGGTAGAGTCGCACGGCATAGCCGGTGAAGCCGCCGGTGTCGGGCGCGAACAGCGGGGCGGCGTCCATGCGCCACTCGCCGCTGATCTCGGGCGCGGCATCGATGGTCAGCGGCGCATGGTGTAGCGGCAGTCGCCGCCGAAGGGCGACCGCAACGTCATCGGCGAAGTCCACCAGGTCGCCGGGACCGGGCGCGGTAAGGCCAAGCCCTGCCAGCATGGGTGCGGCCAGCCCTTCGGCGCGGATAACCTTGCCGCCGGCATCGGTGATGACGTCCAGCACGCCCCTGCCGGCAGCCTCTGTCTGGGTCGCGAGATCGCCCAGCGGCAGGCGCGGGGCGTTGCGGGCCTGCTGGCGGTTTTCCTGGAATGCCTCGATCCGGCGTCGCAGGGCGCCGATCCCGTCCAGCGGGCCGGTGGCGCGCGGCGTGACGGTGGCGGGTGCGCTCTCGCCTTCGGCCTCGGTTGGTGCAGGCGGCGCTTCGGCATCGGCAGAATCGGCCCTGGGCAGCACCAGGTCGCCCACGCCCAGCCTTTCGAGCAGGCGCTTGACCGAGGCCGGCAAGTCGCGCCGATGGCGCAGGAAACCGCGCGCGGTCACCGGCAGGCGCGGAATCAGGTCTAGCCATTGCTCTTCGCTAAGCCGCGCGGTGGCAACGGCGGCGGCAGCGGGCTTGGGTTCTCCCTCGGCCAAAAAGGCGACGAATTCGGGGTTGCGCAGGCGCAGGCCCGGCTCGCGCAGGATAGCGCTTTGTTCCTCCTGCGGGATCGCCTGCTGCAATTCGTGCAGCCGCACGAACCCGGCAATGGTATCCAGCCGCCGGTCATCGCCTTCCAGTGCCGAACGATTGAGGATGCGGTTGATTTCCCACGGAGAACGTTCGTCTGCCTCGCGTGCGATGCGTGCCAATGCCTGGCCCGAAAGCGTCGTCTCGCGCGAGCCGAGCAGGTCCAGCAACTGCCTGAACTGCGTGCGCAGTGCCGCGTCGCTGCCGGCGCGCATGCGCAGCACGGTGGCTAGGCGGTCATCGAACAAGGGCAGTGCTCCGGTCGGAAACGCGGTTAAAAAATTACCAACCGTGGCATTAGCCGTGTCCCGCGAGGCAAGCATGGTTAAGGACCGATGCGTTGCAAAAGGGGACAATTGCGGCCATAGGGAACTTTATTGTGCGAAAACGTCAATTGGCGTGATAGAAATTGCGTGATCCGTGTGTGAGAGGGCGGGTTGTGCAAAGGGGGACTTCTTGATGTCCACACTCGACAAGATCGATCGGCGCCTGCTGGCCGAATTGCAGGCCGAAGGGCGCGTGACCAATGTCGATCTGGCGCGCCGCGTCGGCCTGACGGCGCCGCCGTGCCTGCGCCGTGTCCGGGCGCTGGAGGAAGAGGGCGTGATCCGCGGCTACCACGCCGATCTCGACGCCTCGAAGCTGGGGTTCGCCATCACCGTGTTCGCAATGGTGTCGCTGCGCAGCCAGGCCGAGGAAGACCTCAAGGCGTTCGAGGATCACATCACCGGGCTGGACGAAGTGCGCGAGTGCCACATGCTCAACGGCGAGATCGATTTCATCCTCAAGATCGTGAGCAAGGACCTGCAAAGCTTCCAGGAATTCCTCACCAGCAAGCTGACGCCCGCGCCCAACGTGGCCAGCGTGAAGACCTCGCTGACGATCCGCACAAGCAAGCACCTGCCCGGCGTTCCGCTGGATTAGGACTGTTGGCCGTCGGGCTAGATCAGCCCAGAGGTAAAACCGGTATAAGCCAGGTACCCCGCCAGCAGCAGGCCGCCCTCGCGACGCGACAGGCGTCCGCCGGTAAAGGCAAAGACCATCACCACGAAGGCTGCCAAGGTCGCCAGCGGCAAGTCGAACTGGACGATCTTTTCCGGGATCGCGCCGGGTGCGGCCATGCCCGTCACCCCGCCGATGAACAGCAGGTTGTAGATGTTGGAGCCCAGCACGTTGCCCAGCGCAATGTCGCTCTGCCCCCTGATCGCGGCGATGATCGAGGTTACCAGTTCGGGGGCGGAAGTGCCGAAGGCGACGATGGTCAGGCCGATGATCTCCTCGCTCACCCCCATGGACGAGGCGATCGCCACCGCGCCATCGACCAGCAGCGTTCCCCCGCCGACGATCAGGCCCAGGCCAACCGCAAAGAAGGCCAGCGCATGGCCAAGGCTGTGGGCAGGCTTTTCCTGTGGAACAAGCGCCGGGTCGAAGGCTTCGGAAGCGGCCGCACGGTCGAAGGCGGCGGTATGGTCATAGGGCTGGTCGACAGGCGCCAGCTTCTCCTGCTGGTACGCGCGCCAGATATAGGCGACCAGGCCCACCAGCAGCAGCGTGGCCACAATCCGGTCCAGGCCCAGGGTGTAGCTGGCGGCCATCAGGGCCAGTGCCGCCACCAGCCCCACACCGCCGTCGCGCCACAGCGCGGTGCGATCCACTGCCATCGGCGCGATCAGGGCCGCCGTGCCCAGCACCAGCAGCAGGTTGGCAAGGTTGGAGCCGACGATATTGCCGATGGCAAGCCCCGGCGATCCGGCCAGCGCCGCCTGCACGCTGGCAGCCAGTTCCGGGCTGGAAGTACCAAGCCCGACCACGACCAGGCCGATCAGCATGGGCGACAGGCGCAACCGCTCGGCAATGCCCACCGCGCCGCGTACCATCACGTCGCCGCCGATCATCAGCAGGACCAGGCCCGCCAGAAGTATGCCGATATCGGTGATGGGGGGCATGGCGAGCAGCGTGCCCGTCAGGCTTCGTCTTCAGCGCGCTTGGCGAGCCATTCCTCGAGCCACTTGATGGTATAATCGCCGCTGATGATGTCGGGCTGCCTGAGCAGCTCCTCGTGCAGCGGGATCGATGTCTTCACGCCCGAGATCACCATTTCCTCCAGCGCGCGGCGCAGGCGCATCAGGCAGCCTTCGCGGGTGCGACCGTAGACGATCAGCTTGGCGATCATCGAATCGTAATAGGGCGGGATGGTGTAGCCGGCGTAGAGCCCGCTATCGACGCGCACGTGCATGCCGCCGGCCTGGTGATAGTAATCGATCTTGCCCGGGCTGGGGGCGAAGGTGAACGGATCCTCCGCGTTGATGCGGCATTCGATGGCATGGCCGCTGAACACCAGTTCCTCCTGCTTCACAGAAAGGTCCTTGCCATCGGCGATGCGGATCTGTTCGCGCACCAGGTCAACGCCCGTAATCGCTTCGGTCACGGGATGCTCCACCTGCAGGCGGGTGTTCATCTCGATGAAGTAGAACTCGCCGTCTTCCCACAGGAATTCGATCGTGCCCGCACCGCGATAGCCCATTTCGGCCATGGCCTTGGCCACGATGCCGCCCATGCGCTCGCGCTCTTCGGGCGTGATGACGGGGGAGGGGGCTTCCTCGAACACCTTCTGGTGGCGGCGTTGCAGGCTGCAATCGCGCTCTCCCAGGTGGATGGCGTTGCCACGTCCGTCGCCGAACACCTGGAATTCGATGTGGCGCGGATTGCCGAGGTATTTCTCCAGGTACATGGTGTCGTCGCCGAACGCGGCCTTGGCCTCGTTCTGCGCCTGCTTCACCAGGCTTTCCAACTGATCCTCGCTGGGGATCACCTTCATCCCGCGACCGCCGCCACCGGCTGCGGCCTTGGCCAGCACGGGATAGCCGATTTCCTTGGCCACCGCGCGCATCTCGTCGAAATCGGACACGGCGCCGTCGCTGCCGGGAACCAGTGGCAGGCCGAGGTCGCCTGCGGTCTTCTTGGCCTGCACCTTGTCGCCCATGGTGCGGATATGCTCGGGCTTGGGCCCGATCCAGGCGATGTCGTGGGCTTCCACGATCTCGGCGAACTTGGCGTTTTCGGACAGGAAGCCATAGCCGGGATGGATCGCGTCCGCCCCGGTGATTTCGGCAGCGGAAATGATCGCCGCGTGGTTCAGGTAGCTTTCGCTGGCCGAGGGTGGGCCGATGCACACGGCATGGTCTGCCAGCCGCACGTGCATGGCATCGGCGTCGGCGGTGGAATGCACAGCCACCGTCTCGATCCCCATTTCGTGAGCGGCACGGTGGATGCGCAGCGCGATTTCGCCGCGATTGGCGATCAGGATGCGGGAAATGCCCATGGATAGCGCCCCTTAAGCGATGACGACGAGCGGCTGGTCGAACTCGACCGGTTCGCCGTTGCCGATCAGCAGGTCGGTCACAGTACCATCCTTGGGCGCGGCGATCGGGTTCATTACCTTCATCGCCTCGACGATCAGCAGCGTGTCGCCTTTCTTCACGCTGTCACCGACGCTGACGAAATTGGGCGAGCCGGGTTCGGGCGCGAGGTAGGCGGTGCCGACCATCGGCGATTTGACGGCATTGGCGTGATCGACCGGAGCAGGTTCCGCAGGTGCGGGTGCGGGTGCGTCGTTCGGGGCGGGGGCGGGCGCAGCAGCAGGTGCGGCGACCGCGACCGGCGCAGGGGCGCCGGCAACGGCACCGCGCGAGACGCGGATCTTGCGGTCGTCGTCTTCCACCTCGATCTCGGTCAGGCCTGTTTCGGCCAGGATGTCTGCCAGTTCGCGCACCAGCGCGGTATCGACGTTCAAACCACCCTTGCGGGCAGGAGCGGCCTTCTTTTCAGCCATGCATTCCCCGTTTCTGCGACCAGTTTGCAATTCGACTTGCGCGCTAGAGCCTGTCGCTCCGCAAGGCAAGCCTCACCCGGCGATCAAAGCTTCGATGCGGCGTCCAGCGCCAGTTCGTATCCGTATGCACCAAAACCGGCGATGGAGCCAAGCGCGGCCATGCCGACATAGCTCTTGTGGCGATATGCTTCGCGCGCGGCGGGATTGGAGATGTGCACCTCGATCACCGGGGTCTTGATCGACTTGATCGCGTCGTACAGCGCCAGCGAGGTGTGGGTGAGCGCGCCCGCATTGAGGATCACCGCCTTGGCCCCGTCGGACTGCGCTTCGTGCAGCCAGTCGCACAGGTGGCCTTCGTGGTTGGATTGGCGCATCTCGATTGCGATGCCCAGCGGTTTTGCCCGCTCTTCCAGGCGGGTGGCAATGTCATCCAGCGTATCGGCCCCGTAGATCTCGGGTTCGCGCACGCCCAGCAGGTTCAGGTTCGGTCCGTTGAGGACGAATACGGTATCGGTCATGCCCATGCCCTTAGCCGGGGGAGGGGGGCGCGGCCAAGGGGTGATTGCTGCTGTTCCGCAATTCCTTTCCCGCGCGTGGCTGCGCCGGGCAGGCTTGGGGGCTCAGGCCTGCGGATCAGGCGCAGGCCCGAGCGGCGGCTCGATAGTCGCGCTCACCAAGGTCAGGCCGCCGTGCTTCGATCCATTCGGCCATCTCGGCGTGGGCGATGATGTAGGCATCGGGGCCGCGTTCGTGGCTGATCGCCACCACCTCGCCGGCAATGTCCTGCCAGGTGGTGGGCTGGATCACCAGGCCGTCGAAAGGAAGCAGTAGTGGGTTTGCGGCGAGGCCGAAGGGCTTCGCGATCCGCAGCGACAGGCCGTTTTCGTGCACGGCAAACACCACGGGCGGGTACTTGTGATACCCGGTGGCGAACAGTTCGCGCCTGGGTCGATCGCTGACGACGACCAGCGCGGCCGTCTTCCTGGCGAGGATTTCGGGCAAGGCCGTGACGCCAAAGCGCCGGGCGAGCACATTCCACTGCTTCATTTCCGCCCGTTGCAGGAAGACGAACAAGCCGATCAGCACGAGAACGCCGACGGCCGCGCTGAAAGCCGTGCTGAGGGTATCGATCATTTCCGGCGTCCCCACCTGTTTCGTGCAACCGTTTACACCCGGCAGGTAAGCCTTTGGTAAACGGCTACTTCTCGACGCCCTTTACCTTGCCCCACTGGCGCGCGGCGGTGTAGCCGAGGTAGCCGGTGCCGAAGAGCGCGTAGAGCGGTTCCGGCAGGCCGCCGAGGTAATCGTTCATGCCGCGGGCGATCTCCTGCGCAGTGGTGGGCGAAAAGGCCGACAGCACGCCCATCGGCAGCGCGGTGAGCAGCAGGATGTAGATCACGTAGAGAAAGCTGGGCCGCGCGCGGCTGGTCCACGGGTCGGACGAATTGGCCTCGGCCACGATGGCGGACAGGCGCGATTCGATCAGTTGCAGTTCCTGCGTGCCTTCCAGCTTGATCAGTTCCAGCTTGGCGCGGTCGCGAGCTTCCTTGTCGGGAATGATCTTGTCGATGATGGAGGCGAGGGGGCCGATAAGCGATTCGATGATGGCCATGGGGTGATGGGTCCGTGCATTGTTGGAGTCGCGAGCGGGTCTGCGCGTGCCGCCGCATTGTAGGAAAGCCCCGTGCGGGATTGATCGGCGCGCGGTGATGGGCAAGAACGGCCCCGAAACCGACGGGAGGGACTTTTGCAGGCAGTCGAGAGGTATTCGAAGGGCGCCATTGCGTTGCACTGGCTGATCGCGCTGGCGCTGGCGGGGGAAATCGCGCTGGGCTTTGCCATGCCCAAGGATGCCAGTGGCTTTGCCGAATACCAGCTGCACAAGTCGATCGGCATCACCATCCTGCTGCTCAGCCTGGTGCGGCTGGGCTGGCGCTTCACCCACGTGCAGCCTGTGCCGCTGGAAGGCGGTGTTACAGGCTTTTTGGCGAAGGCCGTGCACGTGGGCTTTTACGCCTTCATGATCGCCATGCCGCTGACCGGGTGGGCGCTGGTCTCGTCCGACCCGATCGACGTGCCGACGGTGCTGTTCGGCGTGGTGCCGCTGCCGCACCTGCCGCTGGGTGAGGAATGGAACCACTTATCGCACGAGGCGCACGAGTGGCTGGCCTGGGGCGGCCTGGCGCTGTTCGCGCTGCACGTGGTTGGCGCCTTGCGGCATCATTTCCTGCTGAAGGATGGCCTGCTGGCCCGCATGGGACCGAATGCGGGCGCGGTGCTGGCCATGCTGGGCCTTACCCTGGCGCTGGGACTGGGCGTGCTGTTCGGCGTGGCGCAGGATCGCGACATGCAGATCGAACCGCCGGCGCAGCAGACTGCACCGGTGGCCGAAGCGACGCCTTCACCGACACCGACACCGACAGCCGAAGAGACCGCAAGCGAGGAGGCCGTACCCAAAGAGGAGGACGAGCCTGCCGAAGAAGCCGCTCCGGAAGAGGTCGGGGAACCCGAAATGGCCACCCCGGAACCCGCCGGACCCCCGCCAAGCTGGACGATCCAGCCCGGCGGCGCGTTGCGCTTCAGCGTCGACAATGCGGGCAGCGCCCTTAACGGCAGCTTCGGCACATGGCGCGGCGATATCATGATGGACCCCGAGGCACCCGAAAGCGCCGCGATCACCATTACCGTGGACCTTGCCAGCGCCAGCCTCGGCGATGCGACACAGGATTCGATGCTGAGCGGTGCGGACTTCTTCGACACGTCCAGCTTCCCGCAAGCGACCTGGCGCAGCACTGAGGTGCGGCGGGTTTCGGGCAACCGATACGAGGCGGACGGAACACTGTCGTTGAAAGGTGTAAGCCGATCCCAGCGAATCAGCTTTACGCTGACCGGCAACGGCAACGCCCGCACGGTAGAGGGCAGCGCCACGATCGACCGCAACGCCTTTGGCGTGGGCACCGGCTCCAGCGCTGAAAACCTTGCCGGGTCGGTAAGGGTGACTTTCACCTTCGACGCAACCTCTTGATGTCTCCGTGCGTTGAAACCTCGATGCGCCTCTGTATGAGGATGGTTTCATGAGTGACCAAAATTCGAAAGCCGACTGGCAGGCCAAGGCCGACAAGGAAGTGAAGGGCCGTGACCTGACTTGGCACACGCCCGAAGGCATTGACGTGCAGCCGCTGTACACGGCGGGCGATGCCGAGGGTCTTGATCCCGGCCTGCCGGGCTTCGCGCCATTCACGCGCGGGCCTTATGCCAGCATGTACACCGGGCGTCCGTGGACGATACGGCAGTATGCGGGCTTCTCTACGGCAGAGGAGAGCAACGCCTTTTACCGCCGCAACCTGGCGATGGGGCAGAAGGGGCTTTCGGTCGCTTTCGACCTGGCGACCCACCGCGGATACGACAGCGACCATTCGCGTGTGGTGGGCGACGTGGGTAAGGCAGGCGTTGCCATCGACACCGTGCGCGACATGGAGATCCTGTTCGACCAGATCCCGCTCGACGAGATGAGCGTCTCGATGACAATGAACGGCGCGGTGATCCCGGTGATGGCGTTCTACATCGTCGCGGCAGAGCGGCAGGGGGTGAGCCAGGAGAAGCTGAGCGGCACCATCCAGAACGACATCCTCAAGGAATTCATGGTCCGCAACACCTACATCTATCCGCCCGAGCCATCGATGCGGATCGTGTCGGACATTATCGCCTACACCAGTGCGCACATGCCGCGCTTCAACAGCATTTCCATCAGCGGCTATCACATGCACGAGGCAGGGGCGACGGCGGTGCAGGAACTGGCCTTCACCATTGCCGACGGCAAGGAATACGCAAAGCGCGCGATGGCAGCCGGCCTCGATATCGATGCCTTCGCGCCGCGCCTCAGCTTCTTCTGGGGCATCGGCATGAACTTCTTCATGGAGATCGCCAAGATGCGCGCCGCGCGCATGATCTGGCACGATGTCATGACCGAACTGGGGGCGACAAACCCCAAGTCGAAGATGCTGCGCACGCACTGCCAGACCTCCGGCGTGAGCTTGCAGGAGCAGGACCCCTACAACAACGTGATCCGCACCACGCTGGAGGCGTTGTCTGCCGTGCTGGGCGGCACGCAGTCGCTGCACACCAACGCGCTGGACGAGGCGATCGCGCTGCCGACCGACTTCTCCGCCCGCATTGCGAGGAACACGCAGCTGGTGATCCAGGAAGAGTCGGGCGTGTGCAATGTCGCCGATCCGCTGGGCGGGAGCTACTACATCGAGGCGCTGACGGCCGAGATCGCCGACAAGGCGCGCGCGCTGATCGCCGAAGTGGACGCGGCAGGCGGGATGACCGCCTATGTCGCCAGCGGTGCGCCCAAGGCGCAGATCGAGGAAGCGGCCGCCGCCAAGCAGGCGAAGATCGACCGGGGCGAGACGGTGATCGTCGGCGTCAACAAGTACCGCAAGGCGGAAGAAGACCCGATCGACACGCTCTATATCGACAATCACAAGGTGCGCCAGTCGCAGATCGCGCGGATCGAGAAGGTCCGCCGGAATCGCGACGAGGAGCAGGTGAAGGTGGCGCTGGCCAACCTCACGCGCGGCGCAAAGGTGGACCGGGCGGAGAACGAAGCGCTCCTGCAGGAAGGCCGCGACGAGAAGGGTGTGCCACTGCCGCCCTCGCAGCTGGAGAAGCTGGCCGCCGAGGCCGAGACCAACCTGCTGGCGCTGGCTGTCGAGGCCGCCCGCGCCGATGCGACGCTGGGCGAGATATCTGCAGCGCTGGAAAAGGCCTTTGGCCGTTATGAAACGGTGCCGACGCCGGTGAAAGGCGTCTATGCCGCTGCCTACGAAGGCGATGCGCGTTATCGGGCGGTGGTGGAAGGCGTTGAAGCCGTCACCCGCCGCCTGGGCCACACGCCGCGCCTGCTGGTCGCGAAGATGGGCCAGGACGGGCATGATCGCGGCGCCAACGTGATCGCCAGCGCCTTTGCCGACATGGGCTTTGACGTGCTCTCCGGCCCGCTGTTCCAGACGCCGGAGGAAACGGCGAAGATGGCGCTGGAGAACGAGGTGGACGCCGTCGGTGCCAGCTCGCTGGCGGCAGGCCACAAGACGCTGATCCCCGAGCTGATCGGCCACCTGCGCGATGCAGGCCGCGCCGATATCAAGGTTATCGCCGGCGGGGTGATCCCGCCGCAGGATTACGACTTTCTCAAGAAGGCCGGCGTGCAGGGCATCTACGGCCCCGGCACCAACGTGGTGGAAGCCGCCGCCGACGTGCTGCGCCTGCTGGGCCACAACATGCCGCCGGCAGACGAAGATCTCGACGCAGCAGAATAATTGGAGGGGATGGCAAATGACCAACCAGAAGATCGAAACGCTCACCATTCACGCGGGCCAGCAGCCTGATCCCACCACCAACGCGCGCATCACGCCGATCTACCAGACGGCGAGTTATGTCTTCAACGATGCGGAGCATGCGGCGAACCTGTTCGCGCTGAAGGAATTCGGCAATATCTACAGCCGCATCATGAACCCCACTTGCGATGCGCTGGAGCAGAAGATCTGCGCGCTCGAAGGCGGTGTGGGGGCGCTGGGCGTCGCCAGCGGACACGCCGCGCAGCTGATCGCCTTCCACACGCTGATGGAGCCGGGCTGCAACATCGTGGCGGCGAAGAAGCTCTACGGCGGTTCGCTCAACCAGATGGGCGAGGCCTTCCGCAAGTTCGGCTGGGAAACGCGCTTCGTCGATACCGACGATGTCGAGAACGTGCGCGCGGCGATGGACGACAAGACGCGCTGCGTGTTCATCGAAAGCCTTGCCAATCCGGGCGGCGTCGTCACCGATATCCAGGCCATCGCCGATATCGCGCATGAAGGCGGCGTGCCGCTGATCGTGGACAATACGATGGCCAGCCCGGCGTTGTGCCGCCCGTTCGAACACGGCGCGGATATCGTGACGCATTCGACCACCAAGTTCCTGAACGGCCACGGCAATGCCATCGGCGGGGTGATCGTCGACAGCGGCAAGTTCGACTGGAAGGCACAGGGCGACAAGTTCCCCAGCCTGACGCAGCCGAACGGCAGCTATCACGGCGCGGTGCTGGTCGATGCGCTGGAGCCCATCGGCCCCATCGCCTTCATCATCGCCTGCCGCGTGCTGGGCCTGCGCGACCTTGGCCCGGCCATGGCGCCGCAAAACGCCTGGCTGGCGCTCACCGGCATGGAAACGCTGGCGCTGCGGATGGAGCGACATTGCGACAACGCGCTGGCGGTGGCCAAGTGGCTGCAGGACCACCCGAAAATCGAGTGGGTCAGCTACGCCGGGCTGGAAGGTAATGCCTACAAGCCGCTGGCCGACAAGTACCTTGGCGGCAAGGGCGGGGCGGTGTTCACCTTCGGCGTGAAGGGCGGCTACGAGGCGGGCGTCAAGCTGGTGCAGGGCGTCGAACTCTTCAGCCACCTTGCCAATATCGGCGACACGCGCAGCCTTATCATCCACCCGGCCAGCACCACGCACAGCCAGCTTGAAGGCGACGCGCTGGTGGCGGCCGGCGCCGGGCCGGATGTGGTCCGCATTTCCGTAGGCATCGAGCATGTCGACGATATCATTGCCGATCTCGAGCAGGCGCTGGCGACAATTTGATGTTCTCCAAGATCCTTATCGCCAACCGCGGCGAGATCGCCTGCCGGGTCATCAAGACCGCGCGGCGCATGGGTATTGCGACGGTAGCGGTCTATTCCGATGCCGATGCGCGTGCGCCTTTCGTGCAGATGGCCCACGAGGCCGTGCATATCGGTCCGCCTCCTGCCAACGAGAGCTACCTGCTGGCTGACAAGATCATTGCCGCCTGCAAGCAGACCGGCGCAGAGGCCGTGCATCCGGGTTATGGCTTCCTCTCCGAACGGGCCTCCTTCGTCGAGGCGCTTGAAGCGGAAGACATCGCCTTCATCGGTCCGCCTGCGGGTGCCATCGCGGCCATGGGCGACAAGATCGAGTCCAAGAAGCTGGCCAGGGAAGCGGGCGTCAACGTCGTCCCCGGCTTTGTCGGCGAGATCCGCGATACCGAGCACGCGGTCGAGATAGCGAACGATATCGGCTATCCGGTGATGATGAAGGCCTCTGCCGGGGGCGGGGGCAAGGGCATGCGGCTGGCGTACTCCGAAAAGGACGTGCGCGAAGGGTTCGAAGCGACCAAGCGCGAAGGCCTCAATTCCTTCGGCGATGACCGCGTGTTCATCGAGAAGTTCATCGAGGACCCGCGCCATATCGAGATCCAGGTGCTCGGCGACAAGCACGGCACTGTGCTCTACCTGAATGAGCGCGAGTGTTCGATCCAGCGCCGCCACCAGAAGGTGGTGGAGGAAGCGCCATCGCCCTTCGTCACGCCGGAGATGCGCCGCAAGATGGGCGAGCAGTGCGTCGCGCTGGCGAAAGCGGTGGACTATCACAGTGCGGGCACGGTGGAGCTGATCGTCAGCGGGGCGGACCCGACGGGCGAGAGCTTCTACTTCCTCGAGATGAACACCCGCCTGCAGGTGGAGCACCCGGTGACCGAGGCGATCACCGGTGTCGACCTGGTCGAACAGATGATCCGCGTGGCTGCGGGCGAGAAGCTGGCGCTGACGCAAGCTGACATCGGTATAGATGGCTGGGCGATCGAGAACCGAATCTACGCCGAAGACCCCTATCGCGGCTTCCTGCCCAGCACCGGGCGACTGGTGCGTTACAGCACGCCCGTTCCTGCATGGGACGGGAACTTGCGCGGTGTGGACGGTGTGCGTGTTGACTCGGGCGTGGCTGAAGGCGGCGAAGTGTCCATCTTCTACGACCCGATGATCGCCAAGCTGGTGACTTGGGGCAAGACCCGCGACGAAGCGGCAGACTTGCAGATCGCGGCGCTCGACAAGGTGGAGCTGGAAGGCCTCGGCCACAATGTCGACTTCCTCTCTGCGCTGATGCAGCACCCGCGCTTCCGCAGTGGCGAGCTGACCACCGGCTTCATCGCCGAGGAATATCCCGACGGTTTCGAAGGCGCGGCCACCAGCGACGACCGCACCCGCACGATCGCGGCGATTGCGGCGGGGATCGAGTTCACCCACCAGGCGCGCCAGCGGCAGATCAGCGGCCAGCTGGATGGCCCGCTACCGGTAACCAGCGAATGGATGGTGCGCGTCGATGGCGTCGATCACACGGTCACGCTGGGCGATGGCCACGCGTTGGTCGATGAACACACGGTGGAGGGCACCTGCGACTGGATGCCCGGCATGCGCACCGCCACTGCCACGCAAGCTGGCGGGGAAGTGCTGGGCCTGAAGGTCACGCGCCAGCGCCCACACTGGCTGATCAACACCCACGGCCGCACCTACACGGCGCACGCGCTGCCCGCGCGCCTCGCGCCGCTCGTAAGCCACATGATCGAGAAGGTGCCGCCCGACACGTCGAAAATGCTGCTGTGCCCGATGCCCGGCCTGCTGGTCGCACTGCACGTGGCCGAAGGCGAGGCGGTCGAAGCCGGCCAGCCGCTCGCCACGGTGGAAGCCATGAAGATGGAAAACATCCTGCGCGCCGAAAAAGCCGGCACCGTGGCTACGATCAACGCCGCCGAAGGCGAAACGCTGGTCGTCGACGCCGTTATCCTGGAACTGGAGTGATTACAGGGTTCTTGGGCAGTCCTACCCCATCCTCGGTATGGACCGGGGCGGGGTAATCGCAGACTCTTGGGGCATACTTCTGCAACAGGAGGCGATCCGTGATCCCTACTATCGTGCGCGCCGCACTGGCTGTCTCTGCCCTGCTGGCCGTCTCTACCCCAGCTGCTGCCCAGCAGTATCGCCAGGTAGACAGCGATGGCGTGGGCAACTGCATTTTCTCCAACCGCGCGCTGGGTTTCGGCGAGGAAGGCAGCGCAGCCTATCGCTCTCGCAAGACCAGTTTCAGCGACGGGGAGGACGTGTTCGTGCGCTGCTATTTTGCCCAGCCGCTGGGCAATTATGCGCGCAACGGCCGGCGTTCCAATAGCCTGCGCAATGGCGAGTACTTCGCCGACCTGGAACTGCGCAATCCGGTGCGTGATTCGCAGGAGCCAGATATCGTGGGCGGCATGCGCTTCAGCTACGATGCCAGCGAATCCGGCATGAACCAGCAGCGCTTCGACATCGGCGATGTGCCCGACTGCGACTTTCGCCTGCCGGCCTACGATGCGCGAGTGTGGGGCATGGGCGAGAACCGCTGTCCCGATCTTGCACGCTTCACCCGCGCGCTGGCGGAAAGCCGTAATGCAAGCTACCCCTTTACCGCGACCTATTGTGTAAAGGTTTTCGCGCAATTCTCTGATGTTATGGATGAACGGCGCGAAATCGACGGGAATACCGGCACCGTGCGGGTAAACCGGGGAGAGCGGCTGATGGATCACCGCATTTCCGAATCCTGTTTCGATTACACGGTATCGTCGTGACGGAGCCGGTCTGACCGGCGCGGGGGCATGGAAGGACCGGGGCAGGAGCAGCACAATGGCCCATAAGGTTGTGATTATCGAAGACGACCTGGTGCTGCGCGAACACCTGCGGTCTATGATCGGCCAGATCGACGATTTCACCGTCTGCGGAGAGGCCGACAGCGTGGCTGAAGGACGACAACTGTTCACGCAGGAGCCTTCCGTGGCGCTGATCGACCTCGACCTTATCGATGGATCGGGGCTGGACCTGATTGCCGAGGCGAAGGACACCTCCGAAGCGATCAAGATCGTTGTCGTCACCGTGCTGGCAGACGAGCGCGCGGTCCTGCAGGCCTTCGATGCCGGTGCCGACGGCTTCCTGCTGAAGGACGGGCCCGTCACCAGCATCGAAGGCGCCCTGCGCGACGTGCTGGCCGGGCGATCCCCCATCAGCGCGGCAGCCGCCACCCACCTGCTGCGCCGCGTGCGCCGCCCTGCGCCCAGCGGCAACGATTTCAACCTGACGAAGCGCGAGATCGAACTGCTCAAGCTGCTGGCCAAGGGGCTGACCAATGTCGAAGTGGGTGAGTGCATGGGCATTTCCCCACTGACCGTCAGCACCCATGCCAAGGCGATCTATCGCAAGATGCAGGTGCGCAGCCGGTCCGAAGCGGTGTTCGAAGCGGTAAACGAAGGGCTGATCCGGTTTGGCGAGTGAACATGGCTGCCAATTCCGGCGATAGCGCCGCCCGGAAAAAGGGCACCGCGCGGCGGGTGCTGCGGGCGCTGGGCTACCTGCTGGCCAGCCAGCTGCTGTTCTGGCCGATCCTGATCGGCGCGGAGCTGCTTTCGCGCCCGTCGGGCAGCACGTCGCCGCTGACCATCACGATGGAATTCATCGAGCGCGAGCCAGGCGCCGCGCCGCCGCCGCAGGTGCTGACGCGCGATGCCGTGCCCGGCTACGTCTGGATCGACCCCGATCCGCCCGAGGAAGCGGAGCATGTCGCTTTCGTCCATCATTTCGATGCCATCGAAGCCGGCGCGGACATGGGCCCGTTCATGAGCTGGACGCGGCGCATCGTGGCAATCGAAGTCAACGGCTCCACCCTGCGCCAGCAGACCGACCTCGACTATTGGGGCGTGCTGGGCGGCTACGAAGCATCCGCCTACATCATCCCCGCCGACGTGCTGCAGGCAGAGGATAACGAACTGCGCATCATCGGCGACGGGCGCAGCCGCAAGGTCGCCCCGGCCTTCTACGTCTCCACGCCGGCCGACGTGCTGCAGGCGGTCGCCTGGGGCCGGATGTTCGACATCGAACTGGTGATCGCCGCCATTGCCGTGATGGCGCTGGTGCTGCTCATCATCCTTACCGCGCGCTGGCCACGGGCGGATCGCTATCGCATGACCGGGCTGGCCGTGTTGCTGGGGGCATGGATCGTGCGCAACCTGGCCCACCTCAACGTGATGGACCCGGCGCCCGACGACTGGCGGCTTTACTACACCTTTGCCATCATCTTTGCCTTCCTTGCCGGGCTGGCCTTCTTCCTGCTGCGCTGGACGCGGGCACCGGGCTGGACCAATCGCGCCCTTCTGGTGGCATTCCTGGGGCTGATGGCGGTGCTGGCCGTGGTCAACCCGACGCTGGGCCCCGGCAATTTCTTCGGCATCGCCTTCACACTGGAAGTGGCGCTGACCATCACCATCTGCCTCGCCGGCATGGCGGCGCTGGTGTGGAAGCTGGCGGGGCGCCAGCCGGGATCGAGCGAATACGGCGTGGTGGAGACGCTGCTGTTCCTGATCGCGCTGTCGGTCATCCTGTTCGATTGCGTCGACGACCGTTGGGACGTGATGCTGCCGGTGTTCGACGGGCTGGCCTTCGTCAACTACAAGACGCCCGCTTTCGGCATCCTGCTGGGGCTGGGCCTGTGCGCCACGCTGGCAGCGCAGGCCACGGCCACCCGCAACATCATGCAGAACGCCAACCGGGAACTGACCCGGCGGGTGAACGAACAGGCGCGGGCGCTGGAAGACAGCTTTCGCCAGACTGCCGAACTGGAGCGCGAGCGCGCCACCATCGAGGAGCGCCAGCGCATCCTGCGCGACATGCACGATGGCGTTGGATCGCTGCTGCTGGGCCTTTCGGTACAGATCCAGGGCGGGCGCTTGTCGATGGACGAGGTGCACGACGGCATCCGCAAGGGCATTACCGACCTGCGCCTGATGGTAACCGCGATGGACGGGGTGGGCGATGACCTGGTCTCGGCCATGCAGGCGTTCGAGCAGCGCGTTCGGCCCGACCTCGAAGCGGAGGGCATCGCGCTGGAAACGCGCATCGACCTGCCGCCGGACCATCCGCCGTTGAAACCCCGCACGATCCTGAACGTCTATCGCATCCTGCAGGAAGCGATCACCAATACCCTGCGCCATTCGGGCGCGCGGCGGGTGACGATCGTCGCCTCCCCGGCGGGCGAGGGCAGGGACGCGCTGCGCTTCAGTATCTGCGATGACGGCACGGGCTTCGATCCCGCTTGCCCCAAGGCGGGCCGGGGTTTGCAGAACATCCGCCAGCGGGCACGGGCGATCGGCGCACAGCTGGATATCCGCAGCGGGGACGAGGGCACCTGTATCGAGCTGGTGCTGGCCGGGCAGGCGGGCTGATCGCTACCAGAAGCGGGGTATGGCAAGGTGGGGCGCCCCGTGCTCTGCCTACTCCCGATCTTCGAGACTTGGGGGGACTTGCTCATGCTTACCTATGGTGGTCTTGGCCTGCTGATCGGCGGCCTTTTCCTGACCTTCTTTGCCGACAAGGTGATTTCCGATCCCGAAAAGGCGGCCAGGTCGAAGAAGCAGGGGCCGATCCTCGCCGCAGTCGGCGCAGGCGCCCTTGGCCTGGCCGTGGTGCTATCCATCCTGATCGCCTGACACGGGCTTTGGCCCATGGCGGGAACCGTCTCGCCATTGCCGCATTTTCTTGGGCGCGGGTACCGGGCCCCTATGGCGCACGACAGTCGGTCGTGCGTGATGTCGGGCCGCATCGGACAGCCGATGCCGTTTGACGGAGCCCGAGCTCCTCTGATCGCATCGGCAGATGTGAAGAGGAGTTTAGTCAATGTTTCGCAAGTTTTTCACCAGCGCTGCCATCGCCGGCCTGATCGCCACACCCGCCGTGGCGACCGACTGGACCTATGAAGACCCCGAGACCGGGGCCGATCGCTGGGGACACCTGCACACCGATTTCGAGATGTGCGAGCGCGGCATCATGCAGTCGCCGATCGACATTGGCCATGCCAATGCCACCGGCGAGATTCCGGTCAGCGTGAACTGGCAGGAAGGCCCGCTGACCATTCTCAACACCGGCCAGACGGTGCAGGCGAACTTCGCCGCCGGGTCCACCATGATGAGCGGGGGCAAGACCTTCAACCTGGTGCAAGTGCACTTCCACACGCCGTCGGAGCACGCCGTGAACGGCGAGCGCTATCCGCTGACCGCGCACTTCGTCCACGCCAGCGACGAAGGCGAGCTGGCCGTGCTGGGCGTGATGTACGTGGCGGGCGAAAGCCATGCCGAAATGCAGAAACTGGTCGATGCCGCACCCGCCCAGGCTGCCGAAGCAGCCACTGTCGAGGGCGTGATGTTCGATCCCGCCATGCTGCTGCCCGATGGCGGCGACGAGATCGAGTTCTACCGCTACATGGGCTCGCTCACCACGCCGCCGTGCAGCGAAGGGGTGAACTGGCACGTCGTGCCCCAGCCGGTGGAAGTGGGCGCAGACCAGCTGGCCGCCATGGAAAGCGTGATGGGCATGAATGCCCGCCCGCTACAGCTGCTGAACGGTCGCCTGCTGGTGGCTCCCGAGTAACACCGAACCTGCCGGTGGGGGCCGGGTTGCCGGGCGATCCGGTCCCCTGTTTCACAAGGACATCGCACCATGACAGAGACCCGCCTTCTTGCGGCCTTGGGCGCGTGCGCCGCGTTTGGCGTGCTTGCCGCCCCGGCCCAGGCTACCGACGACGACTTAGAGTTCTGGCTCAACCCTTCGGTCGCCTACGATCTCGACAGCGACACATCGCTCGAGCTTGAAACCGCGCAACGCTTTCGCTCTGCCGGCAACGGCCGCGTGGACACCTATTTCTTCCGCGCCTGGCTGGCGCAGGATATTGCCGACAACGTGACCCTGGCCGGTGCGCTGGAACGGCGCATCAACGATGGAGGCAGCAACGAAACCCGCGTGATGCAGCAGCTTTCGACTCGCCACGGCATCGTGCGCACCCGGCTGCGGCTGGAACAGCGCTTCGTCGACAATCGCGGCGGCCGCATGGGCTTGCGCCTGCGCCCGCGACTGGGCGTGGCGATCCCGGTGGCGGAACGCCTGTCATTCGGTTCCGATGCCGAACTGTTCTGGACGCTGCGCGGCACCAGTGCGGGTGGCGGCACCGGCATCACCGGCCTGCGCACGCAGGTGGGCTTCGACTATGAAATCAGCGACACCATCGAACTTGGCCTGACATACCTGCGCCAGCAGGATTTCGAGGACAACGCGCCGGACGAAGTCGGCCACGCCCCGTTGATAACCTTGGACTTCGCGTTCTGACGGACGCTTGCGAACCCTTTCCCCATGCGGCAGGATAGCCGGTGAGGGAGAGGGTTCGCATGGACTCAAACAGATTTGCGGTCGGCGCGGCCATCGCGCTGGTTATTGCTGCACCTGCTGCAGCGCAGGACGGGCCGCTGGAACAGCCCGAGGTGGAGCGTGTCTACACGCCGATCCCGCCGGAACGGCTGGAGCAGATGGTGCCCAAGCATCCTGAATACCTGGGTGCGCTGGCGCCCGCCAACCTGCAGGCGGACCGCCCACCGGCCCCGATCGACCTGACCGGCACCTGGTTCGTCGACCTGTCCGAAGGCTTCCTGCACTTCCTGTTCGGCCCGCCCTATCCGCGCTTTGGCCCGGAAGGCGTCGAAGCGCTGGTGGATGCCGCCGCGGCGCAGGCGGAGGGGCGCACCTATCGCGATTCGATCGGTCAGTGCTACCCGCCCGGCATGCCGATGATCATGACGCGGGTGTGGCCGCACGCCTTCATCCAGCTGCCCACGGCGATCTACATGATCTCGGGCTTCAACAATTCGGTCCGCACGATCTTCCTCGACGGGCGCGAGTTCTCCGACCCGGACCTGGTCGTACCCAGCTACAACGGCGAATCCATCGGCCATTTCGAAGGCGATACGCTGGTGGTGGAAAGCCGCTATTTCGAGACCGACAACCACTGGATCGACTACGGCATCCCAATCAGCGACGAGTTTCGCATCATCGAACGCTTCACGCTGTCTGGCGAAGACAACGAGGTGATGCAGATCGAATACGTGATGACCGACCCACAGATGTGGGAAGGGGAATGGCGATCCACCAAGCGCTTCAACCGTGCGGATTACACCGACATCAACGAAGCGAACTGCATCCTCGCCTACAACGCCAACCTGCCCGGCACCGACCTTGGCAGCGAAGCGGCGGAGGAACGCGGGCAGAGTGAACTTGTGGACGAGCAAGGGGAGGAAAGCGAATGAAGCGGCTGGCACTTGGCGCCCTTGCGGCAAGCGTGGCGCTGGCAGGCAGCGCGCTGGCGCATCACAGTTTTGCCATGTTCGACCAGCGCCGGATCATGACGCTGGAAGGCACGGTCACCGAATTCCAGTGGACCAATCCGCACGCCTTCATCGAGATGGACGTGGAGCAGCAAGGGCAGGTGGTGCACTGGTCGATCGAACTGAACAGCCCCAACAACCTTCGCCGGCAAGGCTGGCGGCGCACTTCCTTGCGGTCCGGAGAACGAATCACGCTGCGCATGAATCCGCTGCGCGAAGGGCACCACGGCGGGCTGTTCCTGTACCTGACCAAGGCCGACGGGACCGAGCTCGATTCGGGGCTGCCGCGGAACGGCACGCCGGTCAACGTGCCGCAATTGTGAGGAGGGGAGCGATGAAACTACTCAAACTCGGCGCCGGATTGCTCGCGCTGGCGGCAATGGCTCCGGTCCCCGGTGCAGCGCATCATTCCTATTCGATGTTCGATATGCAGCGCACGATCGTGCTCGATGCCGAGATCGTGCAGTTCCGCTGGTCGAACCCGCATGCCTTCATCCGTGCCAATGCGCGCGCAGGTGACGAGGTGGAGCTGTGGTCCATCGAGATGACCAGCCCCAACAATCTGGTCCAGGAAGGCTGGACGCGGCGCACCCTGCGGCAGGGCGACCGTGTGCAGCTGTATGTCCACCCGCTGCGCAGCGGGGCAAAGGGTGGCAGCTATGCCGGCGTGCGGTTGGCGGATGGCACGACGCTGGGCGAGGTCGAATGAAGCGTTCGCTCGTCGCCCTCGTCGCGCTCGCAGGTGCAGTTGCCGCGCAGGCGCAGGTCAGTTCGCCGGTGCCCGATGGGCTGGCATCGCCCGAGGAAAGCGCCGGCTTTGCCAAGGGACGCTACGCGCAGCTGGATGCCTTGCCCGACTGGGGCGGCATCTGGTTCGTCCAGTTCGATCGCGGCAACCCGCCGTCGCAGCCGCAGCTGCAGGGGGAATACCTCGACATGCTGGAGCAATGGCGCGAGGAGGTGCGCGCCAACAACGGCGTGGAGATGCGCCCGCGCGGCAATTGCTCGCCGCCCGGCCTGCCGCGCATCATGATGCTGCCGCAGTATCCGTACGAATTCCTGTTCACGCCGGGCCGGGTGACGATCAACCAGGAAGCGTGGATGCAGACGCGCACGATCTGGACCGACGGGCGCGACCATCCGGATCCCGACGATCTCGATCCCAGTTACCACGGCCACTCGATCGGCCACTGGGAGGGCGATGTGCTGGTGGTCGACACCGTGGGCATCGATCCGGAGCTGGAAATCGACGACGGCGCACGCCATTCGGACCAGTTCCGGCTGATAGAGCGGATCCACCTCGATCCCGACAATCCCGACGTGCTGGTGAACGAGATGCGCATGGAAGACCCGGCCGCCTTCGCCCAGCCGTGGGAAGTCACCATGCGTTATGCCCGAGACCGGCACGGTACGCTGATCGAGTTCCAGTGTTCGGAGAACAACCGCAATCCCGTGGACGAGGAAGGCGAAACGCAGTTCTTGTAAGGGGATGTCCACTGGTCGGGAAGACAGGATTCGAACCTGCGACCCCCACACCCCCAGTGTGATGCGCTACCAGGCTGCGCTACTTCCCGAGACCAGTGGAGAGCGGCCCTATAGGCGGGCATTTCCGGTCTGGCAACCACCTCGATTGCCTCTATTTCGCAATGCTGCTAGGCGCGCCCGCAACGTGCCGGAGAGGGGCGCGACTTGAACCTCGCTGCGGCCTCCCCACTCTTATGTCTTCCACTGTTCGGGATGGACCTCGATTGATGCTTGATATTCTTTCCGCCGCAGCCGCCGCTGATGCGCCTCCGGGCTGGCTGCAGTTCCTGCCCATCGTCGGCATGATCGTGATTTTCTGGTTCCTGCTGTTCCGCCCGCAGATGAAGCGCGCCAAGGAACACCAGCAGAAGGTCGAAGGGCTCAAGCGCAACGACCAGGTGGTGACCGCCGGCGGCATCGTGGGCAAGATTACCAAGGTGGACGATACCTACGCCGAAGTGGAAATCGCCCAGGGAACGAAGGTCAAGGTGGTGAAAAGCACCATCGGCGACGTCCTGCAATCGGGCGGCAAGCCCGCCAACGACTGATTATACGGGCGGATAGCTGACAATGCTCGATTTTCCCCTCTGGAAGCGGATTGCGCTCTGGGCCGTAACCCTGCTGTTTTCCCTGGCTGCGCTTCCCTCTGTCGCTTCGCTTTCGGGCGTGAGCCTGCCGGACTGGGCCGAAGGGCCCGAAGTCAACCTCGGCCTCGACCTTGCCGGGGGCAGCCACATCTTGCTGGAAGCCGACCCCTCGCAAGTCGCCGCCCAGCGGCTGGAGACGATGGAAGAGGCCGTGCGCGAGGAACTGCGCACCGCCGAACCGCGCATCCGCATCGGCGATGTCTCGACCGCGAACGAGCGGCTGTCGTTCATCCTCGAAGACCCCAGCGAGATCGACCGCGTGCGCGAGCTCCTGACGCCGCTGATGAACGGCAACGGTATCATCAGCGAGTGGAACCTCGCCGTGCTCGACGGCAACCGCGTGGTTTTGACGCAGACCGAAGACGGGCTGGACCAGGCCGTGTCCGATGCCATGGATTCGGCCACCGACGTGGTGCGTCGCCGTATCGACGACCTGGGCACGCGTGAGCCGACCATTATCCGCCAGGGCGACAATCGCATCGTGGTGCAGGTGCCCGGCCTGGAAGACCCGCAGCAGCTGAAAGACCTGCTGGGCCAGACCGCGCGGCTGGAATTCAAGCTGGTCGACGCCAATGCACTGCCCAGTGACATCGCCCAGGGCATCGTCAATCCCGGCAGCGAACTGGTGCCCTATGCCGAGGACAGCGATTTCGCTGGCCAGTACGAGGCCGTGCGCCGCCTGGGCGGGATCCGTGGCGACAGCCTGACCGGGGCGCAGCAGAGCTATGACCAGCAGACCAACGAGCCGGTCGTCTCGATCCAGTTCGATCCGCAGGGCGGGGCGCGCTTCGCCCAGCTTTCCACCGAGAACACCGGGCGCCGCTTCGCCATCATCCTCGATGGCGAAGTGATTTCCGCGCCCACCTTCAACGAGCCGATCCTGTCCGGTTCGGCGCAGATTTCCGGCGGGTTTACCGTCGAGAGTGCCAATGCGCTGGCGATCTCGCTGCGTTCGGGCGCGCTGCCGGTGGACCTGACCATTATCGAGGAACGCACCGTGGGCCCCGACCTCGGCCGCGATTCGATCGTGGCGGGTGCAGTGGCCATGGGCATCGGTTCGCTGCTGGTGGTGCTGCTGATGGTCGCCAGCTACGGTCGCTTCGGCGTTTATGCCACGGTGGCGCTGGTGTTCAACGTGCTGATGGTGCTGGGCATCATGGCCTTCATGAATACCACCCTGACGCTGCCCGGCATCGCCGGTTTCGTGCTGACCGTGGGTGCCGCGGTGGACGCCAACGTGCTGATCAACGAACGCATACGCGAAGAGCGACGGCGCGGGCGGCGCGTCGTGGCGGCGGTGGAGAACGGCTACAAGGAAGCCAGCCGCGCCATCTACGACGCCAACATCACCAACTTCATCGCCGGCGTGCTGCTGTTCCTGTTCGGCTCCGGCCCGGTGCGCGGCTTTGCCGTTGTGCTGATCATCGGCCTGTTCACCTCGGTGTTCACGGCTGTCACACTCACCCGGATGTGGGTGGCCGGCTGGCTGCGCGCCAAGCGCCCCACCGAGATCAACGTGTAAGGGGCGGAGAAAAGACATGAAACTTCTGAAGCTCGTCCCCGAAAACACCAACATCAAGTTCCTGAAGTGGCGCGTCCCCTTCTACGTGGTCAGCCTGCTGCTGATCGCGGCAAGCTGGGGCCTGGTGATGACCAAGGGGCTGAACTACGGCGTGGACTTCGCCGGCGGCCAGGAAATTACCGGCACCTTCGTGGAAGAGACCGAAGCGCCGGTCGGGGAACTGCGCGATACCCTCAGCACGCTGGGGCTGGGTGAACCGGTGATCCAGCGCTTTGGCGAGGCCAACCAGGTCTCCATCCGCGTGCGCCTGCCCGAAGAGGCGGAAGGCGACCCGGCGGCGGCCAATGCCATTTCCGAACGGATCATCGACACCGTCACTGCGGCACATGCCGATTTCCGTGTCGATTCGAACAACACCGTGTCGGGAAAGGTCTCGGGCGAATTCCGCGAGAAGTCGGTCTACGCCCTGCTGTTCGCCATGCTGGCCATCGCTGCCTACATCTGGATCCGCTTCGAATGGCAATTCGGCGTGGGCGCGCTGTTCGCGCTGTTCCACGACGTGTCGCTGACGCTGGGCATGTTCGCGCTGTTCCAGCTGGAGTTTTCGCTCCAGATCATCGCCGCGATCCTGGCGATCATCGGCTATTCGCTGAACGACACGATCGTCGTCTACGACCGCATCCGCGAGAACCTGAAGAAATATCGCAAGATGCAGGTGCCCGAACTGCTGGACCTGTCGGTGAACGAAACGCTGGCGCGCACGGTGATGACCTCGCTCACCCTGCTGGTAGCGCTGATTCCGCTGCTGTTCTTTGGCCCGGCCAGCCTGTTCGGCATGGTTGCCGCGATCGTGCTGGGCGTGTTCATCGGCACCTATTCCTCGGTCTACATGGCCGCGCCGATCCTGATCTGGCTGGGCGTGACCAGCGACAGCTTCGTGCCCGAGGAATCGGTAGCGGAACGGCAGGAAAAGAAGGCGCGCGGCGAGGTCTGACTCAGCTGCGGGCGATCAGGCTTTCGTAATATGAGGCCAGCGCTGCCGCGTTGGCCTCCCAGCTGAACCGGTCGACCGTCTTCGCCACATCCTGCGGTGCATAGTCCGCCGCCAGCACTTCGCGCACGCCCGCGGCAATGGCATCGGCATCGCGCGCCACGATCCGCCCGGCTTCGGGCGCGGTCACCAGTTCCTTCGCCCCGCCTGCATCGGTTATGACCAGCGGCGTGCCGCAAGCCAGCGCTTCCACCCAGGCATTGGCCAGCCCTTCGCTGGCAGACGGCAGCACCATGGCATTGGCGGCCGAAAGCACCACCGGCAGCGCCCCGTGATCGATGCTGCCGAGGAAGTGCACGCGGGCAGACAGGCCCAACTCGTGCGCCAGCTCTGCCAGCGCAGCGCGGTCGCCGCCGGCGCCGACCAGCGCCAGATGGGTATCGGGCAATTCGGCCAGCGCGCGGATCACGAAATGCTGCCCCTTCCGCGGGATCAGCGCGCCGACCGTGGCCAGCAGGCGTTCGCCGTCCTCCAGCTGCACGTTGAAATCGTCGGCCAGTTTCTGGCGGCACTGCGCGGTCTCCAGCGGGCGAAACAATTCACGGTCCAGCCCGGTATAGTGCACTGTGATCTTGCTGGCGGGCAGGCCGATCGCCGCCATGTCGCGCTTCAGCGCCTCGCTGACGGCCAGCAGCCCTGCTGCCTGCTCGCTGGCGGCCTGCATCTTCTTCAGCGCATAGGCCTTGTGCCCCCAGTGCGACACATCCGCCCCGCGCGCCTTTATGGACAGCGGCAGGCCCAGCGCCTGTGCGATCTGCGCGGCGGCCGGGCCGTCGGGGTAGAAGAACTGCGCATCGACCAGGTCGAACGGTTCTTGCGCGTGGATGCGCTGCACGATCGGCAGCACGGCTTTCGCGATCATCGCCGGGTTGAACGGTCCGCCCACCGCCGGGATCAGCGTGAAGCGCGGACGGTGCACATGCACGCCGCCTTCCTCTCCCGATACGGCGGCACCGGCCAGCGCCTTGTACCGCCCCAGCGGAACGGGTGGCACGCCGATGGGGTTGATGACGGTCACGTCCCAATCACCGCGCGCGGCCAGCGCTTCCATCTGCCGCGCCACGAAGGTGCCGAAACGCGGCACGTGGGCGTTGGGATAGAGCGTGGCGATGGAGAGCACGCGGGGCATGGCGCCAACGGCCCTCCTAGAGCTTTCGCACCAGCATCTCGGCCACCGCCAGCCAGGCCGGGCTGTCGATCACGATCTGCCGCTGGCCGATGCCCGGCGGCAGCAGGCCGACCAGCGAGCCTTGCCGGTCGATCAGCCGCCCGAAGGCAAAGCGCCCGCCCGAACGCGGGGCCAGCACGTCGCGGTTGATCAGCTGGCCGGCATCCTCGGGCGAGACCTGCCGCATCCACAACTGGTCGCCACTGCGGTATTCGCCCTGGCTGGTCTCGATCGCCAGGCACACCAGCGCGCCGCCATCCACCAGTTCGGTCGGCAGGATGGCATCGCGCGGGGCAGACAGGCTTTCGGCGCCTGACTCGGTCAGTTTCGCAATGACTTGCGGCTGCTCCTGCTTCTCACCCTTCACCAGAGTTTCAGGATCGACACCCAGCGCTTCGCCGATGCGGTTCATCCACGAGAGCGAAAGGTTGCGCATGCCGGTTTCCAGCCGCCCGATCGTCTGCGCCGTGGTGGGCGGGTTGCAGGCGGCGGCCACTTCGGCCAGCGTCAGGCCCTTCTGCTTGCGGATGTCGCGGATGCGGTTGATCATGCGGGATGGCTCCAAACTAACCGATCTGGTTGCAAATTTCCCTTTCCTACACCCGATTCGCTTTTGCAAGGCGCGGCTTGGCGGAAGAAGGGGAAAGCGCATGAACAATCGCAAGCTGGTGGAACGCGAACTGACCGAGGAAGGCCCGCGTCGCCGGGGTGGTGCCAGTCGCAAGCGTCGCAGCGTGACGGTGAACGTCGCCGAAAGCCCACTCAGCTGGCTGCATGCGCACGGCCACCTCGATGATCGGCTGTACGACGCGGGCGAGCGCCTGCGTGCCGATTACGAGCGTGCACAGCTTGGCGCCAATGTCACCATGCGGTGGGACCCTGTGCGGGTGAAAGGCAGCGGCGAGCAGGGCCTGAACCAGACCGAGCGGCAAGTGGCCGCGCGCAGCCGGTTCGACGGGGCCCTGCGCGAAGCAGGGCGCGGGCTGGAGGATATCCTGTGGCGCGTGGTCTGTGCGGGTGAGACGCTGCCGGTGGCGGAAAAGGCGCTGGCCTGGCCGGCGCGCAGCGGCAAGCTGGTGCTGAAACTGGCGCTGGACCGGGTGGCCGACTTCTACCGGATAACCTAACCCGGTTAACCGAACAGCCCGCGCAGCCAGCTGGTGAAACGCGCCCAGATCGAAGGCCGCTGCTCAGCCAGCTCCATCTCTGCCATCGCATCCTGCCGCTCTTTCAGCAGCTTCGCACGTAGCGAATTGCTTTCGCCCTCGGCCAGTGCGTGCAGGGTGCGGACACGCGGATTGTGGGCGTACATGAAGGCATAGCCGTCGACCGGCTCGTCCTCGATCTCGGTATAGCTGCCGTCGGGTTCGCTTTCGGGCTCCGGTTCGTGGTCTGGACCAAGGTTGAGCGGGGCGTCGTTGTCCCAGTCGATGGCGTCGTGCCTGTCCAGAGAAAGCTCGGGCTCCGGCTGGGGCTGCGGTTCGACGGGTTGCTCTTCCCACGCCTCGGCAGCGGAGGGTTCTTCCATCGGCGCATGCGGCACGGCTGGCGTTTCGGTTTCGGGCTCGAAGGCCTGTGTCGGTGCGATTTCGTGTTCTTCCAACACTTCGGGCGCATGGCCGGTCGTGGCATCGGCTGCTGGCTCCGGCTCGTACTCGAACCGCAGCGGCTCGGTGGGGAAGTCCAAAAAGGGTTCCTCGCCGAACATGTTGGCTACCTGCGGCGTCGTTTCGGCAAGCGGTTCCGCCTCGGCTTCGGCTTCGGGTTCGGGTTCGGGCAGGGGATTGACCGGAAAGGCCTGCGGGGGCGGGGCGGCGTCGGTCTCTTGTGCAGGCACGCCGTTTTCCGGGATCGACCGCAGGCTCTCGAACGGCGCGATATAGGGGCTGGCGGGCTCTTCTTCGGGTATGAAGTCGATCCGCGGTGCCGGTGTTTCGACCGGGGCCGCAGCGGCTGCCGCCTCTTCGCTTTCGCCGGCAGCCTGCGCGGCGGCGCGCTCGGCTGCTTCCTCGGCGGCGATCTCGGCTTCGCTCTTCAGCGGCAGGCTGGGGAAGATGCGGTGGTCGACATCCAGGCTTTCCAGCTGCTGGGCAATATAGTCATCGTGTGCGTCCACCATCGCCGGGTCGATCGGCGTGCGCGCTTCGGTCATGCGCAGCACCTTATCTGCCGAGGGGATGGCCTCGTCGTCTTCGCCGGCTTCGGCATCGTCGCTGGCGCCCATGTCCTCGGGCGTCGCGTCATCGTCATCCATCGGCGCAAGGCCCAGTACGGCGGCGCCCTTCTCATGCCTCGGAGCCTCTTCGCCGAGCATTTCGGCAGAAGCTTCCTGGAACATCATGTGCGCCTTTTCCAGTTCCTCCGGATCGAGGACGAGGACGGGCTTTTTCTTGAATTTGCGGGGGCCGCCAAGATTGGCGAGGCTGCCGAAGGCAGGGCCGTCGTCGCCGCCCATGGCAGCGGGTGCCATCGCATCTTCGGCACGCAGAGCGGAGCTGGTCGCATTCCCCATAAGGCGCTTTTTGCGGGGGTTTGGTGCAAACGCCGTGAGCAAGTGTGGTTAACGCGAATTAACCGCCGGATGCGGCTTCAACCCTCGACCAACGCCGCCAGATCGAGCCAGCGTTCTTCCGCTTCGTCTTTTTCGGTGCGCGCCAGCTCCAGCGATTTGGAGATACGCGCGAACTTGTCCGGATCCTTGCTGTAAAGGTCGGGATCGGCCAGCGCGGCTTCGCCCTTGGCGATCAGCGCTTCCAGTTCCTCGATCCGCGCGGGCAACTGCTCGTAATCGCGCTGGTCCTTGTAGCTCAGCTTTGCCGGGTTGCCGGGCGGTGGGGGAGGGGGAGGCGGTGCCGTTTCGGTGCCCTTGGGTGCCTTTGTGTCCTTCTTGGCCGTGCGCTTCTTGCGCTTGGCTTCCCAGTCCTCGTAACCGCCTGCCACGATATCCACCGTGCCGCTGCCGTCCAGCCCCAGCGTTACCGTGACCGTGCGATCCAGGAAGTCGCGGTCGTGGCTGACGATCAGCACCGTGCCTTCGTAGTCGGCAATCACTTCCTGCAGCAGGTCCAGCGTTTCCAGGTCGAGGTCGTTGGTCGGTTCGTCCAGCACCAGCAGGTTGCTGGTGCGGGCGAATTCCCGAGCCAGCAGCAGGCGGCTGCGCTCGCCGCCGGAGAAGGTGCCGATCTTGGCATCGACCAGCGAGGGATCGAACAGGAAATCCTTGAGATAGGCCTGCACGTGCTTGCGGTGCCCGCGTACGTCGATCCAGTCGCCGCCTTCGGCCAGCACCTGGCGCACTGTAAGTTCCGGCTGCAACAGCGCGCGCTGCTGGTCGATCATCACGCCGGCCAGCGTCCTTGCGTGGGTGACAGTGCCGGTGTCTGGCTCGATCTCCTTGGTCAGCATCTTGAGCAAGGTGGTCTTGCCCGCACCGTTGGCGCCGACGATGCCGATGCGGTCGCCGCGCTGGATGCGCAGGGAAAACGGCTTGATGATCGTGCGCAGGTTATCTCCGGCGCTATAACTCTTGGAGATATCCTCCGCCACGATAACCGACTTCGATTTGAAGTCCTCGTCGCTAGCCAGCTTCAGCTTGGCCGTGCCGCCCGGAGTAATCATCGCCGCACGCGCCGCGCGCATTTCCCACAGCTTTTCCAGCCGGCCCTGATTGCGCTTTCTCCGCGCGGTAACGCCGCGTTCCAGCCAGTGCGCCTCGATCTTCAGCTTGGCATCCAGCTTTTCCGCCGCGCGCGCTTCCTCGGCGTAGACCTGTTCTTCCCATGCTTCGTATCCGCCGAAACCCACGTCCTTGCGGCGCAGCTGCCCGCGGTCGAGCCACAGGGTCGACCTGGTCAGGCGCTTCAGGAAGGTGCGGTCGTGACTGATGACAATGAAGGCGCCCTTGTAGCGGGTCAGCCAGGCTTCCAGCCAGTCGATGGCGGCAAGGTCGAGGTGGTTGGTCGGCTCGTCCAGCAGCAACAGGTCGGGTTGCAGGGCCAGCGCGCGGGCGATGGCGGCGCGGCGCTTCTCGCCGCCGCTGGCGCCTGCCGCGCTGGTGGTCATGTCGATACCCAGCTGGCCGGCAATCGATTCGACTTCGTGTTCTGCCGGAGGGCGATCGCCCGACAGCGCATAGTTCATCAGCGTGTCGAAACCGGCAAAGTCCGGCTCCTGCTCCAGCCACACGATGTTGATATGCGGCTTCACCTTGCGCGTGCCGCGATCAGCCTCGATATCGCCGGTTATCAGCTTCAGCAGCGTGGTTTTTCCCGCGCCGTTGCGCCCGATCAGCGCCAGCCGGTCGCGCGGGCCGATGTGCAGGTCCAGGCCCGGCCCTTGCGCGGGATCGCCGAACAGCCAGCGCCCGCCCTGTTGCAGGCCCAGTCCTTCCCAGCTCAAGATCGGTGGTTCAGCCATGGTGCGCGGCAGGTAGGGGCGATGATGGCCGCTGGCAAGCGGGACACAGTGCCCGATGAACCGAATGCCGCACCCATATTCACACCTTGTTCAATGCTGCGGCTTTAGGCAGACAGGCACGATGAAGACGATTTCTGCCTCTCTTGCTGCCCTGGCGCTGGCGCTTTCGCTGGGTGCCGTCCCTGCGCAGGCCATGCCGCAGGGCCAGCAGTCGCGCGGCGACCAGCAAAGCGCACGGGCGGAAATGCAGGCGGGGCGCAACATGCCCATCCGCGAGATCGAGCGGCGCATCATCCCGCGCATGGAGCAGGGCGACGAATACATCGGCTTCGAATACGATGCGACGGCGCAGGCCTATCGCCTGAAATTCATCCGCAATGGGCGCATGATCTGGGTCGATGTCGATGCGCAGACCGCGCGTATCCTGCGCATTTCGCGCTGATTTGCTCCACAACCACGACACTGCGGAAACCAGCCCCTTGCTTGACGCGTTTGAGGCAAAAGCCCAATTGTCGGGTTTGATTGCAGAGGGGACTTTACCGAAATGCGTATCCTGATCGTCGAGGACGAGCCGACACTCGGCCAGCAACTCAAGTCGACGCTGGAACAGAACGGCTATGCGGTGGACCTTTCCACCGATGGCGAAGACGGCCACTTCCTCGGCTCCACGGAGGATTACGATGCCGTCGTCCTCGATCTTGGCCTGCCGGAAATCGACGGGCTGACCGTGTTGGGCATGTGGCGCAAGGAAGGCCGCAATTTCCCCGTGCTGGTGCTGACCGCGCGTGATTCGTGGTCGGACAAGGTGGCGGGCCTGGATAGCGGGGCCGACGATTACCTCGCCAAGCCTTTCCAAACCGAAGAACTGATCGCCCGCCTGCGCGCGCTGATCCGCCGTGCATCGGGCAACGCCAGCAGCGAACTGACGGCGGGCAAGGTGCGGCTGGATACCCGTTCGGGCCGCGTCACGCTGGATGGCGAACCGGTGAAGCTGACCGCGCAGGAATACAAGCTGCTGAGCTACCTGATGCACCACAAGGGCAAGGTGGTCAGCCGCACGGAACTGATCGAACATATCTATGACCAGGATTTTGATCGCGATTCGAACACGATCGAGGTTTTTGTCACCCGTATCCGCAAGAAACTCGGTGCAGACGTAATCACGACGATCCGTGGCCTCGGTTACAGCCTCGACGACCCCGAAGACGCACCCCGCGAGTAACACTCCGGCGGCGGCAGGTTCGGTGACGCAGACGAAGGAGCGCGAAAAGGCCGCTCCCGTCGGGCCGCGCCATACCGGCAGCCTTGCCCGGCGCATGATGCTGATCGCGGCGGGTTGGATCTTCGCCCTGCTGCTGCTGGGCGGGCTGGCGCTGGACCGGGCGCTGACCAACCTGGTTTCCAACCAGTTCGACGAGCAGCTGGAAATCTCGCTTACCTCGATGGTGCTCTCTGCCGAACTGGACCCGTTCGGAGAGGTGCGCTTCAACCGCATCCTGGGCGACCAACGCTTCCTCGAGCCCAACAGCGGCTTCTACTGGCAGATCAGCGGGGGCGGGGTGGAGCCCTATCCCTCGCGTTCGCTGTGGGACGAGCGATTGGCGGTTCGCGAGGACGCGCAGGCATATGAAACGGTCTTCTACGATTCCGACCAGCCGGAACTGGGCACGCTGCGGCTGGCGCAGCGCACGGTGGCACTGCCCGGCAGCGACGTGGAATGGCAGTTCGTTGTTGCTGCTAACCGCGAGGAACTGGACCAGCAGATCGCCGATATCCGCGCCATCCTGGCCTGGTCTTTCGCGGTGCTCGGCATCGGCCTGTTCCTGATGGCCATGGCGCAGACGTGGTACGGCCTTGGCCCCTTGCGCCGCGTACGCAAGGCGATTGCCCATATCCGCACCGCCGGGGCAAACCGCGTCACCGATCCGCTGCCGCTGGAAGTGCAGCCGATGGTGGACGAGTTGAACGCGCTGCTCGAACATTCCGAATTGCAGGCAGAGGAAGCGCGGCGCCACGCGGGCAACCTGGCCCATGCGCTGAAGACCCCGCTGACCGTGCTGACCAACGCCGCCAGCGCCCATGCGCCGGACCTTGATGACACCGTGCTGCGCGAAGCGGCGACGATGCGGCGGCAGGTGGACCACCACCTCGCCCGTGCCCGCGCGGTGGGCAGGCGGGCGGTCGGCCTCAGCCGCGCCAACGTGATGGACAGCGCCGTGGCAGTGGAGCGGGCGGTCTCGCGGCTCTATCCCGAAGTGCGCTTCGACATCGATGGCAAGACCGACAGCGAAGTGGCGGTGGAGCGGCAGGACCTCGACGAACTGCTGGGCAACCTGATCGAGAACGCGGCCAAGTATGGCGGCGGCAGCGTGTTCGTGACTGTCGATGCAGAGCCCGGTGGGCAGCGCTGCGCGGTGCTGGTGGAAGACGACGGCATGGGTATCCCCGAGGCGCAGCGCGCCGCCATTTTCGGCAGGGGCGCGCGGCTGGACACCGAAAAGCCCGGCACCGGCCTTGGCCTCGCCATCGTGCGCGACGTGGCGGAAATCTACGGCGGGGCGGTGGAACTGGGCGAAAGCGAAGACCTGGGCGGTCTGGCGGTTACGCTCAAGCTGCCAAGGGCGGGGTAGGGCGCGGGTTGGGCCGGAGGGTCAATCCCCCCGCGCGATCCGGTGGTGGCGGATTACTTCGTCGATCACGAAGCGGATGAATTTCTCGCTGAATTCCGGGTCCAGGTCGGCTTCCACCGCCAGTTTGCGCAGGCGTTCGATCTGGCGCGCCTCGCGGTTCGGGTCGGCTGGCGGCAGCTGCGTCTTCGCCTTGTATTCGCCCACGGCCTGGGTGATGCGAAAACGCTCTGCCAGCATGTGGATCAGGGCTGCATCGATGTTGTCGATGCTCTTGCGGAAGCCGGCGAGGACGGGGTCGGTTTGCGGTTCTGCCATGGTCGATACGGGTTGCGGCTGGGGCGACGGGTTGGACATTGGCTCCTCTTGCGGGAGAAATGCACGCTTGCCAACCGCCGAGTGTATCCGCATGGAGGCGGCATGAGCGACAACGTCGTCCCGATCAAGCGCAGTCCCGAAGCGTCTCCCCCGACGCTGAGCCCGATTCTGTCCCTTACCGCCACGCCGATGAACGCGGTGAATGCCATCATCCTCGACCGGATGCAGAGCGAAATCCCGCTGATCCCGGCGCTGGCCGGCCACCTGATCGCCGGCGGCGGCAAGCGCATGCGGCCGATGCTGACGCTGGCTGGCGCAGAGCTGGTGGGTTACCAGGGCAATCGCCACCATAAACTGGCCGCTGCCGTCGAATTCATCCACACGGCCACATTGCTGCACGATGACGTGGTGGATGGCAGCGAGATGCGGCGCGGCAAGTCTGCCGCCAACATCGTCTATGGCAACCCTGCCACCGTGCTGGTGGGCGATTTCCTGTTCAGCCGCGCCTTCGAACTGATGGTGGAGGACGGCAGCCTGAAGGTGCTGAAGATCCTCTCCGGCGCCAGCGCCATCATCGCCCAGGGCGAAGTCGACCAGCTGACCGCGCAGCGCAAGATCGAGACGAGCGAGGAACGCTACCTCGACATCATCGGCGCCAAGACCGCCGCGCTGTTTGCTGCTGCCAGCCGCATCGCCGCGGTGGTGGCGGAAAAGGGCGAGGACGAGGAACTGGCGCTGGATGCCTATGGCCGCAACCTTGGGGTGGCTTTCCAGCTGGTGGACGATGCCATCGACTACGATTCCGACGCTACTGAAATGGGCAAGGATCGCGGCGACGATTTCCGTGAAGGCAAGATGACGCTGCCCGTCATTCTCGCCTATGCTCGCGGTAACGATGAAGAACGCCGCTTCTGGCAGGATGCCATCGCCGGTTTCGCGGTAGAGGACGAAGACCTAGCCCACGCGGTGGAGCTGATCCGCAAGCACGATTGTGTTGCGGCCACCCGCGAACGCGCCCGCCACTATGCCCAACGCGCCTGCGATGCGCTGTCGATCTTCCCCGATTCCGCGGCGCGCCGCGCGATGGTGGAAGCTGCCCAGTTCGCGGTGGCGCGCGGCTACTGACCCGCCGGGCAGTGGCGCAAGACCTCCCCATCCACGCTGTCCTGCCGGACCTTCTTGCCGCGCTGCGTGATGGCAACGGCGCCGTTCTGGTCGCGCCGCCGGGGGCGGGCAAGACCACGGCGGTCGCGCCTGCGCTGCTGGACGAGCCGTGGTGCACCGGCCAGATCATCCTCACGTCCCCGCGCCGTGTCGCCGCGCGCGCTGCCGCCGAACGGATTGCGGAACTGCTGGGCGAGAAAGCGGGTGAACGCGTCGGCTACCTTACCCGGCTGGACAGCAAGCAGTCGAAGGCCACGCGGATATTGGTCGTGACCGAGGCGATCCTGGTGAACCGGCTGCTGGCGGACCAGGAACTCGACGGCGTCTCCGCGATCCTGTTCGACGAAGCGCACGAGCGGCATCTCGACAGCGACCTTGGCCTCGCCTTGGCGCTGGAAAGCCAGCAGGTGCTGCGCGAGGACCTGCGGATCTGCGTAATGTCCGCCACCATCGACGGCGCCCGGTTCGCCCGGCTGATGGGCGAGGGCACGCCTGTCGTCGAAAGCGAAGGCAAGGCATTTCCCTTGCGTATCGAATGGCTTGGCGCGCGGCCTGAGCAACGGATCGAGGATGCCATGACCTCGGCCATCCTGCAGGCCTGGCGCGAGGAAGAAGGCGATATTCTCGCCTTCCTGCCCGGTGTGGGCGAGATCGAGCGCACGCGCGAGCGGCTGGCAGAGCGGCTTTCGGCCGCCGTGGTGCTGCCGCTGCACGGGCAAGTCCAGCCGCAAGACCAGCGCGCGGCCATTCGCCGCGATCCGAAAGGCCGCCGCCGCATCGTGCTGGCCACGAGTATCGCAGAGACTTCGCTAACGCTGGACGGTGTGTCGGTCGTGGTCGACAGCGGCCTGTCGCGCCGGGCAGAGTTCGACAAGGCGGCGGGCACCACCCACCTTGTCACCCAGCGCGCCAGCCAGGCTTCGGCCGCGCAAAGGGCAGGGCGCGCGGCGCGGCAGGGGCCGGGTGTTGCCTATCGCCTGTGGGAGGAAGCCGGGCACGCGGGAAGGCCCGAGTTCGACGCGCCCGAAATGCTCACCAGCGACCTGGCGCCGCTGGTGCTGAGCCTTGCCAAGTGGGGCGTCACCGATCCAGCCAGCCTGCAATGGCTAGACGTGCCGCCCGAAGCTGCGGTTGGTGCTGCGCGCAAGCTGTTGCACGGCATGGGTGCGCTCGACGATAGCGGCGCGATCACCCACTGGGGGGAGAAGATCGCGCAACTGCCGATGGACCCGGTTGCGGCAGCCGCCGTGCTGTTCGGCGCCGGGCACGGACAAGCGCGCGATGCCGCGCAGCTGGTGCTGCTGATGCAGGAGCGCGGCCTTGCCGGGCGCGGGGAAGACCTGCTGGCACGGCTGCATCGTTGGCAGGGCGACCGGGGCAAACGCGCGGAAGCAGCCCGCAAGCTGGCAGGCAACTGGGCCAAGGCAGCGGAGCGGCTGGTTCACGAAACCGGCGAGGAAGCGATTGACCCGGCGCTGTTCCTCGCCCTGGCGCGGCCCGAAATGGTGGCTCGCCGCCGCGATTCCTCGGGCGAGAACTGGCTGTCTGTCGGCGGGCGTGGCTTCATGCTCGATCCCGCGTCGCCACTGGCGCGCGCCGAGTGGCTGGTGATTGCCGATGCGCAAGGACAGGCGAAAGGCGCGCGGATCACGACGGCGGCGGAATTGTCCGCTGCCGAAGTGGAAAAGCATTTTTCAGACCGGATCGAGAAGCGCACCGTGGCACGTTGGAATTCCAGTGAAAAACGTGTGGAAGTGCGGTTGGAAAGGCGATTTGGCGCGATCACCCTGGCCTCCGGGCCGGACCCCGATCCCGACCCGCGGGCGATTGTGGATATCCTTGTGGATAAGGCGGTGGAGCAATTGGGGACACTGCTGCCGCCCGGCCTGCTGGCTAGGGCGCGCTATGCCGGGGTGGAGACACTCTCGGAAGAGGCGCTGGCCGCGCGGGCGGACGAATGGCTGGCCCCGCTGCTGCACGGTCGGCGCAACCTCGACCTGCCGCCGTCGCGATTTGCCGAGGCCGCGCTGCACCTGCTGTCATGGGAGGAGCGGCAAGCGCTCGATAAGGCAGCCCCGCGCGAGTTCACCAGTCCGGCGGGCACGACGCACAAGATCGACTACACCGGCGACGATGCCCCATCGGTGGAGGTGCGTGTGCAGGCGCTGTTCGGGCTGGAGAAGCACCCGATGATCGGCACCACCCCGCTGCTGCTGAAACTCACCAGCCCGGCGGGTCGCCCGATCCAGTCCACCCGCGACTTGCCCGCCTTCTGGCGCGGCAGCTGGGCGGACGTGTGCAAGGACATGAAGGGTCGCTATCCCAAGCATCGCTGGCCGGACGAGCCATGGGCGGAAAAACCCAGTTTGATGACCAAGAACGCCTTTAAAAACGCGGGAAGCTGAATTACAGGCCGATCCACTATGGACGCACGCATCTACAAACGCCCCAAGAACGCCATGCAGTCGGGCAAGGCGCTGACCGACCAGTGGATCCTCGATTTCGTGCCGGCAGAGGCGAAGAAGCCCGATCCGCTGATGGGCTGGGCCGGCAGCGGCGATACGCGCCAGCAGGTGCAGCTGAAGTTTCCCAGCTGCGAGGCGGCGCAGGCCTATGCCGAGAAATACGGCATCAGCGCGCGCGTGCACACGGTTCCGCCGAAGAAGCTGAAGATCCAGGCCTACGCCGACAACTTCAAGTAGCGCTGTCAGCCGGAAGGGCGCGACCAGTCTGCGAGGTAGGCCTTGGCGTTGGGGCCGAGCACCGTATCAAGCGTCGAAACGTCGAATCCGCTCCGCTTTTCGGCATCGGCGATCGCGCGGAGCAAGCCTGCCGCTGCGTTTGCCAGCAGCTCGTCTTCATCGTTCAGGAGCAGTTCGAGCTTGGCGAATAGCGGTTTTGTTTCGCTTGCCGGAATTGGACTGCGTTTTCGCGCAATGGCTTGTCCGACCACAGCCAGCACATCGTAGATATCGTGTGGGTGCAGTTCCTCTGGCCAAAGATCTGAAGGTAACGCCTTCCGCAGTTCCGGAGAGTACGCGATCAGGGCGTTGATCTTGGACTGTCGCTCGTCATCGATACGCGTCATGAGCGCGGCTTCGCACCTCGATCACGACAATGCAATTGTCACGCGGTTCGAAACGGCTACTTCCCCGCAGCCGCCAGCTCCAGGTCGCCGCGCTCGAAGGCCTCGCGGCAGTCGGTGGCGTCGTGCATGATGTCTTCTTCCAGCAGCGGCGCGGCCGTCATGCCCGGTCCCTGGAAACGCGGATCGTCGCATTCGCCATCGTTCGACCAGCGGCTGGCGTCGTCGCCGAAATCGATCCCCGATGCGGCAGCCACCGATTCGCCTGCAGGGGCGTCAGCGGTCGCGGTTTCGGCGCCATCGGCAGTGCTCTCTTCCTCGGCAGCATCGCCGCCACAGGCTGACAGGCTGAAGGCCGCAGCGGCCAGCATCGGTAAGCTCAGGAAATTACGCATGATCGGGTCCTCCCACTGGAGCGCCGATCATGCGCCGTTTGCAGGATCTTGCAATGCCCGGCTTTAGGTATCATATGGCGCCCCGGGAGTCGGGTGGACGTTCGCGTTTGCTCACCGGGTCAGGTCCGGAAGGAAGCAGCCCAGGTAAATGGCAGCGGGTCGCTCGGCTCCTTTTTCCACCACATTGTTGCGATGACATTCGCGCTGGCAGCGCCTACCTTCGCTGCCATGAGTGATTCCCCGGACGATCCGGACACACCGCCGTGGGCGGGTGACGAGCAGGACGAGCAGGAGCAGCCTTCGGCGGCAGAGTTGGAGGCGGCTGGCCAGAATTCGATGTTCGGCGAGCCGGCGCCTGCGCCTGCAACGCCACCGCTGCCTGCCGAGGAGCCGCCGGTGGCGGCGCCTCCCGCTGCTGACGAGCCCGCCGCGCCTGCCAGCGATCCGGCGCAGCCTTACCGCGTGCTGGCGCGCAAGTACCGTCCGCAGACCTTCGCCGAACTGATCGGGCAGGAGCCGATGGTGCGCACGCTGGGCAACGCGATAGAGCGTGACCGGCTGGCCCATGCCTTTTTGATGACCGGCGTGCGCGGGGTAGGCAAGACCTCCACCGCGCGGCTGATCGCCAAGGCATTGAACTGCGTCGGGCCGGACGGGCAGGGCGGCCCCACGATCAATCCCTGCGGCCAGTGCGAGCCATGCCAGGCGATTGCCGAGGGGCGCCACATCGACGTGATCGAGATGGACGCCGCCAGCCACACCGGCGTGGACGACGTGCGCGAGATTATCGAGGCGGTGCGCTATGCCGCCGTCTCGGCACGCTACAAGATCTACATCATCGACGAAGTGCACATGCTGTCGCGCAACGCCTTCAACGCGCTGCTGAAGACGCTGGAAGAGCCGCCCGCGCATGTGAAGTTCCTGTTTGCCACGACCGAGGTGGACAAGCTGCCGGTCACGGTGCTCAGCCGCACGCAGCGCTTCGACCTGCGGCGCATTCCGCGCGAGATGCTGCAGCAGCACTTTGCCTCCATTTGCGAGAAGGAAGGCGTTCAGGCGGAGGACGAGGCGCTGGCCATGGTTGCTGCCGCCGCCGAGGGCTCCGTTCGCGACGGGCTGTCCATCCTCGACCAGGCGATTGCCCATGCCGACATGGAAACGGGCGATGCCGCCACCGTCGTGCGCGCGGCCAAGGTGCGCGACATGCTTGGGCTGGCGGACAAGGGCGCGCAACGGCGGCTGTTCCAGCACCTGCTGGAAGGCGATCCCAAGGCGCTGCTGGCAGCTGTCGACCAGCAATATGCCCTTGGCGTGGAGCCGCTGGCGCTGATGCGCGCGCTGATGGAATTCACGCACCGCATCGCGGTAACGCAGGTGAGCGGCGGGGAGGCCGACGCGCCGACTGCCGAAGAGCGCGAGGCGCTGGGCGAGTGGGCGGAGCGGCTGTCTGCCGGGCAGGTTCACCGCCTGTGGCAACTGCTGCTGAAGGGGCACGACGAAGTGCGCACCGCGCCCGATCCGCTGGTGGCGGCACAGATGGCGCTGCTGCGCGTGCTGCATGCCGCCGACATGCCCGATCCCGGCAAGCTGGCGAAGGAGCTGAAGGCAGCCGCGCTGGCAGGCGGCGCCGGCAGCGGCAGTACAGGTGGTGGCGCTGGTGGCGGCGGTCCGCAGGCGTTCGACTGGCGCGAGCTGGTGGAGCGGGTCGACCGGTCCGGCATCGAAAACGCCATGTCGATGGCTTCGATCATGTCGCGCCAGGTGCGGGTGATTGAACTGTCTCCGGGCAAGCTGGTCTACACCCAGCCCGGCGGATTCGACGACGATATCGCCCCCGCCATGCGCCAGGCGCTGCAGGATGTCACCGGCCAGCGCTGGGAAGTCACCAAGGGCGAAGGCAAGGGCATGCCCAGCCTGTTCGAACAGGCCGAACTGGCCGAACAGGCGGAGAAGGAACGGCTTGAGTCCCATCCGATGATGCGCGCCGTGCGCGAACATTTCCCCGATGCGCAGCTGGTGGAAGAGGTGGAACCGCCACGCGGCCGCAGGGATTGGTCACGGCGAGCCTGATTATTCCCCCCCAAGGAGCAAGTCACATGGAAAGCATGGAAGAAATGATGAAGGCCGCGCAGGAAGCGGCGCAGAAGATCCAGCAGCAGATGAGCGATGCACAGGTGAAGCTGGACCAGATCGAGGTGGAAGGCAGCGCCGGCGGCGGGCTGGTAAAGGTGCGCGCCAGCGCACGCGGGCGCATCATCGGCGTGTCGATCGACGACAGCCTGTTTGCCGAAGAGGAAAAGTCGATCCTCGAAGACCTCGTTACAGCAGCGTTCAATGATGCGCGCGACAAGGCGGACCGCGCCGCGAACGAGCAGATGCAGGAAATGCAGCAGGGCCTGGGCCTGCCGCCGGGCTTCAACTTGCCCGGCATGGGCTGAGACCTAACCGCCAAGCGGAACGCTGAAGCGCGCCGTGGTGCCCTTGCCGGGTGCGCTTTCCAGCGTCAGCGTGCCGCCCATCATCTCTGCCAGCCGCCGACTGATCGGCAAGCCCAGCCCGGCACCACCGGGCTGGCGCGTGCGGCTGTCGTCGCCCAGAGCGAAGGGTTCGAACACGTGGTGCAGCCGTTCGGGCGCGATACCGCAGCCGGTGTCGCTGACCATGACGGTAAGCCAGCGGCCCTGCCTTCGCACCACCATGCGAACTTCGCCCGCGCTGGTGAACTTCACCGCATTGCCGGCGAGGTTGGCAAGCACCTGGCCGAACCGTAGTTCGTCCCCGATCAGGGTCGGGGGCACGCCGCGGTCGTAGTCGAGTTGCAGTTGCAGGCCTTTCTGCACCGCAGCCCCGCGCATCAATCGCGCGGTGTTCTCCAGCGCCAGGCGCGGACTGAACCGCTCGTTTTGCAAGGTCATGCGCCCGGTTTCGATGCGGGCGTAGTCGAGAATGTCGTTGAGGATCGTCACCAGCGCTTGCCCGGCCTCGTGGATATGGATCACGTGGCGGCGCTGTTCCTCGGGCAGGTCGCTTTCCAGCAATACCTGCGCAAAGCCGAGGATGCCGTTCATCGGGGTGCGGATTTCATGGCTCATGTTGGCGAGGAAACTGGCCTTGGCGTCCGCCTCGGCAGCGCGGAGGGAAACAGGCGCTGGCGGTGATGGCGCCTCCGTCATCCCGCCAAGGCGCCACGCGACCAACGGCAAGGCAATCGCCATTGCGATGGCCAGCAGGCCGATCGCGATTCCTGGCGCCAGCACGCCATGATCCACTGCCAACTTGCACAGCGCACCCAGCAGCAATGGCGGCAGCACAAGTGCGAGCCAACCGCCCGGCAAGGCGCCTTGTCCGGCATCGTCTTCTGGCGTGGCTGCGACCCGCTGCTGTAACACGAAAATATCCGTTGTGACCTGGGGCGCGTTGATAGCGTGCGGGATGCTACGAAATCGGTCGAATGGCTTAGGCACTTTTGCGCAGGATTGGGTGCGGCATTGCCCCTTGTTCCCATCTGGCGAAAGCATGCTAGGGACGCTTTATGATGTTGATTCGATTTGCGATTGCTCTTTCTCTTGCCGGCGCGGCACTGTCGGCGCAGGCACAGAATACGGGCCAGCATCCGGGTGAGGATGCGCTCCGCCTTGCGCCATCCATGCCTTGGAACCTCGATTACGACGATGATTCCTGCGCCCTGCGCCGGGTATTCGGGGTACAGGGACAACAGGTCTACCTGGAACTGCGTCAATTCGGTCCGCACGATACCCCGCAGGTGATCGTCGGTTCGGCCGATTTTGAACCCAAGAGCCCTGCGCTGGGCATAGGGTGGCTGCCGGGCAGGGTACCGCCGACGCTGGTCCCTCGCAGTTTCGAGTTGAGCGGCGCTGATGGTTACCATGGCCGCCTGCTCAGCTTGCCGATACAGCTTGCATTTCCCGAAGAGCGAGCCCGTGAGATCGCAGTCGCATCTCCTCTGGTGAGCGAGGAGGCCTTGGCATTGCTCGATCGCATGACCGAGCTGGAGCCCGATGGCCGTGCCGCCCAACGCCTGGCGCAGGACAATGATTTTGTTCTTGCCCGCATCGCCGCGAGGGAGGCTTTGCAGGCATCGCCCGAATACCTGGCAGAGCGTGATGCGGCCGAAAGCGAAGTCACCGGCCTTTTCGTGGGTGAAGCCTTCGAGGAACAAATGGTCCTGGAAACGGGCGAAATGCATGAGCCGATGGAAGCCATGCGGGCCTGCCTCGATGAACTGGTGACCCACTGGGGAATCGATGCCGAAGCACACGCCAGCCTGAGCCGCCGGGTCTGGCCGGCGGATCATGCCAAGCTGGTTCGTTCGTTGCAGCGGGCCTATCCCAATGGGATGGAGGCAAGAAGGATGCCCGGCTTCATTCGCGCCCGGCTAGACATTTCGGAGAGCGGCGAGCCCACCGCTTGCCACATCCAGGCACCGATCAGCGAACCTGCATTCGAGCGCGAGGCTTGCGAGCAATTGATGGATGAAGGTGAATTCTTCCCCGCGCTGGATGTTCAGGGCAATCCCATAGCCAGTTACTACACTGTTGCCATTGCCTACGTAATGAACTGACCCGTGGCCGCTGGCCCACCGGTGGCCCGCGGCGAGATCGCGGTTTGCCGGGGCTATCCACCCCTTAACCCAAAGCCGTCATTGCAGGTGCACGCAGTCGCCCCCATATTCGTATCTAAGCTAGATATACGGATTACAAAATGACTGCATTTCCCCTTCTTCCCCTGCGCGACATCGTCGTCTTTCCCGGCATGGTCGTGCCCCTGTTCGTGGGGCGCGACAAGTCGGTGGCGGCGCTGGAGGCAGCGATGGAAGCCAGCAAAGATATCTTCCTTGTCGCCCAGCTCGACCCGGCCTGCGACGACCCGGAAAAGGACGACCTGTTCGACCTTGGCGTGGTGGCGCAGGTGCTGCAGATGCTGAAACTGCCCGACGGCACCGTGCGGGTGCTGGTGGAAGGCCAGTATCGCGCCCGCATGACCGACATGCGCCTGAGCGACGATTTCGTGATGGCGCAGACCGAGGAGGTGGAGGAAACCACCGCCAGCGGCACCGAAGTTTCGGCCATGATGCGCTCTGCGCTCAGCCAGTTCACCGAATATGCGAAGTCGAACAAGAAGATGTCGGAAGAGCTGGAAGACGAGCTCGACACCATCGACGACGCCGGTCGCCTGGCCGATGCCATTGCCGCCAACCTGACCGCCAAGGTCGAAACCAAGCAGCAGCTGCTGGCCGAAAGCGATGCGCTGAAGCGGCTGGAAATGGTCTATTCCGTGATGGAGGGCGAGCTTTCCGTCCTGCAGGTGGAAAAGAAGATCCGCGGCCGCGTGAAGCGGCAGATGGAAAAGACCCAGCGCGAATACTACCTCAACGAGCAGTTGAAGGCGATCCAGAGCGAGCTGGGCGGTGGCGATGGCGAGGACGGCGACGAGATCGCCGAACTGACCAGGAAAATCGAGGAGACCAAGCTCTCCAAGGAAGCGCGCGCCAAGGCCGAAAGCGAGCTGAAGAAGCTGAAAGGCATGCAGCCGATGAGCGCCGAGGCCACCGTGGTGCGCAACTACCTCGACGTGCTGCTGGGCCTGCCGTGGGGCAAGAAGAGCCGCATCAAGAAGGATATCGGCAAGGCGCAGGAGATCCTCGATGCGGATCACTATGCGCTGGAGAAGGTCAAGGACCGGATCATCGAATACCTGGCCGTGCAGGCGCGTACCAACAAGCTGAAGGGGCCGATCCTGTGCCTCGTCGGCCCTCCCGGTGTCGGCAAGACCAGCCTCGGCAAGTCCATCGCCAAGGCCACGGGGCGCGAGTTCATTCGGCAGTCGCTGGGCGGCGTGCGCGACGAGGCCGAGATTCGCGGCCACCGCCGCACCTACATCGGCTCTCTGCCGGGCAAGATCGTGTCGAACCTGAAGAAGGCCGGCACGTCCAACCCGCTGTTCCTGCTCGACGAGATCGACAAGCTGGGGCAGGATTTCCGCGGCGACCCGGCATCGGCGCTGCTCGAGGTGCTCGACCCCGAACAGAACAACAAGTTCCAGGACCATTACCTGGAGCTGGATATCGACCTGTCGGACATCATGTTCGTGACCACCGCGAACAGCCTCAACCTGCCGCAGCCGCTGCTCGACCGGATGGAGATCATCCGGCTGGAAGGTTATACCGAGGACGAGAAGGTCGAGATCGCCAAGCGCCACCTGATCGACAAGCAAGTGAAGGACCACGGCCTGAAGGAAGGCGAGTTCACGCTGACAGAAGAGGGCCTGCGCGACCTGATCCGTTACTACACCCGCGAGGCGGGCGTGCGCACGCTGGAGCGTGAGATCGCCAACCTGGCGCGCAAGAGCCTGCGCAAGATCCTGGAAAAGGAATGCGAGAGCGTGACGATCACGCCGGAAAACCTCAGCGACTTTGCCGGGGTGCGCAAGTTCAAGCACGGGGTGAGCGAGGAAGAGCCGCAGGTTGGCGCCGTGACCGGCCTGGCCTGGACTTCGGTGGGCGGCGAATTGCTGACCATCGAAAGCGTCACCACGCCGGGCAAGGGCGAGATCAAGACCACCGGAAAGCTGGGCGAGGTGATGAACGAATCCGTCGCTGCAGCCTTCAGTTTCGTGAAGGCGCGCGCGCCGCATTACGGCATCAAGCCCAGCATCTTCCAGCGCAAGAACGTGCACATCCACTTGCCCGAAGGCGCCGTGCCCAAGGATGGCCCTTCGGCGGGTATCGGCATGGTCACCTCTATCGTGTCCACCCTGACGGGCGTCGCCGTGCGCCCCGACGTGGCGATGACCGGCGAGGTGACGCTGCGTGGCCGGGTGCTGGCGATCGGTGGGCTCAAGGAAAAGCTGCTGGCCGCGCTGCGCGGTGGCATCAAGACCGTGCTGATCCCGGAAGAGAACGAAAAGGACCTGGCCGAGATTCCCGATAACGTGAAGGAAGGGCTGGAGATCATTCCGGTCAGCCACGTCGACCAGGTACTGGCGCGTGCCCTGACCGAAACGCTGTCGCCGATCGAGTGGACCGAGGCGGACGATCTTGCCAGCCAGCCGCAAAGTGCCGGGCCGGGCGAGCCGCCTACCACCACGGCGCATTGAGTCGCGGAGGCGGTTGGCGAGTTGTAAGAATGCGCCAATCGCCTCGCGGACCCATGGGTGCGCTGTAACTTTAGGGTCGTTTGACGAGAGAAAGCTACGCGTCGCCTCAAAAATCCCGCCAATGGAGCGGCTTTGCCTTTGACTCTGCCCTGAAAACTCGCTCAATTCCCGCAATCGCAGAGCGATTCAGAATTTCGTCTCGAGCCTAGAACAGATGAGGGGGTTCACCAGAACATGAACAAGAATGAACTGATCGGCGCAGTCGCAGATGCCAGTGGCCTGTCGCGCAACGATGCGACCAAGGCTGTCGAAGCCGTTTTCGACACCATTACCGGCACGCTGTCGAAGGGCGATGAAGTGCGCCTGGTCGGCTTTGGCACCTTTTCGGTGGCCAAGCGCAAGGCATCCACCGGGCGCAACCCGCGCACGGGTGAGCCGATGACGATCAAGGCCTCCACCCAGCCGAAGTTCAAGGCCGGCAAGGGCCTTAAGGACGCCGTCAACTAAGACGCGTCAATCCGGTCAGGGCACCGGAGGCGTTCCGCACGCCGAATGCGGGGGGAGAAAGGGCCGTCCCTGTCGGGGCGGCCCTTTTCACTTTCCTGAAGGCGAGTTGCTTCTATTGAGCGAATTCCAGCAAGGCCGTGGGTGCAGCCGTGGTGGTGCTGTCGATATCCCACACCAGCATTACCCCGCGCGGATCGTCCACCGGGCCTTCATCGGTGTTGTTGGCCAGCACGCGGGCATCGGTGACCAGGCGGAAGGTGCCTTCGGGCTGGCGCATGTCCATCTGCGTTGGGGCGCTGGCCTCGCCCTCGGTCAGGTCCTGCGAGAAGGCCCCCGCCATGCCCAGGACCAACGCGCTCATCGGATTGCCTGCTGCGGGAGAGAAGCCGGGCGCGGAAACGCGCGCCCGGTTGCCATCGCGCAAGCGCACCTGGACGAAGGAATTGGACATCGGCATGTCCTCGAAAGTGGGGAAGTCGAAATCGTGGCCAAGCGTGCTGGTGATGGAAAAGTCGACCAGGAACACGCCGTCGCCCATGAATTCCACGCTGTTCCAGCCCGCTTGCCGTTCCAGCATGGCGGTCATCTCGGCCACGCTTTCCGGGTCGGACATGTCGGCGCCGCCCAGCATGCCTTCCATCATCTGCCGGCCCATCGCGTCTTCACGGGCGCGCTCGGCCAGTTCCTCCTCGGTGCAGGGGCGCTCCTTGCTGCCGTCGTCGCTGTAGCAGGGGCGCTCGCCCTCGGCCTCCTGCGCCATTTCGGCCAGCTGGTTCATGCCCGCCATCACGATCTCGCCCTGGTATTCGAAAGCGAACTGCCGATCTGCAGTGATGTGCAGCGTGGCATCGAAGGCGCCCGGCTGGAACAGGCAGCCTGAAAGCATGGCGGAACCGGCCAGCAGGGTGGCGGCGGCAGTCAGGCGTTTGACGATTGTCATGGTTCTCAGTCCTCCTGCTTGCGTGTCGCCATGGCATAAAGCGCAATGGCCCCGGCATTGGACACGTTGAGGCTTTCCATGGCGTTACTGATTGGCAGGCGGGCCAGCGCGTCGCAGTGCTGGGCCACGTTGTGGCGCATGCCTTCGCCTTCTGCGCCAAGCACCAGCGCGACGGGGCCGGCGGGCAGGGCTTCGGCCAGCGTCGCCTCTGCTTCCCCGGCCAGGCCGATGCGCCAGTATCCGGCTTCGGCGATGTCCTCCAGCGCGCGGCTCAGGTTCACCACGCGCACCCATGGCACGATCTCCAGCGCGCCGGACGCGCTCTTGCCGATCACTCCGCCTTCGGGCGGGGCGTGGCGATCCTGCGTCACGATGGCGGCGGCATCGAAGGCTGCGGCAGAGCGCAGCAGCGCGCCAACGTTGTGCGGATCGGTGACCTGGTCGAGGACGACGATGGGACGTGCAGGGTCGCCGTCCAGCACGTCGGCCAGATGCAGGTCTTCCAGCGGCTCGCACTCTAGCACCAGGCCCTGGTGCGGGGCATCCTTGGCCACCAGCCGCGCAAGGTCGGTGACGTCGGCATATTCGACCGGGAAATCGGGCGGCAGTTCCCCGTCCAGCGAATCGATGCCTTCGCGCGTCGCCCACAGCTTGCGGTGCTGCCGGCGCGGGTTCATCAGCGCAGCTTCCACCGCATGGCGGCCCCACAGGCGCACGGCGCCCTTGGATGCGCGGCCCGATCCGCGCCCGCCCTGCATCCGTCCGGCGCGCCCGCGAAGTTTCTTCTTGTCCTTGGCCATCATGCCTCGCTTTTTCGAAAGATTGGCGCCTCCTGCCAGCACGCCCATTGACAGGCAAGCGGCGCTTCGCCAAAGAGCCGCCTCTCGGCTGATCGGCTTCCCTGCGGGGAAGCCAATCTATGCAGGCGAAAGCCCGCACTCCGGCAACGGTGTGGACAGGTGGCCGAGTGGTTAAAGGCAGCAGACTGTAAATCTGCCCGCGCAAGCGTACGCTGGTTCGAATCCAGCCCTGTCCACCACCGCCTCTCAAGCCTCAGAAAAGCCCAGAAAACAGCCACTTCTACCTTCCGACTGCTACACAATGTTGCTACACGGAAGGCATGGAAGAGATGTTCAAGCTGTCCCGCCGAAAGGGTTCTGCCAAGTGGCAGGTCCGCAAGCGTTGGCCCAGTGACGTAGCCCCGATTCTCAAGGGCGAGTTCAACAAGTCCACAGGCGAAGAAGACCGGAAAGCGGCGCAAGCCCAACTTCCCTATCTGGCTGCTGAGTACGAGAAAGCAGTGGCAGAGGCACGGGCCAAGCTGGCGGAGGCCCCGAGGGAAGCCTTGAGCGAAGCCGAGGCGCATCGCATGGCGGCGAGCTTCTACCGAGACATGCTGCCCCGCTACATCGTGAAGCGCCCGCTAGACCCCGTGGAGCATAAGCGGCTGCTACAGGACACCCAGCAGCGGCGCGATGCGGCAAGACGAATGCTGGGGCGGAATGACTTCGGACCCGTCAGGGGCGTGGCCCGTACGCTCGCCCAGCAAGCGGGCCTTGCGCTGCCCGATGGTTCCCCCGCTTGGGAAACCCTGCATCGCATGCTCATGCGGGCCTTTGTCGAACTCCATGAGGCAGCAGCGGCGAACCTTTCCGGCAACCCTGACTACACGCCAAGCGATGCTGCCATGCGGGATGCCCCAGCGCCCGCCCAGGGGCCAGCCGAAGGGCGCACCGTGGAGGAGCTGATCGAAGCCTACGAGGAGGACAAGTCGCCCCGCTGGAGCGAGTCCACCAAGAAGGCGGTGAAGCCAGTGTTCCGCTTCATGCGGGATGTGTTCAAGGGCAGAGCTGTCGCCAGCATCACGCGAGAAGAAGCCCGCGAGGCGGTGAAGCTCTTGGAGAGCCTGCCCTTGGCGATGGGCCGCAGGAAGGAACTGGCGGGTCTGTCCGTCCCTGAGGCAATCGAAAAGGCCAGCAAGCTGGGCCTTCCAACGATAGGCCCCAAGACCATCAACGACGGATACCTGCGGCACATCGCTTCCCTGTTCAACTGGGCGTTCAATGAGCAGTGGGTCACCTCGAACCCGTTCAAGGGGCTTTCCATCTACGATCCCGTTGACGATGCAGACCGCCGCGACCCCTTCACAGTTCTGACCTTCCCCCAAGAAAGTGGTCCGTTTTGAGAGTTAGGATTTCGGCTATTTACGGCTTGGAAGGAGCTGATGAATGGCACGGAAGAGATACACGCCAGAACAGATTATCGCGATGCTGCGAGA